>Ga0209986_10000907_pt1 | contig 29144 bp, 30 predicted proteins | sample BlataG_FD_183168 | JGI IMG/M metagenome (GOLD analysis project Ga0209986, IMG submission 183168) | Deep subsurface microbial communities from Black Sea to uncover new lineages of life (NeLLi) - Black_00105 metaG (SPAdes) (version 2) | ecosystem: Environmental > Aquatic > Marine > Oceanic >...
TTACTAATTAGATTGAAATCATGGCCTAGAATCGAAATGAGGGCTTAGGATTGAAAAGGATTTTAATATGAGATAAGATAGCCGTGCCATAAAGGGGAAACAAGATGAGGAAATGCAAAATGCTAAAAATGCCAAAGGGTAAACCCTTAACCCCTTTGAGCTCTTGCGTCTACGTGGCTCTGAGAGCCTCGTTTTTAAGGGGTACGGGGAAAGAAAAGATTTAGATTTAAAATTTATGGAGGTAAGAAGCATGACAAACATATCAAAAACGAGGGGCTTTCTCTATTGGCTGGCAAAGATTTTAGGGGACATAAGTGCAGTCCAGAAGGGTAAAGTAGGTAAAAGAATTATTCGCCGGGGAGCAGGTAAAGTTACGGGTAAAGGGATGAGAAAGCTATTTAAATGATTTCTATCGGCTCAAAAAAGAATGAATAAGTCAGAAACAAGGGCAACGAGGGAATGATGGGAGCAAAAACTAAATACAATGAGAACTTCCCCTTGCTTGCCAAGGACTACGCCCGTCAGGGGATGATAGACAAGGAAATAGCCAAAAAGTTGGGAATATCACACGAGACGCTTTATCAATATCAGAAGAAATACCCTGAGTTTTCTGAGTCCATAAAAAGGGGCAAGGCGCCGATTGACTTTGAGGTGGAGAATGCGCTGCTCAAAAGGGCGAGGGGATACGAATATGAGGAGGTTATGGTCGAGTACAAGCCCAGGAAAGGCGATAAAGGCGAGGAAAAGGCGATGCCTACCGTCATAAGAAAGACTAAAAAACAGGTGATTCCCGATGTGACAGCCCAAATAATCTGGCTAAAAAACCGCCGGCCGGATCTGTGGAGGGACAGACACGATGTCAATCTATCCAGGAATGTGCATTTTAGGGTTATAACGGCCGTCCCTAGATCCATAAAACATACAAAAATTAGATCGCAGAGAAGGCCATGACCTTGCTGAGGACCAAGGAAAGCATGACGACAAAACTTAAAGCGAAGAAAGGGAGACCTTTCAAGAAAAGACCGGCCAGGCAAGACCTCAAGAAGCTCTATGTCAAGGAAGGGAAGTCGGCCCGGGAGATCTCCGGGATCCTGGGCTGCTCAAAGGATCTGATCTATCGGGCCCTGCGGGAATACGAGATTGAAGTCAGGACCAGCGCCAGGCGGTCAATCCTGTTACAGTATCGCCTGGCCGATCTGAAGGCCGCGGTCAAGGAAAAGGGAGTCCGCGGATATGCCAGGGAATTAGGGGTTAATCCTAGCACTTTACTACATCATCTGAAGGGGAGAAAAGTAAAATAAATGGTGTTTGAACTGCGTCGCATAATACATATTATGTAAACTTTTGTAATTCATTGAATATCAATTATTTAAATTAATTTTCAATGAAAAATTTATCTCATTTTGGCCCAAAAAAGGGTGGGTATTTCCCGTTTTTCCCATAAAACACTACCTTCTCTTTGTGATGCTCCATTATAAAGCGTAATGTTAACAAGTCATAGGAGACAGGCTCCAGCTTACAATAGGCAAGTTATTGATTCTATTGTTACCTCCAACCATTTGGAGGACTTGACTTACCACTCGTGCAAATAGTGGACCTTTCCCTCGATTAAGGAAGATTTACTATTCAAAGTAAACGTTTGTCCTCAAAATAGGATGTGATTTGAGTCTTTTCTTACCTCCTTCTTTGCCCGCATCTATGACTAGCTTCCACTTCTTAAGCTCTTCTATAATACTGTTTACGGATCGTGTTTCGAGCTGTCCTGACTGCCGAATTTCTTCTATTCCAATTCGTAGTTTTTTCTCTTCGAATTTTTCTGATAAGGATTTGAGAAGAGCTGTAAGTTCCTCAAAACCCCTGCCGGCAAGCTGCCATTCTGATTGCAACCATTCGAGTGTCTCGCTACAGTATCTTTCGAGACCTTTCAGCCAACAGTCTTTAACTGATATTGTTGGATGCGTATCTTTCACCTGTAAGCATTTTCTTATCATTTTGACATAGTTCCGGGGACAGTTGAATGTATAAGCGTGAGTCTTTATGACGTCTACACCGAGCGTTTCCAATAGCCATTTTTTGGCATTTATTTTATTGCCGAGGGCGGCTTTTACCCTGTTGATCATTATTTTTTCGAGCTCATCCCTATCCCACTCGATTTTGATAAAGGCATCCTGTGCAGGTATGTGGCCTGCTCCTGCGCGATAGACACGCAACAAATTCGAGGGCAAAGCAAGAAGACATTGGAGCGATCCCGTTGTCTTCTGCTCCTCTTCTAGCAACCAAGCAATCAAAGTACCAACAAGTGAAGCTGTTTCTACTGCCATAGCCGAAGTAGCATCCAATGCATCGACTACAATTAGGACCTTTCTTTCGTTGAGCAATCTCCTTATTATCGGCTCGATTTTCAAGCAGAGTTGTCGATACCGTCGCATACTAAGGATGGCTTTTTCTTGGCCATGAAGCTCAATACTGAAAACTTCTTTAATGGAAAGCGCCTTGACTCTCTTAAGTGTTCGCCAAGCGACTCCTGCGATTCGGGAAATAATGTCTCCATAAGGTTGGAGATCTAGCGATTTGAGTTCTTTGATGAGTTTCGCTTTATTTCCAGTTGTGAGCGTGCCCTCACTTTCTTCAGCAATTGAGTAGAGCATATGAAGATATATCAGGGCTCGACAAAATGTCGCATAATCTTTGGACTTTTTTACGTCTCGGATTTCTTCGACAAACATGTCTGCCTTAAGAGATATCGAAACAATGTAGAGCGTGGTATCCTCTTTATGTCGTTTCTTCACTAATTCTTGGAGAAAAGCCGTTTTGCCTGCGCCATAACGACCCACAAGAATAATGGATCCATCTGTTGGGAGCTCACTGTAGTATCTCGTCGTTACGAAATAATTGTCTATCTTATCATCACGTGCTGCGTCATCATGCTGAAAGAACGGGATTACCTTTCGAATTTGGCCAATCTTACTCGTATTCAATGGCATGTCAATCCCCATTCTTTGGTATTCTAATGGTTTTCAGTCGCTTGTCATCAGGGAACAAATAAATCTGAACACGAACATCTTCGAAAAGCTGCGCTCCCTTCGAACCGAGTAATCCAAGAAATTGACTTAAGCGCTTTCTGGTGATCTTCCCCTATTGAATATTTCAGGTATGCCCTTATTAAGTAACAACCAGAGTTGACGAGAGGTGGGTATCGTTTCGAGTGGCAGTTTTCGCACTTCGCTCAAGAATCCATCCAAGTCCATGGCTTTTGCATCACTCGTCCATTTCCGAGTCTTTTCATCGAGTAAATCTGCCAATACAGAAGATAAATGTCCTGGAGTTACTTTTCCTCTATCTTTTGCTTTGAGTCCGAATTCGGTTAACTTACTTCGATCCGCTTTAATTTCGAGCAAAAGCCAATAATGAGCATCGTATAGAGCGTTCATTATTGCGTTTTCTGAAACGCACTTTGTCTTGCCTTCTTCATCTGTATAAAAAAATCCATCGCGGTGGTTTGTAGATAATGCCCGAAACAGGTCTTGTCTTAGAAGCCAAGAATTGCCACGGTGCAGTTCCAGCAAGGTAGTCATCTTGTCAGGAAAGGCTAATCCCATAATATTCCTCCTTTTCTGAATTTACTTTATTCAACATCCGGTATGAGAGGGGCGATGTTATAAACGACCTATTCTATACCGGAGTTTTTTTTCTTTGGTGCAACTGGCCTCACTTTTTGCCGACTTTCATCCTTTGTGTTATCAGAGTCGATCTTGATATTACCAGCATTACATGGAAAAATCAATATTCAAAAAGTGGAATGTAAGCAATTTTGGCAATCTCCTTGAAATAATATTCCAAAAAGGGATATATCATTCTTTGCTTTAAGATTGATGCTGATCCAGGCTTCAGTTGATAATACCAGGAATAGGATGGTTTTAGCTTCTTTTATTCCAATAAAAGCAAAAAAATGAGAGTTGTTTTCCTGAAGCCTATTTGGCAAAAACGGATTTTTTTATATCCAAGGCTTTTATTGCTGTACAAATAAGGCTCTGGAGGTCATTTTAAAGAGCTCTCAGGCTCTTCCAGTATGGAAACTGGAGCAGAACGATTAAAAGCGGTAGAATGCATATCACGCATTTTTGGGAGGTGTTATTACTATAGCTCAGCCCTAATACAAGACAGAGACAACGAAGGTCGTTTTCTGTATGGAGCACCGGATTTCTAATCCGTGTGTCACCGGTTCGAGTTTGGCTCTATAATCACCGTGATCCAATTTTAATAACTCTTTTACTGTAATATCTTGAGAATGGCTGTGCTGCTTTAAAGAAAAGACCAAAAAATATATTGATCGCTAAGCGATCAGTAAGAGTCTTTTGTATCTTTCTTGTATGATAATTTCCATTACCGGAAAGCATTAGTGAAGGACCAATGTGTTTTGGTCTAGAGTTAGACTCTTTTCCAAGAAAGACTTCATTCATAATTTCTGAAACTAATCCTGTAAAATTGAAAAGCAATTCTGGAAATGGATTTAAATTCTTAACTTCGCAGAAAGTCTGCAAACTCTCAGTACATGCATAATAGTAAGCTCTGTGACCTGAAAAAAAATACCTATAATCCCTTAGAGATTTTATACCTCCCTTAGATATTACTGAGATATCTGGTGTAGTATAGATCCCTTTGTCAATGCTTGACTCAACTGCTAAGTTGTGATGAATTTCGAACTCATATTTATGTTTTTTACCTCCCCTGAAGTTATATTCTTTCTGTACAACAAAATATGAAAATCTTTCAGGGTAGCCGGTTGGAGATAATTTATATTTGAAAGATCCATTAAATAAATTCACTGCTTGCACATGGTAACCGTTATTTTCGTAAAATCGTACTATGCTGTTGTATGCACTCATCTCAAAATAATCACTAATTCTATTTGCCTGAGAAGCAATGTAAGATCGATGTTTGGCAAGAAATGTAGTGATTTCATATATTAACAGGGCTTTGTCTTTGAAAGGACTTTTGGGCTTAATCATAATTAGCTTCTAAATCATTCTTCCTCTCTAATATTTTATGATAATTTTTTATATTTTTAAGAAAGTCTCTATAGTCAAAATAATCAAACAGTTCAACGAATATATGAAATTTTTTAAGAAATTGATAGAAATCATATATTGCTGACGACATTTGGTTAGTTACTTTTTCATCAATATAGTCTACTCCCACCTGGATATTACCAATATTTAATCCAAATAACCTGTCGGAAAATGCTTTAGCAGATTCCAACTGAGCAATTATCCTTCTATAGAAAATGGAAAGAGCTAAAAGTAAATATATCGATTCAATATCATCAATCCATTTATATCGCTTTGGGTATGTTTTTATTAAGAAATCTAGTTCCTTCTTACCAGTTTGATACTCATTATACAAAAGCTGCGATAATGATCTTGGTAAATCTTTACAAAACATCCTTATCATGGTGAGTTACTTTTATCCAAGCTTGCCTGCCTCTATTTTACTACCTATGGTGATAGAGTTCCACAATACCCATTTGATGATAATTATTAAATGAGCAAAATGACTCAGTTCCATTGGAAGGACGCTGACCCGGGGATAGCAAAGGCTAAGGATCTGTCGCTTGGATGGGGCCCTCTGATCCTTATGAATCATGCAAAAAAAAGCGGATTATTTGACATTCACATGGCTCATATATAATACTAGTTAAGTCAGCTATTTGGTAAAATAAAATGGATGAAGCCCTTTTAGCAGATACACCATTGACAAATCCCGAAGATGATAGGTTAGGATTTGCTCCATTTGCAGAAAATTTAGCAAAAGCAATATCTAAAATTGAGACAGACGAATGTTTAGTTTTTTCTTTATATGGGCCGTGGGGAAGTGGAAAAACCACATGTATGTATTTTGTTCGTCACTATATAAATCAACTGACTAAAAAGCCTTTAGTAGTGGAATTTAATCCCTGGTGGTTCTCTGGTCGAGGAGAATTGCTCCAGCAGTTTCTTAGAGAATTCTTAGTCGCACTTGGAAAGAAAAAAGAATTGAAAAATGTGGCTAACTCCATTGGCGATTTATTGGTTGCAGCTTCTTTTGTTCCCTATGCAAAGACAGCAGGTGCGCTTTTAAAACAATTCTCTAAGGATAAATCTATCGTAAAGATCAAAGAAGATATCAGGAAGATCTTATTAAAGAGCAATAATAGATTTCTTATTATAATTGATGATATTGACCGTCTCACACCAGAGGAGATAAGGAGTTTATTCTGTGTAATAAAAGCTATTGCTGATTTTCCCAAGACTTCTTACTTACTGGCTTTTGATAAGAAAATTGTAATAGAGGCACTAGATCGGCAAAACAAAAAAAGAGGCGAAGATTATCTGGAAAAAATAGTACAAGTTCCTTTTGATCTTCCGAAAACTGAAAAAACAAGATTAAACAGACTTTTCACAGAGAAATTAAATACTATTCTCTCTGATATAGATCCTGAATTGTTCGATCAGCAATACTGGGGAAATGTATTTATTGACGGTATAGAACACTACATCGATACTGTGCGTAATGTAAAGCGTCTTACTAATGCTTTAAAAATCTCATATCCAGCTGTTAAAGGAGAGGTTAATCCGATAGATTTTACTGCCATTGAGACAATACGAATTTTTCGCTCAGAGATATATCATTTAATTAGAGGAAATCCAGACATGTTCGTAGGGCATGCGGAATTGCCCTGGTTTGATGAGACTAACAAGGAAAAGATTAAGTTATTTCACGATGAATGGCTTAAAAACATTCCTGCAGCAGAAACGGATATCCTTAAAGATTTTTTAATGCGTATCTTTCCAAGATTGGAAACAGTTTTCAAAAATCACCAATATGGATCTGATTTTTTACTCATATGGCGAAAGCAATTGCGAATCTGTAGCCCCGATATTTTCCCTATATACTTTCGCTTATCCTTACCAGAAGGACAAATATCAAATGAAGAAATGAAATCCATACTAGCGCTTGCTGGAGATGCTGATGTATTTGGAGAAAAATTGATACAATTTTCTCTTCAGAAGAGACCTGCCGGTGGCACAAGAGTCAGCGAAGTTCTCGAAAGATTATTAGATTATACAGAGAAAGATATTCCCTTTGACCAAATACTTCAAATCCTTCTAGCGTTATTCAATGTAGGAGATAAATTGCTATTAGAGGAGGATGAAGGAAGAGGTTTATATGGATTTGGGAATGATATGCGTATCGGGTGGATATTTTTCCAGCTATTGCGACGGTTTGACAGTCAAGAAGAGAGATATGAGGTTTTAAAGGAAGTTTTTTCAGAAGGCGAAGCAGTATCAATGATAGTAAATGAAGTTGAGACTCTAGGGCAGCAGCAAGGAAAATACGGATCTCAGAAAAGGCCTGAGAGTCAATGGTTCATTAATTCTGAACAATTAAAGGAATTAGAAAATATCGCACTGCGTAAGATAAAAGAATCTGCTTTAAAGGGTGAACTTATTCAAAAGGCGAGAGCGGTTCAGATATTAAATCGTTGGCGTGATTGGGAGAATGTAGATGCTGTTAAAGAATACGTTGCTCAAACCATTTCCTCAGACGAAGGACTAGTGACCTTCCTTTCTATCTATCTAACACAATCGTCGAGCTGGGGAATGGATGATAAAGTTGCAAGTTATCAGTGGCGCCTTGATCCAAAATGGATTGAACCTTGGATAGATGATCTTTCTAATATAAATGAGAGATGTAAATCGATTCTAAAAGCAGAACCTGAATGGCTAGACGAAAAGGGGAAAATTGCTATTGAAACCTACATTCGTTCATTTAAGCTAATTTCAAAGGGCAAAAGTATTGATAACGATTTAGATTAAATATTGAAATCAACAACCTTTCTTGTTTTTATCTTCCCTTCTTTGATTTTCTTTAAAATCTTTGCATGATAATGTGCCATTTCTTTTAACTGTTTTTTATATTCTTCCCATTCGTCTTTTGAATCAATTTTATTTTTGGCTTATCCAACGTTATTTGTCCGTCAAATGATTTTGATATCAACTCATCTGATTGAATATGTTTTAAAATCCTCATATAAGCAACCCGAACGCATTTCCAATCTGAATATTTATTCCTATGAGTTTCATTCCATTTCTCCTTTACCCGTTTCCAAAATTTCATTTTACTTGTTTTTGGGGGGCCACCAAACTTTTCAACAAGAAAGTAAAGATCTCTTTGTTTTTGTGTTAGGAATTGCTTACCTTTCTTTTTAAAAATTCCTTTTATCTGAAGGTAGAGTTCATCGAGTAATCCTTTACTAATAGGCCGATAAATCGCTAAATTTACAATTCTGCCATGATATTTGATATTATAGCTATAAATTGGCGTTAAAGGTTTAATGCCTGTAAGTACAAACTGAACCAAATGAACTTGATCCTGATTTTATCGTAAGCCTTCACTGCAATGCCTTTGATACCAATATCTCAGGAACAGAAGTGCTTTATTATCATAGATCTGAAAAAGGAAAGAGGATGGCGGAGATTCTATTGTCACATCTGGTTGATCATTTAGAATTGACAAATAGGGGAATCAAGCCGAAAACAAGTGAAGATCGAGGAGGTTATCTCTTGCGTTATACCAAAGCTCCATGTGTCATTGCGGAACCCTTCTTTATCGACAATGATGACGATCTTGCAAGAGTTCAGGAAGATATTGATGGATTGGCAGGAACTTATACAAGGGCAATCGATCAAATCTCAGAGGAAGCAGTTTAGTAGAAAGGATCTATCGAAACTATAATTTATAATTGAGGCGAGTGGAAGCCTTGCATTCCTTGCCTATTGAGTATAAAAACAGATGAGTAATATTAAACCAATAAAGCTATGGAAACCCTTGATTGATTTGATTAATGAATCTGCTTATCAATACGGCCATGAACCTATTGCTGAACTGATAGACTATTTGGCTTCCTTGAGTCCATATGAAATTATCGTAGAAGCCAAAAAAGATGGATTTGTGATAAAATTAGATCAAGCTCAAGAGCTCAGTAGGCAATTAAGGGAAATTGTTAATCAGTGCTGTGTGGATGATTAACTAGATATTATTCTTATGTATTATCTGAGCCGAGTGGAAGCAAGAAATCCTAAAGCCCTGGCTTCCCGATGGTTGAAAAGGACAGCTAGGCTGAAAAAGCACCTCATTAAAGGAGACGAAAGAAGGGGAGGGAAATTCTCATTAGGTAAAATAGATGCAATGAATCAAGGAGGGTTTTGAAAATGAGTCTTGGCCAAATAATTATTTTAGCTACGTATGTCATAGGTACTGTAATTATCATTAGACACCAGAATGAAAGAAATAAGACGTTACGCTCACAAATTGAAACATTGCATACACAAATAGAATCTCAATCAGGAATTCTTCAACAAACGGAACGGTTCATGAACATCTTTAAAGTTGATGAAGTAGAGAAATATGTAGAGATGAGCAGGAAAAAATTCCTTCTTGAGAAAGAAGACAAAATTAGAGAAATAGAAGAAGCAGTAGCACAAAAGGCCGATCTCGAAAAAGCTACAAAAGACTTGGCTAGCCAATTTGCAGAGTTACTAGTATTAGTATCCAAAATAGTTTACTTTACCGGTGCTCCGTCAATTATTGAAAAACTTATAAGTAATATGGAGGAAGGATTTGCAAAGAAGAACGCTTTAAAAGGATATGAAAAGGCCAAGCAGGAATTAGAGAAGAGTAAAATTCCTTATCCTTGGGAAATGTTGGAGGCTATTTTGAAGCGTTCTGGTGCATTTCATCCAGATAAAAACAAACCCTCTTCTCAGAAATAAGACTTAAATTCTAGACTAATATTCCAGAAGACACAAAAAAAGGAGAATGAGAAAACGCCGTCATAGTTCCGGTCGTGGAACTATGAAAAGGAGAGCAAGGAAATCCATTCGTCACTGTAAAAATCCACTGTTTTATAAAGGGATATTCCTGACAAACGCCTGTTTCAAAAAAGACGAATGGCAATTAATTGCAAACAGCGTGCCAACTTCTGAGATTCTAAAGTCCCCTGAGTAAGAACGTCGTATAAGAAGACCGATAAAATATGATTATGTCAACTCGCATTTTTTAGAACTTATTCAATATCAATCACTTATAAATTCAGCCGAGAAATGGGAAATTATTTTCCGTTATGAGTTGTATCTATCCCAAAATGTCCTGAAAATTCGGCTTTAATCCCATTTTATCCTATTTATAAGGTTTATTTGGAATCTGATTCCCACATTTATTCGAATATGCTTGGATATGCTCTATTTTTATATGAAACTTTTGCCTTAATACTATTTTCTTTAAAGTCTTCAACAGTAAGCTTTTTTCGATTAGGGAAAATTACAAGAGGAGGAAAATAATTATTTTTATGCCAATCTCGTTCACTAAGATATTTTATTTTAATTTTTTTATCTTCAAACAGTATGATTCTACTTCCAACAGGTTTTTCAAAGATGGATTTACCTTTTTCAATCAAAGATTTATAGGTATTTTGTTTTTGATGTCTATGAATTATTTTTTATGCATATGCACTTGACTCCAGTTGTCATGATTTGCTGTTTAGGAACCTACAATTCCACCATGAATATGCTTTGCAGGCACGGGGTCAACCGCTACCGCTTGCTGCACCAGCCGGTAGAACAACTTACCACGCGAATGAGAGGTCCTACGGTTGAACCGAAACGTGAATTCGTCAAGGTAGTAATCCAGATAAGAATGCTCCACACGGCCTTGGTAAGTTCCCAGCAACCAGCGCTTGAGCAAACTGACAACGAGGTTAACTCTGGGCAACAGGTTTCTACCCACATGAGCCTCCTTTCGGACAACTTTGTGTACATAGCCCATTTTGGACAGCTGCCCATAGCCTTCCCATCCATCTGTGTGGACAGTGCTGCCTGGCTCAACGGATCCCTTGACCGCACCCTCCAAGCTCGGAGCCGACGCATCCGGTACACGACTGAGCCTGATCCGCCCGATCTTGCCCTCCGTAACCTCTACCATGACAACAACCAGTACTTTTCCCGCTGCACCTCGACCCCGCTTCCCAGGTTTTTCTCCACCTATGTAGGTTTCATCTCCCTCAACCGTACCCAACAGGTGATCCCGCCCGGGTCGTACCATAGCACAGCGGAGCTTATGCAGCCACGTCCAGGCTGTACGATAACTGCCCAAGCCAAGAACACGTTGCAATCCCAGCGCGTTCGCTCCATATTTCTGACTGGTCACATGCCACATAGCACGAAACCAAAGGCGCAGAGGCTTCTTGGTGTCCTGAAAAATCGTACCTGCAGTAACGGAGGTTTGGAAGCTGCAATGAGCACAGTGGAACAAGCTCCGCTTTGTCGACCATGCCTTCTTGTGTCTGCACTGGGGGCACCGAAACCCTTCGGGCCACCGAACCTTGAACAAATACTCAAGACATGCTTCTTCTGTGCCAAATCGTTCTTCAAATTCGAGCAAGGTTTTCGGATAGCCCTCCATAAATGGATATTCTAAATGTAGTGGTTACTTGAGTCAAGTGCATATGCAGATTATTTTTTTTAATTTTTCATTGTGCAACTTACTGACCTCTTCAGAAAAATATTTATACCGGGGTAAATTTTGAAATTGTACTTTAAACCAGTCTAATAGATTGATTATTTCAAAAAAATTGATTTTATTATCACTTTTAATAAAATAACTCCAAATCAGAGATACTATATTAGCTCTCCTTGATGGGGCGCCTCTGATATTTTGGATGTTTAGTTTCTTATCTATTTTTTCCGAAAGTTCGTTTAAAGTCTTAAAAAATGGAGTTAGCTCAAATATTTTTTCTAAGTAATCTTTATCACTAATATTTGTTCTTTTTTTTAATTCCATTCGAACTAACCACCCTCCAAATTCAGGCTCTGTCTCAGTTTTGTTAAGAAATTCATTAAGAATTTCTATATTTTTCTCTTTCAAATTTTCAAGCTCTTTTTTTCTTTTTTTCCAAAACTCTGTCCAACTTAACTTTAAATTTCCTAATTCTTTTTTCTTAACTGCCCGGTAGTCTCTCCAAAATATAAAATTTTCTGCTAGACTCAATGAAAAATGCCAAAGGCTATGTGAATAATTTTTTTGAAGAAAATAATCTAATTCTTTTGGTTCTACATTCATTATTTTTAAATTTTTAATATAAAAAGGGACATAAATACCTTAAAAATTTCCGGATTTATTAGACCTTTAAATAATAGATTAAGCATGTAAATAAAGCTAGAGTAGTATTATAAATGATGATGAAAAAAACAGCAATGAGGTCAAAATGATTTCGAAATTGAAGCAAGCGAGGATTCTTCAAGGAAAAAGCCAATATTATATTGAGAAAGAAACAAAGATTCATCAAACTTTGATTTCCTTATTTGAAAGAGGCATCAGAAAGCCTAACCCAAAGCAAAGAAAATTATTAGCTAAGTCATTAGGTATTCCAGAGAATGAATTATTTTCAAACAGCGAATGATTAAAATAGACAAAGAGCAAAGTAAAGGAAAAAATGATTTTTTCGAAATAAAAAGAATTTCAATTTACTTGTACAATGCTCAACTTAAGAAACTCGATGAAGTATGCCAAAAAAGGAAAAAGACAAGAAGGAGGATCTTTCTAGAGGCAATCCAGAATTATATCGCTTTATATGAGCAAGGAAAAGTATGAAAAAAGAACACGAACCAAGACAGTCAAGGTCATCAACTCATTTCAAGTTTTACTCTGAAAAATATCTTTGGGGTTCTACACGTTCTGAACTTAAGCCTGAAGAACGAGCAGTATGGGTTGACTTTCTTTGTCTTGCATCAATGAACTTTGGAGCTGTCGAATGCTACTCAAGGGACCAGCTAGCTCAGCAGTTGCTAATCGACAGTGAATTATTGGATAGAAGCATTGAAAAGTTTATAAAGTTTGGAAAAGTTAAAGGAAAGTTAAACAAAAAGGAAAAAAAGGAGATTTTTAGCATTGTAAAATGGGACCTTTATCAGGCGGACTATTTGAAGAAAAGGGCTGAAAAATCAAGCACTTACGAAAAAAAAGAACGCATCGAAAAAACAGGAAAATCCGATGCGGAAAATCAGCCTACATTACAGGAGAGGAAAGGAGAGGATATTAAATCAGAGGATATCACATTAGAGGAGATTAAAGAACATGATTCGAATAATCCTGAAACTCCAAACCTAATTGAATTTGAATCCTCATCTCCTCTCCCTTCCAACTCCAGTTCTTTCAATGAAGTGGAAATAACAAAAAAAGAACAATTCCTATCATTGTTAAATAATTGTAAAGGATATCCATTCGATGAAGCTAAGGATTCTTTGCTTTTTGATCTTGCTGTTACAGAATGTCCTAACATTAACATAATAAAGCAAACTGAGAAGAAGATTGCTTGGTGGAGAGAACATCCAGATGCTTTAAAGATAAATCCAAGAAAGCAGCTTCAGGATTGGTTTGAAAAAGAGGCTAAATTTCAGAAGAGAGGAGGGCCACAGCCAATTGGGGAGATTATGAAGGGCCTTGATGACTCAGACCAAAGGAATTGGGTAAAGCAATTCTTCAAGAATACAGGGAGATGAAAAATGGAAAGGACAATTTCAGAAAAACAGATAAAAGCAAATAGAGAAAATGCCAAAAGATGAGGTGTAAAGACATCTCAAGGGAAAGAAATATCAAAATACAACGCTTTGAAGTATGGAATATTATCAGACTTAATCACTGAATATGACAGGAAAGATTTTTAGAATTACATAAGAGATTTATGAACGAGTTTAGTCCTGAGACAGCGATAGAAGAAATTCTTGTTCAAAGAATTACTCTTTATATAATTCGATTAAACCGTTCAGGCAAAGCCGAAATTGAGTATCTGAAGAAAATATTGGATCCGGAAGTTGGCCATTATGAAGGTGGGATGGATTTTGAATTAGGAAAATGGGTAGTGGACAAGTCGGGCTATAAGCCAAAAATTAGCAAAGAAGATGTTGAGCCCTTAGAAAATCTTTATCTGAGATATGAGAAATCGCTTGAAAAAAGACTTTATAGGACATTGCATGAACTTGAGCGTATTCAAAGAGCGAGAAAAGGAGATAGAATTCCACCACCAATTTCCTTAGATATAGGCACAGAGTCAAGTTAAATCAAAAAAATACGATAGCTTTAATGGGTTCGTTTCGCAAAAAATAAATTTTAGGGTGCACGATTGAATCAATCACTTCTTAATGTCAATGAAGTAAGCTCCTTCCTTCACGTGCACCCTAAAACCATCTATAAATGGAAAGATGTAGGCAAGATTCCATATTTAAATATAAATGGGTTAATCAGATTCAAAAAAGATGAGATTGAGAAGTTTAAGGATAAGAATAGAGGTAGATTATCCGGGTTCGCAGAATTCCTTCCGAAGTTCGATCTTTCCCTGGAAAAATATGATATAATGCTCCTGAAAGGAAGGAGCGCTTTGAGTAAAAAATCAAAGCGCTGGAATTATGGTTTTGGCACGGTTTATGTAAGGAAGACAAAACAAGGAAGAATCAGGTACTACATCGACTATCATGAAAAGGATGGCAAAAGGAAAAGGGAAATTGTTAAAAATGCTCAAACCAGATCCGAAGCTGTGCTGTCGTTGCAGAAAAAAGTCGCAGAGATATTTGATGTTGCTTACTCCCCTAACAGAGCTAAAAAAATCAAATTCATGGAGTTCTCGGAGTTGTATTTAGAAAACTATTCTAAACTGAACAAGAAAAGCTGGAAATGTGATTATTACAGTCTGAATGCCCATTTAGTCCCCTATTTTGGAAAATTCGAGCTCAGCGGAATCACTCCCCTCCTCATTGAGAAGTACAGAGCCGAAAGACTAAAAGCAGAGGTAAATAAATCCAGTACTAACAGAGAGTTGGCGCTGCTTAAGAGAATGTTCAATCTGGCTATCGATTGGGATTATTCAAAAGAAAATCCAGTTCGGAAGGTGAGGCTTTTCTCAGAGAAAGACAACTTAAAAGAGCGAGTTCTCTCAGAGGAAGAAGAGGCTAAACTCTTAGAGGAAAGCGCAGAGCATCTCAGATCAATTATCCTTACAGCGCTTTATACCGGAATGCGGAAAAATGAGATTCTTACTTTGACCTGGAGTTGTGTTGACCTGAAACAGCGGCTTATTCAAGTTGTTAAGACAAAATCTGGAAAGAATCGCGAAATTCCAATAAACGATGATTTGTTAGAGGTGCTTGAGGAACTAAAAAAGCACAAACTGAGCGATTATGTGTTTCCAAATCCAAAAACAGGCAATCCATTCAAGACGGTACGACACAGCTTCGAAAGCGCTTGCAGAAGAGCGGAAATCCTGAACCTGAGATTTCACGATCTGCGGCATACATTTTCCTGCCGGATGATTCAGAAGGGATGCGATATTGAAACGCTCAGAGATCTGCTGGGCCATCACAGCATTACAGTCACCCAGAGGTACATCCACACAAACCTCGACCGGAAGAAACTAGCTGTAGAGCTTCTGGCGGCGAAAAAAACGGAAAAAGAGGCAGATCTGTCACATATTTGTCACATGGATGATGGGGAGAAGAAAGAGAGAGCGACAACTCCCCTATTTTCAATCAATTAGAGATGGAAAAATCAGCCTGGACACATGACTCTGGATCATGGAATCGGGGTTCGAATCCCTGCTTCCCAGCCACTCCTGATTATCTTGATTTTCCCTTATTTTCCTTGTTTATTCCTTTCAATCCTAATACCGTTATTTCATCATAAATCAGCAGCTTTTGTGACATTGGCAAGGATTTGTTCTCTCTGCATTTGACTCTGGGATTTGACTGTGTAATAATTTATTTGTAGGGGAATCAAAATAAAAGTCAAAAGAAAACCAAATTTCATTCAAGAGAAAAGTGGAATAATTTTCATCACATTGCTGAAGTTCTTTTCTTGGATAAATTATGTAAAATATGATACACGGTGAGATAAATTGGCTATAGATGAAAGAATTCTGAAAGCTTATCCAGAATTAAGTGATTCACAGCAGGAGGCAATTGGCCATACTGAAGGGCCAATGCTTGTAATTGCAGGCCCAGGTTCAGGTAAAACGCTCGTTCTTGTAATACACGCCCTCAATATACTTCTTCATGGCTTAGCAGAGTCATCACAGCTTTTGATCTGTACATTTACAGAAAAGGCGGCATTTGAACTACGAGACCGTATTTCAACAGCTGCCAAGAAGCTCGAATATTCAGGCGACCTTTCAGAGCTTTTAGTAGGGACTATTCATAGCATAAGCAACGATTTCATTATGAAATATCGCCACTATACCCCATTAAGTAATAATTATGAAGTCCTTGATGATCTCACCCAGCTCCTATTCATCTTTGAAAACTTTGATAATATCATTAGATCTTCGCATGAAGGAAAATACCTTAATCGTTGGACAACACGTTGGACTACAATTGAAGGTGTCCGAAATTACTTCAACAAGATAACAGAAGAATTGTTAGATCCTTCAGCGTTAATGACTTCGTCTGACTCATTCGTTAGGGACATTGGCACTTCTTATCAAGCTTATATCTCCACCCTTTTCGAAAAGAACCGCATTGATTTTGCCCATCAACAAAAAATTTTCTACAAGCTCCTGAAAGACGAAATTGTGGGCGATACCATCAGCTCTCAGATTAGATACATTCTAGTAGATGAATATCAAGACGCAAATTATGTCCAAGAACAAATTCTTCTTCGATTAGCCCTTCCTGACAATAACATTTGCGTTGTGGGAGATGAGGACCAGAGCCTATATCGTTTTCGAGGTGCTACTGTGCGTAATATCTTGGAGTTTAATAAACACTTTAACGATTGCAAAATTACTAAGTTAATGATCAACTATCGCTCCCACAAAGCTATTATGAAGGCTTATAACAAATTCATGGCCTCATGTGATTGGTCAGATCCAACATCTGAGTTCCATTTCAGATATGATAAAGAGATTGTTCCAGATCCTAATGGCAATTTCCCTGAATATCCTGCGGTCTTTTCTATTTGGGGAGAGTCGAGGAAGGATGAGGCTTCCCGTTTTGCCGATATGGTTCAATTCCTTAAAAATAATAGAGTTGTAGAAGATTATAGTCAAGTGGCTCTGCTTCTTCATAGTGTTCGATTGGATCATAGCGGGAATTATCTTGACGCGCTGGAAACAAGGGCAATTCCAGCCTTCTGCCCACGCGCAAGGGGATACTTCGAAAATGAGGAAGTGAGGTACATGGTAGCCTGTTTTGCCATTCTTCTCGGGCACTATGGTAATCGGCGCGGTGAGCCACAAGGCTATCATCTCCGGGAACTATTTGGTTACATTGATAAATGCATTATAGATCTCAGTAGGAAATTTGCTGATCCCCATCCTTTAGCGCGTTGTATCCAGAGATTTGCAACTGAGATAACAGAACTTATTAAAGGAGAGACACTTGATCGTCGTCTTGCTGACTATTTTTATCATTTCCTTGCCTATGAGCCCTTTATCTTTTTGGTTAAAAACGAGAACCATGCGCGAAATTTAGCAATTTTTTCTCAGCTTTTAAATATCTTTCAGAATTACTACCACTACACAATCATCTCTTACAGAAACCGTGAACCACTTAGACTCCACTTCTTCAATAGCTTTCTTCGTTTACTCTACATCGGTGGAATAAACGAATATGAGGATCCTGATCGGCCTTTCCCTAAAGGCTATGTTCAAGTAATGACTATACATCAGGCAAAAGGTCTGGAATTTCCAGTAATTATTGTTGATTCTCTTGCTAAGAAACTTTCTTCACCCAAAGAGATTGATCGCCATCTTTCGCCTTTCTACAATAGAGCACCCTTTGAGCCTGAAAATAGAATTACCTCATTCGACCGAATGCGTCTTCACTACGTAGCATTTTCCCGTGCAGAAAAGGTTCTAGTTCTTACTTCAACCGAAAAACCGATGGACTATTTTTCTCCAATATGGGATGGGTTACCTCAATGGCCATATGTTCAAAAGGGTCTTCTTAAGGCCCTTTTCTTCCGCTTAAAGAGCAGAATACCTATCAAGAAGACTTTTAGCTTTACAAGTGATCTCAAAGTTTATGAAACCTGTCCTCGACAGTATCAGTTCTTCAGGGATTATGATTTCACTCCATCAAGATCAGCAGAGATTTTCTTTGGGTCATTAGTTCACCACACTATTGAAGATATCCACAGATGGGTTCTTGATAAAAAGGATTCGTATCTGGATAAAAATAAAATCCTTGAAATGTTCAACTTCAATTTTAACCACCTTGCAGCTTTGGGCATTCGTCCAATTGGCGAGAAGCAACGGAAATATGCATTTAGCCAAGTCATAAATTATTATTCTCAAAATAGATCAGAGATGGACCGTATCATTGAAACAGAGGTAGACGTATCTGTGGAAAAGGAAAATTATATATTAACAGGTAAGATTGACCTTCTGCTTAGCCAAGATAATAAGCTGGAACTTCTTGATTTTAAATCTCAGACCAAACCAGAAAATGATGACAGACGCATTGATAGCTACTACAAACAACTTTGCGTTTATGCACATATTCTAGAACGAAGATACGATAAGAAGCCCGAGCGCCTACTTCTGTACTGGACAGGTGAGTTGCGTCGCAAGGATGCTTTGATGGAATTTCCTTACGAGCCAGAAATGGTGGAGGCTGCTGGAGTTCATTTTGATTCTGTTGTTGAATTAATCCTCAATAAGAACTATAAAATTTCTGTAACACCAGAATATAAGGTCTGTAAGGAGTGTGACCTTCGTGTTTATTGCAGTCGCGAGGGAACAATCAAGATAAAAGAAAGGGAGGGATTCTAAATGGCAAAGATAGAAATAATGAAGACTGAGCTTGTGTGGCCAGGGAAGTACGATGAAAAAGGTCAACCGAAAGAAATGGAGCTTGTTAACCTCCCATTTCAAGTAATCGAAACTGTCAATGAAACCCGTGCTACCCGGGAGGCTCGGAAAGGCGGTCAGCAGCACACTCTTTTTGATATTTGGGAAGCTAAAGAAGGCGATACTTTCGAAGAAGGATGGAAAAACAAGCTCATCTGGGGAGATAATCAATATATTATGTCTTCTCTTTTAAAAAACTTCGCTGGGAAGATAGATCTAATCTATATAGATCCTCCATTTGCCACGGGGGCAGACTTCAACTTCACAACTCAAATCGGAGAAAGTGAATTAGAATTAGCCAAAGAGCAATCAATCATCGAGGAAAAAGCTTATCGAGATACATGGGGACGAAACCGGGATTCTTGGTTTGATATGATTGCCCCAAGACTAAAACTAATGCGTGACCTTTTATCGGAACGAGGAACTCTATACCTCCATCTAGACTGGTATATCGGTCATCATGTCAAACCTTTGGTGGATGAGATCTTTGGTGAAGATAACAGTTTAGGCGAGATCATCTGGGCCTATGGATCACCCTCTGGAGGTCGAGTTGCTGGTGCTAAACTAGTTAAGTCACACGACTTCTTATTTATTTATGCTAGGCAATATGGTAAGCATCGATATAAGGTTGTCTATCTTCCGTATTCAGATAAATATGTGAAAGAGTGGTTTAAGTACACAGATAAGGCTGGACGTAGATATCGTAAGCGATGGCGACGTAATGAAGATGGAGAGTCATACTTCGAGAAGCAGTATCTAGATGAGAGTCCTGGTGTCCCAGCGAGCACGGTATGGAGTGACATTCAACAAGTGTATGCGGATCCTCGTGCCTATAAAACTGGTATGACCTCTGAGATTACAGGCTTTCCGACACAAAAACCCAGCAGACTTTCAGATAGAATTCTGGAAATCTCATCAGAACCTGGCGATTTAGTCGCTGACTTCTTCTGTGGTTCCGGAACTATGCTGGCAGTTGCTGAAAAAAAGGGTCGACGATGGATTGGATGTGATCTTTCTCGTTGGGCCATCCATTTAACTCGCAAACGGCTCCTTGACATCGAGGATTGCAAACCATTTGAAGTTCTAAATCTTGGGAAGTATGAGCGTAAATATTGGCAAAGTATAACCTTCGGAGAAAAGAGAAAGCATAATTTACAGCTCGCAATATTTGAATACCTCAAATTTATTCTTAAACTGTATGATTCTGAACCTCTTTCGGGTATGGAACACCTCCACGGTAAAAAAGGTAAAGCTGTCGTCCATATTGGGGCTGTTGATGCACCCGTTACTATAGATGAAATTAACGCTTGTATTGATGAATGCGTCGCTATAAAACAAACGGAACTCCATGTGTTGGGCTGGGATTGGGAAATGGGCCTATATGAGCTTATGCCTGAGGCAGCCAAAGGACGAGGTATCAAGCTTATTCTTTTACAAATCCCGCGGGAAGTTATGGAGCAGCAGGCAGTGGAAAAAGGCGATATACACTTCTTTGAACTGGCATATTTAGAGGTAGATATCAAACACAATAAAGGCCGTAAAGTTACAGTCGAATTGAAAGATTTCGTTATTCCTAATACAGAGCTCATTCCAGAAGAGGTGAGAGAGAAAGTCAAGAAGTGGTCCGATTATATAGATTATTGGGCAGTGGACTGGAACTTTCAGAACGACACATTCATGCAGGAGTGGGTGGACTACCGAACTCGTAAGGTTCGTAAGCTCTCCTTAAAGACTGATCCCTACATCTATGATAAACCAGGGAAATATACGGTGATGGTTAAGGTAATGGATATATTCGGAAACGATACTTCTCAGACCTTTGAGATAGAGGTGAAATAATTATGGCCAAAGCGATTATTTCCTATGATAAGGATCTACCAGAGGTTCCAGGACGCATTGCTCACTTGAAACCCGAATCTCATCTCGTTAAGAAAACAGAAGAAGAGTATCAGATAGTCAAAGGACGCCGTCTAAGCAAGATGCTCCTGGTAAACAAGCTCCGGAAGGCTGTGGACAAGTGGCGCGATAAGGAATACCCAGGAGCCTCCCATGTTACCCAGCGACTATTTCAATACTGGTTTGAGGAAGACCATCTTGTGGATGGGGAAGCCTTTCGTTATTATTTTGGCCAGCGAGAAGCAATTGAAACGCTTGTCTACCTTGTTGAGATTGAGAAGAATCGCGATGCCAGACCTCTCATAGATTCATATGCCGAGATTTTCAAAAAAGGATTGTTCGAGCAGAACATAGAACATCAGACAACAATGGACGGACGACGCCAGATAAGGCGTTACTTCCCAGAGCTTGATAGTGATGGTCTTCAGGATCTTCCCCCCGAGAACCTGCGCCGCTATGCCTTCAAAATGGCTACTGGCTCTGGTAAGACCTATGTTATGGCTATGGCCATAGTCTGGTCCTATTTTCACCGCAAAATGGTAAAAGACTCAGATTTAGCTGCCAACTTCCTTATCATTGCCCCGAATGTTATTGTCTACCAACGCTTGGAGAAGGATTTCGCCAGCAACCGTATTTTCTATGAATTGCCCCTTGTTCCTCCTGAGTGGCAATGGAACATAAAGGTCATTCTTCGAGGCGAAAGCACAGAGCCAGACCCTGGAGGAAATCTATTTCTGACTAACATACAGCAAATATATGAATCTCGTGATCAGGAATGGACTCCTGAAAACGCAGTAGATGCGATTCTCGGACGAAAGCCGATCAAGGATCATGCTTCACAACAACGTTCTATGTTGGACCGAATTAAAGGCCTTTGTGATCTAGTGGTTTTAAACGACGAGGCGCACCATGTTCATGATGAAGATCTCGTTTGGTACAAGACACTGATGCTTATTCAAAATAGTATTCCCTCAGGTCTTTCTCTCTGGCTTGATTTCTCAGCAACTCCGAAAGATCAAAACGGTACATATTACCCATGGATCATTTGCGACTACCCTCTGGCTCAGGCAGTAGAGGATCGGATTGTTAAAGCGCCCCTCATTGTTCATCAGGTTAAGCGTGCCGATCCTGAACAGGTGACTAGGGAAAACGTTGCGGTTAAGTATCGTGAGTGGATCATCGCTTCGCTGGAACGTTGGAGAGAACACTTTAAAACATACAAGGAATTAGGGCCCAAGCCAGTACTTTTCATCATGGCTGAAAAGAATATCTTTGCTGATAAAATTGGCGATTGGCTAATTGATAATACCAACAAAACTGGGCTTAGAAAGAGCGAAGTTTTAGTTATCCACACCGACTCTAAGGGAGAGATTACCAAGAAAGATCTTGAAAAAGCAAGAAAGATAGCCCGTGATATTGATAAACCAGAAAGTAAGATAAAAGCCATAGTCAGCGTAATGATGTTGAGGGAGGGGTGGGATGTCCAGAACGTCTCAGTCGTCCTCGGACTTCGACCTTTTACTGCCAAGGCCGGGATTCTTCCAGAACAAGCGGTGGGCCGTGGCCTCCGACTCATGCAAGGGATTAGTTATGATCGCACTCAGACCCTTGAGGTTATAGGAACAAAAGAGTTTGAGAAATTTGTCCGCAAGCTTGAAATGGAAGGCGTTGGGATTAAGACGACTACAAAGCCTCCAGACCCTCCAATCATCATAGCTCCAGTTAAAGAAAAGATGGAATACGATATAGCTATTCCCTTAACTCGCCCCATATATCGCCATGATTATAAGAAGATTTCTTCCATTGATCCATTAAGCCTCGATCCCATCTATGAACGTGAAGAATTGGAAGAAAAGTATCGGCTTATTCTTAAAATGCAATTTGCGACTACAGAAACCGACGTTCATGAAACTGAGATTGAAACCCCAGTCCCTACAAGCCAGGAAGTTCTCTCTCAAATCACAAACAAAACGGCTAAAGAAGCAAAACTAATTAACATCTTTGCTGAACTCTATCCTTTAGTTAAAACCTATGTTACTGAAAGATGTTTTGGCCAGAGAATTGACATAGAAAAGGAAAATGTTCGAAAGCATCTAAACGCCTTATTGGTTCAAGAAGCTATTGCTAGATATTTGGCAAATAAGATAAGTGAGCTTATTGCTGAAAAGAGGGAGATTGAATTTGAGGATGCGCGTTTCAAACTTTCTGATACGAAGAAATTCACCTGGCGTCGTAAACACTTGCAATGTAAACATACGGTTTTTAACTTCGTGGCTACCTATAACGATTTCGAATCTAATTTTGCCAAATTCTTAGATGATTGCAGTGACATGCTCCGTTTCGCAGCTCTTGCGGAGCACTTTACCCGCTTCCGAGTTGATTATCTGAGCCCAAGTGGAGCGATCAAATTTTATTACCCTGATTTTGTGGCTGTCCAGAAACAAACTAATGAAAAGTTTGTTCATTGGATTATTGAAACTAAAGGTAGAGTATTTGAAAGCCTCCCTCACAAGGAAGCCAGTATCAAAGAATGGTGCAAGAAAGTTAGTGCTCAAGTGAATGAGGATTGGCGTTACGTTAGGGTTAATCAAGCAACATTCGAATCAGCGAAGTACAATGACTTTGGATCTCTTGTGAAGGCTATAGAATCTAAAAGTGAAAAAAAAGAAGGAAGTTTATATAAATAGTAGCTTCTATTAAGAGAGTCTTCAAGAACCTAATTTGCCGATAAGTACAGTTCCATAAAATTTCATACTAATGGTAAGGATTTGATATAAAGAAGCAGCAGGACTCCCTGTAAAAAAAGGTAGACCTGCTATTGGAAAAAAAGCCCGAGAAAGAGAACTTATAAGGCTCTATACAAAGCAATTCAGGTCAATAAGAGAGGTAGCAGAGGTCTTAGGATATTCAAAGGATGCTGTTTACAGAGCACTTTTAGAATATGGAATTGAGAGAAGGAATCAAGCTTTGAAGAGGTCTAGACTTAAAGATTTTAAGACTGCTTAATTGGAAAGAGAAATCAAAAAAGAAGGCTATAATCAGGTAGCCAATAAGATAAGGGGCCATAATAGAACTATCTGAAATCATTGAGCAATACCAAGAAAGGCTATATTTCTTATAATTAGGAAATAAAAGGGAAAACTATGATTAAAGAGCAACCTTTACATCCGAGTGTCTTTTTAAGCCATAGTAACAAGGATAAGTCATTTGTAAGGAAACTAGCTAACGACTTAGGGAACAACGGCGTTAAAGTGTGGTCAGACGAAGCGGAGATAAATGTTGGCGATTCTCTGATCCAAAAGATCTCTGAGGGAATACATTCAATGGATTATCTCGGTGTTGTCCTCTATCCGAATTCAGTGCGTTCTCGTTGGGTCCAAAAAGAAGTCGAAATTGCCATGAATGAAGAGATTGAAGGTAGAAGAGTGAAGGTTCTACCAATCCTTCTCGAAGATTGCGACATTCCTTCATTCCTTAAGGGGAAGTTCTATGCTGATTTCAGGAGTATTTCGAAATATAATGACAGCTTAAATCTTTTGTTGAGAACTTTGGGCATCATCCCCAGAGAATTGGAAGAAGACATATATCTAACACTCGAATCACTACGATCGTTTCTCATAGAAAAGTATCCTGACCGTGGCCCATACGAGGATTGGAGTGACACAGCGGAACTTTTAAGAGAGCTTGACTTTATTGGGATAAAGTATTCTACTCAACTTGAGAATCTTCTCGAAAGAGCTAAGCCTGGCCTATTGAAATATATGAAGTCCATTTGGATAAAACTTTTTGACATTTCTGGAACTGGAATAGTGAGGACCGCAATGTGGATGGTTGATGAAAAAGCATCAACATGGAGTATCGCAGCTAGACAAACATACAGGAAATATCATAAATACATTAGTCAATGACTTCAGATAACATGAGCTTTTGCATCACACTACAGTTTGCCCAAAAGTTTGCAATTCACAAACACGTAACACATTATTTTAGAGCGATTGAGTTCTGAGGCAATTGGAAGCCAGAGACCATAAAGCCCTGGCTTCCTGATGGTTGAAATGACGTGTTGCCCACGAAGAAGCACCTCGTTAAGGAAGACGAGTGAGGAGGAGGGAAATTCTCATTTTTGTGAAAATGAAAAATTATTGACTGAGAGCTATCAATGAATAAAGTAATTGCTGAAGAGATTATTAATTATGTAGTTTCAAAAACAGAGCCTTTATGGAACCAGTGGATTAACTTGAGCTATTCAAATCTTGATGAAATTTTCATGAAGAGTGCTTATGAACAGGGTGGCTTTGCAGCATGGGCATTTTATGACCTTTTAATATCGGAAGGTATCAATTCAATCAATGATTTAGGTAATATATTAGAATTATATAAAGGTGAGAAAAAATATTTGAGAATAGAAAAAGGCTCTTTGGAAAGTCCATTTTATCTTGACCTTAAAGCTGGGTTATATGGTGTATATGGAAAGAAATTTTATAACTGCGCTGATAAATTTCTAAATGAAAAGTTAGGCAATCCTGGGGCTTTCTTTTGGGTAAAATTATGGCAGATGCTCGTTTGCTGTAGAGATTTAAAACAAAATTATCATTCGAGCTTCAAATATTATCTTAAAAAGAAATATTCTGATTTTATAAATATCCCTGTTGTGTCAGATAATGATTTTTACAATGTTGATAATAATAATTGGGAAAGATTTAAAAAAGAGGCTTGTCCTTGGGATGAATTATATGGGATTGGAGATAATGTTTTTGATTATTTGGTAAGAAATATTGAGGAGTTTAAATTTAATAGAGATGCCTTTAAACTGGATTCAGCAAATATCCATTTTTTCAATGTAACAGGAATTGCAAAACTATTTGATATTAATAACAAGGTATCACTTATAAAGTTTTTAAAAGGATTGAAGTTAGAAAAAAATTATAACTTAAAGGAAATAAATACAGGAATTTATTCGTACTGTTCTGAAACGGAAAGAGAAAAATTTGGATTTTGTCGGAGTAAGGAAAAATGTGTAGAATGTGGAGTAAATTCAATTTGTAAAAAGAATTTTTAAGATTAATATTCAAATATGGCAAGAATAAAATACAAAGAAGCGGCAGGACAGAAAGTTAAAAGGGGAAAGCCAGCTATCGGAAAGAAGCCAGGTAAAGCTGAGCTTAAAAAGCTCTATGTAAAAAAATCTAAGTCAATAATTTAATATTTATGATAATAAGAATCCTATTAGTCTAATATGACAAAACAAAATGCCAAAACTCAGATGCTTGAGCACTCAAAAGCTAAAGTAGAACTTTACAAACGATATTTATCCATCTATTTAAACATAATCTCACGAGATGGTTATACGAAGAAAATCTATCTCTATGATTTATTCTGTGGCGAAGGAGAATATTCGGACGGGAGCAAAGGTAGTCCTTTAGTCGCTTTGGAAGTAATAAGAGAACATTTCTTCCAAAATGATAAGAAAATCATTAGCATTAGACTTTTTTTGAATGATGATAGGAGAGAGAAAATAGATAAAGTTGAAAGACTCGTTGATGATTGCTTCAAACCATATAATTGTGTTGTTGAATTTAGAAATGAAGATTACAGTGAACTAGTTAAGCACATGATAAATGAAATTGAACAATTTGAAAATGAGAAAGGATTAATTTTTATCGACCCATATGGTTACAAACAAATAAAACTCAATGACATAAAAAGGTCACTTGATGGCAACAAGACCGAAGTGATTCTTTTTTTACCAATTTCATTTATGTACAGATTTGCTGAGGTTGCACAAGCCGATGATCTTCCAGGATATGAGCCTTTAAGAAAATTTATAGGTGAAGTTTTTTCTCCAACTATTCAACATTTTAAATCTGTATATGATTTTATTAAAAAACTGAAATTTGCGTTTCGAGATAAATTAAAGAATTATTACATTGATACATTCACTATTGAGCGTGATTCGCATAACATATATTGTCTGTTCTTCTTTACGAGCCATATTCGTGGCTTCGAAAAAATGATAGAAACGAAATGGAAGACTGATGAACAAGAAGGGAGAGGCTTCAGATTAAGCAAACAGGGAAAACTATTTAGCCTGAGGGAGCTTACTGATTTTCCTCAAAAAGTGTATGATTTCATTAGATTGAATAAGAACTGTACTAATAAAGATTTATATAAGTATGGACTATTCAATGGATATTTACCAAAACATTTGCGACAAATTATAAGCCAGTTTCAAGAAAAAGGTAAGTTGCGTGTGATATCCCAAACACAACAAAAAATAAGAAAAGGTGCTTTTTATTTAGATTACAAATATCATACACCTTATGGAAGAATAATAGTGAAGTTTGAAATAGTAAATAATTAGAAGAAACAAATCGATGAGCAACTCAAAAATTGAATGGACCGAAAAGACATGGAATCCAACAACCGGATGTACTAAGATTTCTCCTGGTTGTGAAAACTGTTATGCAGAAACCTTATCATACAGATTAAAGGCAATGGGTGTAAAAAAATATAAAAATGCGTTCTCTTTAACTATACATACTGAAGAAATTGAAAAGCCTTGTAGATGGAGAAAGCCTTCTATGGTTTTTGTTAATTCAATGAGCGACCTCTTTCACGAGGATGTACCATTTTGGGTTATAAAAAAAGTATTTGAAGTTATGAACAAGTGCAGTCGGCATGTTTTTCAAATTTTAACAAAAAGAGAAAAAAGATTAATTGAGTTAAATGATAAATTGAGTTGGTCCCCTAATATTTGGATGGGTGTTTCAATCGAAAATGAAATATATAAATACAGAATTGATTTTCTACAGAGAACAAAGTCATATGTAAAGTTTATCTCATGTGAGCCATTACTCGGGCCAATTCAAAATTTGAATTTGGAAAAAATCAGTTGGGTTATAGTTGGTGGAGAGTCAGGACCTAAAGCAAGGCTAATGAAAAAAGATTGGGTTATAGATATTCTACGTCAATGCAGAAAGGCAGACGTTAAATTCTTCTTTAAGCAATGGGGCGGTATAAACAAAAAGAAAAACGGTAGAGAATTGGACGGTAAAATTTACGATGAATTTCCTCTGTATCAAGCAAATCAATATCGCCTTTTTCGCGATTAATATTAAATAAAATATTTGGCAAGATAAATTCCTAAAATAATTAAATATTCAAAACAGTCTCTAATTTTGAGAGAAAATGAAATATAAGTTTAAAGAGGTATAGCAATGAATGTTAAGAGACGGGGTAAAGGACCAGGAGGAATGACAATAAAAGAAGCTGTTTATCAAGTTATAAAAAAACTAGAAAAATCAACAGGAAAAGAAATTTTTAACCAAGTAAAAATGATTTCTAGTGAATGGGGAGACCATGCAATTTTACGTCACATAATGGGTTTAACTATCAATTTGCAGCCGGGCTACTATGAATGGGTTTTTATTAAAGAAAAAGAGAAATGTCTTTTCTTGTGTGAGGATGGCTATTTTGAACAGTACAACAAAGATAAACATGGGATCTTTGAAGATGGAGTTAGATTAGAATAAGGATAAGATATAATTTTCAATTTAAAGAATATTCTCAAATGGCAAGAATAAAATACAAAGAAGCGGCAGGACAGAAAGTTAAAAGGGGAAAGCCAGCTATCGGAAAGAAGCCAGGTAAAGCTGAGCTTAGAAGGCTATATATCAAAGAATCCTTGTCTATAAGAGAAGTTTCCGAGGTCCTAGAATGTTCAAAGGATATGGTTTATCGTGCCCTCCAGGAATACGGAATCGAAAGAAGGGGAAAAACGGGGAACTCCAAGCTTAGTTCGATTGATTCTGCCTTTCTCAAAAAAGAAATCAAAGAGAAAGGTTATCGCAAAGCTGCAAGAGATTTAGAGATAAGTACAACTGCTTTATGGTCTTATGTGAAGAGGAGAAATATTATGTAATATAAGCGTTCTATAGTGTCGCATAAATACACATTATGTAAACTTTAAATGTGGAGTTGATTGATTTGAAAAAATATCTAGCATTTTATGCTTTTTTATGGAAATAGCATCAATTTTTGTGCTTAAAGATTATGAAAAAATAACAAAAAATAGTACTATTTTGGGAAAGAAGGAAAAGATCGTAAAAAGGAAATTTTTTTTTAGATCTGATATATGGCTTAATCAATCACTATTTTTGTAATAAATCCATTCCTTATTACAGCTATTAAAATTAGACTCCCTAATAATAGAAAAGAACTCCCCAAAAGAAGCCATCTATTTATGTAGTTTGGGAAGATGATCTGGTCAGCTTTTCCTGAAATGACGAATCCTGCCCAGTAATATGGATGGGATAAA
>Ga0209986_10000908_pt1 | contig 29133 bp, 22 predicted proteins | sample BlataG_FD_183168 | JGI IMG/M metagenome (GOLD analysis project Ga0209986, IMG submission 183168) | Deep subsurface microbial communities from Black Sea to uncover new lineages of life (NeLLi) - Black_00105 metaG (SPAdes) (version 2) | ecosystem: Environmental > Aquatic > Marine > Oceanic >...
ACTTCTTAACCCCTTTATATTAAATTTTAATCTCGAATATCTAAATGTCAATAGTTTCATTTTAAAGCACCCTCTCCTTTATCCTTCCCTCAGAGAGGGGGAGGAATGTGGGGAATGTCAATGGTTTCATTTCAAACACAAAAAGGCATAAAAACCTTCAGAGGGCAACACCTCTGCAAGCCTTCATACCTTCTCTTTTTCCTATATTATTATAATAGAAATTTTTAATCTGTCAAGACCTCGATTTTAATTGTCATTGCGAGCGACGCCAGGAGCGTGGCAATCTCATTATTTACAAGAGGATTTGTGAGATTGCTGCCCAAAAGAGTCGAGCAAGCTCGTCCCGTTAAAATAAAGCTACACAAGAAAAGTAAGCCATTGCAAGAATAATTATTTAACGGGACTCGACCACTACACAACTTGGAAACCCAGAATTTTGATTTTTGAAACGGCGTTATTTAGTACGTCAATTAGAGGAATGGATTGACTTATTTTTAAATCTCATTAAAATAGATTGATGAAAAGATTTTTTCTTTTGTCTATTCTTCCTTTAATCCTGTTTGCAGGTGAATGGACTGCGCTTGTTTACATGGCAGCAGATAATGGTCTTGCCCAGTGGGCTGATTCAGATTTAGTAGAGATGGAAGCAATCGGTTCAAATGATGATGTAAGTATTCTTGTTCAGGTCGATAAACCTTATATTGGTGCGCGCAGACTGCTTGTAGGTAATGGCACTTCTTATGAACTGCAAAATTTGGGAATTACTGATATGTGCGATTGGCAGACCCTTGCTGATTTTTTGGAATGGGGTATTATCACTTACCCGGCAGATAAGTATTTTGTTATTTTATGGGACCACGGCACAGGTTGGACACTCATGCCCAGAAGGTCTTTTGGTAGTGATTGGTCAAGTGGTAATCAACTGAGTATTTCTAATGGTGATTTTAAAAAGGCGATAAGTACTGCATGTAATTATACTGGTGAAAAAATAAACCTTTTTGCTTTTGACGCTTGTTTAATGGAGCAGATTGAAGTCGCATTTGAAATAAAGGATTATGCTAAGATATTCTTAGCATCTCAAACCATATGTCCATTACAGGGATTTCGTTATGATAGAATATTTGAGGAGTTGTGTGGAAATCCGGGAATCAATGAAAAAGAATTGGCAAAAAGCATAGTTGACATCAATGTAGCAAATTATACTAATATTCAGCCAGTCGTCTATTCAGCAATAAATTTAGAAAAGTTAAATAAGTTAAAAGAATGTAGTAGCATATTAATAAGTTCCTTAGTAAAAAATTCACCAAGTCAATCAATCATTGATTTAAGAGAAAATGTTCAGACAATACCTGTAATAGGACAGATTCCATACCCAGACGATGAGCATGTAGATATGGGGGATTTTATTACGGGTTTAAATGGAATAATATCAGGTACTGAAATCGAACAATTGGTGGGTGCTTATAATAATACAATAATAAAATCAGATTACTGGGGAGACGATTTTTCAAGGACTACAGGTTTGACAATCTGGTTTCCTCCAGATTATCGGTTTTTTAAACAGCTCTTAAATTATTATGTCAGTCTTACCTGGACCCGGTCTCTGTGGTTGCAGTTTTTGAATTGGTTTTATGGAGAAGATGATATTAGACCGACGCCTGTACAGATTACAAAAGGGAATATAGGCAAGGATAATGACTTTCGCTTGTCCTGGCATAAATCCTATGACCTTGCTTCAGTAACCTACAGTGTGATGGAAGCAGAAGATACTATACTTATATTTGAAGATCAATGCGAAAACACAGATAAATGGAATGTTAATGGTTTTACTTTATCGGGGAATAATGTTTACTCGGGTAATTATTCGTTTTTTTCAGGGAATGCGAGTAATCTTCAAAACTGGATTGAAACACAGGAACTACTGTTCATTGAAGATTTTGGCTTATTGCATTTTTATCTTTACTATAATACTGAGGATATAAATGATTCCTTGATTATTGAATTCGGACCATTTAAGGATGTTCATTATGGCAGGTCAAATGGATGGCAGGAGCGCCGGGTGATTATACCGCCTGGCAATTATAGATTGAAAATATCTTATCATACTAATGGTTCTATAAATAGGGGGGGTTGTTATATTGATGATATTGAAATTCTCTATTTAAGAAACAGTAGATATTTGAGGCAGTATTGTGCAGATACTACCATTTATATATTTAATAAGTTAAGGGGAGAATATTATTATGCAGTCTATCCTGAAGACAAATATGAAAATACAGGTAACCTGAGTAATATTACCCGGATTGTTATAGAAAATTTTGCGCTGCCCTATTCGAATCCTAATCCGTTTCAAACCTCTTGTGATATAGTGCTTGATTATCCTGATTCACTTAATCCAACAGTTGAGATATTTTCGATTTCAGGAAGAAGGGTTAAAAATTTTGGAGCCGGTGAAATAAAGAATAAGACAATTTTTTGGGACGGCAAGGATGAGAATAACCGGGATGTTGGTTCAGGACTCTATTATATTTTATTGAAGGATGGTTCATTCAATAAAATCGGTAAGATTGCAAGGCAGAGATGAAGAGAATCAATTGTGCAATTATTGGACAGGGTGGTGCAGGCGGGATAAATTATCCTCAAAGAAGAAGAGATGGTTTAATAAAGGCGGTCAGTGTAGGCTATGGGATTCTCATGCAGAATGGGTCGAGTCTTGATGTAGTTGAAAAGGCGGTTGAGATTCTTGAGGATACCACAGTATTTAATGCCGGTACAGGTTCGGCACTGAATTTAAAAGGTGAAGCAGAGATGGATGCTTCGATTATGACAAATAAACTTGGATTTGGGGCTGTGGCAGCAATCAAGAATGTAAAGAATCCAATAAAGGTCGCACGACTCGTAATGGAAAAGACAGATCACCTTTTACTCTGTGCAGAAGGTGCAATCAAATTTGCCCGCTCAATGGGTATAAAATACTACAATACAAAAACAAAAGAGAAAGAGCGAGTATGGAAAAGGAAACGAAAAAACTTAAAGAGTGCTTATTTTAAAAAACTTAATGAATTAGCTGACCTTTATGAAACGGTTAGTATTGTAGCAATTGATAAAAATGGATTGATATGTGTGGGTATATCAACCGGAGGAATAACGCTGAGGCTGCCCGGACGCATAGGTGATACACCGATTATTGGAACTGGTATTTATGCAGACAAAAATGGAGTTGTCAGTGCTACGGGTCATGGTGAGGAGATAATGCGGCACATGATTGCGTTTCGTGCAGTTTCCTTGATGGCACGCTACCCGGCTCAAACTGCCGGGAAAAAGGTTATTGATTATGCAACTAAAAATGGTTGCAAATGCGGTCTTATTGGAATTGATAAAAAGGGAAGAATTTTGTGTGCTAATAATACCAAAGCAATGTCCTGGTGTTATATTAAGAATGGGAAGATGAGATTATTCAAATATTAGAATTGATCCACGCCCATCACAGATGAGCGGGATTGATTTGACATTATCCACAAGCTATCTTATATCCTATAGGCTTCTTGAGCTGCTTACATAGAATGGTTGACATTATTCAGTTGTTATATATAATGGTTTATGGCAAAAATTGATAAGGTCCTCTGTCCATTCTGTATTTTTACCTCAAAGTACAGCGATCTTATCCTCACTGAGGATGGTTATTATATTTGTTCGAACTGCAATGCCACGTTTTCTTATGAAGAACTTATGCAGCTTTATAGCCTTTCTCAGTTTACCTTCGAATTAAAAGAAAACAAATTTAAACCAAGTTTGTAAAGACTTCAATTCAGGCAAAATTTGAAATTCTCCGAATCCTTCTTCCTCATTAATATAGTTACACAATTTACTGTGTGTACTGAAAAAGTTTGATAAATCAAACAACTACAATATAAGAACAACCTGTAATATTAACTATTTTGACCTTTGATATTTGTCATTCATCCACGCCCATTACAAATGAGCGGGATTCACCCACGCCCCTCGAAGAGGAGCGGGGTTCATTTGACATTTATCATTTGTCATTTGAAATTCTCCTCTTTGTCTCCGTGTCACCTTTTCTATCCATGTTTTGGCATCAAGGTTTTTAAATATTTTCATCGCCTTAGAAAAATATCTTTTCGCATTAGTTTTAATACCAGATTTTTTAAACATTAAACCTTGATAATACTAAACCCGGGCAAGTTCAGACTCTTGTTTTAATTCTTTCTGGCACTACAGCGAGTGCAAGCCCTAAAATTGCTACTATTATTATAAGATATTTTCTCATCACCATGTTGGCCCCCCTCTTATTACAAATTATATTACTTAACCATCGCGTACAACAAACATTCAGGTTTTACTGTTCAAAGATATCTTTTACCTCCCTAACCGATGGTCTTCGATTATGCCTAAAAAAGAAAATCTCTTGATAATTTTTGTAGTTTGATTCATAAAAATCTTCATTTATGACACTAAAAGATAAAATATGATGATCAGAGATATAATTGCCAATGAGAAATTGGGCGATTAAGATAAAAATTATTACTGCAATACCTAAAGGCATAGTCAAAAATTTTAGAGTCAACCGTTTTTTCACCCGGCTCTGTTTTGCTGATGGTTTTGCATAGACGAGTATAATTTGGCCAGTGGACAAAAGTCGGTAAAGACAGTTATATGTGTAGAATTTTCCAAGTCCTGAGATTTCAATTAAATCATCAACACTGCGATGTCCATCTAATAAAGCTAATACATGTGCTTCATCTTCTGTAGGTTTTAGTTTCAGTTCTGGCCTTTCAACCTTTTTGTAGACAATGTCTCCAGAGGGGACTACTGTTTTTATTTTTGGCCATTCATCAATTCTACGTGCCGATTCTAAAATTAGCCTTTCGGTATTCAGTCTTATTTTTATTATACTCTTCGGGTATATTACAGAATACTGTTCAAATTTGAAGTCACCCTCATTTCTTGTGAATATATCGTCGAAAACTTCTTGTATTTTAAACCTTATTATTCGCTCGACCTCTTCCATAGTTAAATACTTATCTTCCAGAAGAATATTCATTATAGGTCTTTTTGTTTTATTGTGTATTTCCGCAACCATTTCGTAGACATTCTTTCCAATCAGACCAGATCTAACAAAATATGTTTCCAGCCTTTCAACCTTTTCTCCCCGTTCATAAAATGCACCTGTGATTTCTCCGTGAGCGAATCCGATATCGACAATTTCATTTTTTCTTTTGATTTTTAAAACGCCGGTGAGACGATCTTGCGAAATGAGTTGCAGAACACTTGAGAGGTTAAGACTTTTTAAATCTCCTTCAATCGGCATAGTATCTTCTGATTAATGAAAAAGAGATTATATACGAAAAGATGGCAATTATTATCGCGACAAAGAAAAATATGGAAGAGAATGGAGGTACTATCCAACCTGATGGTCTCACAAAATTTCCTGGGAACAACACGGGAACATAACCGATCATTACTAAAGATACAATAATTATTCCGACAAGATGCCTTTTCAGATAGATTAATCCAGCACCCGGGACAATAATATTCAGTGTATGAAGTATAATATTTTTAATTTTTCTCCTACTTTTGTTTACCGATCTTCTTAGATCATCTTCTATCTCCTTCTTTTTTGTTGATTTAAATCTTGTAAAACAGTTTCCACACATTATTTCATCTTCGATTTGTTGTATACAATCTTTACAGATCGGTCGACCACAACTTGTACAGTAGAAAGGAGGTGAAAATTTAATCGGTACGAACGTTAGGAAAATAATTATTAAAAATGGCAGTATAAATGTACTTTTAACAACGCCATTAAGTTCCAGCTTTTCCGAAAAAATCATTTTATAAAAGTCATCATTTGTAGGTTTAATATCAATAGGTTCATTGCGGAGACTGGAAAAATTTCTCTTACGGGCTTCCTCCATATACTTTGAGTAATCTGAATATTCAATATTTTTTAATTTTAGAAGGCCGAGATTAAAATATGATTCACCACGGTCATTTAATATAATTGCAAAATGGTACAGTGATTCTGCCCGTATGGTTTCATCGTAAAGAAAATAAATATTTGCGAGGTTATTAACTACGGCAATATCTCGATTACCATGATAATAAAGGTCTTCATATAATGATAATGCCTCTTCTAATTTCCCCTGCTGTTTTAACCCATAAGCCAAAAACTTCTTATTATCATTATTAGCTACTGTCAAGTTACAAGAACTATCATAATTGACTACTTCATAGAGTTGATAACTGTCATTATTTCCTTTGAGGAATGCAACGAAATTATTTATAGGCAGAGATAAAATAAACATCAAAAGTAAACTGACAATGTTTATCCTTAACCAGTTCTTTTCCCGGTTACTCAAAATGAAAATTAATAAAACAGAATAGCAGAGATATATTACATAAAGATTACGGAGTATCAAAACAGGTATTAAAAGAATTAGCGATTTTATTATGTCAATGATTCGAGAGTGTATTCTGGGACTTATTCGATGACTCAAGGCTGGTAAATAATAGATTGTTTTCACCATGACATACACGATGCCGACCATAAATATTATGGTAAAGAGAAAAATAACCAAATTGGCTATTATGAAAAGTTGACTTCTAAAGTCTGTAAGTACAGGAAGAGAGAAAGCAGTTATAAGTTGTTTTGGGGCTCGATGTTTAAGTCCCAATGAAATAAAAGAAATAAAATTTTCTATTGCCGACGAGTCAAAATGGGCAGCAAGGTGTAATTTATCAGATTTTGTTTCATAATCGTCTGCTTCTTTTGCCTCCCATCTTAGTACGGCTGAAAGATGGAAATTTTTGATCAAGTGGTTTTTTTTGAGAAATGAATCTGCTTCAGGACTATTAGAATTACTGCGCCACATCCATAAAACAACAGGATCGTTTTTGAAATCAGATAATTTATAACTACCTCTTTTCAAACCATTGAAAATTGAATTACTCTTTGGCGAGTCCACAAAATCTTTATATTGGATGCTAAATTGACAAACAAAACAGAGAATAAAAATCAACATAATGAATTATAGGTTAAATTTAATTTATGTCAATACTGAAAATACGCTTTAATGTTCGATAATCAAAATGGAAACTGCAAGAAATTACAAAGGGCTTTAAATTGTCAGATTTAAAAAGTGTTTCAAATATTTCAAAGGATAACAGATTGACCAAGAACACCGAAATTTATAGGAGTAGAGCCTTTAGGCTCATTAAATGTGATTAAATTTCGACATATTTTTACGGGCGTAAACGCCCTACTCCTTATTCTCGGTCAGCCTGATAATAATTTAAAATAAGATGAAGTTTTTTAATTTAATGCTTGACTTGTTTGTCATTGATATTATAATTAAACAGAGGAATGAATGAAAAGGATTAGTATTCTGTTTTGTTTTCTTGCTTCTTACATCTTGTCTCTTGCCTCTAATTTGTTCGCCCAATCAGGTTGGAGTGAGGATATGAGGTTAAGCTACATTCAAGGATATTCTTATGACCCAAAAGCAGCTTGCTGTGGTGATACGGTTCACTTAGTTTGGTGGGAGGGCTATACAGATTCCCAAATTCACGAGGAGGTTTTTTACAAGCGCAGCACTGATGCGGGTGAGACCTGGGGGGCGGATGTGATGTTGAGTATTGAGGATGAGCAAACATCAGTATTATCTTCAATTGCTGTAAATCAAAATAATATACATGTTGTATGGCAGCAGCAAGATGTTGGAATTTGCTATCGTAAAAGCAATGATGGTGGTAATTCATGGTTACCAATTGATACAATCCCGAACGGCGGTTCAGGGAATCCATCAATTTGTGTTGCAGACAGTAGCGTTTATGTTGTTGCCTATCGCACGGACGGTAAAATCATTTTCTCCAAGAGCACGGATAACGGCAATTCATGGTTACCATCACAGGAAATCAATTTTGGTATCGCAAACAAACCTCGTATAAAGAATCTTAATTCGAGCCAGTCTATTCTTGTCCTTTCTTGTGAGAATCTAGCATACTCAGTTGAGATCTACTGCACAACAAGCACTGATGCTGGTGAGACTTGGAGTGACAGTCAATGTGTTTCACAGTATGATTCAATAAGTGGACAGCGTCCAGCAATGGATACGGATGATAGCAGCGGAATTCATATTACCTGGTATGACTATAAATTCTCACCTTATCCCTGGACTGGTGATATATTTTATCGTGCAAGCAGGGATTCAGGTAATTCCTGGGAGGAAATTGATTCATTGACTGTAGAGCATCGGGCGGTTGCTTCAGATATTCTTGTTGAGAATAATAATTTACATTTGGTCTGGGAAGATGACAGACATGGTTTTAATAATAACTTTGAGATATATTATCGGATGAGCACGGATTTAGGGCAGACATGGAGGAATGAGGTAAGGTTAACTGATACATTGAATTGGTCTCGTCGTCCATCATTGGCTTGCGATGGTCAATATCTTCATCTGTTTTGGTTTGATCTACGGGATGACCCAAGTAATATTGTGGGGGAAATATATTACAAGCGAAAAGACCTATCGGGTTCAATTGCTGAGACGAATAAGTCATCTGTTGTTGCAAATCTAAAGTTTGATGTATATCCGAATCCATTTGGAACAGATATCAGATTACAGATAACAGATGACAGATATAAAGAAATAAAAAATATAAAGATTTTTGATATTTCTGGGAAGGAGGTGATGGTTTATGAGATGAAACAAAAAGAAAGAGAGATTAGGGTTGATTGTAAATATCTGCCTGCCGGCGTTTATTTTTTACAGATAGAGGTAGGTAAAGAGCGGGTAATAAAAAAGGTGGTGAAGATAGAATGAGAAGGGGAGAAACGGAGTGTAAGAGAAAGAAGTTAAGAGGTTAAGAAGAATGAGAAGTTTTGAGAAAAAATCCGTTTGCATCCATGTTGTTATCTGTGTGAATCTATGTTCAGCGACAAGCTGAACAAAAGGAGGAGTAAAATGAAAAGCAAAGTTTTTATTCTCATAACCCTGCCACTGTTACTATTAGGCGCAGAGTGGCAGAGTTTAAATGGTCCGCCAGTAGGTAGGGCCGATGATATGAGCATTGGTGAATATGAGGGTTTATGGGTCATCTATGCTGCAGACCAAACTCACAAACTCTACAAATCAGAAAATGAAGGAGAATATTGGGATTCGATCTTAGATCCTTACATAATCAATCCCACCTGTGTGATTACTGATGAAAACAATGCCCAGATTGTTTATATCGGTAAATACGATGCAACCCCGGTCTGGAAGTCTGAGGATGGTGGTGAAACCTGGGAAGAACGTAGTGGCGAATATCCCAATAACATCACAAACACCCGTCCCCTCTGTTTTACCATGATTCCGAATAATTCTAACAAGATTTATCTTGGGTGTAAAAGCGGTGCCTGTGCAGTATTTAAGACTGTGGATGGTGGTGAGACCTGGGATGCAAAGGATATAAGTTCAGGCACAGATCCCTATGTGAATGACATTGCGATTACCCATGAGCCATGGAGAGGGACCTGGATTATTGCCGGGTGTTCGCAAACATCAGACAGAGGAATTTGGCTTTCTACGGATGGTGGGGATAATTGGCATCAAAAATTGAGCGATGTTGATATCTATTCTGTTGACTTTGCGACTCAGTTTACAGGCTATGCAGGGTCGAATGAAGGCGTTTATAAGACCACAAATGGTGGCGATACTTGGACGTTCCTACCAAATTCTCCGCAATATACTAACGGTCTAAAAGCAATAACTACGAGTAAGATCTATGCGGCAACAGGTAAGCGTATTGCAGGCAGCGGTATGTTTATGACTGAAGATGGTGGAAATACCTGGGAGGAGATAAATGAAGGTATTTACGCAAGACAGCTTACTACGGTAATTGTTCACCCGGATGATTCTCAAATGTTGTTTGCAGCTGGAAGATTTAGTGTTTATAAAAGCACAAATGGAGGGACCTCTTGGCAAGAAAAGATAAAAGGATATAAACTCCTTAATACTATACAAACCAGTGCAGTAACACCTTATCTCTATGCTGTTGGTATTGATTTTCCGACACCAGATTTTCCGGTATTAATATCTACAGATCAAGGAATTAATTGGTATACAACGCAAGATAGTCTAACATTGGGTGGTGAAGCGGCTATCTTGCCTAAACGGTTTTTTATTGAAGTTAATCCTTTTGATCCTCAGATCGCCTTTGCAGGTTGTCAGGCATTCTATGCCGATGACAGGTGTCCACGTGGCGGACAAATATGGCGAACGATCGATGCAGGAATCCACTGGGGCACTGTTTTTGATTCACCTGCTAATACTGGTGGGGAGCTAAATTGTATTACTTCTAACCCAGTTGATTCTCAATATATATACGCTGGATTTAATTTCTATAGCGCTGGGTTCGTGCAATACGGATACATATATAGTGATAATTACGGTGCTTATGATTCCTGGTATAATATAGATGGCGATTTAGGTGAGCATAAAGTTTATAGCATTGCTGTTAATCCAAATGATGGTGATTTGCTTTATGCTGGCACAAAGAGTTATGGTGTTTATAAATCTACAGATAACGGCGATAATTGGACTCAAACTGTATTGAATGATAAAGATGTAAATGCCCTGGCAATTGATTTTGATTATCCTGACACGCTTTATGCTGGGTCTCCCGATGGTATTTATAAAACAATTGATGGTGGTAATACGTGGATTCCTGTAAATAACGGGCTTGGCAATTATCTTTATATCCAGGATCTTGAGATTGACCCGTCAGAGCCCACAATTGTTTATACCCTTTGTAAAGCGAATGAAGGTGCGACTCAAACTTATGTCTATTGCTCAGTTGATCGAGGAGGTAAGTGGTTTGACGTGACTGCTGGTTTGCCAGCAGATAAACCTACCCGCGATCTTGAGATTGACCGTGATGAACCTGATCCCGTTTATGCAGCTACAGAAAATGGTGTTTATACTTATACCCCAGATTTTAACAAATCCCTGGTGAACCAGGGTCGCAAAATATTGCGGGTTGAAGGTACGTATGAATTCTGGGGTACATATGAGAGCGGGGGCGCCGTGTATGCGATTCACACGACCGATGGAGGATGGAGTTGGTCAAAAAAGATGGAATTGGGCAAAGGTTATAATCCAGCAATCAGTATAAGAACTGGTGTGTCTGATGTTCCACCAGGATGTGTGTGGTTGGCAAAAGGGAGCGAAGAAGATACCATATATTTTTCAAGGTATATTGATGGTGAAAAATGGGGAGAGCCTATACCAATCGTGACTTCACAGACAAGAGTTAATTTTGGCCCGCCATCGTTTGTAATCGGGACTGATAATATTGGGCGGCTGGTCTATACAACGGCTGAACATCCAGATCGAGTCTATTAAACTCAATTTAACATATATGATCCAGTTGTCAGTGATCCTGAGCTGGTTGGTACAGGTGAAAATCCGAGCATTGGATTTATGATGCCTGGTTCGATGAATCCAGAGATTCATGTGGTCTGGGAAAATAATTCAACAATCTTGTATCGGTCAAGAACAATTCTGGGTGGAATCTGGAGTGATGAGGAAATTGTTGTTCCTAATAGCAATCATCCTTGTTTAGAAATTGAGGGAAATGTTGTCCATGTGGTTTTTGAGAAATTTGGAGATATTATCGGACGCTCTGCCTACTATCATAACGGTGAACACTCCTGGTCAAGATTTTGGACAGTATGTTCGACGCCCAATTCTTCAACCTACCCTGTATTGACTGGTGGTTATGCCTGTGCCTGGGTTGAAGAGCTACCAGGCAATTTCGAGATTTATTTTTCTTATTATGATCCTGAAATCGGATGGGTAGAACCAATAAATATAAGTAATACTGATGAATGTTCGAATTATCCACATATTACACATAAACAGACAATTGAGCGAACCACAGTATATTTCACCTGGACAGAAAGTAATTCAGCACCTTATGACATAAAATTTCAAACCTACTCTTTTGGATTGGGTGAAGGTGGAAGTGAAGCGCTTCCATTTTATGTTGCTAATGGTGGAGAAGAAGAGGCATCACCATTTAATCTTCGTCGTGAAGGTTATCAACAATATGGCACTGAGCCTTATGAGCGGATTGATTATGACCAGGAATATCTTGAATACCAATTCGAGGGTTTGAATCCAGAAAGGGAATATGCCGGTGCTCTTTACCTTTATCAACATGGTTATTCTAACTTACCTATTCTGGCTAAGGTTGACAATTATCAGATTGGCGAGATTACACTGCCTTCAGATACATTAATTATTCTCAAGCATATGGTGCCGACAATGCTTTATGAGGATAGTATAATAAATATCAAGATTTTTGCTAACATTGCCGTGAGTGCGATATTAGTCCTTTATGAATATGAAGTGGATTCTGCAGGCGGTGGTCCACAGAGTTCTCAGTCAATGCCAAATCAAACTGGTCATTTGACATTGAGTGTTTATCCGAATCCAGTTAAAAAAGTCATTGGAATCGAATATAATTTACCTGCGAAGACTGATATTAAATTATCAATCTTTGATGTAACGGGCAGATTAGTAAAAAATATTGTTAGTGAAAATCAGGAATCAGGTATTTTTCATAAGTCTTTTGATATAACCAATCTATCGCAGGGTGTATATTTTATCAGGTTAAATACCCGTGATAAATCGCTCGTGGAAAAGGTAATTTTTTTGAAGTAAACAAAATATTCAAGGGAAATTCTTTGCCTTGAGAATCTCTCTGTTTAAAACGTGCAACCGAAGGGTGATTCGTCCTGAAGGGATGACACCACTTGTGGTGTCATTGACCGCACAAGTGCGGTCAATCCAGGAATGTAAATGCGCTTGAATATCTTGTCTCTTGATAATTCTTATAACAAAATCATCCTTTTAAAGCGGATCAGAATACACGCTGCGCTGAAAAGTTCATTCTACAATGGTAGTAGTTTGATTCATCGAGCAACTGCATACTCTGGTATCTGACGGATTAAGCAATAAGATTAATATGGTCAAACAAACAATTTCTTGAATTTCACGGGGCGAGCCTAAAGGCTCTACTCCAACAAAAATTGGAGTTTTTCGACAGTTTCCTCTGCAAGGAACGTGGGTAAATCCAGCTCTTTTGTAAAAGGGCGGGATGAATTGGGCGACTACATTATTTGGTACGACAGTTCCATAAGATGGAAATTCTGTTATTCCATTTATTTTTTTTAGAAAAAGGGGTGTTGGTGCATCCACTTACATTTCTTGACTTTTAAGAATTAATGGGTATAATATATCTGGGAGTTCGGGTACTATAATGCCAGAATCCCATTATCAAACATAGTTTTAACAAACAGTGTTTTTTGATTTAAAATGCAGAAAATCGAAGGTTTTATCCTTAATTTAGAAAGGAGGAATAAATGTCTGAAGTCAAGATTTTAGAAGAAGTTTGCAAGGGATGCGGATTCTGCTGTGATAATGTGTGCCCGGTAGATATTCTCGTCCTTTCGCCTGACCGGATCAATTCGAGTGGTTATCATCCAGCTATGGTCACTGATATGAAAAAATGCACAGGTTGCGGCTATTGTTTTAAGGTATGCCCAGAACCGGCAATCGAAATTTATAAATAAGGGGGCGACATGGCAGAAAAAAAATTGATGTATGGAAATCACGCTATTGTTGAAGGCGTTATTGCTGCAGGTTGTCGATTCTTTGCGGGTTATCCGATCACCCCACAGAACGAGATTCCTGAATCTATGTCTATTAGAATGAATGAAGTAGGAGGGGTCTTTGTGCAAACTGAAAGTGAGATTGCTGCGATAAATATGCTTTTCGGTGCTGCAGCTGCCGGTAAAAGAGCAATGACATCATCGTCTTCACCGGGTATAAGTTTAATGCAAGAAGGAATATCCTATATTGCAGGTGCAGATATGCCAGTGTTGGTGGTCAATGTAGTCAGAGGCGGACCAGGGCTCGGGAATATTGCGCCGGCGCAATCTGATTATTATCAAGCAACACGAGGCGGCGGACACGGCGATTATTTCACCATAACCCTGGCACCACATTCTGCCCAGGAGCTGTTTGAATTTCCCAAACTCGCCTTTGAACTGGCAGAAAAGTATCGAAATCCAGCGCTCATTCTTGCTGATGGGTTATTAGGGCAGATGATGGAGCCAGTTGAGTTTTCTTATGAACCAGTTGATCCAAAGAGCTTACCGGAAAAAGAATGGGCACTCTCTGGTTGTAGGGGCCGAGAAAGGAGAGTTGTTCGTTCGTACGATCTTAAACCAGGAAAGCTCGAGGAATGGAATCTGCGCCGTATTGAAAAATATAGCAAGATTAAGAAGAATGAGCAGAGATTTGAAGCCACAGATTGTGATGATGCTGATTTAGTGATCGTTGCATATGGTACTTGCTCACGAGTATCAGGTGCAGCGGTGAAAATGGCAAGAGGCAAAGGATTCAAGGTTGGACTTCTGAGGCCAATAACCCTCTGGCCATTTCCCTGGGATGTGTTTGCTGATATGTCAAAAAGAATTGAGAATTTCTTAGTTGTTGAAATGAGTTGCGGGCAGATGATTGATGATGTAAAGCTGGCTACTGAACACCGGTCAAAAATCCATTTCCACGGACGACCGGGCGGTGGTGTACCAACCCCTTTAGAGGTTTACAAGAAAATTGAAAAGATACTTGGAGGTGCGCGATGAAAAAGATTTTTGGTAGACCCGCTGGATTGACTGATATACTGCAAAGATATTGTCCTGGTTGTGGCCATGGTATTGTTCACCGAATTATTGGTGAGCTTCTTGTGAAATTGGATATCAGAGAAAGGACGGTTGGTATTGCACCTGTCGGTTGTGCAGTCTTTGCTGATGAATATTTTAATTGTGATATGATACAACCTCCTCATGGACGCGGACCAGCAGTTGCAACCGGTTTGAAACGCACCAGACCAGAATGTATTGTTTTTAGTTATCAAGGTGATGGTGACCTTGCGGCAATGGGTACGGCAGAAATCGTCCATGCAGCTGCCCGTAATGAGAACATTACTGTAATTTTTATCAATAATGCAATATTTGGCATGACCGGCGGTCAGATGGCACCTACAACGCTTCCCGGTATGAAGTCTACAACTTCAGTTAAAGGACGTGATATTGGAAAGCAAGGCTATCCAATAAGAGTCTGTGAAATGCTCGCAAGTCTTGATGGACCTTATTATTTAGAGCGGTGTGTAGTTGATACACCAAAAAATATTATCAAAACAGAAAAAGCACTAAAGATCGCATTTCAAAATCAAATAGATAATAAAGGATTTTCCCTGGTGGAGATATTGTCAATGTGTCCTACTGGCTGGGGACAAACACCAGTTCAGGCAAAGAAATGGCTTGGTGAGGCGATGGTGCAATATTACCCCTTAGGCGTATATCGAGACCGGTCAAAGGAGGAAAAATGACAAAGGAAATCATTGTATCAGGTTTTGGTGGACAGGGTGTTGTCAGTTCTGGTATTATCCTGGCCTACGCCGGATTGATCGAAGACAAACATGTTACATTTTTTCCTTCTTATGGTGCTGAGATGCGCGGAGGCACTGCAAACTGTTCGATTGTCGTTTCTAACGAACCTGTTGCATCGCCCATTGTGTCTAATCCCGATATTGTTATAATTATGAATGAACCCTCATTGACTCGGTTTGAACCAACAGTAAAGCCAAATGGATTGTTGCTCTATAACAAAACACTTATCAAATCCAAACCAGCACGAACTGATATTACAATAATTCCTGTTGATGCTAATGTCATTGCTGAGGGATTAGGACAGAGCAGAATTGCTAATATGGTCATGCTTGGTGTTATGGCGAAAAAAACCGGATTGCTCAAATTGGAAACTTTAAAAGAAGCACAGCGTAAAAGATTTATAAAGGCAAATAAAGAACAGTTGACCTTGAATGATAAAGCGTTAGAAAAAGGATATGGGCTCTTAGAGAATTCCAAATGACAAAGTTCAAATGTCAAACCGAATGATAAAATCCTAATGCTAAATTTGGCATTTGTAATTGGGATTTGAATTGGCATTTGATATTTGAGTTTTGATATTGTTCGCCCCATGAAATAGGAGTAACCTTATTATGGGAAAAGAAAAAGGAAAACAATCAAAGTTAGTGAAGATAGAATCCTTTAAGCAAGGCTGTATTTCACAAGGTAAAGAATTTCGATATTAGAATTTAGTGTTTAAAAAGATATGCTTGATAATATATTACCTCTTGTAAAGAAACCCATACGGTATACGGGTGGCGAATACAATATTACAATAAAAAAAGAACCGGTAATACGAGTAGGTATTGTATTTCCTGAGGTGTATGAAATTGGAATGTCAAATTTAGGTATAAAGGTTATATACCACATGTTTAATAAAGTTAAAGGTATTCAGTGTGAAAGAATATTTGCTCCATGGTCTGACTTTGGCGAAAAATTAGAAAATGCGGAAATTACACTTTATGGATTAGAGTCAAAAAAACCAATAAATGATTTTGACCTTCTCGGTTTTTCTCTACAGAGTGAATTGTGTTATACTACAGTACTGTATATGTTGGAATTAGCACATATCCCTTTTAGAAGCTCGGCAAGAGATAACGATTATCCTATTCTTGTAGCGGGTGGTCCCGCAGTGCTAAACCCAACTCCTCTTTCTCCGGTCTTTGATGCATTTGTTATTGGTGATGGCGAAGAGGTCATACCGCATATTGCTCAGATTTTGAAAAACATATCGAGAAATAAAAAACACGAAAGGCTTACAGAAATTTCAAAATTGCAGGGTGTATGGGTTCCTCAAATTCATAAGTACGAACAAATCGTAAAAAAAAGTACAGTAGCAGAATTGAGTGAAGAAACACTGCCCTCACCACCGATATTGCCGATTTGTGAAATTACCCACGACCGACTAGCAGTAGAGATTATGAGAGGATGCACCTGGGGTTGCCGTTTTTGTCAGGCAGGTTATGTTAATCGTCCATTAAGAATTAGACCTGAACAGGATATAATAAAGGCTGTTGAAAAAGGAATAAGACAGACTGGTTGGGAAGAGATATCTTTGCTTTCGTTTACCATACTTGATTATCCTAATTTACTGAATTTGATCAGAAGGCTGAATGAGATATTAAAAAAGAAGATGATTAATATTTCACTTCCTGCAATGCGCGGTGAATTATTCAGTGAAGAGCTGGCTATACTCTTAAAGGAAATAAAGAAAACTGGCTTGACATTTGCACCAGAAACAGCAAGCGAACAATTGCGTTGTAGATTGAACAAAAAATTTTCGAACGAGAGACTTATCTCTTCAATTCATACTGCTTACAAATTCGGGTGGAAACAGGTTAAATTGTATTTTATGATCGGGTTGCCTTTTGAAAAAGATGATGACATAGCGGAGATTGATATTTTAATCAGTCAGATATTAGAGGCATATCCAAAGGGGCACATTAAACTATCTGTCAATCCATTCATTCCAAAACCGCATACACCATTTGAGACGGTTGAGTTTGCTCCAATAGAAGAATTAAATGAAAAAATTTCACGAATTCGAAGGATGAAGAGACGTCGGGTGGAAATTAAATATCAATCTCCTGAAGTTTCTTTTATTGAGGCATTTCTATCCAGGGTCGATGATAAGGGTTTTCCTGTAATCGAGGCAGTATATAAACAGGGGGGTAAATTTGAGGAATGGCGTGAGGGATTCGATTTCTCACGCTGGCAGGCGGCATTTGAGGCAACCGGTGTTGATCCGAAAGAGTACCTAAAACCCAAAGATAAATATCCCTGGGATTTTATTGATATTGGGGTTAAAAAAGATTTTCTCAAAAAAGAATTAATTCGCGCTCAAAAGGTTGTTACTACGGAGAATTGTTATTACAAAAGCTGTACTGATTGTGGTGCCTGTGATGGGGAAATGGACAAATACGACCAGGAGACAGAACAATATGTTAGCTATGGGCGATATCCAAAAAGGAAAATGCGTCCGATATCATATCGTGTTAAATACACTATAGGCGAACCCTTCAGATATGCTTCACATTTAGATATTACACGTACGATATATCGTGTCTTAAGAAGATCAGATCTACCAACTCAGTTTACGCAAGGATTTTCACCCATTCCCAAGGTATCATTCTGCCCGCCCAAGAGTGTTGGACAGATAGCAAAAGGTGATTTCTTTGATTTTTATCTTGATGCAGAATATTTTGGGAACATTTCGATAGAATTGAATACGCGTTTTCCTCCAGGAATTCGAATTCTCGAAGTACGTGCTATGCCTTTGAATACACCCTCGCTTTCAAGTTCAATAAATTTGATATATTACGAGGTTAATTTACCACAACATGACATCAAAAAATCTTTGGATTTCCCTGATGACAAGCCTATTTATATTAAAACAAAATCTGGGATGAAAAATGTTCTTGATGGATTAGAGTCAATTTCTCTTAATGATGATGTTTTAACCTGTGGTTTATACTTCGGTGGAAAGAAAATAAACATTTATGAACTGCTTTCCTATATAACAGATCTTCAAGTAGAATCAGCTAAAATATACAAGATAACAAGAACAACTATGTTTGTTAAAAAAGAAGGAATATTATATTCTCCAATGGAGGTAAAGTGAGAAAGAAAGATATAGTTGCAAATGTTTCAAATATAGAAACAAGAATCGCGCTATTGGAAGATGGATTACTTCAGGAATATTATCTTGAACGTCCAAAGCAGAGTAGTCTTGTTGGTCATATTTATAAGGCGAAAGTTTTAAACTTGATCTCCGGATTAAAGGCTGCATTTGTCGATATCGGGATTGATAGGAATGGATTTCTTCCTTTAACTGAGATCCCTTTTGAAGATTTTTCAGAGCTTTTTGAAAGTGATGTTGAATTAGAACATGAGTACCGAGTTGAAGAGATTAAACTTAAAAAGAATCAAGAGATTGTTGTTCAAGTAACTAAAGATTCCTATAGTGTAAAAGGCCCGCGCGTTACTTCTTTTATCTCAATTCCGGGGAGATATGTAGTTTTACTGATAAATGCAAAGAATATTGGTGTTTCGCGAAAAATTCGTCATCGGCGCGAACGAGAAGCGCTCTTTAGGATCGGTAAACAGATTAAACCCCAAGGTATGGGTTTAATAATCCGAACTGCGGCTGCAAGAGCAAAATCTGATGAGATTAAAAGGGAAGTGGAGGTATTAAAGAAAAATTGGGAAAGAAATCTATACAGGGCAAAAGATCCAGCGCCAGTCATAATTTATCAGGAACCTGATACAATGATTAAAACGGTTCGTGATCTATTCAACAGTGAAATTCGCAATTTATACATAGATTCTGAATCAGAGTACAGAAAGATACTTAATTATCTCGGTATGGTTTCCCCGAGAATGAGATCACGGGTTAAATTATACAGGGATCCTCAACAAATTTTCAAAAAATTTAATATTGAGGAGCAACTAAAACATATTCAGGAACGTAAAATTTGGCTGCGCAGTGGCGGTTATATAGTGATTGATCAAACTGAGGCGCTTGTTGCTATTGATGTAAATACAGGGAAATCATCAAAGGAAAAGCAGGCTGAAAGATTAGCTCTTTTAACAAATCTCGAGGCTTTAAAAGAGATTGCCCGACAATTGAGATTGAGAGATATCGGAGGGTTAGTAGTTGTTGACTTAATTGATTTAGAGAAGAAAGAAAATATTAATAGGATGCTAAGGGAATTTAGGTCCCTGATTCGGGATGACCGTGCACGCTATAGAATTGGTGGTGTCAGTGAATTTGGTCTGCTTGAATTTACCCGTGAGCGATCAAGAGCCAGTATTACTCATGCCTTAAGTGAAACGTGCCCTGTTTGTAAAGGAAAGGGAAGGGTTATGTCACGGCAGAGTACTATGGGGTATATTGAAAGATGGTTTTTGAATAATGGGAAGAGTATTATTGGAAAGATGATTGAGTTGAGAACATCGCCGAGACTGGCAGATTTTCTCAGTCTACATCATGCAGATACTTTAGCAGAAGTTTCAAAGAAGTATAATCTAATTCTAAGGGTGAAGGGTGATTATGCTGTAAATGATGGTGATTTCAAGGTGGTGGTAGTATGAATAAAGTGGGCTTAAAAAGGCTCAAAAGGCTAAAAGAGGGCTCAAGATGAAGGGATTTAAACAAAAGATTACCAAAGAGAAAATTCAAAATTTAGAAGAAATCGCACGGCTTTGCCGTGGCGATATTATTAAAATGACAACAATGGCTGGTTCAGGCCATCCAGCTGGTTCAATGTCTTCAATAGACATTTATTTGACATTATTTACCTTTGCAAACATTACACCGACTAACATTGATGATCCAGAAAGGGATAGAATTATAGTAAGCCACGGTCATACTGCCCCAGGGTTATACTCCTGTTTAGCCCGACTTGGTTTTTTTGATTTAGAAGAAGTGCTTATTGGTTTTAGAAATTTTGCCAGCCCATTTGAGGGACATATTGAAAGAAATATTCCTGGGGTTGAATGGACGACAGGCAATTTAGGGCAGGGGCTTTCAGCAGGATGTGGTTTCGCATTAGCTTCTAAGTTGACTAATTTGAACTACAATACTTTTGTAGTAATGAGCGATGCTGAACAGGCAAAAGGACAGGTTGCTGAAGCAAGAAGATTTGCGCGGAAATACGGGTTGAATAATCTAACCGTAATTATTGATTATAACCATTTCCAAATATCCGGTCGAACTGAAGATGTAATGCCGGTTAATATCACAGAAAATTATCTTGCCGATGGCTGGAAGGTTTTAGAAGTTTCCGGTCACAAAGTTTATGAATTATACAAGGCGATCAAAGAGGCATTGAGCGATACTGAAAATCCATATGTAATCATTGCTCAAACAATAATGGGCCATGGCGTATCATTTATGGAGAATAGAGCCGATTATCATGGCAAAGCAACAACCCGGGAAGAATGTAAAAAGGCCCTCGAAGAGTTAAGGATTGAGGATGATATTGATGAATTATTAAAAATTAAGAGTACAAAAAAGGTGGCTGTATTTAGCCGTAAGCAAATACCATTACCAATAATAAAAACCGGGAATCCAAAACTCTATAGTGAAACTGCACATCCTAGGGTTGCTTTTGGAAATGCTCTGGTAGATATCGCTGGTATGAATAATAAGAATTCGATGGCAGTATTTGATTGTGATCTTGCCGATTCAACAAACATTAGCAAATTTGCAAAAGTCAACCCAGACAGTTTCTTTGAAGCCGGGGTGAGCGAACATAATACAGCGACAATTGCTGGAGCACTATCAATAAACGGTATTTTAACAATATGGGCAGACTTTGGCGTTTTCGCAATCGGTGAGGTATATAATCAATTAAGACTTAATGATATCAATGATACCAATTTAAAAATTATTGCTACACATCTTGGTTATAATGTAGGACCCGATGGCAAGACACATCACTGTATTGATTATATTGGATTATTAAAGAATCTTTTCGGTGTAAAATTAATAATTCCAGGCGATCCCAACCAGACTGACCATATCACAAGATATATTTTCAGTCAACCAGGCAATCATATTATGGGTCTTTCAAGGACGAAATTGCCAATAATTAGAACCGAGGATGGTCGAATATTTTTTAATGAAGATTATAAATTCATATATGGCAAAATTGATCTGGTCCGGGAAGGTAATGATTGCGCAATATTCACCTTGGGAACAATGCTGAATCAGGCTATATCAGCATGGGATAGATTAAAGGAGTCAGGTATTAGTGTGCGCATCTATAATATATCGTCTCCCCTTGATATTGATAAAGAAATAATTGCTGATGCAGCAGCAACCAATTTAATTATCACTTATGAAGATCATATTGTTGCATCAGGGTTAGGTAGTATTATTGCTCAAATAATCGCTGAGAATAATTTAAATACAGATTTTATTAAAATCGGGATCAACCAGTTTGGTGGTTCAGATAAACCGGAGGTTCTTTATAAAAAGTATTCACTTGATGCCGATTCACTGGTTGATATAATAAAAGTTAAGATAAATAGTAGACAGTAGTTAGTCCCGCACTTTCGAAGAAAGATGCGGGATGCTCGTTTTTGCAGTCAAATCGAAGATTTGAGTAAAAACGGGATAGGCAGTAGGTAGTACTATTTCTTGACATTTCGTTTTAAATTGCTAAAATAACAGGCGGATATGTGAAAAAACTCCAGCTTGACGAGAAAGTATTCGTAAAGAAAATTATTAAGAGACTTTGTGATAAATTTTTTTAGGTATTTAGGTATTTTAAGATACAGAGTATAACGTAGTTATCTTAATATATTAGGGGAGGTTTACATGGCAAAAGAGTCAAAAAAGACAATAAAAAAGCATGCGAGCGTATATGCTAATGTGGTCAGACAATTTAATAAAGCTGCGGATTTAATGAAGCTCGATCTAGAGATTCGTAAGATCCTTGCAAAGACGACCACGGAGATTATAGTCAACTTTCCTGCAAAAATGGATGATGGCACGATCCAAATGTTTACAGGCTACCGGGTGCAGCATAACAATGTACTGGGTCCGTACAAAGGTGGGCTCAGATACCATCCAGCAGTTAATATTGATGAGGTGCGGGCACTCGCGACCTGGATGACATGGAAATCGGCAATAATTAATATTCCTTTTGGTGGTGCAAAAGGAGGAATCCAGCTTGATCCATTTAAGTATTCAGACAGTGAATTGCAGCGAATAACGAGGCGCTTTACCTTTGCCCTGGGCAGTAATATTGGGCCAGAATATGATATCCCTGCGCCAGACGTTAACACGACCGCTCAGATCATGGCGTGGATTTTAGATACTTATTTATCAACCCAACCTCCACAAGAACGGCAGCGTTGTACCCATGTGATTACTGGTAAGCCTATAGAAGCAGGTGGTAGCTTAGGCCGCGATAAGGCAACAGGTCAAGGTGTTGTCTTTACTATTGAGGAGTGGGCAAAGGATAAAGGCTTTAATTTAGATGGCGCAACATACACAGTACAGGGTTATGGTAATGTTGGTTCATGGGCATCTCTTTTGTTAAAACCGCATGGATCCATACTCATCGCGGTTGAAGATGTTACCGGAGCAATTGCTAATGCAAAGGGGATTGACCCAGATGACCTTACTGCCTATGTTAAGAAGACCGGTGGTGTTAAGGGTTATACTAAAGCCAAGCCAATCGATCATAAAACTCTGTTGAGCACAAAAGCCGATATTTTTATCCCTGCCGCACTCGAAAATCAGATTACTGCCGAGACTGCACCTTTATTAAATGTCAAGGTTGTTGCTGAAGGCGCAAACGGTCCAACTGACCCGGATGGCGATGATATTTTGCAAAAGAAAGGGATTGATATGATTCCTGATATTCTGTGCAATGCCGGCGGTGTTGTTGTCAGCTATTTTGAATGGCTCCAGAACAAACGGAGTGAATTCTGGGATCTTGAGGAAGTAGACAATAAATTACACAAGAAGATCGTTAATGCCTATGAAAGGGTACGTGATACAGCAAAGGAGTTCAAAACTGACTGGCGCACTGGTGCTTATATTGTTGCTCTGAGACGTCTGGAAACAGTATATAAAGAACGCGGAATCTTTCCATAATAAGGTATCTAATATAGAGAAAAAGCTTCTTAATTTAGTTCAGCAATTGCAGTAATATATCTATCATTATAACTCGTACACTTGAGATTCAGGGAATAAAAGCGATGTTATTTTCGGTAAATCCTTTAGTGAATATGATTTATTTGACATATTCCCCATTAATATATAATAACAATTTTTATATCAAAGTCAAGAAGTGTAAATAAAAAGATAAAACGTCACCCTCCCCTTTATCATTCGACTGAGCTCACGCCGAAGTCCTCTCCCTTCAAGAGGCTGTCGAAAAACTCCGTTTGTCATTGCGAACCCCGTTAAATAATAATTTCCACAGAATGATTAATTTCTCTCTTATAGTTTCTATTTAACAGGGCAAGCGAACGAGGTGAGCGTGGCAATCTCAGCAATTCTCAATAGTTTCATGAGATTGCTTCGTCGTCCGCCAGGAAGTGTGGCGGACTCCTCGCAATGACGTTTATCGACAGGCTCTTCAAAGGAGGGGATAGATTTTTTGATTTATTCCTCAAATTTTGAGATTTTGGTCATCATTCGGTCGGCTTCAATACGCTCCAGGAGAAGTGGAGGGATTTTGGTTGGGTAAGAGCCGGTAAAACAGGCGGTGCAGAAACCTTTGGTTCCTGAGCCAACTCCTTTTATTAATCCTTCAATGCTTTGATATATGAGGGCATCGGCTTTTATAGACGTTTTAATTTCTTCAATTGATTTGTCTTATGCAATGAATTCACCTTTTGTCTGCATGTCAATGCCATAGACACAGGGAAATCTTAAAGGTGGTGAATATGATGCATAATATACCTCTTTTGCACCCACGTCTCTAAATAGGGAGATTATTTCCCTTGAGGTGTTTCCACGGACAATTGAATCGTCAACAAGTAATACTTTTTTGTTTTTTATCTCAGATTTTATAGGGTTGAGTTTTAATCTTATTGCTTCAATTCTTTCGGATTGGGTTGGCATTATAAAGGTTCGGTATATATAGCGATTTTTTATTAATCCTTCCCGGTATTTGACATTAATTACTTCGGCAACAGTCTGGGCTGCACTTCTTGCTGTATCAGGAATAGGGATAACCACATCGGGTTTAATTTTCTGTTTTAGACATTTCTTGCCGAGTTGTTCACCAAGACGGAGTCTTGCCTCATATACACCAATACCATCAATAATAGAATCAGGTCGAGCAAAATACACATATTCAAATATACATGTTGCCTTACTGCCTTTTGCAATCTGTTTTTTGTAGAAATTACCTTTGGTGTTAATGAACATAGCTTCGCCAGGTTTTACATCAGTTATGTTCTTATATCCTAAAAGATCGAGGGCAACTGTTTCTGATGCAAAGCAGTAGCTATTCTTGTTTTTTCCAAAGACCAAGGGCTTTATGCCATTTTTATCCCGGAAGGCAAGAAGTCCTTTTTTGGCAATAACACATACAATAGCAAAACTGCCGATCATTTTCTTGTAGATCTTGCTTAATGCTTTAAACAGTTTTTCTGGTTCGAGGTCTTTTAGGTTCATTTTTGTCAATTCGATTGCTAAAAGATTTAAAATAACCTCGGCATCACAATTTGAATTTAAGTAGCGGAGTTCATTTTCAGTCAAATCTTTCTTTAAATCGAAATAATTAACTAAATTGCCATTATGAGCAAGAGTTATTCCATATGGTGTGGTGATAATAAAGGGCTGGGCATCTTCAGCACTGCCAGAACCGATTGTGGGATAGCGTATGTGACCGATTCCAATATTTCCTTTTAGACGTGCAAGATTCTTTGGACTAAAGACACTTAGGACCAGACCATTTCCTTTTTTTATTTGAAACTTTTGCTCAAAGGTTGCAGCTCCGGATGCGTCTTGTCCGCGATGTTGAAGGGCAATCAAGGCAGGATAGATTTTATCTATAGCCTGTTCTTTGGTGATTACACCGACTATGCCACACATAATGGGCAATTCGCCTTCGGCGAATTAAGTTCCAAATTCCAAATATCAAGATCCAAACAAATACAAAATCCTAAATACATCCAGCCTATCCTGCGATAGGCTGGATACAAATGACAAAAAAGGTTTTGAATTTTGGAAATTTGGAATTCGAATTTGTTCACCCTGTGAAATAAATGAAAAAAATATTTCACGGGGTAAAGGATTTCTAATTTAGGATTTAGGATTTTCTTCACTCTATGGCTTATCTAATCGTTGAAGACCATGTTTAATCTTATCATAGGTCTGCAATAGTGCTTCTGATACAATTTTTGTATCAGATAAAATCGGCATGAAATTTGTGTCCCCTTGCCATCGCGGAACAATATGAATATGAATGTGATCGACTACTCCAGCGCCCGCGACCCGTCCTTGATTTACACCGATATTAAAACCTTGAGGTTTCATTGTGATATTAATTGCCTTTATCGCCCTGATGAGCAGACAATTAATCGTCAAAATTTCGTCATCATCTAAATTTTCTAAAGACCCAATGTGCCGAACAGGTGCAACCAAAAGATGACCATTATTATACGGATAACGATTCATTATGCTGAATGCCTTTGCTCTTTTCTCGGTTATCAGGACTTTTTTATAATTTTTGGATTTTAACGCCGCGCAGAAAAAACATCCTTTTCCCGGATTACGAATATATTCAACTCGCCATGGCGCCCACAGTTTTTCCACCTTTATATTCTCCACTTAGCCACTTCTTCGTTATCCATCGCCTTTACACGTACTTTCTTAGTTTTCCCTTTATGTTTATAGAATACCTCAATTGTCTTTTCATTTTTCTTATCACTATAGCGCGCTGTAATCGTCGCGGCTATTTTGATATATTTTTTATCACCTACTAATATTGCATTAGGACTTCCCGTATCCGGAACATAAAGAAAGAAATCTTGGGGACTTAATAGGTTTTCAATGCTTTTATTTTCTGTTTCATTACGTCCGACAATCAGTTTTGTTTCGGGCGAAAGTCTGAAGAGCCTTCCGATCTTTAATAATTCAATATCCCTGACGACAAGTTTTTCTTGATACCTCATAAGATCAGCTACTCTTCGGCAAAATCCTGGGTCAGTCAGAAGACAGCCGCCACTGGGAGAAGAAAATTTGGTTAAATCCATGGTCTGTGCCAGGCTAAGTGTAAACTTGCGTGACCTGCCTTTTATTTTCAGTAAAAGATTTCTGTCAACTAATCCCTTTTTCTCAGGTATTGTTGCTGGCAATAATCCACCACTTAGTGGCCTAACAACCATTCCTTCAACACCAGCAGCTTTATCTGATAACATCAGTTGATCAAAATGTTGAGACATTGGACGTTGATCAAGCACCTCTCCGGTAACGATAAAATCAGCCTTTATCTTTTTCATGTATTTTTTTGCTTTTTTCAACATTAGAATTCGACAGTCAACACAGGGATTTAAGGTTTTACCGTAGCCGTGTTGAGGATTTCGTAAGATATCAATAAACTCTTTAGTAATATCGATAATTTTCAAATCAGGCGTTTCAGGTAGATTTTTCAAAGAAAGAAATTTATGTGATAGATAAAGCGGAAAGACCTTGGCATCCCATTCTTTTGTAATATACAGGGCAAGTGTGGAGTCTAATCCACCAGAATACAAGACTACTACCTTCATTGTTCGCGAAGTTCTTTCAATATATTAAGGGCACTTGTGTCGCGAGGATTCAATTTTAACCAATCATTTAAGATCCGGATTGCCGAGGCAGTATCATTTTTCTCTAAATAGGCAGAATACAGACCAAAGTATGTTTGTGGAAGTCTTGGATTAATATTTTTTGCCCTTTGAAAGTATTCAATAGCGCCATTAAGATGTCCTATTGCTTTATATACTGAGCCGATGCGTATCAAAATCTGCGCATCTTTGACATCTATCTTCGAGAAGTAATACTCGGCACTATCTACAATACCTAATTGTGCAAATAAGAGCCCCAGGTTATAGTCAAAAAAGTAGCTTGGCTGTGGTTCGAATAAGACGGCAAAGCGCCAGGCATCAATCGTTCCTTGTATATCACCTTGTTCTTGTAATTTAAGGCCAAGACTGTGTAGCCCGGCTGCATAATTGCTGTATAGTCTTTTAGTATTTTCATCTTTTAGAATAGCGAAATCATAGAATTCTCCCTCTTTTTTCCTTTTTTCAAAGTCGACCAAAAGTCGGGAAAGGGATTTCTGCTTTTTAGGTTCAAACACACCAGTATACCGATATGCATTATAGAAAAAGTTCTTAGTTTTTTCTACATCGACATTAAATATAGGATTAACACTATCGCCAGTAAGTCTATAGACGAGCCCCTCTAGTTTGAGATAGGACGTGAATCCTTCAAAGTTATTACGCGAAACAGTTGAGGCAAAGTAAATTGGTCTCTTACCTTTATAACCTTTTATATAACGCGCTGCAAAATCTTTCTGGTTAATAAAATAATCTTCATTGCTTAATTTTATCCCGGCATTCGTGGCAATGATATTTCGGACCATTATGTCTTTAACATAGATAATTCTTCGGTCCGGTGTCATACGAGGCTCAAGCCGGTCTATGACATAATCGCTAAAACTGATTGGTGCTCCCCAGTATTTCAACTGTTTTATATACCACTCAGTATTAATGAGCGAAAGATTGGCAATAATTACTTTTCTTTTTAAATTCAGAACCTCCTGGGCAAACCATAGAGGAAATGTATCATTATCACCATTGGTAAATAGTATTGCTCCATCATCACAAGAGATAAGCATATTATAACCATAGTCCCTGGGAATAAAATCGCCATAGTAATTATTTACATACCTGTTGGTCAAAAGTGGTATTGCGGAAAATACTACGATACTGCTGAGGCTTGCAATATTAGCTAATTTCTTGTTTTTCGTTTCATTCTTTACCCAATTGGTAAATCCTAGAAATCCAAATCCGATTAGTATCCCAAAATATACATGACTAGTATGAAAGAAATAATCCCTTTCTCGAACTTCTTGCGGTCGGTGTTGAGGATTGGGGTCGCTGGGCGAAAATTTTAAATTTAAATAACTAACCATGGCAAATGAAAGCATAAACATTATCATTATTGTGAGAAAAAATATTTTTTTCTCACGTTTATACAACACTACCATACCCCAGATGCTGAATAGACAGAACAGGGCTAATACTAAACCACGGAAGTATCTGTTAATACCTTCAGGAATAGGCTGCCAGAAAAGATATCTTACAAAAAGGTGCATTTGCCAAAAATATCCCTGAATCAGACTAAAACCTGTTGCATCCTGGGTCTGTCTGGGAATTAATCGTGCTGGACCATATTGAGCACGATGCAGGACTTGATTAAAGGACGACTTGTAATCGAATAATGAACTGAAATTAAAATTATCTCCAGGATTACATTCGTTTATCCGGGGTGCAATATTTTCTCCGGCATGATACTGTTCAATTGTACCTTTGTTTTTATACAGCTCAGTCAGCTTTGCCGCCCGGATAGG
>Ga0209986_10000910_pt1 | contig 29092 bp, 24 predicted proteins | sample BlataG_FD_183168 | JGI IMG/M metagenome (GOLD analysis project Ga0209986, IMG submission 183168) | Deep subsurface microbial communities from Black Sea to uncover new lineages of life (NeLLi) - Black_00105 metaG (SPAdes) (version 2) | ecosystem: Environmental > Aquatic > Marine > Oceanic >...
TCGCTACAGCTATTTCCCAAAACCTTTGTCCTGAACATAGCAACCAGTTATCACGGAAATGGAGATGCTTACTTACCTTCACAATAACTTGACAGATTCTTAACACTTCCTTAACGTTTAAATAAAGACTATATGATATATTAATAAAAAATATTAATGGAAATATCATTGGGAGGATTAAGGAGATTCCTCGCGTTGATCGAATCAGGCTGCGCAATCTCAGAAAGAAGGAAATTTCTCGCTTCCCCTGGGGTTAAATGTTCGAAAATCTTAAGATAGCTCTCAGAAAGCAAAAAAAGCTGATAATTATTTTCTTCCTGACCATTTTTCTTCCATCTATCTCGCTAAGCATCTTCGGCATCAGAGCAATAAGGAATGAAAGGTTTAGACTGGCAAAGCAAATAGAGAATGAAAACAGACGAGCCGTTGATCTCTTGAAGACGCAAATAAATTCCCGATTTATGGAGCTTGAATCAGATCTTCAAAAATTGGCTCAATATCCTTCCTTTTTTGGGAAAAATCGCCAAGCGATCAGAGATTTATTAAGCAGTCAATTAGCTGATAATAATTTAATTGAGCAAATATTTATTGTCTATAAAAGTGCAGAGTCTCAGTTTCCTCTATTCGAGCCCGCCTCTGTCAAAACTTTATCTTTTTCTCCCCTTCTCTTAAAAAGCTCTCAGAGGGAAAAATTAAAAAGAGCTGAAGAATATGAATTCAAACAGAAAGAATACAGAGGAGCCATTTTACTTTATCAGGAGCTTTTCAATCTGTTAAAAGAGAAAAACCACCAAGCTCAGATGCTCAACAATATAGCTCGCTGTCTTACGAAATCGAAAAATTACCGCCAGGCTATAAATAATTATTCTAAAATCAGCAACGATTATCCTGAATCCACAACTTCCTCTCGTCTCCCCTTAGCTTTAATTGCCAGATTGCAGATTATAGATTGTTATCAAAATTTAGGAGATACCAAAAATTCTCTGAAGAGTTCTTTAAATTTGTACAGGGACATTCTTCAGAAGCCGTGGAGTTTAAAAGAAGACCAATTCAAAATTTATTCTTCCCTGGCAGAAGAAACCATTACCAGAATTTTTTCTGAAAATCCCAGGGATTTCTCCTTGGAGGAATATGGAAAAGAATTTGAACAGCTAAAAAAGCTCCGTCGAGAAAAAATTCAGCAGTGGCAACTTATTAGTGATATAAAGCAAGAAATTATTCCTGAACTCCGCAGGAGACTGATTCAAGCTAAAGGATACAACCCATCCCCAATTCGGCATTCGAAAGCCATGGAAGACAGAAACTTTCTTATTTCAGCTGTCATGATTCCTGATGAATCAGGTAATAATTCCTCTGGAATGCTTGGTCTTAGAATTAAAAATGAATATTTCAAAGAAAAAGTATTAGGCGAGATAATCGAAAATATTCAATTCGGTGAGAATACGAATGTGGTTATTTCCAACCTTTCGGGCAAGGTTTTATTGGGAAATAAAGATCACGCAGCTCCACCCCCCACAATTACTGAATTCTTTGAAGATAATTTTCCTCCCTGGAGAGTAGAACTTTTTGCCAGTAAAACAGGAGGGCTGGGGCTTGTAGAATTAAAAAATAGCTACTACTTCTGGACTATCCTTACCCTAATCATTGTCCTGATTTTTGGCGCCTTTCTTATTGTAAGAACTATTTTTCACGAGGTAGAGATTCTGAGAATTAAATCCGATTTTGTCTCCTCTGTCTCCCACGAATTCAAAACTCCTTTAACATCAATAAAGGCTCTTGCAGAAAGATTACAAGAAGGAAAGGTAAAAGATCCATCCAAAGCTGAGCAGTATTTTTCGGTTATCTCCCAGGATACAGAAAAGCTAATTAGATTGGTAAAGAATATACTGGATTTTTCCAAAATAGAGGAAGGGAAAAAAGAATATGAATTTGAGGAAACGGATGTGGGTCAGTTGGTGGCACAGCAATTAGAAAATTTCAGAAAAGGTGAGCTCCAAAAAGATCTAAAAACCCACGCCCAAATTCCTAAAGATATTCCTCATCTCTTTGTGGATAGAGATGCTTTATCCCAAGCCATAATTAATCTTCTCGATAACGCCTCAAAATTTTCCCCCGATAAAAAAGAAATTTATGTCAGTGTCAAAAAAAACGAAGAAAATGTCATAATAGAAGTTGATGACAGAGGCATAGGCATTCATCAGGATGAGCTAAATAAAATATTTGATAAATTTTATCAAGGAAAAAATACACTCAGGCAAATAGTTAAAGGCACAGGATTGGGACTGACTTTAGTCAAACATACTGTTGAAGCCCATGGAGGCAGAATATCTGTTGAGAGTAAAGTTGGTCAAGGGAGTACTTTTTCTCTGATTTTTCCCATAAAGGGAAAAGAAAAGTGAGGCTTTTATGCCAAAGAAAATCCTTGTAATAGAAGACGATCCGGGCATTTTATTGAGCCTTAAGGATGAATTTGAATCCCAAGGGTACACAGTTTATTCAGCAGAAGATGGCGAGAAAGGCTTGGAGATTGCAAAACAACAGAGACCAGACCTAATCATCCTGGACATCATGCTTCCTGTACTGGATGGATATGAGGTCTGTAAAAGATTGCGAATGGAAGGCGATACAACACCTATAATAATGTTGACTGTCAAAGATAAAGAGATCGACAGAGTATTGGGCTTAGAACTGGGAGCCGATGACTATGTGACCAAACCTTTCAGCCTCCGGGAGCTTATGGCTCGAGTGAAAGCTGTTCTTCGGAGAACAGAGGAAAGAGCTAAAGATTTAGCTACCTACAACTTTGCCCAGGTAGAGCTGGATTTCAAAAAATACGAGGCAAAAAAGAAAGGGAAACAACTTGACCTAACTCACCTTGAATTTCAAATGCTAAAGCTCTTTATTCAGAGGAAAGGAGAGGTGATTTCAAGAGATGATTTTCTTGATAAAATATGGGGAGAAAACAACACGTATGTCTCTTTTAGAACAGTAGACAGCCACATAGCCAATATCAGAAAAAAAATAGAAGATGACCCATCCAACCCAAAACATATAATCAGCATCAGAGGAGTAGGCTATAAATTCATCGAGTAAAATTTGCGATGAAATTTCATCATATTTCCACACTTCCTTAACACATCTCGATCGAAAAAGCATTATATTAAAGCTGAAACAATGAGACGGAGGGACACCATGAAAAACACAAAAAAAATCTTATTCACTTTTTTTGTTTCAGCCTTTAGTCTTCTCTTAATTTCCAATACCGCATCTTCCCAGCAAACAGCAGGAGAGCTCTTCGAGAAAGCCTTATACATGGAAGAAGCGAAGGGAGATTTACAGACGGCCATTGATCTCTACCAGAAAATTCTAAAGCGGTTTCCAGAAAATCGGGAAGTTGCTGCCAAGGCTCAGCTGCATATCGGCATCTGTTATGAAAAATTAGGCCTTAAAGAAGCACAAAAGGCTTTTCAAAAAGTAATCGACAATTTTCCAGAGCGGCAGGAAGAAGTTGCCATCGCTAAAGAAAGGATTGCCGCCCTTTCCAGAGCCTTGGAAAAAGCTCCTCATAAACCTACCTTCAGAAAAATTAGAATTCCTGCCAACCCCGGTAATGGCGTGCTTTCCGCTGATGGTAAAAGACTCGCTTTTACCTCTGAAGAACGTCTCTGGGTCATTCCCGTCGCTGGCAACGTGGAGCCTGATCTTGCCGGAGAGCCCGTCACTCTGACCGAACCGATAGAAGCCTGGAATATGAGCAGTAGCCTGGCTTGGTCTGCGGATGGGAAGTGGATCGCTTTTAACGCCGAGAAGGATGATGAAGATATTGTCTATGTCATCTCATCCGAGGGAGGGGATCCCTTTAGAGTTCCTTTTAAGCCGAACAGACAGGGCCACCCATATTTCTTCCGCCTCAGTCTATCAACTGAAGGGAAAATGTTGACCTTTTCAGGGCGGGATGAAGATAAAAAGGATTTCATGCGGGACACTGAATATTATTTCCTAGGAACGATTCCTGCTGGAGGAGGAGCAATAAATAAATTAGATATAGGCCATGCCGAACAACCTGCTTTCTCACCTGATGGAAAAATGATTGCCTTTGTTAAGGGATATCCCTTTAAAGATGGCGAAAAGTTGAGGAAGACCTATAACGTATGGATTATACCTGCTTCAGGAGGAAAGTCCGTTCAAATCAGCGACTGTTCCCCTGGCTCACGAGCACGCAGTCCTGTCTGGTCGCCAGACGGAAAGATGATAGCTTTCATCCACGAGAAGCCTGATGATGGTAACTGGAGTAAAGATTTGTGGATCGTTTCGGTGATCGATCAAGGTAAGCCTGTAGCTCCAATAGCGAAAATAGAGCTTCCCCTGATGACCTCTCACTTTATTGCCGGCTGGACACCCGATAATAAGATCGGTCTTCATCTGATGAATCCCGAGCATAATGCCGTCTACACAGTCCCCGCCTTTGGGGGTAAGGCTGTCCAGGTCTCCCCACTTTGCCAGCCGGAAAATCCGAGGTGGTTGCCCGATGGGAAAACGATATTCTTCTTAGATTCTGGAAAGCTCGTCTCGGTTCCTGCAGGAGGCGGTGAAATGACCAAGATTCCTTTTGGCACAGACAAAAATATCTTCGAATCTATGCCGGGAGGGGGAAACGACATTTCTCCGGATGGGACAAAGATTGTCTTTTCTGGAGCAAAGAGTTTTGTCAAAGACAACAAGAGAGAGTGGGAAGTGGATATATGTCTCATTTCAACAGAGGGCAAAGATCTGACGAGGATTACGAAAAGCCCCACCCAGGACCGTTTTCCCTGCTGGTCTCCGGATGGAAAACAGGTCGCTTTTATTCGAGTGCATGGCTTAGAAAAAGGCGAATGGATATCAAACATCTTCGTCGTCTCGGCAGAGGGAGGAGAAATTAGGCAGATAACATCTGATGAAGATCAAGTCTGCTGGTCATGCATAGACTGGTCACCCAACGGAAAATCGATTGCCTATTTCTCCGAAGATAAAACAATCAAGGCTATTCCAGTTGAGGGCGGCAAACCTCGATTTATTGCCAAGGTGGATAAATTATACAGGCATTATGAACTGGCCTGGTCACCTGACGGCAAGCAGTTTGCTTATACTTGCGAAGGAAAAATTTGGATTGTTCCCCCAGATGGAGGAGAGCCTGTAGAGGTTAAAACAGGTATGAGTGCAAGGGCATCCAAAATCGGCTGGTCTCCTGATGGTAAAAAGATAGCTTTCTCGCATTGGACGGGAGGAGACCACGAGCTTTGGCTTATGGAAAACTTCCTGCCTTTAGTAAAAAAAGGCACCCAGTGAGATAGCAGAAAAGCGGAAGCAAAGAATTTCCCAAATTATAAAAATATTTCCTTTTCAAAGCCCAGAGCTATTTCAACCTTTGGATGGTTCTCTTTTTTATATTACTTCGATGATCAAAAACTACTATTTCTATTGATTTTGATTCGGGAAATATCCTGAAATAATATCTATAATCTCCTTCATCTCCTCTTTAAACCCCTTACCATTGCGAGTATGTGAGGAGGATGTTATAATTCAATTTTCATATAGGCAACAAAAATTATGATGCTTATAAGGTGGTGCTAAGATGTCATATAAAGTAAGTGTGATTATTGAGAAGGATGAGCATGGCTATTATGCTTACTGTCCAGAGCTTGAGGGTTGTCAAACTCAAGGAGATTCTTTGGAGGAAGTATTGGGCAATATAAGAGAAGCGGCAGAGTTGTATTTAGAAACAATGACCGAAGATGAAATAAAGGCCTGCCTGAGCAGAGAAATATTGAGCACTTCTTTAGAGATAACAATTGGCTAAATTACCGAGATTAACGCCACAACAGGCCGAGAAGATGCTATTGAAGGCTGGCTTTGAGATGATTAGATCGAAAGGAAGCCATAGAATATATATGAAAGAGGACAAAAGAATGATTATCCCCTTTCATCCTGGAAGAATATTGCACCCAAAGATAGTTAAGCAGGTGATGAAATGTGTAGAAGATATAGAATGAAGATCTAAAAGCCTGCGACGTCATATAACACCAGATAAAAGGGTAATCAAAGATTTTCCTGTATTGTAAAAAAATTTATCCTTCAATTTTTGCCTTCCCCAAAATCTTATTTTACATTTGCTGACAAAGTTTTACATTTTTTTGACATTTTAATAATTGAATCTGATAAAATCTAAATGAGCTTATCCAGATTAAAGCCCGATTCCGACATCAACAATGAAAATATTTACCCAGGGGATATTGGCCAGGAGGAAAATAGTCTTTATTTTTCTTTTAGCTATTTTACTTCCTTCCTTAATTATCGGTTATTTGAGCTTTAGCACTTTTGCCCAAAGGCGGGAATCTGTCAGAAGACTTCTTGAATCTAACCTCTGGATTTCAGGCGAATCTGCCCTGAAATCTATCGAGGGCAAGCTTCTTGAACATGAGAAAGATGCTTTAAAAGCAGAAAATTTCATTCGTCTAACTGAGATAAAAGAGACCGAGCAAATCCTCTCAGATTATTCTAAATTATCAAAGGAGATCGAAGGCCAACTATTTCTGCTTAATGCCGAGTACCAAATAATTATCCCTAAAACCGGAAAAGAAGACATTTCGATCTTCCCAGGGGAAAAGAATGTACAAAATACCGAATTTGCTCAGGCTCTTAAGCAAGCGGAATCTCTTGAATTCTCTAGAAAGAATTACGTCCAAGCTGCTGAATTATACCGGAAGTGTTATTCGCTCGCCCCCACAAATCAGCACAAAGCATTAGCCTTGGAAGCTTTGGGGCGCTGTCTTTTATCCTTTAAAAAATATAGTGAAGCCTATAAAGTGTACAGCGAACTTTCTGCTAAATACGGGCAATCTCTAAACAAAGCGGGACATCCTTATGGCATATTGGCTGCCTTTCAGCAGTATGAAATTGAGCAGCGCCGAAAGCGAGAAGAGAACAGCCTGAAAATTTTGCTCTCACTCTACGGAAAAATGAGAAGTGGAGTTTGGCTGATTAATCTTGCTACCTATGATTTTTTCATCGTCGAAATCGAGTCAATTCTCAATGATAAATTTTCTGGAGCAAGATTTCCTGAAATTCGAGAATCTTATCTGGCTATCCAAAAACAACAATCTTCTTATTTAGAAGCACTCCTTTTTACAGATTTTTTAAAGAGAGAGGCCGTCCCAAAGATAAAAGAAAAGCTGACACTTTCTCGTATGGGAGGCGAAGCACAACCAGGACGCTTGCTTGCCGCTCGGAGAGAAGAATTTTGTCTTGTCTCTTACTCCGTCCTGCCTAACTTTCAGTCAGAAAAGAATTTTTATGGTGGTTTTTGCTGGGATCTAAGCTCCCTGAAAAAAGAAATATTCCCAGAAGTTTTGGAAAATCTAACAAAAGATACCGGACTTTCTCTTCAAGTCATCGATGAGAGAGGTCGGAATATTTTAACCGGAAAAGAGGAATTAACTTTAAAAGACTCTCTTAGCTTATCTTATCGCCAATTCCCTTTTCCCTGGAAACTTCTTGTCTCTCAGCCTGCATTCAGTGACCTTGAACTGACCGCACGCCGGGAGAATTTTCTCTACGGAGTTCTTCTGACTCTTATCGTGGCTTTAATGCTCATGGGTGCTTTTCTCATGGTGCGTGATATTTCCCGTGAATCGGAAACAACACGCTTAAAAACCGAATTCGTTCATAATATTTCCCACGAACTAAAAACCCCTCTCACGCTGATTCGCCTTTATGGTGAGACACTCCAGCGAAAAGAAGACCTTAAGAAAGGCGAAAAGAAAGAAGCCTATAAGATAATAACCAAAGAAAGCGAGCGCCTGTCGCACCTGATAAGCAATGTTCTTGATTTTTCCCGTATTGAGATGGGCAGAAAAGAATTCTATTTTAAAAAAGAAAACTTGGCCCAGATCGTTCGTGATACGTTAGAGTCATACCGTTATCATTTAGAAAAAAAAGGTTTTTCTATCAAACAAGAGATTGCCTCAGATCTTCCGGAAATGAATTTCGATGGAGAAGCCATAGCCAGTGTTCTAGTCAATCTCTTAAGCAATGCCATGAAATTTTCACCCAAGATAAAAGAAGTGACTGTAAAATTATTCAAAGATAACGGAAATGCAGTCCTTCAGGTTGCTGATAAGGGTATAGGAATCTTGTCCAAGGATATATCAAGAATTTTTAAAAGATTTTACAGGGTAAAAAATGAAATTGTTTCTGAAACAAGGGGAAGCGGCCTGGGTCTGACCCTGGTTAAACACATCGTCGAGGCTCATGGCGGCCGGATTAAAGTCGAGAGTGAGCCTGGAAAGGGAAGTGTCTTTTCTATGATTCTTCCTCTCTCCGGCCCAAAAAAAGGATAAATCAAGATGAAAGAGAAAATATTAATCATAGAAGACGAAGAAGACCTGGTAAAAGGATTGAGACTTAACTTAGCGGACGAGGGATATGAGGTGGACTGGGCGTCCGATGGTGTTGAAGGCCTCCGTAAGGCCCTGGAAGAGCTACCCCAGCTGATTATCCTTGATATTATGCTGCCCAAGATGAATGGCCTGGATATCTGTCGAGAGCTCCGTCAAAAAAATATAAGCATTCCTATTATTATGCTGACAGCCAAGGGAGAAGAAATTGACAAAGTGTTGGGATTGGAAATCGGAGCCGACGATTACATGACCAAGCCCTTCAGCATCCGGGAGCTTTTAGCGCGGATAAAAGCACACTTAAGGCGCGAGAAAAGGGAAGGGAAAAAAGCCCCAGAAGTTTATCGCTTCGGCGATGTCGAGATTGATTTTACACACTTCAAAGTCAAGCGTAAAGACAAGGCATTGGATCTTACATCGCTCGAAATAGATATTATGAAATACTTCATTGCTCATAGGGAGGAAGTGGTAACAAGAGAGGCTTTGCTGGATAAAATCTGGGGTTATGAAAAATATCCCACCACCCGAACCATCGACAATCATATATTGAAATTAAGGAAAAAGATTGAGGGAAACCCCTCTCATCCCGAATATATCCTTTCAGTTTACGGAGAAGGATATCGATTTGTCGGGTGACAATCTTTTACATTCTTTTACTTTTATTTGACAACTCGGGAAACTAAAAGACTTACATTGTTGGTGAATGAAAAAAATACCTGGAGGAGGTCCCATCATGAGTTTAAAAAAAATCTTTATATTAATTGCCTTTACCGCAGCCATATTCATGGCTTTCGGCTTCCAGAATTCCTCCGAACACAAAGTTCTCTTTGAGAAGGCGAAATTCACCATGGAAACAAAGGGCGATCTCAAAGGAGCTATTAAACTGTTTAGCGAGATCATCAAAAAGTATCCAGATGAAAGAGAATATGCTGCCAAATCTCAATTGTATATAGGCCTCTGCTATGAAAAGTTAGGATTGAAAGAAGCACAAAAAGCTTTCCAGAAAGTGGTTGATAACTATCCTAATCAGCAGCAAGAAGTTGCCGTTGCCAAAGAAAAACTCGCCAGTATGGCCAAAGCACTGGAAAAGGTGCCTCATAAACCTACTTTCCGAATGCTTCGGGTTCCAACTAAGCTTTCTTGGGTCATGCAGTTATCTCCGGATGGCAAAAAAGTGATCTTTGCTTCTTCATCAGACAGAAAGCTCTGGATGATGCCCTTATCGGGGAAACTGGGTTCTGAATTTCCCGGGGCTCCAGGCATAGTGAATACTGACGATGTGGAAGTTGATTGGTCCGGACTTGCCTGGTCTGGTGATGGTGAATGGATCGTATTCAATGATTGGACAAAAGGTGATAAACGGAAAGAAAAAGAGGGAAAAGGGGGTATGTATATTGTTTCGGCCGAAGGTGGAAAGCCAAGGAAAGTATATGAAAGTTACCGGGATGCACGTATCGTAAACTATAAAATGAGTTTGTCTCCGGACGGAAGGATCCTGGCTTTTTCATCGGTTGACAATAATGAGTGTCATATCCATACAATCTCAGTTGAGGGGGGCTTGCCGAAGCAATTGGTTGATGCCCAAGCTAGAGAACCGGTCTTTTCTCCAGATGGAAAGATGATCGCGTATGTAGACACCAAAAATTTGGGTAGAGCGGGTGGAGGTCTATGGGTGATACCCGCTTCCAGCAGGACTCCAAAACTGGTTGCCAATGCCGGGAATGCGTCAAGTCCTACCTGGTCACCTGACGGTGACATGATTGCTTTTCTGGACCTGAAGAGCCAGCAAATTTGTATAATCCCTGTTGGAGAGGATGGAGCGGCTTCCGGAGAGTTAGTTAAGATTGACGTTCCTGAAGGTGAAGGAACTGGATGGATCATGTCTTTGGCAGGATGGACGCCTGATAATAAAATCGGAGCGGTATTTAGCAGTCCTACAGAATTTGGCCTTTACACGCTGCCGGCAAGGGGGGGGAAGGCGGCGCTGGTATCTCATGGAGGATATCCGGTACAACCCAGATGGTCTCCCGATGGAAAAAGAATATTTCATACAAATGACCTAGATGAGGGGAGTGGTGATTGGATAAGACATTCATTGGCTGTTGTTCCTGCTGAGGGAGGCAAAGTGAAAACTATTCCCATTAAGTTCGATGAGAAAATGATTAAACCTGCCTATGGAGGGGGAAATAATGTGTCTCCCGATGGAAAGACGATTGTTTTTGCGGGACAGTCCAAAAAAGATACCGGTTGGCACTGGCAAATCTGGACACTTCCCGTTGATGGAGGAAAGCCAAAACAGCTCACCCAAGCGCCTGCATCCTTTAATAATGGGTTCCCTCGCTGGTCGCCGGATGGAAAAACCATCGCCTATATACACGCCAGAGCTGATAAGGTTTATTCTACGGGATTTAGTGAGGTGAACATCTACACCGTTCCGGTAAATGGTGGAGATCCGAAAGCTTTGACATCGGATTCCGATAGTGCTAAGTTCGGTCCAATAGCATGGTCCCCTGATGGGAAACAGATTGCATATTATTCCCTTCCTGACGATCCTGACGAAGAGGATTTGAGGGCTGGGATACTGAAAATCCTTTCGATAAATGATGGAGTTTCGCGTGTGGTGGGGAAATTACAATTAGCTCATGCGCACATAGAATTGGCTTGGTCTCCAGATAGCAAAAGGATCGCTTATATCTACGGAACCGAGTCTTATGGTAAGAGTATTCGAGTCGTTTCAATAGACGATGGGAGCATTGAGGACATCGAGACGGGTCTGGTAGATAAAAAAATCTTTCACCTTGACTGGTCCTCGGATGGAGATAGATTTGTTTTTTCAGGATTCCATGGTAACAGTCCAGAATTCTGGCTGATGGAGGATTTTCTGCCGAAGGTGAAGACCCAGAAAAAATAAAGAAAAGTAAAGAAAAAATTGATGAACCAATAATTGATGATTCAGTTATTTTGAAAGGGACACTGAGTATTAGATTTGCCGAAATTAACCTCTCTTATACCCAAAAAAGTTATTATTATTGATAAAACATCTTTACCATTTGACAGGTCGCTAACTTTGTCAATAATAGAGATTTGACTCCATTTGCTTTATGACATTTTCGTGACATCTTTATCTTGGGGGATATTTTAGAATATACTATAAAAAAAGGATCATCCCTATGCCTGTTAGCTCACGTGGCCACCGCAAACAAATCCTCCTTTTTTTGCTCGCGGTTATTCTACCCAGCTTAGTCCTGGTGGTCTTTACATTGCGTATGATTAGTCAGGAGAAGGAACTCGCTCAAAAGCGAGCTGTGGATGAGCGTCGTCGCCTGGCAGGCGAAATCGGCCAGCACCTGCTTGTCCGCCTGGAAAAAGTAAAGCTTCAGGAATCAAGCGCTGCGACAAATTGGAATCAATTATCCGCCCAACGTGATTACGTGAATCCCGAGGTCGTGTTGATCGCCCAGGTTAAGGGAGATCGAATATTGCTCCCCTGGGAAGAAAATCAGAAGAGTGAAGAATTCCGCAGGCTCCTTAGCAGCTCTACTTTTTCCAGAAGGATTCAGCTTGCTGAAAAGGAGGAATTTGCTAAGAAGGATTTTCTTCGAGCCGCCGAGTTATATCGCCAATTGATGAAAACAGCACAAGAACCCGTTCAGAGAGGATATGCTCGTCTTTTGCTGGCACGAGCCCTCGCCAAGGCGGGTCGAAACAAGGAAGCTTTATCGCACTACCGCCGTATTTTGGCCCTTCCTTCCAGAGTAACAGATGAGTATGGAATCCCTTTATCTCTTTATGCAGGCGGGCTCCTGCTCGATTCAGGTGTAGGGCATGGAGAGGTTTTGGAGTGTATCCGGACCGAACTCGGGGCGAAGAGCTGGCTCTCGCCTGCTGAGTTTTATATGCTCCAGGAGGTTGTCGAAAGACTCGTCAAAACCGCTCCCGAAGAGTCCATTAAGGATACTACCAAAGATTACCAGCGAATGATTAATGAGCACATTCTGAAACTTGAGCAGGCTTTGGAACTTCAAGGAGACTTTCAAAAAATAGCTTTTGCATCCAACCAGGGAGATCAAGGAGAAAGAGACGAAACCCTTTGGATCTCCTATGGAGAAATCCCTTGGTTGGTAAGTTTGGCTCCACCGCTTGCCGGGTCGCAACCTTTGCTTTTTGTGGTGCACGCTAAAGATCTTCACGCTTCTCTCAGGCAGGACAGCGGCTTCTCTGAAACCTTTCCCGGTGAGTTTCACTTTGTCGTCGGTGAAAGATCCGAGGGAGAATCGTTGGGACCGAATTTTCGCGGTCTAAAAATTGCTTTCGCAGAAAGCGAAGGCACAGCACTTTCAAAACAGTGGAACTTTCAGCGCTCATTTTACTTACTCGCTTTGCTTTTAGTCTTGAGCGTGACACTGTTCGGAGCTTACCTGCTGTGGAGAGATGTGCGTCGCGATGTGCGGATGGCGGAGATGCGCTCCCAATTTGTTTCCAGCGTCTCCCACGAGCTCAAGACCCCCCTGACAGCCATCAGAATGTTTGCCGAGACACTGCGTTTAGGGCGTTCCAAGAATCTGAAAACGCAAACAGAATATCTGGACACAATTGTCAGCGAGAGTCAGAGGCTGGCACGCTTATTAAACAATGTGCTCGATTTTTCCAAGATCGAACAGGGAAAAAGGATTTACAGGCTGGAACCGACGTCTCTATCCGAGATTATCCAGGCATCCGCTCGAGCTATGAAGTATCCTCTGAGTCAAAAAGGATTCGAGCTTAATGTTCACGCAGAAGAAGACTTGCCCAATGTTCGGGTGGATAAGGACGCTATTGAACAAGCTATACTAAATCTCCTCAACAATGCCATGAAGTACTCGGGTGAGTCCCATGAAATTGACTTGCGGCTGCAGAGAAAAAATGACAAAGCCTTGATCCAGGTATCAGATAGAGGTGTCGGAATTGATCCGCGGGAACAAAAGCTGATTTTCGAAAAGTTCTACCGTGTTCCCATGCCGGAGAACGAGCGCATTGTCGGGACAGGACTGGGTCTGACCCTCGTTTCCCACATCGTCAAAGCCCATGGAGGGAATATAGAGGTCGAGAGTACGCCAGGTAAAGGAAGCATCTTTTCTATTTACCTGCCCTTGGAGAGCAAACAATGAAACGGATTCTCGTCATCGAGGATGATCGGGCGATACTGCGGGGGCTAAAGGACAACCTCGAGTATGATAAGTACGAGGTCTTAACTGCTACGGATGGCGAGCAGGGTTACTGTTTGATTCAAGAGAAAAAACCCGACTTGATTATCCTGGATTTAATGTTGCCTAAAATGAGTGGGTATGAGCTCTGCCGCAAAGTGCGCGAAGAAGGGCTAACCACGCCAATCTTGATGCTGACTGCCCGGGGCGAGGAAGTGGATCGGGTGCTCGGATTGGATCTCGGAGCAGATGACTATGTCACTAAGCCTTTTTCTGTGCCAGAGCTACTGGCTCGCATCCGTGCCATTTTGCGTCGGATGCAGCGGTCTAAGATTGGGCCTCTTCCGAGCGAGCTGCGCTTTGGAAAAGTGTTCATAGATTTTAAACGTTTTGAAGCCCACAGAGCGGGCAAAGCTCTTAATATGTCGCGCAAGGAATTCGGAATTCTCCGCTTATTGGCAGCTCGGATCGGCGAAGTAGTCACTCGTGACGAACTCCTCGATGAGGTGTGGGGCTATGAACAGTATCCTACCACCCGTACTGTGGACAATCATATCGCTTTGCTTCGTTCCAAGCTTGAAGAAGATCCTTCGAAGCCACGCCACATGATTACGGTTCATGGTGTTGGCTACAAGCTGGTCCTCGAGAAATGACATTTTCATGACAAAAAGCAGACAATTTTCAGAAATTATTTTTGCAAAGAAATTACATTTTCAAGATAACATCGTGACACATTCTGAAGCTGAGAGCGCTAAATTGAGGTTGAATTAATTAAAGTCAAAGGAGCATAGGAATGAAAAAATATTCAATTGGAAAAAAATCTTTAACCTTGATTGTAGTTCTCATTTCATTGTTGATAACTTTCAGCCTTGTTAGTAACGCCCTCCAAAACGGCTACGACTTATTTCAAAAAGCGCTGGCTAAAGAGCGTGGCGAGGGAAACCTCGAGGAAGCGATCGCGCTCTATAAGAAGGTTGTTGCTGAAACAAGGGATGAATCTCTGGCTGTCAAGGCCCAACTTCGTATCGGAATATGCTATGAAAAATTAGGGCGGAAAGAAGCGCAAAAAGCTTTCCAGAAAGTCATCGACAATTATCCCAGCCAGACCGAAACAGTCAAAGTGGCAAAAGCAAAGCTCGCCGTTCTTCTCAGAGCACAGACTGCTGTTGAAAAAAGCGATAAAGAATTTAAGCTGACCAAAATTTATGGCGGATCATCCTATCCAGCTTCGATATCTCCTGATGGAAAAAAATTGGCCTTATTAGATTCCAATAATGGGGACATATATCTCAAGGATATTGCCACTGAAGAAAAACTCCGACTTACGAATGAGCCTAACTTAATAACAGGAATCAGATGGTCACCAGACAGCAAAATGATAGCCTTTAATGATAACATTCGCAACATATACGTTGTCTCTGAGCAAGGAGGGCCATCTAAAGTGATCATAAAAGCGAATCTGGAATCCGTGAAAGCAAAAGATGCTGTTTCGATTTCCGGCTGGACTTCTGACAGCAAGAAGCTTATTTTCCAGATTCCTTCCAAAGGTCTATTTGCAATGCCAGCCTCTGGAGGAGAGTGGGAAGAAATATTTACATTTAGAGATCCCAAAAAGGCAAAGGAATATGAAAATATGACTCTGTCTCCTGATGGCAGATTCGTAGCCTACGATTTTACTCAAAACGGCAATATAGATATTTATTTGAGACCTGTGATGGGAGGAGAATCTATTCGAATTACTAATAATCCCGCAAATGACTTCAATCCACAGTGGTCTTATGATGGCTGTTGGATCGCTTTCGGTTCCAAAAGAACTGCAAAGCCTGAAATTTGGGTGATAAAAATAACTCCAGAGGGGATGCCAGGTAGTATGCCCTCCCAGGTCACCCGAGGTGGTATATTCGAGGGGAGTGGAACGCAAGATGGAAAGATTGGATATTCTTGTGCCAGAAGGACTGAGCACGTTTATATTGCCAATCCAGATGGAACCGAAGAATTTCTACTTACTACATTCCCGGCTTTTAACAGAGAGCCTCGCTGGTCTCCTGATGGAAAGACGATTGCTTTCTCTTCCGACTATAATCAACAATTAAGTACATTGAGGATATGGACAGTGCCTTCGAAGGGCGGGAAAGCAAAACTCATCACTGATGGGGGATGGTTTCACATTTGGTCTCGGGATGGAAAGATGATAGCTTTTGTTGCAAACGCACATTCCCCAGTAATATCGATAGTGCCGGCAGGTGGAGGAGAACCAAAAGAATTAGCGTCCATTGATGGAGAGATAGATCATCTTGATTGGTCACCAGACGGCAAGAAAATTGTTTTTTCTTATGTAATACCTCCAAAGACGTATGCTAATGTTAGCGAATATTTGAAGGAACGCATATCTGGGATAAGCATAATTCCAGCGACTGGAGGAAAGCCAACAAAACTAATTCCAGCTGAGAAAAAAGGGCTTTGGTACCATTCGCCTCGCTGGTCTCCTAGCGGGAGAAAGATTGCTTTTATAATATATGACCAAAATGAGTGGGTGGAGGGAGGGAAAGAAGAGGAAGGCCTTAATGGAATATGGACTATAGATGCTGAAGGAGGAGAGCCCAAATTGATTGCAAACCTAAAAAGAGACGGCTATAAACTGTGTTGGACCCCGGACGGTAAATATATAGTTTACGAAGAAAGAATCAAAGGAATGGATTTTGAGCTTTGTAAAGTGCCCGCTGAAGGAGGAGAGCCCGAGAAGATGAACATTAGGGGCAGGAGTGCTGTTTTCTCCCCTGATGGTGAAAAAATTGCCTTTTCTCGGAGGTTAGAAGGTTATTATGAATTCTGGCTTGTAGAAAATTTTCTGCCAGAGGAGAAAACAAAGAAGAAATCCAAGTAGCAGCAATATTCGAGAATATCCTTCCGAAACTATCGGATCGAGTCTTAATTTAAATAATTCGGAATTAAAGAGGAAAAAAGAAGCATTTTAGCGAGATAAAAACAGAAGCATATTTTCCCCTGTAAAAGTCAGTAAATCATCCTTCAGTTCTAAAAAAGGGCTAACATCATATGCTCCCTCTCTCCATTCCTAGTAATAAATCAACATGTCTTTTTAGTTAGTGCAATATCAATATTTTACTTTTCCTGATCGATGTTCAGATGTGTAAGGGAAAATAAGGTCAGAGAAAATAGGACAAAAAAAAAGGAAAAATGGGATCAAATCATTATTATTGACAAAGTAAGTGGATCGTCATATTGTGTCAAATGATCAGTTAAGAATAAAAGTTTGACTCCATTTGTGTGTATGGGCGATAGCTTTTTTGTCTCCCCCGTCATTTTAAAATAGGGGGGCTTATCGAAGGTGGGTGATGATCAAACAACATTGGTGCCGATTAGGCGGAATTATTGTAGCTATTATGCTGTTAATAGCTGCTTTTTTATTCTTATGGGCATGCGGCCCCCGTGAAAAAACAATAGAATTAGAGTTTCACGAAGGTACAGACATGGAAGCTGTTCCTTCACCAGACGGGCGCCAGATTGCGTTGCAGCTCTGGCAGCACATATGGATTTTGGATGTTGATAGTGGTGAAGCTCGGCCTCTGACCAATCCTATAACGCCGCCCGATGAACACTGGTTTCCTCGATGGTCGCCAGACGGAAGTTCAATCGTATTTTATTCTCTTCGTTCAGATGCAGGGCTATTTGTGGTTCCTGCCTCAGGCGGGATACCCCGTCTCCTTACTGACGGCGAGTTCGACTTCTGGCCAAGTTGGTCGCCGGATGGCAAGATAATTGTGTTTGAACGCTGGGGAGGTCTTTATACAATCCTGGCTAAAGGGGGAACTCCAAAACGTATAACAGCCGATACCATCCAGGCGCAGCATCCTGCATGGTCTCCGGATGGAAAGTGGATTGCATTCAACTCGAGTGGCCACCTCTCAATAATTTCTCCGGACGGAAGCTCCATCAAACAGGTCACTGCGGGCGATAGCGACCGAGCGCCTTCATGGTCACCTGACTGCAAGAACTTGTTTTTTATTTCAGAGCGATCAGGGCTACCTCAAGTTTGGTCAGTCTCTCTTGAAAGTGGAGAGCCAAAGCAGCTTACTGAGGAGCCGGAAGTGTACATATTTGCTCCGCAGTGGCTGTCCGGACGAGAGGTGCTCGTCTACACGGCTGGCGGAAAAATCCATACCCTGGACCCGAATGCCGGAGCTAAAGATATAATCCCGTTCACTGCTCGTCTCACCCTTTCTCGGAAGCCTTACAAGCGCAGGCGCACAAAGATTCCTCAGCCTGGCGAGAGACTACCTGTCCGCGGGATATACCGCCCTGTTTCTTCTCCTGACGGAAAGCACATTGCGTTTGCTGCTCTTGGCGATATCTGGATGAGTCACGAGGACGGTAGTGTTGAGCAACTTACTTCTGGACGAGCAGATGACTGCGATCCTTCATGGTCGCCTGATGGCAGAAGTATCTGTTTTGTATCCAATAGAACTGGGGACTACCAGGTGTGGGTGGTGGAAGTGAGGGATCGAGAATTACGGCAGGTGACTGATACACCCGGTGATGCTGAAACGCCGCTCTGGCACCCTTCAGGAGAAACCATCGTTTTCACCCACAGTACCAGACCGCCGCTTAAAATTGTACCAGCAACTGGTGGGATACCGAAGCCTGTCGTCAAGACCTCTGGTATGGATGTTAGGCCGATTGGATGGCTACCGGATGATCAGAGCCTTGTTTATTCTAGACTGTCCTACAACCAGAAAACATATGAGACGAAGACGACGATTGAGCGGGTAAGTTTAGACGGGAAATCCTTGCCAATACAAGTGGATGTTCCTGGGCAAGCTGCGTTTGCTGTGCTCTCGCCAAAGGGCGATAAGCTTGCTTACGTCTCTCATGGAGAACTATGGGTTCGTCCAGTTGGCCAAGATGCAATTGGTAAGCTGCTCATTCCAGGCCCAGCATTCTTTCCATCTTGGTCGGGAGATAACCAGATTTTGTTCGTTAGCGCAGGGAAATTGATGCGCGTTGATGTGGAAACAGGAGAAATAAGTCAAATCTCCCTTGATCTCTCTTATAAGGTTGAGCCCTCAACCGGGTCCTTGCTTATCCGCAACGCACGATTACTTACGCCTGAACCTAAAGAAGGTCTATGGGATCTCTTTATTGAAAACGGTCGGATAAAGTCGATCGAGAAAAGTAGTGATAATCGTAAAAGAGCGGATCGTGAGCTTGACGTAGAAGGAAGGACTGTTATCCCTGGATTGTTCGATATTCATAGCCACATATTCCGCAGATTTCCGGCTGAGGGGCATCTTTACTGGGGCGTGACTTCGGTTGGTGGAGCAGGGGGGCCAGGACATTGGATTGTTACGCAGCAGGAAGCAATCCGGAGTGGAAGACGGCTTGGCCCGAGAATATTTCCTGCTTGTGGGTTTGTCGTGCCTAGCGCGATGAATGCGTTTCCTCAGTTCTTGCGAATAAAAACTCAAGACCAGCTCGAGCGATACCTAGACCACTTGATTGGCCTGGAGGCTACACAGGTAAAATGTTTCAACCGACGAGATCCTTGGGTCGAAGCCGTAGCAGTTAGTGCTGCTCATAAACGCGGGTTGCCTACTCTTTCGCATTTTATCCGGCCCGCGAGTGTAGCAGCTGGTCAGGACCGGAAAGAACACGCTTTCTACTTTTCCGGGGATGGTGGAGCAGGAGTAAGATTTCAACAGGATGTCATCGAAATTTTACGCAAGACTAATATGACAATTTCTACAACGATTACCTTTCCCTTTGTCGCAACTAAACAAGGGCGTGAGCGTGTAGCTAATGCTCTTTCTCTGCCAGACGTTTCTAGCTTTTTGCCACCTGCACAGATTAAAAAGCTAAGAAGGCAAATTGAGAGAAAAGTTCCAGAGGCGATTAACCTTGAATGGACTCGCGTTCAGGAAGCGAGTAAGGCTAATGTGCTTGGCGCCCGTAATGCTGGTATAAGAATCGTAGTTGGAACTGATTATACTATTTTTCTAGGTTTTATTGCCGTACATTGGGAAATGGAATTTTTAGTCGAGGCTGGGCTCTCGCCTCTCGAAGCGCTTCGTGCTGCAACACAGGATGTAGCCGCAACCCTTGGCCTTGAAGGGCAGCTTGGTATAATCGCTCCAGGAGCAATCGCCGACCTTGTAGTGTTGGAAGCTGATCCCCTGGATGACATCCGGAATACGCAAAAGATTCACAGCGTAATAAAAGACGGCAACATAGTCGACCGTGACGCACTTCTCAAAGAAATGCAGAAATGGGCTAAGCATAAAATCAGACAGTAAAGTATTCTTTATCTATTTCGAACTAATATGAGTTTTCCACCAGGGAGTGAAATGAGATTCGGATTAATAATTCCTTCATCAAATACTACGATGGAGGCTGAGTTCTGGAGGATGGCCTCGGGCTTGGCGACGGTGCATATCGCACGAATGAGACTCGAAAAGATTATAGTTGATGAGCTGGAAGAAATGGAAGATCAGATGTTAGAAGCTGCAATTCGGATTGCTGATGCAGCAGTCAACGTCATAGGGTACGGCTGCACTTCTGGTAGCCTGTTAAAGGGAAAGGATCACGGGGGAGAGATAGAGGAAAGAATAACAGAGAAGACCAGGATTGCTGCTGTGGCTATGGCCAAAGCTGTGATCGAAACACTTGGTGAGCTTCAGATAAAAAAACTGTGTGTCGCCACTCCCTACATTGAGGAGATAAACGAGCTTGAGAAAAAGTTTCTTGAGCAAAACGAAATAGATGTCTTAAGAATTAAGGGCCTAGGTATAGTACAAAACAGGGAAGTTGGGAGTATGAATCCAAACGTTGCCTATGAATTAGCAAAGGAAGGCAGAGATGAAAAAATGTGCAATCTTGATCATGGTTCTTGCTTTATTGCCTTTTATTGCAACCACCCAGAATATGTGGATAAGCGTTTTTTATATTCCTTATTAAAATAAATTAAAAACGCATCTATCCAATAATCTTGAATATTGAAGCTTGATCCCAAGTTTAAGAGTAAGCAATAAGTAGTCTAATTTCTACATTAGTGAAAAATGGACTTGACTTATTTCTACTATTATAGAAAATAGACATATGAGCATTAATCATATAATAAAACAATGGGCCCTTGACGAAAATTTCCTCTATGGCAGGATGTCGTTTATATGTGGGCCTCGCCAGATTGGAAAAACCACACTTGTCCAGAACCACCTTGAACGAATCAAGCAGAGTGAAAACTATCATAACTGGGATAGCCTTTCCCTCAGACAGGAATTTGCGTCTAACTCCTTCTTTTTTATTGAGAATATGTCCCTGCCCTTGTTACGTGAAAAAAGGCTGCCGGTGGGGAAGCGTCAATGGGTAGTATTTGATGAGATCCACAAATATCCGCGATGGAAAAACATTCTGAAGGGCTACTATGACGAATGGAAAAACAGCATAAATTTTGTAATTACAGGAAGCGCGCGCCTTGATTATCTACGTCGGTCAGGCGATAGCCTCGTGGGAAGGTATTTTTTATTTAAAATGAACCCGTTACATCCGCATGACCTGACCGGTTTTATCCTCAATCGTGATTCGGCCTGGCATCCCAAAGAGCCTCTTATTCCATTTAATAAACCTGATAAAACTTTCCAGGATGCGACTACCCAACTGTATGATCTTAGTGGGTTTCCTGAACCCTTAAGTGTTGGTACAAAAGATTTTTATGAGCGCTGGAAAAACGACCACATTTCGTTAATTACTAGCGAAGATATCCGGGATCTTTCCAGGATAACACATATCCAAAAATTGCAGACCCTTGTCTTTCTATTACCAGAACGAGTGGGATCTCCCCTTAGTTTAAACAATTTGAAGAGTATCCTTGGATGCGCTCATGCATCTGTTAAGAATTGGTTAGAGGCCTTAAAAAAGGTATATCTTGTATTTGATATTGCGCCATATGCTACCCGGGTGGCAAGGTCTGTCCGCAAGGAACATAAATACTATTTCTGGGATTGGGGCCTTCTGGAAGATCCGGGAAAGAGATTTGAAAATTTTATAGCAGTCCAATTACAACGAGCGGTTTCGGCCTGGAATGAATGGGGAAAAGGAGATTATCATCTGATGTACGTCCGAACTAAAGATGGAAGAGAAGTAGATTTTGTAATAACTGAAAGGGCTAAACCATATCTTCTAATCGAATGCAAAAGGAATGATAAAAACCTGGCACCCAACTTAAGATATTTTAGGAATCGGATTAAAGTTCCGGTAGCTTTTCAGGTTATAGATGCGCCAGGCTATCTCAAGCAGATAGAGAGAGGAACTTTTATTGTTGGGCTGGATCGTTTTTTGCAGATCTTATCTTAAAGCGAGATAAGAGCAGGAGCACATTTTCCTGCGTAAAAGTCAATAAATCGTCCTTTAGTTCTAAAAAAGACCTAACATCTATTTTCCCTCACAAGCCATTTATCCTTAAAAAGCTGCAAAAATCCTTAAAATAATCTCTCTCCAATAATTCAACTATTCCTTCAGCTTTTTACCGCAATGCGGGCAGGCTTTCCAGTTCTCTTCTGTTGGTTTCCCGCATTCGGGACATACGGCGTGGAGTCGCGCCGCACAATAAGGGCAGAATACGAAAGCGTCATCGACCTCTTTCTGGCAGCTCGGACATGCCTGGGTTGTGTGGTCTGCCTTCAGCGCAGGGATGCCGTCTGAACGAACTATAAGATAGATCAACAATCCGATTATATTACCGATCAGCACCAGCAAAGCCCATAATACACCATTCATACTGCGGCGTTCCGCATCGCGATAGACCCAAACGATCACAAAAATCCATATGATCAAAAGTGCGAGAGAGAGCATGGAATTAGAGAGACTGAGAAGCGAGGGACCAAGATGAAAAGTCTCACCACCCTGGCGACCCAACATGTGGAGCGCTCCCGAGAAAAATCCAAAAGGTCCAACAATCAATGGGGTTATGCGCCAAGCCAGGGCTAAAATAAATATAACTAACAGGATTAACCCTATTGTTTTTCCGGTTGAAGTTGCCATTATAAACCTCCTTATCCATACCCGGATGCAATCCCAGGCATGGGTTCTATTGTATGTTTTATGATGCGTTGGCGTTCATCGGTATGCCTCTAATATCCTGTATCTTCCATCGGCGCCTGCGAATCAAAATCGGCGCGAACAGAAGCATTACGGCGTTTTGGATGATGATTGTAAGAGCCACAACTGAAGTAAACGTCAGGGTTTGATCCAATCTGATTCCTTTAAGTGTAGGGGCTAGTACGAACACCGTTAAAAGGATAAGAGGGAGAAGCGCTGCCCACACGTATTTTGGTATGGGATCGGAAGGAATCAGCTTGGCAATTCTCGTAGCGGCCGCAGGTTGCTGGCTTATTTCAGCCTGACACCTAAGCCGGGTCTTTTGCGCTAAGTCAGGCGGAAGGATTGGTTGTGGAATCGTTTTAACGCCTATCCGAATTTTTTCAAGCTCGTCTTGGAAGCGAGCACAAAGTGCGCAATGGGCGATATGTTTCTCTATCGTACTCAATTCTTCCAAGCTCAGATCCTTATCTGATGAATCAATGATTAAACGCTCGATGTCTTTACATCGCATTTTAATCCCTCTTATCGTTGGATTTCTCGTTATATTTTGAGAGTTCCCGCCTCAGCCGCGTAACGGCACGGTGCATCAGCGATTTGACCGTACCGAGCGGGATCCCAAGAATATCACTTATTTCTGCTTGTTTAAATTCTGCAATCTCTTTGAGCACAAATACGCGGCGCTGTCGATCCGGCAGCCTGGCCATAGCCTGGGCGATATCCCTCCCCATGTCTGTCTGATTGAGTTCCTCCGGATTAATAGACACGGGCTGGTCGGACAGGACAGGGAACATTGTTTTTTCTTTTTCAAGACTCATGGCTTTCTGTAAAAAAAATAATCTTCTTATCCGTTTCTTACGCAGCTCATCCCGGTGTAGATTGGCAACTACAGTAAATATCCAGGCCTTTATACTTTGCAAGTTCACCTCGTCGGGCAGTTTTTTTGCAATGCGGAGCCAGGCCTCTTGAAACAGATCTTCTGCATCTCCTCTGTTTTGCGTGAGATAATAAGCGAAACCGAAGACAGCATTCTGGTATTTTTTGTACAGATTGTCGAATGCCGGATTGGTGATCTGTCCTGTATCATGGGTGCGTTTGCTGCCATCATTTTCCATGATTTGTTATTCTATCACGAATTTCACTAACTAAGACGTGCGAGAGGGGAAAAAGTTCTACTTGGACAAAAAAGTGTATTGTAAATGATATCTATCCTTGAGGTTTTTGACTGAAAGTTTTCGTAGCCTTTTTCTCTTTCGCTTGTAAGTCGCGGCGACAAGTTGGATTAATGCCGGCAGTTCTGTTGACATTTTTTTGAAAAAACCTTAATATGAATCGAAAGGTAACAAACAGTATTTATTCCCTGAGAAGGCGGCTGTTATATCCTGTTTTATTCAGGAGCAAGTGTGCAGAAAATAGACAAATCTAAACTCTATAAAAAATTAGAATATTAACCTCTTCTTCTTGTGTCTTCTTATTAAATCTTGCTCATTTTTACGAAGGGAAAACATGTACGTAAAATTATGCATGAAGCAAGAACAAGCCAAAAGTTTTTATATCACGTAAGTATTAGCCCTTGCAGAAGCAATCGCCATGCCAGGGATTAGAAAATATACAAGAAAGGAGATAGATACGGAATGGAAGCGCTTATCATCGCTGCTGGAAGAGGGGACAGATTAAATCATCGCTTTTCTCCAAAACCCTTGATTCCAATTTTTGGACTCTGTCTCATTGAACGCGTAATCCTGAGAGCCAAGTTAGCCGGCATTACCAGTTTCAATATTGTGGTTGGCTATAAATCCGGCCGAATTATGAAAAAAATTGGTAGCGGTGATAGGTATGGTGTCCATGTGGACTATATTTTCAATCCCGAATGGGAAAAAGGCAACGGTGTCTCTGTCTACAAAGCCAAAGGTTTTCTTAAGGAGAACTTCATCCTTTTGATGTCAGACCACCTCTTTGATGATTCGATTCTAAGAAAGCTTCAGCAAATTGAATCTGAAAGTGACTGCTGTATTTTATGCGTGGATCGCAAACTTAACAGTGATCACTTCAACATCGATGACATAACCAAAGTGTGGGTAGAAAACAATAAAGTCAAAGATATTGGCAAAGGGCTTGATCGGTTCAATGCCATTGATACAGGAATTTTCCTCTGTTCTCCGGTTATTTTCAATGCATTGGAGGAAAGTATTTCCAATGGGAAATATTCGCTGTCGGCTGCTAATCAGACACTCTCCGATCGAGGAAAACTTAAAACATATGACATAGGCGACAATTTCTGGATAGATGTGGATGACAGAGAAACCCTGCAGAAGGCAAAAAAGATATTGCTTGAACAATTGAAGAAGCCCACAGATGGCCCAATTTCCAAAAGCTTGAATCGTAAAATTTCTGTTATGATTTCTTCGAAACTGAGTCGCTTAAATATCAATCCTAATCATTTGACTCTGATCAGTTTTTTCCTGGCTGTACTGTCTGGATTGTTCTTTTTTCTGGGCGGATATCCCAAAATTGTCATAGGAGGGTTTATGGCTCAACTATCTTCCATCCTTGACGGATGTGATGGTGAGATCGCCCGCCTGAAATTTAAACAAAGCAAATTCGGCGGATATCTGGATCGGGTTCTCGATCGATATGCTGACAGTTTGATTATTTTAGGCATGACCCTTGCCTGCTTTCGCACGATGGAGACGAGCTTGGTCTTGTTGGTCGGATTCCTCGCTCTTACAGGGAGCTTCATGATAAGCTACACAGCCATGCAGTATGATGAGCTTTTTATTTCAAAGGCTTTTATTAATAAAAAAAGCTTCAGGATGGGGCGGGACGTTCGACTATTTATCGTGTTCATCGGGGCTGTTTTGAACCAACTATTTGTAACATTAATCATTTTATCCATAGTTAGCAACGTTGAATGCATAAGAAGGTTATTTGTGTTAAGACATGAGTATAAATTATCGTAAGGCTATAGAAAATGAGATTGAGGATATTATTTCTCGCTCAGATGTGCCTGAAGACTATGCCCATGCTAAAAGCGTGAAAGAGTGGGTGCTGAAGTTCAGGCCTGACGCAGATTGGGCTCTTCAAATAGCCGCTTTTGCTCATGATGTTGAACGGGCTCTTCCTAAGAGGAAGGTTATCCGCTCTAAATTTTATGATTACAACGATTTCAAAAATGCTCATGCACTAAGCAGTGCCAAGGTTATTCAGGAAATTATGGATAAGTATCCTCTCAGCCGCAAGGTGAAAAACAAAATCCTCAGCCTCATCAAAAATCACGAACTCGGCCAAACTAAAGACTCAGATCTTGCTGTTCTGAATGATGCTGACAGCCTATCATTTTTTAAAGTCAATCTCTTGGCTTATGCTGAGCGAAACGATGAATCCGAAATACTTTTCAGAATGATGTGGGGTTATCAGAGGCTCTCAGAAAGAGCAAGACAAATCATTAAAGAATTTCATTGTGAGAATGAAAGATTGCATGAATTTCTTCAGCGAATCCTCTCATCAGAAGAAAAACCCATATTAAGAAGAATAGAATAAACTCCCAACAAGCTATAAGAGAAATTGGGAAGGAGATATAAACTAATGAGCAAGATTAGAGTAGCTATAATTGGTGTGGGCAATTGCGCTTCTTCTTTAGTTCAGGGTGTAGAATATTATAAAAATACAAAGGGATCGGATTTTATTCCTGGAGTCATGCATATTAACCTCGGCGGCTATCATATTCGAGACATTGAATTTGTAGCTGCCTTTGATATTGATAAAAACAAGGTGGGCAAAGATCTAAGCGAAGCAATTTTCGCCCCTCCCAACAACACAACTAAATTTTCAGATGTTCCTCGTCTCAATGTCAAAGTTGAACGGGGAATGACCCACGATGGCCTCGGGAAATACCTTTCAGAGATTATAGAAAAAGCGCCGGGAAGCACATGCGATGTCGTCGATATCCTTAGAGAAACTAAAACAGATGTTGTTATCAGTTATCTTCCTGTTGGAAGCGAAGAAGCCACCAAATGGTATGTTGAGCAAATTCTCGAGGCGGGTTGTGCGTTCATCAATTGCATTCCTGTATTTATTGCCAGTCAAAAATATTGGCAAAAAAGATTCGAGAAAAAGAATCTTCCCATCATCGGAGACGATATAAAATCTCAGGTAGGCGCAACCATCCTCCACCGCACTCTCGTCAATCTTTATCTGGATCGAGGGATGCCCATCGAGAGAACCTATCAGCTTAACACTGGAGGTAACGCTGATTTCCTAAACATGCTGGAAAGGAAAAGACTGGATTCCAAAAAGAAGTCAAAAACAAACGCTGTAACCTCGCAGATTAAAGCCAGAGATCTAGACATCGATCCTGATAACGTCCATGTTGGTCCCAGTGACTATGTCCCCTGGCAAAAAGACAATAAACTCTGCTTCCTTCGTATAGAAAGCCGCCATTTCGGAGACATACCCACTTATTTGGATTGCCGCCTATCTGTTGAGGATTCTCCGAATTCTGCGGGAGTGGTTATCGATGCCATCAGATGCTGCAAATTGGCCCTTAACAACGGATTATCCGGAGCTCTCGTTGCTCCTTCCTCTTATTTTATGAAGGCTCCTCCCAAGCAATATACAGACACGGAAGCCAGAGAGTTTACAGAAAAATTCATCAAGAGATACGGAAAAGAAGAGGGAAAAAAGGGATAAAGAATTCATATAGGCATAAATGAGAAGAATTAATCATCATTTTTCAAGGATTGCTCACAAATACAGAGATTTAAGGATCATAGATTTAGCCTTGCTTTCAATTATCAAAAAGAGACTTGAAAATTTGACTGAAATTGAGGCAGCGGATGTTAGCTGTGGAGCAGGAAGAAAAATAGCTGATGATTTTGAGACAGCATTAAGAAGAACAAGGGGAGGTTAAAAAATGGGGGGTCTTCATAATGGGAAAGAAAAATCTGATAATATTATAAGAAGAACCAGGATGAAAAGGAGCGAACAGAAAAAGAGACCACCAAGAAAGAGCGGGAAAAATAAGCTTCTGTTAAAACTAACGATTCCTTCCCGTCGGGGAAGAAGAAAAAAATGATTACAGTCCATGAGCTTGATTGAAAAAAGAAATTTAAGGATTAGAGGAGGTTACCGTGAAAGAACTCATTGAAATGATTGCCAAAGCATTAGTGGACAATCCGGACAATGTGCAGGTTTCCCAATTAGACGGGGAACAGAGCTCGATCATTGAATTAAAGGTTGCTAAGGAAGATATAGGCAAGGTTATCGGAAAAGAGGGAAGAACTGCACAGGCTATCAGAACTATTCTCGGTGCAGTTGGAATGAAGCTGAAAAAGAGATTTAACTTTGAGATAATCGAAAAAGAATAATATTCTCAGTTAACTGAACTTGCTAATTTTCCTATTCCTTAGCCATGGCCTGTTTTCTTAGGTCAGGAGATAATTTCTCTATAGCATATCTCAAGGCCGTTCTGGGCATTTCTTTCTTATTTCTCATCACATATTCAAAAACCTTGTTGGGCTCATGATTGCTTGCCACCTTCAACATCCAGCCATAACCCTTCTGAACCATATCGTCCTTATCCAGCAGAAGGATATCTGCAATCTCAAAAACAGGTGCGAGCGATTTTTTCTCTTCAAGGGAATAGATCAAAACTACAGCCGAGGCCCGTCGCACCCATCTATTTTTTGAAACAGTCCATTTTTTAACTTTTGGAAAATATTCTGGAAATTTGTAAATAAAATGTCCCAACGCTCTGTAGCAAAAGCTATCGCAGGCTCCCCAGTTTGTAACATATTTCTTAAGCCATGATTCCAAAATCGTAAAGTCCGTTTTTTCGAATTTATGCCTCAAACGAAAGGCCCAGTCAAAAGCAACTCCCAGCTCTTCCATGAAGCCCGATTCCAGTAATTTTTCGCACAAATTGAATATTTCCTGTTTGGGTCTATCTTGTATAGCTGAAAAATATTTCTGGGTGATTTTTCTGAAAATAGGAGTCTTCACGCCCAACAATTTAATCTCTTCTTTGAAAAACCTTTGAATAGACTGGCGGTATTGCTCATCGACATTTTCCCGCAACTCCTTCTTTATATCCTGAATAATCTTATCCTCTCCTGACATAATCATACCTCCTTAAAAAATGGACAGGTAATGAACGCTTCCCACAATACGTTTGCCCTTTATAGCCTTATTGAGCTGAGCTGCGATAGCTACGGCTTCTGGCAGTTCAATCATGAGTGCTTTCCTTTATTCGATTAGTATTAAGATGCTTCTTCAGACAAAGAATATACAGAAGGCAATAATAAAAATCAATAAACGGTGACCAGAGCAAATCTATAGTATAGAGATGTAAAAATTTAGGACACTGCC
>Ga0209986_10000911_pt1 | contig 29084 bp, 33 predicted proteins | sample BlataG_FD_183168 | JGI IMG/M metagenome (GOLD analysis project Ga0209986, IMG submission 183168) | Deep subsurface microbial communities from Black Sea to uncover new lineages of life (NeLLi) - Black_00105 metaG (SPAdes) (version 2) | ecosystem: Environmental > Aquatic > Marine > Oceanic >...
ACAGAATGAAAAATCAAAACAAGGAGGAATGATCATTTCCGACTCACTGAAAAATGGTATTTCTGTTTACCGAAGCTTATGCACTTCTACTTACCGAGACTATGGTAAAAGTCCTTGCCTTTTACAGCTTTTCTATCTTCGGTAGAGAAGATGTGGTACTGTCTGTGACAATCGATGATCCTGATGATTCTGAGTGGTGGGTTGTTGGGGGCAGTACACCTATGAACTTGTATACAAAATCTCGATTTCCATCCGCAGACGAAGCGTTCTCTTTCCATACAGGTCTTATGCTTCGGTTGTTTGAGCAAGACTATAAAGAATCTAAAGATCCCCCTGTGGAAATCGGCTATGATGCTTTCATTTCTCACGCAAGCGAAGATAAAGAAAAAGTTGTCCGTCCTTTGGCAAAAGCTTTGGATAGAATGGGGTTCCACATATGGTACGACGAATTTGAGTTAAAAGTTGGTGATAGTCTTCGCCAATCAATAGATAAAGGTTTAATAAATTCTCGGTATGGCATTGTGATTTTGTCATGGGCATTTTTTGAGAAAAACTGGCCACAGTACGAGTTAAACGGACTAACAGCACGTGAAATCGATGGACGGAAAGTTGTTTTGCCCATCTGGCATCAGATTGAGAAAAAAGATGTACTCGCGTATAGCCCCTCCCTTGCTGATAAGGTCGCTCTTAGCACCAAGCAGATGGGTATTCAAGAAATTGCAAAGGATCTTGCAACGGTCCTAAGCGAAGCATAACAAAACAATCTAACAAAACGCTGTGCGTTTTTGCGGCTGAGCTTTAACGTTATACCCTACATGAAGAAAGGAAAAATAAATGTACATAGCCCCCGGAATCCATAGAGACGAATGGCTAAAATTAAAATTGGATGACGAAACAAGTCCTGATTGGAATCGTGCAATTGACATCTTTAACGCAAGGATTGATTCTCGATATTTAGAGCCGGTTGATTTGCTTATCAAAGAAGACAATAGACGTAACTCTTTAGAAAGAAGATATAGTTTCAGTATTTTGGCCATTGATTGTCTCCTAATTGAAACATTACAGTCTTTTAGAGAAGGGTTAACGGATACAAAAGGTAAATCTAAAGAGATGTTTCAGAATTTCTTGACAAGCAGGGAAGGATTTCGCGAACATTTTAATAAGGATCAAGCTGAAAGTTTTTTTTATGATTTTAGATGCGGAATATTGCACCAAGCAGAAGTTATGAAGTCTTCTTTACTATGGTCAGTTGGTCTATTAAAAGGAGAAAAAGCAGACGGCATTCCCTATATAAATAGAACAAAAGTTCACGAATACTTGAAAGATGAGGTAAAGCGATACTCTGAAGAATTGAGAGATCCAACCAATTCTGAATTAAGAAAGAAGTTCAGAACCAAAATGGATTTCATTGCAAGAAAATAAGATATGGCATAACAACCGCATCAAGTCTGAAAGTCTGCCCTGTGGGCATCTTGCAGCTTATTTTAGCGTTGTATTTCTTATTATGGATATAATGAAAAGATATGGAACCTAAAATCTATCGGGTAATCAAAGAATACAAATCAGCATATCCTGATCCGATTATTTTAAAAAAAGGAGAAAGGGTTTCTGTAGGTAGAAAATATACCGATAATTCTGATTGGAAAGGTTGGCAGTGGTGCGAAAACGTTGACGGTAAAAAAGGATGGGTGCCTGAGCAATATATTAATATTATTAGCGATACTGGTATTGTTGTTTGTAATTATTCAGCAAATGAACTTAGCGTTAAAGTTGGGGATGAAATAACTGTCTATAAAAAACAAAATGGCTGGGCATGGTCAAAGAACTCTGTTGGCGAATATGGTTGGGTTCCGCTAAAAAATATTAAAATATGACAAGCGGATCAAATCTGACTGAAAATGCCTGGCGATTTATTGGTTTCTACCAATTTCAGTATTTATTGTTTTTTTTACTTTTAGTAAATTCATGGTTGGCTTTTTAAGCAGGTTATCCGCGCCGTTAGCTTCAAGAAAAAATAAGAATCCTGTTGACAAACCACCTGTAGAAAGTATATTCTTACTGGTAAGATAATAATAAGGAGGATCAAATGAAGTCAGTAGCTACAACGAAGATGTCATCCAAAGGGCAGGTGGTTATTCCTGAAAATATTAGGGAAGACCTTGGTTTGCGACCTGGATCACAATTTGTAGTTGTTGGTGAAAAGGATGTGGTAATCCTGAAATCCATTATGCCACCTTCAATAAAAGATTTCGATTTCCTTATTAAAAAGGCGAGGAAACAAGCAAGAACAGCGGGCCTGAAGAAATCCGATGTGAAAGCTGCTATTCAGAAAGTACGAAAGTCAAAATGAAGGTTATATTGGATACAAATGTGTTTATATCAGGGATATTTTTCTCTGGGCCACCTTATAAATTGCTTGAGGGCTGGCGTGATGGAAAGATCAAATTAGTAATGTCCCCAGAGATACTTAAAGAATATCAAGAAGTAGCTCTCCGTATCTCACAGCAATTCCAAGATATCGACATAGGTTCCATTATTGAACTTGTAGCAATAGAGGGGGCAATAATATCATCGCCACCTTTGAAAAAACAAGTATGCAGAGACAAAGGTGATGATAAGTTTATTGCCTGTGCGTTAGCGAGCAGAACAAAAATAATAATTAGTGGTGATAAGGATTTAATAGATATTTCAGGATATCGTGGAATAGAGGTTATCAAACCAAGGTTTTTTGTGGAAAAATATTTAAAAAGCTAACAACTTGCGGCAATGAACTGCCTTATGGCAGTCGGTTATCTCAAATGATTAGATGAAATTTTTAACAAATATCCAGAACTTGACTTTTATTAAGTTCTGGATATAATATATTAACGAAACTAACTGAAGGCTATGTTCTGGCAGATTTATGAGTAAAATAGGAACATATCAACAACAACCCACTGAGTATAAAGCTTTTATTCTCGCACCATTTCCAGCGAAAAATCTTATTAGCTGGGATAGCGACCTTATTATGATTCTTTCTCAAGCAGATCGGGCTATTGGCAAGCTTAATGCCATTGTGCAGCTTGTACCTGATGTTAATTTTTTCATCTATATGTATATTATAAAGGAAGCTGCTCTTTCCAGTCAAATAGAAGGAACTCAAGCAACATTAATCGACTATGTCAAAGCAAAAGCAAAACTTGGTGATCGTGACATCCCTTCGGATGTTGATGAAATTAAAAATTATATTACTGCTATGAATCATGGCATTCGTAAGCTAAAAACTCTACCGCTCTCATGGCGTTTGGTAAAAGAAATGCATAAACTTCTTTTAAAGGCCGTACGAGGACAACATAAATCTCCTGGAGAGTTTAGAAAATCACAGAATTGGATTGGTGGACCGACAATAGAAACAGCTGTATTTGTTCCCCCTCCATTTTATGAAATGCAGAATGCCCTTTCGGATTTAGAAAAATTTTTTCATTATACAACCAATAAATTTCCTCCTCTTTTAAAAGCAGGCCTTATTCATGCACAGTTTGAAACAATCCACCCATTTCTTGACGGTAATGGGAGAATGGGACGACTTTTGATTACATTCTATCTTTATAAAGAAAATATTTTATCTCGTCCTCTTTTATATATTTCAGAGTTTTTTAAGAAAAATCGGCTAGATTATTATGATAAGTTAAATAGATATCGTCTAGATAATGGTGTAGAAAATTGGATAAAATTTTTTTTAGAAGGGATTCGTTCTGTCTCTGAAGAAGCCGCTTTAACGGCACAAAAAATTACTCAACTGCGTGAAAAGCATATCGAAGTAGTCTCAAAATTCGGCCGAAACGCAGATACAGCATTAAAACTACTCAATAGATTATATAGTTTACCGATTGTAGATAGCCATTTAGTAAGTAAAATTACGGGCATTTCTTCAAAAGCAAATGTTAGTGCTTTGATCAAAAAATTTGTAAAAGCTGAAATACTTCATGAAATAACCGGCAGAGAAAGAAATCGCAGATTCATTTATCGTAATTATATTCGTCAATTTAGTGAGGAAAATCTTTAGAAAGGTATCTTTTACTAAAAAAACACACTAAAAAGTGATCACTAGAAAGAGTAAAGGATATTCTTTTAAATATTGTATATCAGCAGATAAAAATAAAAGCGCCTAACGTTTTGGCTCACCTGCCGCCGACATTTTCCCTAAGACTTTAGTAAATGCACAGAGCTAAACTTACCCACAAAACTTCCGAAATCGCGCCAGAGCGAGGCGGTCAGGTGCAGCCAATTGTTATATGTTTTATTTTTCAAAACAATCCGATAAAGTCTCAATCAATTCAACATTTCTAAGTGCATTTCCAGTAACGATAATTTTCCCTTCAGAATCTACAAGAATAGGAGTTGGATAACCTTTTACTCCAAATTTCCTTGCAATTTCGTGATCAAATTCACCTTCCAGGAATGCATGATGCCATGGCATTTTCCATTCACCTTTACGGTATTCAATGACTTCAACAGGTGAATGATCCAATGAAATGCTAAGAATTTCAAATCCTTTATTTTTATATTTTTCATATGCATCATGCAAATACGGCATTTCACGTTTACAATGCCCACAAGTTGTCGCCCAAAATTCAATTAAGTAAACCTTCCCTAACATTGTTTTATCAGTATAAGTCTCTCCAGGATTATCAATGGAAGTTAATGAAAATGAAGGAACCTGTTTCCCTGGTGCAAGAATATCATATTTGAACCTGGCATCTGCGGCCCTGAATGTCGCAGGGCATTCAGAAATCAATCTCTTATAGTATTTTTGAATTTTAATTGAGTCTTTTTCCATTTCGGCCGAAAAAAGAAAATACGCTATTGCTTCTGACCTAACCCGTGGATACATGTTTTCATGAGAGACTTTTTCTATATATGCATCCAGCAGATTATGATCATCAGCTGGAAGAATATAATAAAACCACACAAGGAAATTTGGATTCATGTCCCATACTATTGAGGCAGAAGGTATAATTTGCAATATATCTTTCGCCTTAACTGGATCAACATTCGGTGTATTAAAAAAGTTAATCATGTATGAATAACAAAGTAATGCTTTAATGTTAATGTCCTGTTCAGCATTTATTTTTCGAAAGAGTTCTTCCCCAACATTCTCCATTCCATTTTTTTGTTTGTATTCGTTCAGCCATATATTAATTGCATTATATTTTGCACTGATAGAACTGGAATCCAGAAATTGAATACTGGCATCATTATTATGCTCATTTGAGCTCAACTGTATATTAAGTTTTATTATCTCTGGCTTAGAGAATAGAAAGGGAATTTCTACTGAATGGTGATTTATACCAGAAAATTCAATATTTATATGGCCGAAATGATCCGTAATTATTTCGTAAGTGCCATCATCCTTTTGGGTTAATGAAATTGGTTTAATTTTCTCATTAAAGCCAAATTCAATATTTGTCTTTATTATTGGATTACCATCAGAACCAACCAACTTACCAGTAATGATTGTTACATCTTTTTTCTGTGTTGAACAGGAAATAGTAATTACAAGTAAAAACAGGGATAACATTTTATTCATTAAGCATCTCCAATAATTCATTTAAACACATAACGTTTTGGCTCACTTGCAAAACCGCTTACACAAATATTGAAACAATGCACATTACTTTAAATTCACCAATAACACTCAATTTGAAACACGGCGGTTTTGTCAAGTGCAGCCAATTGTTATATGGCTATACTTATAATTCCTTTCTAAAATAACAGCCAGACCAAATAATCTCAAAAAACCAATTCTCAAGAAAGCTTAAGATTTTACTCATTTGATTTTTGTTGCTTCTGTTTATAGATTCTTATAATTTCCGCACGCAAGTCCTCACTTTTACCTATTAGTTGATAAGGACGATAAGCTTTGCCATCTAGAAAAACACCACCAACATACCCTAGGTGAATTATCCGATTTCTAGAAGGAGTCTCAACTTCGGTGTATTCAATAAGTTGTTCTATTCCTTTGATAGCTTCTCTTGTTACCATCAGTTTTCCATGACCATTACACCACTGATTATCTGCCACTAAAACTTGCACCTTTTCACTTCCTTCAACAAAGGTGTCATCCAGGGCATAATACTAAAAAAGTGTTGCTGAGTGAATCTGTAATTTGTTTTATTTAATTAAGATAGGATATAATTTTAGCATCTTTATTAAAAGGGTTTAATAATGATAAAAAAAACGCTGTCCATCTTGCTTATCTAAGGAAGTAAAATTACATGGAAAAACATCGCAAAATAAGCAACGTTATAAATGTGTTTTATGCAATAAAACCTATATATGGAGCAGAAAAAGCAAAAAAGTTTATAAAGAAAAACATTGGTTCTATCTTTGGGTAAAAGAAGGTTATTCCATTAGGCAGATAAGTAAAATGTCAGGTCATAGCAAACAAAAGCTTGGACTTATAAAAAATTATTGGTTAAGTCAAGAACCTCCGGCTCTTTCTCAAGATTCTTATCAAAATACAAAGTATCTTCTTTTTGATGGCACGTATTTCCATAAGAATGGTTGTTTAGCCATCTTAATGGATTATAGAACAAAGAATAGCCTCTCTTATACCTACATGGATAAAGAAAGCTATCATAACGTTTATCCAATGCTCAGAGATCTAAAAGAACAAGGATTAGATCCAAAAGCTATCACCATGGACGGGCATAGATTCGTTATTCAAGCTATTTTTGATGTGTGGCCTGAGGTGCTAATCCAAAGATGTTTGTATCATATTCAACGCCAGGGTCTGCAATGGCTTAGGGTTTATCCTAAAACAGAAGCAGGAAGAGAGCTTAGATTTATCTTTAAGTTCATCACAAATATTAAGACAGAAAAGGACAAAATGGTTTTTTTATTGACCTATAGTGATTGGTATTGCAAATACAAAGATTTTATAAAAAAATTGCCCAGAAATAGCGTTGCAAATATAGATTTAAAAAAAGCAATTGGATTAATCAATAATGCATTGCAAGATATGTTTCACTATATTGATGACCCTTTTATTGCTCCAACCACTAACTTGTTAGAAAATTTTTATTCTCAATTAAAGCATCATTATAGAAGTCATCGAGGCTTAACGGAGAAACATAAAATATCTTATTTAAAATGGTTTTGTTACCTAAAAAACAATGAGAATTAGCAACACTTTTTTAGTATTATGCCCATCCAGACGAAGAAGTGTTGGTGGTTCAGCACCATCATAAAACGACTTCCAGACAACGACGACTTTGTCTTCTCTATCTACTATCGAGTATCCCATATGTTGATAAAATGATACTGGATTCCAATCCCAGTCCATAGCCCAAGCGACAACACCACTAAATCCAGAAGACCGTGCATATTGCTCGATATGATTTAGCATGAATCGACCATATCCCCTACCCCGCTGATCGCCAATATGATGCTCGTACGGGTGGACAGCTATGCATAGGATTGCCAGCAAATTCTCGCCAACGAATGGCGAATGCTCAATGGGTATGTAATGACATTTTCCCACGATTCTGCCGTCGTCCAGTATGAGAACCTGGGCTTTGTATCCTTTGTTTTTGTATTCCGCGTACCAATTCCTGAGAGGCGCTGTGTCCTCCAAGTTCTCGGGTTCTTCAAGGTGCAGACAAGTGAAGAAGGCTCTTTCCGTGTCAGCGCTGATGTCGACAAGTTTCATCTTAAAACACCTTTAATTACAATTTCACTAAACTACTATTAAATTCTATTGATCTTGCCATATAACGACCGGCTTGAGCTGCGTGGCGCAGCCACGTCTGCTCAAAGCCGATGTTATATGGTGCGCTGCCGATAATGTATAAGCGCACTATATCCCAAATGCCACTGAGTGCTGCATGTATTGCCTAATTACCCTTCCACAACTGATTCATCGTTCTCCCCATGAACCGAAGGAACTTTCGCTTATAGGAGAAATCGTTGAAGGAGCCAATGAAATACGCATCCATTGCAGGATGGTAGAACATAAAGGCCCCTGTGACTCCGGCCACTCCCCATGAGGCGTACCGCTTCGGCATTAACACCGGAATTGGAGTCAAATGCCAGGTTCCATACCCATACTCAATCCCAATGGTGAACCTATTCCTATCTGCCATCATCGTCCGCAAGGTGCCCTCTGATACCAACTGATGCGAGACAAGTGCCTTCATGAACTTGAGCAAGTCCTCAGTAGGAGCGACTACTCCCCCGCCCGCGTAGTCAAGAGCACCATAGACTTCCACCTCGTTTAATCGGGTTTCACGGATGTAGAAGTCTGCGATGGGAAACAAGCACGGTTCCATCGGCTCCGAGTTGTGTAGCATTGATGAATGCTTCATCTCTAGGGGCTCATAGATATACTGTTTCAACGCCTCATGGAAAGGAAGGCCGGTGCGCTTTTCGATGATCAGTCCGAGCAGATGATAATTGGTGTCTGTATATTGAAAACTGGTCCCCGGCGGAAAATGAGGTTCTGAATTCTTCTTCACCCATTCAATCGCTTCTCTTGGGGTAATACTAAAATCCGGATCTGCCAACAATTCATCCATCAGCGGTTCGAAATCGTCCGGTAAGCCTGATGTCTGATTCAGTAGATGCTTGATTCTTATCTCGTTTGTATGATCAATACCTTTACGGACATGCAGCCCTTTGAGCAGCTCCTGGTCCAGGTGCTCAGTAATGCGGTCATCGAAAGACAACATGCCCTGCTTATACAAAATACTGACAATAGTCGATGTAAATAACTTGCCAACGCTTGCCATATAATTGGGTTGGCGCGGATCGGCAGGTAAGCTACCCGTTGTGCCTTCTGCAAGGTTGACATGAAAGTCCGTCTGGTCCGAATGCACCAGCAAATAGGCATTCTTCACGTTCTTATCCTTGCTCACCTGATTTCGAAACATTTCTTCAATAGATGCAGCTACCCTTTCTTTATCCATAGTGTTGACCTCCCTGTATACCATGTGGTTGACCAGTCTATCACCATATAACTATTAATATACAACATGCTGTATTTGATACAAATCGCCCTAAATTGACGTCGTATATTGTGTGATTCCGTTAAATATCCCTGCAGAATTGCAGTACTATCTTAAAATTATCCATGTTAAATTGCAAGTCGCATATTTGGTGAAGGTATTATCCCGTTTGGGGGCGATGCTTGGACGTTAATCAAAAAAAGCTCTCAGAGTTTGAAGAATTTCTGAAGCGCAGCCGTTTAGTCCCACAGTATCCCTTACAGCTTGTCCAATGGGCTGGATATATCTGAATAGCTTTTACGGGCCACATGAGTATAAATCATGGTCGTATTCACATTTTTATGGCCCATGAGTTCCTGGATCGTTCTAATATTGTACCCCGATTCCAGAAGATGCGTGGCAAAACTATGTCGCAACGTGTGACAGCTTGCAGGTTTTAAAATCTTCGATTTTCTTAGAGCCTTTTTTATCATCCTTTGAAGAGTGCTACGTTGGATATGATGGCGCATAACCCTGCCGCTCAAAGGATGGACAACCAGGCTTTTTGAGGGGAACACCCATTGCCAGGCCCACTCCTTATTGGCATTCGGATATTTTTTCTCCAGGGCATCTGGAAGCGTTGTTACTCCGTATCCATTCGCCAAATCCTGGTCATGCATCTGTTTAATTCTCTGCAAATGCGATTTAAGAGAGCGTTTGATTCTTTCCGCTATTCGAGATATTGGATTTCAGTTCAATGGAATAGCTTGTCGATAGGGCAACAAATCTTTTATCCGATTTAAGATATTTCTCAGCATATAATAGAATCGCATCCGCCGCTTGCTTCACTTGCCAAGCGGCGAAGCGGGAGTCCGTTTCCATAGCTTCGAGGTATGAAGAAACGATCTGACCCAATGGTTTAGAAGGTCTGTTTTGATAATATTTAAGAAATCTATCCACCCAGTAGACATAGAACCTGGCTTTTTCCGGAGGGACTAAACGGCTGCGCTTGAGAAATTCTTCAAATTCCACGAGGTTTTTTTGATATTTGTCCAATCGGCACCCCCAGGCTGGATATTACGGCCATCGAATATACAGCTTGCAATCTAATATGGATAATTTTAAGATAATACTGCAATTTTGCAGGATATTTGATGGAATCACTTAATATACGACGTTCTTAGGGATGTTTTTGTATCAAATAAAGCATGTTGTATATTAATAGTTAGGCGCTAAATAAAAAGGAGAATCGAATGAAAGTAAAACTGTTTTCAAAATTCAACCCTTTGGGAAAGAAAGGAAAAATCCAAATTGATTTCCAGAACGAAATCAATGATTGGCTCGAAAAGAATCCTTCTATTAAAATAACTGGTATTAAACAATCTGCAAGTAGTGGGAGCATTGAAAAATCTACGTTATTCATTTCAGTTTGGTATGAATAAGTCGCCTAACAACCGGATGGAGCAGACCTCTGCTTTTGTCACGGTTTTTGCTGGAAGTAAAAGTATGGGGTAAAAACAGAGCAAAAACACGTGCCAAACCGGCCTGCGGCCGGACGCATCGGCAGCTCATCCGGGGCGTTAAACGCACACTAGGGCGTTCTGTCATGCGCTGTAAGATTCACAGACGAACGGGCGCGTGACGGTCCTGCTTGAAAGGAGGGTTTCATGAAGACAGACCGAGAAAGGAAGAATGCAGCAATAGTGGTTATAAGGTGGTCAGCTCGTGTACTCGGGTTGATCATAGCGGGGTTCTTACTGCTTATGTTCATTGGGCAATCCCTAGAGTCTAATCCGCCATCCGAGCCAATTGAGCCGATCGCAGCAATCGGTTTAGCCCTAATGGGGATCTATGTAGTAGCTATGTTCCTGGCAATCAAATGGGAGCGCGTGGGATCGTTCCTTGGAGTGGCAGCCCTCGGAGGCTTCTTCGTCATAATGTTCCTGGGACTGCTTCCCGGAAACGTTTCAGGCGGCTTCAGCTCCAAAGGCGTCCTTAATCCGCTATTTCTAGCCTTCTGGTTACCAATCCTGTTGTACTTGCTGTGCTGGGGACTCGAAAGGCGGGGGCGGGAACGAACGAAGGCGGTTCTCTAAAAAGATGAGCAGCCTGATGGTTCTCGATTTCTTCGAGGGCTATCTACCATCCCTTGGGATGCCGACTGAGAGTGCATCAAGGCGTCTAACCAGTGCTTGCACCTGACAACCGCATCGCGGTTGCAGGTGAAACGCACCGTTATGCCTTTAAAATATTAATAAGAAAAGGAGATGTTATGAAAAATTTAATAAAAATATTAAGTATTTTTATATTTTTATTTCTACTTTTCATAGTCGAATCTAAAGCTCAAATTTATGCAATCAAAGCTGCCCGTCTTATTGATGGGAAAAGCGACGATTTGCATCATGATGTTACTATCATCGTTGAAAATAATAAAATAATAGCTCTCGGTAAAAACATAGAAATTCCCTCAAATGCTGTAATATTAGATTTAAGTGATAAAACAGTACTTCCTGGCTTTATCGATGCTCATACACATATAATGTCAGATGGTGCCGATGACTATGGAGCTGATATTTACAAGAATTCTACACCATTTCGAGCTATTCGGGCTGTAGCTTCTGTCCGCAAAGCACTTTGGCGTGGTTTTACCGCTCTGCGTGATGTGGAGTCTGAAGGAACGATGTATACTGATGTTGATGTCAAAAAAGCTATTAATATGGGTATCATTCCAGGTCCACGATTATGGGTATCTACAAGGGGACTGAGCATAACGGGACGCTATATGCCATTCGGATATTCTTGGGAGCTTGATTTGCCTAAAGGTGTTCAAATGGTAAGTGGTTCAGAAGAATGTCTTAAGGCTGTTCGAGAGCAGGTTGCTAATGGTGCAGACTGGATTAAGATTTATGCTGATTGGCCTTTCTATATTGATGAAGATGGTGGTATATCTGGGCAGACAAATTTTACAAAGGAAGAGTTCTTAGTCATGGTAAATGAAGCCCACCGACTGGGACGTAAAGTCGCTGCTCATGCTATTAGTCGTAATGGAATAAAAGCCGCTCTGAACGCTGGTGTTAATAGTATTGAACATGGTTGCGGATTTGATGATGAATTAATTGCTCTGGCTAAGGCTAAAGGAGCATATTGGTGTCCAACATTGTTAGTATTTGAAAATAGCTTATCTCAAAATGGGTCCCAATTTATTAAACAAATACTTGAAATCGAATATAAAGCGCTTAATAAAGCCTATAAAAAAGGATTAAAGATTGCATTAGGCACTGATGCTGGTTCCTATCCCTGGTCTGTAAATCAAGCCAAGGAGTTTGAACTTTTAGTTACTAAAGCAGGTTTTAGTCCAATGGACGCCATAAAAGCGGGTACTTCAGTAGCCGCTGAGCTATTAGACCAATCTGATAATATTGGTCATATTGCTCGTGGGATGTTAGCAGATATTGTTGCAGTCGCAGGTGATCCGTTACAGGATATTACTCTCTTGCAAAGTGTAATGTTTGTCATGAAAAATGGAGAGATATTTCGTCATGACAAATAAATTAATTTCGTATATTTGTCTAATGATTATGGCATAACAATATCATTCAGTTGATCGCCTTACTCTGGCGTTTTTAATTACGTGTTGCTGTTAGTTAACGTTCTGTTCTTTTTTGAAGTTATGTGCGAAAATGACGGCGGCAACTGATGATTGCCGTTAGACGGCCTGGAACTTGATGCCTTGAAAAGAGTTGTGGCAAAAATGAGAATAAGCAGATTAGAAAAGATATTCGTCAATAACAGAAGAATAGCCGAGAAGAATATAGGAATTGTGGAACGGTTATTTACCCAAGTTGATTTAGGCAATGTGAAAAAGGTGTTGGAAGTTGGGTGCGGTATCGGTGTGGTTGCATCGCATTTATCGGAGAAATACCAATGGGATGTAACAGGCGTTGATTTGGATCCTGAGCAGATTGAAATCGCAAAAAATGATCATAGAGAAAACGGACATCTAAAATTCTTTGAAGCAGATACAACAGAACTTCCGTTTGAAGATAGAGAGTTTGACTTGGTTCTATCTTTTGATGTTTTGCATCACATACCTGATTGGTACAAAGCATTACGCGAAATAAGTCGCGTTTTAGGGTCAACGGGATCGTATCTTTTGAATGACCTCTCACTTCCGAAGTTTACAACCAGAATATATAAAGATTGCGGTGTGTTTTCTGCGGATGACGTTATCAACCATTTGAGAGAGAATGACCTTGTAATCATCTACGTTGAGAAACCAAAGGTTAAAGCATTTGCGAGGCTTGGAAGGCATTTTAGCATAATATCCCAAGCTGAGGCCGCCTAACAAATCGCTCCACCTGACTGCTATTCCGCTGCGCTTCATGGCGGCAGGTGAGTTCCACCGTTAGGCCGCTGCATTGTGGCCTGGAAAGGAGTAAAGATGAAACGCTCAACATTGGATTTACTATGTTGTCCTAATTGTCAAGCTGCACTTTCTCTGCGCGATGAGCGCGGTGATGGGACTGTGGATGAGGGGGACTTGTTCTGCCCCCACTGTGAGCAGAGCTTTCTCATCAGGAATGGCATTGCTCACTTTATCTCTCCGCAGGAATTAGAGGGCCTTAACCGCCGTTTCGCTCGCTTCTATGACTGGTTTTCGTACTTTGGCGCCTTCTTAAATAAGTTGTTTTTTTTACCTATGGGTGGAGAGCGCAAGGCGCGCAAGGTGATTTTGGATCGGCTGGATTTGAACAATGGGCGCATTTTGGAGGTTTCGATAGGATCTGGTGATAATCTTCCCTATCTGTTTGAGTCGCCAACAATAGGCGAGGTATATGGTCTGGATATCTCTGTGGCCCAACTGGCCCGCTGTCGCAGGTTCGTCACCAAGAGAGGCTGGTCGGTAGACCTCTTCTTAGGGATGGCAGAGGTATTGCCTTTTAAAGCAGAATCGTTCGACAGCGTCCTCCACATTGGCGGGATAAACTTTTTTTCGGAAAAAAAGAAAGCCATTGACGAGATGATCCGTGTCGCGCGGCCAGGAAGTAAAATTGTAATTGCCGACGAATCGGAACGGTTGGCACGATTCATCGCTCGCATCGGTGGCTTCTCGCACTCGTATCAGGGTAAGAAAGTGGACACCTCTGTGCCCGTTCACCTGGTGCCAGATACAATGGAAGAGATACGAGTGGATGGTATATGGAAAATGCATGGTCAGTATCACGGATATTGTTTGGAATTTAGAAAACCGGCATAGAACTTTTATAATCTCATTATCGGAACGGGTGATCCATACACACCCGAGGCGGTACGGGCTCATATGCTTGCCTTGTACTCACGAGCGCAGGTCAGATTGTTTCAGGTTGGATACGCTGGATTGCTTTGTTATAAGGTTTTTATCATAATTATATTATCATCAAATTCACTTTTTCCGAATTCTCTTTCTTGTTCTTCTTTATTTATTATTCTTACATATTCAAAGCCGGCTTTTTTATATGCCGCAATTGCTCGTTTATTTCTAGCAGAAGGGCTTATGATGAATTTGGAAATATTATAAGTTTTATGAATATAATTGAAAAGTGTCTTAAGGGCATCACTGCCATAACCAAGACTACAGTATTTTTCATCTCGCATCCATATATCTAATACAACCTGGCTTTTATTTTTATCCAGCAAGTCGTAACCAATGGTACCAATTTCTTCGTTGTTTACAACGATAATATAATTTCTTCCTTTGCCATCTCCGGACGCATTAAAAAAGGATAGAGTATAATCTTCGCAAAATTCTTCCCAAGATGGAATGGGATGATCTGAATAGTCTAGTGGTCCCATCATAGAGGAGGTTAGATTAGATTGGGTTAGCCAAGTATATATTTTTTTGCGGTCTGACTCTTGAGCAGGTTTTAACTCAATTTTTTTTCCTATGATTCCCATTATTTATTTTTTTTTATAACAATTACTATACTGCGTGCTATATTTTGATAAAAATATAGCTGAAACAGCGTCTAAAATTAATGAACCCATGCAAAAACACACTGAAAATGCAACAATATGCTATCAATATCCATGTTATATTGCAATCCACCTATCTTATTTTTCGAATACGCGCGGTTCAAAATTAAAAACATCTTGACGTTATAATGTTGTAGCGTTAAAATGTTATATCGCCAAAATAAAGGAGACTAACATGACCACCGCAATAAAACGAGCGACTGTTTATTTAGATCCAATGTTACATAAAGCTTTACGTATCAAAGCAGCCGAAACCTCTCGATCTATTTCCGATCTTATCAATGAAGCTATCAGACTTTCTCTTGCTGAAGATGCAGAAGATTTAGCGGCCTTTGAAGAAAGGATGAATGAACCTCTCGTTTCATTTGAAAATGTCCTTAAAGAGTTAAAAAAACATGGGCGTATATAAGGTCTATTTTAAAAAATCAGTTCTAAAGGATATAGAAAAAATTCCAAAAAAGGACCTCAGGCGAATAATCAAACGTATAGAATCACTTACAAATGATCCAAGACCAGCGGATCATGAAAAACTTACAGGCCAGGAAAGGTATAGAATTCGTCAAGGAAATTATCGTATTGTTTACTCAATTCAGGATGATGAACTAACTGTTTGGGTGATAAAGGTTGGACATAGACGTGATGTATATCGAAAGTTAACAAAAGGCTGAACACAGATTGGTAAAATCGCTGACGCTCTTTGCCAGCCGGTTAGCTCAATTGTTGTTGATTTAAATAATTCCCGAGTCGCATCACTATAAAAAAGTTGTCTTTCCCTTTTTTTTAACAAGAGTTGACTTTTTTGTCATAAGTGTTACTATTTTAAAAATAATAACACTATCAAAGGAGTTTAGGAGCGAATATGAGAAATAAAACTATCAAAAAGAAATTTATTCCTTTATTTTTTTTGATTTTTGTCGGATTTATCAATGGTTTTTCTTTTGAAGAAAAATCCAAGAATTCTGAAAAAAAGAAGAAAGAAACTGAATCCATTTTTCGTCCCCATGAGGAAATTGTGGTCACAGCCACCATGACGCGCAAGGCTGTCAAGGATTGCTCAGCTTCTGTAAGCATTGTTGGACAGGATGATTTAAAAGCCATAGCAGCCAGCAATGCCCTGAATATTTTAAGTTTTCTGCCTGGCCTGTTTGTTCAGCGAACCGGTGATTTCGGAAGAGCTGATGTGGATATCAGAGGCATTGGGCAGAGAGGCAGAAGAATTAGCATTCTTGTAGACGGGCGTCCGGAGAAAATGGGGCTGTTTGGCTGCGCTGTTTCTCATGCTTTTCCTCTGGACAATGTAGAAAGGATTGAGGTTGTCAAGGGTCCTTCTTCTGTTCTTTATGGTTCAGAAGCCTTAGGAGGAGTAATCAATATTCTCACACGTATGCCGAGAAAGAAATTTGAAACCACGTTTAGCACTTCTTTTGGAAGTTTTAACACCCAGCAGTTTAATCTCCGTCATGGAGGAAAATTGAAAAAACTCAGCTATTATTTAACTTTAGACAGAAGAAGCAGCGATGGGCACCGGGAAAATTCCGGTTACTCGGGAAATGCTTTCACTGGAAAAGCTATCTATGATTGGACAGATTTTCTTCAGGTCAGCTTTCAGGGAAAATATTTTAAAGGAAAAAAATATGAAGCAGGGTCTCTTGATTTTCCCCTTTCTGATTTTTGGAATGACTATGAGAGAGGAGCAATTGATTTCAGTCTGAGAGGAAAATGGGAAAAGGATGAAGTGTTTTTAAAACTCTACCGAAATTTCGGACATCATCAATTCTCTGATGGATGGCACTCAAGGGATTATATTAACGGTGGAGTCTTGAGATACACAACCCACAGGATAACCAACAATGAATTGACGCTTGGTGCAGATTTTCGAATTTTAGGGGGAAAAAGTTACAACTGGCCCAAGGGGAGCTGGGATAAAAACGAGGTTGCTGTTTTTTTTCAGGATGAACATGTTTTCTGGGAGAGAGTGATTTTATCCGCCGGCCTCCGCTTCCACAGGGATTCTCTTTATGGAAATGAAATCTGTCCCCATTGGGGAGTTGTCTTTCAGGTTAGTGAAAAATCTTCACTGAGAGGAACAATCAATAAGGGATTTCGTTCTCCTCAACTCAATGAGCTCTATATGTTTCCAGCCGCAAACCCAGAAGTTAAACCAGAGAGAATCTGGAACTATGAAATCGGCTTTAAACAGAAGATTGGTTATTGGATGGTATTGAATGGCTCCTTTTTTCGGATGAAAGGCTCCAATCTTGTTGAAACACGGCCTAATCCTTTTCCTCCTCCGAAATTTAAATTTATGAATACAGGAGAATTTATATTCACCGGGGCTGAACTTAGCCTGAAAGCTGAATTCGATCGAAATCTATCTGGTTTCCTCTTTTATACCTATCTTGATCCTGGAGAAAAGACAAAAGGAAGACCAGGCCAGAAGGTGGACTTTTCCCTGCGCTTTAGGGAAAAGTTATTTTATGCCTCTCTTCAGACGCAGTATGTGCAGGATTATTTTGCCGGTGATTTTTCAACAAAACCTTTATCTTCCTACTTTATTCTGAATTCGAGGTTTATGGTGAATATTTCCAGTGCTGTGGAGTTTTTGTTTGATATTAATAATATCTTTGACAAAAACTATAATATTTATGTGGATCTGCCAGGTTTGGCTGCAGGAGTTTATCCCATGCCCGGGAGGAGTATAAATATTGGTCTAAGGATTAAGCAGTGAAATATTCTGGTCGAGACCTTCTTCTTGGAGGATTGTTTTTAGTTTTGGCTTTAGTTATTCCTGTTTTTTTTCACGCAGTTGGACTGGGAAGCGCTTTTTTGCCCATGTTTTTTCCGATAATTATTGCAGGTTTTTTGGTGGCTTTGCCTGTAGCTGTTGTAGTTGGTTTAATGGCGCCAATCACCTCTTCACTCCTCACAGGTATGCCTCCTATCTTTCCTCCAACTGCCTTCATAATGATGGTTGAAGGTGTAGTTTTGGCTGGTGTGCCCGCTCTCCTCTATCAAAAGTATAAACTGAATATCTGGCTCACCTTGCTTGTAACCATATTGGCTGATAGATTGGTTTTGTTGGGAGCAGTTCTCCTGGCAGCAAAATGGCTTGAACTGCCTCAAGGAGTTTTAGGTCTGGCCTCATTAATTCGTGGTATTCCAGGAATTATCCTTATATTTATTGTCATTCCTTCCCTGGTAAAAAAATTACAGGAGAGAATGCAAAATTTAGCAATTATGGAGTGAATGACACCAGGAAAGCAGGACAATGGATAGAAAACAATTTTTTAGTGACATTGCTCAAGAGTGGGAAAGAGAGCATGAAAACCAGGAAGAGAGGGAGCGATTAAAAATGCTGTTTAGGCATTTCCCTTTGGCCAAAGGAAACTGGGTTTTAGATGTGGGTTGCGGAACGGGAAGGCTCATTCCTCTTCTCCAAGAGGCTATCGGAAAAGAAGGGTTATTGGTCGAATCAGATTTCTCCAGGGCAATGTTGAAAGTTGGTAAGGCCAAATACCTTTATAAAAATTTAAAATTTATTCAGTCTGATGCGAAAATGATTGCTCTGAAAGACAATATTTTTGATGTTGTCATCTGTTTTGCTCTTTTTCCCCATCTCCCTGATAAAGCTAAAGCCCTTAAGGAGTTTCGCCGCATTTTAAAATCCGGAAATCCCTTGGTCATAGCTCATCCTATGAGCCGCCAGCAACTCAACAACTTTCATTCACAGGTAAAAGGGCCTGTAAGCAGAGATTACCTTCCTGATAACCAGAAAATGGAAGAGCTTTTTTCCTCGGCCGGATTTCGAGGCTTAACCATAAAAGATAAACCATCACTTTATTTAGCTACAGCAAGGGCATGATTAGTAATTTTTTCTCAGAAAAAAGAATTCAGGAGACGAATTTTCTTTTTCGTTTAGATCCCCGGGTAAAGATCATTTCATTTTCAGCCCTGATAGTGGCAGTAGTCTTTACTCCATCACCTCATTTTTATAAATTTTTAGTTTATTTTTTAATACTTTCCGTAGTGACTGTTTTTTCTCGTATTCCCTTAAAAAATTTTATTGGCAAACTTATACTTATTTTTCCTTTTCTTGCTTTTTTAGCTGTCACTCTATTGATTTTTGGTGGAAATGAATTATCAAAGGACTTGAATATTCTTTGGAATCTTACAATTAAGTCAGTTCTAAGTTTCCTTTGCCTTTCACTTTTAGTTTTTACCACAAACTTTTTTCATTTGATTAAAGGCCTAGAGCTTTTAAAGATGCCAAAGGTGATTACCTCGGTTTTATCTTTTGCCTATCGCTACAGTTTGCTTTTTGCCCAGGAAGCAGAGAGGTTGAAAAGAGCCAAGGAATCAAGGAGTTTTAGGAATAGAAAGATATTAGAGGAGGTAAAAATACTTTTTCATATTGTGCCGCATTTCTTTTTAAAAACTTTAGAGAGAAGCGAAAGAATCTATGCAGCCATGCTTTCGAGGGGATTTGAAAGGAAAATCAAGACATTAAGCTATTTTCGAATAAGAAAAATTGAAGTGGTCTATAACTTTCTTTTCATACTATTTCTATTTTTTGTTGTTACTTACCAATGAAAAAAAAAGCAATTGAGGTCATAAATTTAAATTTTACTTATCCTGATAAAACTGTTGCTTTGAAGGATATAAATTTTTTTGTCCATAGAGGAGAATCTTTGGCCATCATTGGTCCCAATGGGGCAGGCAAGTCAACTCTTCTTCTCCATTTGAACGGTGTGCTAAAGGGAGAAGGGCAGGTTAGGGTATTGGATGAGAAAATTTCAAAGGAAAATCAAAAAAAAGTTCGCTCAAAGGTAGGAATAGTCTTTCAAGACCCGAATGATCAGTTGTTCATGCCGACTGTATTTGATGATATTGCCTTTGGTCTTCTAAATTTGAATTTGAACCGGGAAAAAATTGAAAAAAGAATAAATAAGATATTAAAAGATATGAATCTTGAGGGATACAAAAATAAGTCTTCAGCTCATTTGAGTTTAGGTGAGAAGAAGAAAGTTTCTTTAGCGACTGTTTTAGTTTTAGAGCCTGAAATATTGGTTCTGGATGAACCTGCTTCCAACTTGGACCCAGGTACAAGGAGGAATTTCATTGAGCTTCTCAAAAAGATTAAAAAAACAAAAGTTATTGCCACTCACGATTTAGATTTGGTATGGGAATTGTGTTCAAGAGTCACTTTGCTGGATGAAGGTGTGGTTATTGCCGAAGGAGATTGTCAGAATATATTAATGAATAAAAAATTGCTCCAGGCTCACAGCCTTGAAGTTCCTGCCTCTTTGGAATTAAAAGGGATAGGTAGAAATAGTATAAAATAAAAAATAGGCTGTCCTTGTTTTTTTAAAAAGAAAGGGTAGCCTGTTAAGGGGAATTAATAGAAAAAGTAGAATCTATTATAAACTCCCAAAAAAAGGAGGAAAGAGAGAGGGCCTTTTTTTTCTTCCATTATATATATATACGCCGGAAATCTTAGAAAAGTTGCGTTAGCAGGAAGATATTTTTTAATTTTTAATTTTGGGGTCAAGTCTTACATTATAACATTTATCTCATTCTAAGATTGCTTCCCTTTGAGCATCCTTTTGGAATAATTATGTGGACATTTGATGCATTATATAATACGGATCAATGTCAAAATGTCATAATTTAAGACTTGACCCCCATAATTATAGCTGGTTGATATTATTAGACCGATTTTTTTTAGTTCCTTAAACGTTTCATAAAAATCTGTATTATATATGGTAAGCGGATAAGATTGCTGTGCTTCACGCACAAAGGCTGAGAATAGAAATCATTTGTTTGGATAAGATGAAAAAGTGGCAATTGTTTAGAGAAGAGAAAAAGATGAATTAAAATACCTAAATATTATATCATACTTTTATAGATAAAATCAATAATTTTTTTACAATATCGAAAAATTTCTATTTAGGGGGCTTTTATACATGTTTTTTACCATAATCTTAACCATTTTGACGCTTTTTTAAGAATAATAAAAAAATAATTGTATTTTTCTTTGTTTTTTGACTGTTAAAACAGGATTCTTATAGAATCCTTAATAAGAAAAGAATAGAATAATTCATAAAAATAGCAGTAATGATGTTTAGTTTTTTTATTAAAAGGGAGATTTACAATGGACAGAGAAATATTCAAACAATTTGGCTATAAATTCATTGATTGGGTGGCTGATTATATGGATGAAATAGAAAAATTCCCTGTGATGTCCCAGCTAAAGCCAGGTGAAATTCGAAAAAAGCTTCCTGATAGCCCACCGCAACAGGGCGAGTCAATGGAGACAATATTCGAAGATTTTAAAGATATTATCCTGCCAGGAATCAGCCACTGGCAGCATCCTTTCTGGTTTGCTTATTTTCCAGCCAACAATAGTCCGCCATCTATCCTGGCAGAATTACTAACAGCAAGTCTTGGCACACAGTGTATGATCTGGCAAACATCGCCAGCAGCGGCTGAATTGGAAGAGGTAGTTTTAGAATGGCTGCGCAAAATGCTGGGACTTCCTGAGGGAATGGCTGGAGTGATTCAAGACACAGCCTCTACAGCAACTCTTTGTTCCCTGTTAACAGCCAGGGAAAAGGCAACAAATTTTGAGGCAAACCAGAAAGGTCTAAAAAGGCCTCTTGTTGTCTATGCTTCAGAAGAAACACATTCAAGTATAGAGAAGGGAGTTAAAATTGCAGGCTATGGGAAGGAAAATCTTCGCTATATCCCTGTGGATGAGACCTTTGCCATGCTGCCGTCAAAGCTTGAAGAGGCAGTGATTCGGGATAGAGAGAAAGGATTGTTACCAGCCTGTGTAGTAGCTACTTTAGGGACAACTTCCTCCACGGCTATAGATCCCTTAAGCGATATCGGCAAAATCTGCCATTGTTATGGCCTGTGGCTTCATGTTGATGCTGCTTTTGCCGGAACAGCGGCTATCCTGCCAGAGAAAAAAGGGATTTTAAAGGGTACTGAATATATGGATTCTTTTGTTTTTAACCCTCATAAGTGGATGTTTACTAACTTCGACTGCTCGGCTTATTTTGTCAAAGACCCTGGAGCTTTAATCCGGACCTTTGAGATTCATCCCGAGTATTTAAAAACGGGCATGGATGCTAAAGTGAAAAATTTCCGAGACTGGGGTATTCAACTTGGAAGGAGATTTAGAGCCTTGAAATTGTGGTTTGTTATACGCAGCTATGGAGTGGAAGGACTTCAGAAGATGGTCAGAGAACACATCCGCTTAGCTCAGATGTTTAAAGGATGGATAGAAGAAAGCGAGAACTTTGAGCTCATGGCACCGGTGAACCTGAGTCTGGTTTGTTTCCGCTTAAACGATGGCCGGGAGGAAGACGCCTTAAATCAATTAAATAAAGAATTTTTAGAAAGCCTTAATCAGACAGGAAAAGTCTTTTTAACCCACACCACTTTAAAAGGGAAATATGTTTTGCGGTTTGCAATCGGCCAGAGAACTACTGAAGAAAAACATGTGAAAGCAGCCTGGAAATTGATACTGTTGAAAGCTAAGGAAATTCAGAAGGAATAAGAACTCACCATCTACCTTTATACCAGATTTTTGCTGCGAGAAACTCACATCCATCTGTCTTAGTTCCCATATGAAGATTAAGAAAATAATTGTAGTTAACATTATTAATTTTATTGGGACTAATAGTTGTGGTGGTGAAAGTGCGAAAGGTATTGCTTTGTCCAGTACTTTCAACATAACATAAGGTAAAGCTCTCAGACTTGTCATTGGATAAGACGTGGATCCACATTCTAATATTTCCTGAAGCATTGTTGTCCTTGCAGCATATTTGAACTTTTTGAATCCTTGTTTTGTTGGGCAGAATAAGGGGTGCCCTTACGTACTTTGCTTCATCTGTAAGAGAAAGGACTCCATCGTTTTTGTATGTTATTAACTCTGTTGGCATTTCAAAGGCAGGACTAGGAATGGAGAGAACTTTGGTGACAGCAGTGTCATAGATTTGCGCTTTTGAAGTTGAGATGCCTAAAAAAACAAGCAAACAAAAACCAAATAACACTACCCCGAGAATGATTAGAAATTTTTTCATAAAAACCTCCTTTTTTTTGATTAATATTAAGTTAAATCCCTTTCATCCCTATGTCAAGATAAAATTAAATTCTTTTTACTCCTGCACTTTGATAATAAATTCTTTGTTAAGCCAAGGGTTTTCTTTATCTTTTGTCTAAAAAAATAGAAGAGAAAGATAGGGAGAAGAGGATAAGGGGAAGTGAAAGAACAAATTTCCATTAACCAGAAAAGGGGAGGATGACAATGAAAAATCTGCGATATATGTATCCAATCTTTGCCCTCCTGATTTTTATTTGTCTCCTTGTTTTGCAGGGGGCGTGGGGCAACAACACAGAAACTGAAAAGGGAAACAATTCCTCTTTGGTAAGCTTTGCTATTCTTCAGAGAAATGGAGGCCGTGTTAGCTGGTCCCACGCCCTCAACCTGATCGCTTTCGACAAGGCTGGCAAGGATGGCTACTTTGATGTTTATACTATTTATCCCGATGGCTGTGAATTGCGATGCCTTACTCGGACGAGGAAAAAACACCTGCCACAGTCAAACAATGGCCAGCCCGCATGGCATCCAGCGGGCGATTACATAGTTTTTCAGGCGCAGGACCCCAGTTTAAAGGGCTTCTCAGGGCGGCGAGCCGAATTCGAGAAGTATCTCACCAGCACCGGCATCGGCATTAATAACAACCTCTGGCTGATGACGGCTGATGGCTCAAAGTTCTGGCAGCTCACCTCTGTAGAGGATCATCATGGGGTCTTGCACCCCCATTTTTCACCAGATGGTACTATGCTGCTCTGGAGTGAGATCATTAGCGCGGACCTGGATAGAATCGGCCGCTGGGCAATCAAGCTTGCTGATTTTGCCATTGTCGATGGAAAGCCGCGCCTTTCAAACATCCAGACACTTCAGCCGAGAAGCCTCCAGTTTTATGAAACTCATGGATTCTCACCTGATGGGAAAAAGATTATTTTCTCAGGCATTGAAGAAGGGAAATATTATTACGATATGGAAATCTACTTAATGGATCTTTTCACCGTGCGCGTCACCCGACTCACCTACAACTATGAATGGGATGAACACGCTCACTTTACTCCAGATGGGCAGCATATTGTCTGGGTTTCAAGTAAGGACATTCCTCAACGCAAAAGAAACCCGATATTGAGCTCGCCTAAACTTGAATACTGGGTTATGAACCCTGACGGCTCCGGAAAAAGGCGCCTCACGTATTTCAATGATCCATTCGCAGCTGAGTATATGAGTGGAGGTGCAGGAGTTGCGGATTTTGACTGGGGATTGGATGGTAAGACAATAGTTGCAAAAATGAGGAAGGGACGCCGCCCTTCAAAAGAGCTCACAGTGCTTATGGAGTTCGACCTCGAATCTTATTAATCAGGTATTTTTTATCTTTAACTTTTTAGTTTCGGCACAAATTTGTATTAGCGATAATATTTCTCTTGAAATATATTAAAATTGTTTTAAAATACAAAAACATTGTCTGATTATTTTGCTTTTAATACATATCGCTCAATCAATTTATAATCTTTGAAATCGATTTTTTTAATCGATTGCATAAAATAATTTCTCCAAGCTTTCTTATTTCTTACGAAAGATAACCTATCTATTAATTCACGAACATCTATAAATTTATCATTTTTCAAAATTATTAAAGGCTTCGTCTTTAGTCTAATAGGAAATGTGTCATCCCAAACGAAATCATAGCTTTCATAATAATCTGATTTAATCTCAATTATTCCTGCAATTTTTGATTTGCCAGAAGCTATATATAGAATTACTTTATCTCCAACATTCATTTCTTTTATACTTCTTAATCGTCTTTGGGGGAATCCAATAAATGAAAATTTATTTGATAAGCTAATATCATAATTTTCTTTTCTAAGAACATATAGCCAATATTCCATTTTTTGCCTCTTTATCAATATTTATTTTAACTTGATTCTTTTTCTTGTTAAATAATTTTTCTCAAAATGTTGGCTCTATAATGTATCTCCATAATTCACTTCAATTCCACCATCAACTTTTTTGTAGTAAATAATTTTTGTTGCTATATTATCTGTCAAAGTTTTCATCAATTCGTAAGTATGGGGCTTAATAGATACCGGGATATCCCCAATGTAACCATCAACACCTTTTGCTTCCTCCTCGGGATTAGACAGACGATAATTTGTATTTTTTATTTCAGCCCCCTTCTTTAAAACGGCTTCCTGAAATCTCAAGCCAATAAATGTCTTTACAATTACTAAATCTCTTACCCATTGTTCTACTACAGTTTGGTCAATTTTATTCAATGCGTTCCTGAAATTATTCAATTTATTCATTATCATATTAGTTGCGTTTTTAATTGCTTCAGGTTTTTGTTGTAAATACCATTTCTCCCATTCTGGTAATTTCTTTCCTGTAAACTGCTGTATGAGTTCGGTCATTTGACCTACAATTCTAGGTCGTGTTCCTTGTGCAAATCTGTTAGCTAAATTTATAAGAGGTCTGACATACTTGGAAAATTCAGGAGTTTCTATATCCAAATACTTCCGAATCTCTTCATCACTGATTTTTACTTTCATTTTTTATCTGCCTTCTTTCTCATTTCTTGAAGGAATAAAAATTTCGATTTGTGCTTATAATCTATTGATGTATCTACATCCATAAGTCCTAATTTGATTAAATGTGCATTAATGAAAGTCTTATTTTTTAAATAAAGATAGCACAGTAAATTATTTTTTTCATTGTATTTTAAAGAATCAAATTTCATAAATACTTTATGTCCTTTTGTTTTTTCCTTTAAAAACTGGATTGCTTCTCCATTTTTTTCCGATTTTTCTTTCACTCCAAGTAGCTTAATCTTTAGACCATTATTCAGTATCAATATATTTGGACTGACTATTTTGTTCACAAAGTAATAATCTTCCCTTTCGTAATGAGAATTATCTATTTTTGAGCCAAATCTCAATTTTTTGGGGTCAATCTTCTTATCAAATTTTATGGGATCCTTGAAAATATAAGATAATTTTCTTATCTCTTCCTTGAAATTTATCTTTGTGTCTTTCTGTTTGATTATCTCAAAATTTACATTTTGAAAAAAAGTTCTTTGTTCTATTCCAAGCTTTTCCTTTATAATTGGTAGAAAATCCTCATTTATTTCGTATCCTATAGAATTTCTTTTCAGATTTTTTGCAGCCAAAGAATTTGTACCACTTCCAAGAAATGGATCAAGCACAGTATCCCCCACAAAACTAAACATCTTAATAAGGCGTTTCGGTAATTCCTTGGGAAACATTGCCAAATGCTTATCTTGTTTCTCACCAGGGAAATTCCAATGTCCAGAAAAATATTGATTCCATTCTTCCTGCGTTAATTTTGATTGCTCTTTAATTTCATTGCTAACTCTGTGGGTGGACCCATACTTTTTTAAAATTAAAATAAATTCATAATCCAATTTAAGAATTCCATTTCTGGGGTAAGGAAAAGATCCCATTACAGTAGCTCCGCCTGTCGTATGGCAAGTCGTTACTTTCTGCCAGATGATAGCTCCCATATAATCAAAACCAATGTTCTCGCAAAACTTGATTATTTCTGTTCTTATTGGAATAACCTTATATCTTCCATAATAAACTGAACGGGCAAACTGGTCACCTATATTAATACATAAACGGCAACCTCTATGCAAAATTCTATGGCATTCCTTCCAAACTAAATTAAGATTATTGATATACTCCTCATAAGTGTCATTGAAACCTATCTGTGTTCCATTTCCATAATCCTTTAATTGCCAATAAGGAGGAGAGGTGATAATAAGATGGACCGATTCATCTGGAGCTTCTATCATTTGTCTTGAATCACCAATGATTATCTTATGGACTGTTTTCATATTAAATAATCTATTTAATTAGGAGTTTAAAGTTATGCTCTCTAACCTAAATAAACGAACCAATTTGCTTATATTCTCAAATCGGGAAATTTTCAAAGCAAATAGGATAAACATATATTATTTTTAAGTATCATTTTTATCATTTACAAATCTTGAAGCTAACTTTTTTCATTCAATGCTCTATTTAAACTTATATCATTGAAAAAATTAGATGTCAAAATATTTACTTGAAACTCAAATGGAGAAGAGATATTTCCAGTGGCGGATGATCCTGTCAATGACCTGATAGTTTTCGATGAGAGCGATAACTCGCATCTTTGCGCCGCATCGAGGAGAGAGCAGCGGGCCTGTCTTATAGACTTTACGGATCATTTCGGCCCAACCCTTGGAGGAACACGCGGCTCCTCTTTCTCAATCATTGGAGGATGAGAAGGATCAGGCTTGGTTTTGCGTATTTTTCAAAATATGAATTTATTCTTTCTACTAAGCAATATATCACTGAATTTGATTTAAATTTTGCCGTAGAGTTAAAGTCTAATTAAAACATGTTCACCTTCAGATTTAAACGAAGCAATACAGCACCTGATTTTTTCTTAAGAGAAATTTTTTCGAGCACACTACCATCGTTAAAGGACTTATCATAAATACCTTTAATTTTTTTGAATTTCCCTCCCAGATCCACAGTTACATTTTTGTCTGAGGGATTGATAAGAACAATTCCATTTTTGAAATCGCGCCGCCAGATAATATCTTTGGCTACATCATAATTTTCAGATAATAAAACATCTTTGAGCTTCTTATTAGGGTCAGAAGCATTATAAGCATCACCTAGGGGATCTCCAAGATAACCTTTATGTTCAAGTGATTTTACAGCCTTACCTGTTATCAGGTCTACAGAATATTCGTCGTACCACCAAGTAGCAATATATGCTCCCTTAGCATTAGTAAAGGTAAAGTACCCGTCAAACATCAAAGTAGAGCAAAGGGAGTATCTCATTGTTTTATAATCTTTTTTCTTTCCGTTGGCCATGATCATCGAAAGCGAAGCGCTTCGTGAGTATTTCAGATGCCTATAATGTTTTCTCATCATATAGGGCCAATTTGCTCCCAGAAAGTGCTCAATCATCAGTCCATTTAACCTGGCACCATAGGTGTGTTCGGTCAATCCTCCGCTGTTGCCGATTATAAGAGACCCAGAAGGAAAGGATTTGTTAGATTTTTTCAGAAGCTTCTTTGTTCCTTTGATCCATCGTTTATTAAGCTCCTCATCCGATTCCTGAAGCCCATCGTTATTTATGTCAGGAGGTCCACAGGGCGCATTGGTTCTGTGATTTAGCCAGGATATATCATCGTTTATCCAGTCAAAAAACATACCGTCTACAAGCCCTTTTGAGAGAACCTTTTTTTTCAGGTATTTTGGCATAAATTTATTTACTTTGGTTGTAAGATTCAACATGTCACTCCAGAAATCCTTTTTCAGCTTAAAAAGTTTGAATCTTGACCCGTAGATATCCTTCATGTACCAGGCATCTTTCAGGCCGGCGATAAACCCTCCATTGATAATCGCAGTATTTCCAGGAATAACATCAGCAGCAGAAAAATAAGTCACAATAACTGCATTGGGGTTTATTGTGCGAATGGTGCCCGATTCACCGAGATATTCAGGATTATTGGCCACTACCTCTGCATCAACTACCAGAAAATCCCAGTTTGCAGATTCGCTAATTCGAGCTTTACTGGGAAGATAGTCCATGATCTGAATGAAAAGTTTAGGAAAGGAATGAGTTGATAATCGCTTATTAATGCTTGAGGCTATGTTTTGAATATCAGATGAAGAGTTCATTTGGTAAAAATTTTTTGCCCCGTCGGAATCATCTAAGATACAAAAAATTGTGAAGAGAAAAATAAACGAAAATAGAGGTAGGGATAATAAATTCCTTTTCGCGAGCGATGTCCGATTGTGAGTTTTTGTCTCGATTTCCCATCCAACCATTGTAAGGAATTATAAATCACGGCTCAAAAAGATGTCAAGGAGGGCTTTAGGGTGCAGGATGTGTCCCTGAGAAGCCGTTCGAGGCGCCAAAAGAGCCATAAATCACCCAGGTTAGAGAAAAAATGTGTGAAATTGAATTTTTAGTTTCGGCACAAATTTGGATTA
>Ga0209986_10000912_pt1 | contig 29083 bp, 27 predicted proteins | sample BlataG_FD_183168 | JGI IMG/M metagenome (GOLD analysis project Ga0209986, IMG submission 183168) | Deep subsurface microbial communities from Black Sea to uncover new lineages of life (NeLLi) - Black_00105 metaG (SPAdes) (version 2) | ecosystem: Environmental > Aquatic > Marine > Oceanic >...
GTCATTGACCGGTTGGAGGGGAAAGACAATCCCTTCACTCCAGATGACCTAGCATTCCGCGTCCAGTTAACCAAAAAGCTCGACCAATACGGGAAGACCACACCTCAGCACGTTCGCGCAGCCCATATGCTTGAAGATGCCGGCCATGATGTCCCCCCCGGGACAATAGTTGAGTACATTAAGACTAAGGGCAATGGAGGCGTAATGCCGATTGAGCTTGCAAAGGACACGAGCTACTGGCTGGATACGGACAAATACACTGACACACTGAGGTCAGTCTTTGGGCAGGTACTTGATTCAGTGGGCATTGATTTCGAGGAGCTTCTAGGATTTACTACTCTTGATCAGTTCTTCTGATGATAGCTCGGCAGAGCAGTTGCAGTCATATGGAATACCGTTCGAGAAGTGAGGATATAACAACACACGCGTTGATAGTCCCTCTAGGAAATTCTTATAGCGAGAGCAGACCACTGTTAGAGCGAGGAACCGACAATAGAATGCCAGAGCAGCACTGACGGGGTATACTAGCATGAAACAGAACATCAGAGAATTCCTCATGCAAAAAGCGCTGATACTATTCAGACCTGAAGAGATAGATGTTTCAGCAAGAGACTTCATGTCGACTTACGCCTCGTATATGAGGGAAGTTGGCATTGTCGGCAAAGAGCCCAACGGACACGTGGTGTTTCCCAGCAAGACGGCGCCAGTTGAGGCGGGGTACGAGGAGTTCTTCGATGAATGGGTCACCCTTTCTGAAGCTCTGGAAATACACACTGCTGTGAGCATGGACCTTTACACCGATGCGTGGTTTGCACGCGACCCGAAGTACCAGACCATGACTGCCAGCGGCCAGTCAATGCCACATCAGATATGTCCGAATCGTGAAGAGTTCTGGGAGTATGGTGCAGAAATCGTAAAGGAACTCGGGGCCTATCCAATAGACGAGATTCTCCTCTTTGGTATAGGTTTCATCAGAGACGAGTTCTGTTTCTGTGACAGGTGTCGGAAGGAATTCGCGCCTCTTGTGGATCAAGAGCCTGCACGACTCACTCATGGATATCTCACAGAGAATCCAGACTACCATGATAAGTGGCATGAATGGCGAACTGAAAAAGTTCTCCAAGGACTTCGCGTTTTGCAGAGCGCAGCAGATAGCCTCATTGGGGGTGAGGGAAACCGTTTCAAACCCCTAAAGATTTCTGTTGAGGTTCTGGCTGATCCAGAGAGCGGACTTACCGAGGGTGCCAAGAAGGCGTATGGTTATGACTACCCCAAGATAAGAGAGATAACAGGCGGTCTTATGATTAACCTGTTTCCGTGGTCCCCCGTGCTTCCAGCGCCTGGAACAGCCGATTACAATGACTTGGTCGAAAGCATGTACTTCGTGAAGGAGTTTTCCCGACGCGGAGGTATCGTTTCTCTATTCCGCTGGGGTGTAAGCTCCGTAGAGCAACTCCGTGAGCTGAAGACGCTCGGCAAAGATGTTGGCATAGACCGGTTTGTCACAAGCTTCGGGTATCCAAAGGATTACCCCGTGCGGCGTGAGAGCGCCATTGGTAACTACTAGATTCCATTTCTGTCACTGAGTCGCTCCACAATAGGGACACGCTTTGATTCCCATTCTTATGGTTCGACCGCAAGAGAAACAGAAGCTAGGTGACGAACTGTCATCTCTGACATCATCATTGAATGGGCTGAGCTCGCCCTGCCTGAATAGCGCTCCCAGACCTTCTACCGCCTCATCTGTTTTGCGGTCGCACGAGGACTGGGTTGAAACGTCACAGGAACTAGAACGCATTTCATCCATCAGCCTGTCCTTACGATGGCCATCAGAGTATGGAAGTGCTGTGGTCAGGTCTGAGTAGGGATCAGAATGACTAGAGCTCCGGTGGGCGCTGTAGTCCCGTCTTGCATCAGGCTCGACATCTCTTCGATGGACTGCACTATCACGCCTGTCGAAGTCCCTTCGATAATCATCCGACCCGTATCCTCTATCGACTGCCGGTCTGTTTGCAGTAATTCCTTGAGCATCGTGGGGTCGCACATCATCCACCGATGAGAGGCCCCTGGCAGCGTCTATGAATCTGCAATGAGCATCGCCTTTCAGGTTCTCATATTCTTCTATGGTGAGACCTAGGACTTCAAGAGCTCTATCTCTCTCAGCACACCGTTTTGACAACGGGCAGCAGAAAGCCAAGCTCCCATGACAGAGGGATGCCATAGCTCTATCCTTTGCAGATTTGAAGATGGGCGTGATTCGGTGGCGACCTAGCACCAAAGCATCCCCAACCGACCGAAGTTCTGTGTATCCGCTCTGAGCGAGTGCTTCTACAATCTCTCGGGCTGGATACGCTCTACCTTCTATGATTACATGACCCTCAGTTCTGTCAAGCCGGACGGGCCTTTCAGTGCTCTTATTTCCCTCGTATGTGGGATATCTCGTAGTGGCCACCTCTTACGAATCAGTATTGACGTCATATGAGCGTGGAACATCAAGAATACAATCCTATGTATTACAGGGAGGAATACGTCCAGCTTGCATACAAATGGTTTATGTGCTAATAGCATTGCAGTATGTGAAAGGGGTTTGCCCCTCAAGGAGATATGGTAAAGATGGGCTGTAAGGCTGATGGCGCTGCACAGGGATACACAGTTCTTGGCGGCATAGTTCTGGCGTATTTTGCTATACAAATGGTCATTGGCGGACTCGACACCTTTTCAGGCGGTGACATCAACGGACTTGTTGTTCTCATCCAAGGAATTGCTCTAATCCTGATGGTCATTCTATCATTTGATGCTAGTGGCTTTGTGTCTTGGAAGGTGGGAAAATCCGGAGCCCTTCTTGCTCTTTTCGGGTTCTTATCAATCATCATAATCGTTGGCAATCTCACATTCGACATCATTGGGTGGTTGACGAACATAGGCACTCTCGCAGGATTCATGATACTTCTTGCAGGGCTTCTGATGATGTTCAGCAAGTAAAGCCAGAGGGCTCCTTAGCCCTCATCACAAATTAGATAATGCGGCGCTGCTGAGTGTGGCTCGTCCCTCCAAGGATGGTTGTGTTAATGGACGAGAAGCACATTCAGATTATCAAGGATTTAGGGTTCGACGATATATCGCAGAAGATAATGACCAACGATTACTGGAAGAAGCGTGGTGCCGAGAGCTTAGCCCTCACCACACAGGATCGCGAAGTCTACGGATGTCTTGACCATACTTGTGGTCATGGAACAACAATCTACGATATCGAGGGCACTGAATACCTTGATGTCACCGGAGGTGTGGCTGTTCGGGCTTTCGGGCTGAGATACAAACCACTCCTTGATTTCGAAGCCAGCATTAATGATGTGGTGCGCGAGTTTCCAGGCGCTGACTTTGACGGCATACCGCAGACTCTGCTTGCTGAGAAACTCGGAAAGATGGCGCCAAGCAATCAGAAGAGACAAGTTGCTTTTACGACCTCTGGCGGACGTGCGGTCGAAGGTTGCATGAAGTCTGCAATGGATCTCTCAGGCAAGCAGAGGTTTGTGGGCTTTAGGCCTGCTTTCCATGGGCGGACTGGTTATGCAATGGCGCTTACAGCCTCCAACTCCAGGCACAAATCAGGCTATCCTCAAGGTGTCGATGTCATTCGAGTCTTCTATCCTTACTGCTACCGATGTCCATATGGTCAGAATGTTGAGGATTGCAATCTAGAATGCGTTGAAGCTCTTCGGTACGCACTGCAATTGGAGGGCAATGACATCGCAGCCACTGTCATGGAACCCTTATGTGGCGAAGGTGGTCTCATAGTTCCTCCTGCGAAAGCAGTGAAGGGGATGTATGAGGTCACAAGAGATGTTGGTGGGTTCTTCATATCAGACGAGGTTCAAGCGGGGATGGGTCGAACTGGGAAGATGTTCGCGATTGAGAATCATGGTGTTGTCCCTGACTATATGTCGATGGGCAAGGCTCTGGGTGCGGGTTACCCGATGGGCGCCTCAATAGGCCCTGCACCGATGTTCTCAGGCCCGACTCGTCATTCCGAAACTTTCTCTGCAGAACCCAAGATGGCTCTTCTATCACTATGGGTCCTCAAGCATTTAGAGGACGGAAACTTCCTCAAGAATAATGCTGAGAAGGGTGCCTATCTATTGAAGCGACTGGAGGAACTCAAGGACAAACACGAAGTCGTGGGAGATGTCCGCGGAATGGGTCTGATGGTTGGCGTAGAATTCGTGAAAGATAAGAAATCCAAAGAGAAAGATCCCAAGATTAGAAACCGTGTTGTCAAGAATGCGGTGCAGAAGCAGAAATTGTGGATGCTTGGTTCGGGACAGAACACGCTACGATTGACTCCAAGTTATGTCATCACGAAAGAGGAGATAGATGACGTAATCGACCGGCTTGATAAGGCGATTTCCCAGAGCGCCTAATGCACGCGGCAACAGAAAATCATCAGGTCATTATGTAGTTGAACCAAGAAAAAGAGAGGTGGCCCATGCTCCATTCAGGACGCGGGGTTGCAAACAGCTTCAATGAACTTAACCAATCTTGGACATTTATTGGACATTTATTAGGTGACTTTTGAAGTAAAGCCCCATGTTCTCAGTATCACAGGTTGCTCTCAGACTTGGTGTGTGTTCAAAGACCACTAGGCGGTGGGACAAGAAAGGTCACATCAAGTGCTTGCGTACTCCAGGTGGACACCGGAGGATACCACTATCCGAGGTCAATAGACTCCTTGGTAAGATGCACAGACAACTCATTGAAGACCCATCTCGAAAACGGTGCGCAGTCTATGCACGAGTTTCAGGCCATCGTCAGAAGACTGATGGCGACCTTGATAGACAACTCAAGGTCCTTACTCAGGAATGCAGAAAACGTTACAGGACCAGTCCTTTAGTCTTCACTGACATTGGCTCAGGACTCAACATGCGGCGGAGGGGACTCAAGAAACTCCTCACATTGGCAAAGAGAGGAACTATCAGTACTCTCATCATCACACATAAGGACAGACTAGCCATGTTCGGTTTCGAGTTCGTAGAACACATACTCGAAGATTACGGCGTCAGACTTGAGGTCCCTATCAACCTGAACAGCAGAGTCCACAGGAGGAACTTGTCACTGATATGATGGCACTCCTCGCTTCCTTCTCAGGCCGTGTCTATGGACTCCGAGCTGGACAGACAAAGAGGACACATGTCACTGCTCACAAAACCTCACTTCTCAAGTAACACCTTGACCTCATCAGTGATCTCCTCTATTACGTCCTCATCAATATCGTATTGTGAGAGCTTGCAATGTACTTCTGCCTTAATTATTGTAGGTTCATTTCCTCCTGATAGTACACAAGAAGATGGACCGTATCTGCTGTGACATGATTTCTGGTAAGATCCACTGTTGCAGAAAGCCCTAGACGTAAGGCTGTGGTCAGTACTTTTCCGGGGTTTTTGGGGCCCTTAATCTGACCCAAGCCTGTATTTTGTACGGTCTTTATAAATAAGATTTCAGGTTCGGTCAGAAATGGAAATCGCTTGTTGCTGAAAATGAATTGGGTAATTTACTTTCTTAAGATACGAGTTTATATTATCCTGTTATGTATAATTGTGGTCTTTAAATATTGTACAAAGGACAGGATTGCAGATGAGTAACGATGACACAAGATGTCCAGTGCCAGTCCTGGGAGCAAAGACCCGGTTCAAAACCAAAGGTAAAACAAGAAACAATGATTGGTATGTATAATTGTGGTTCATCACGAACCACCTATCTTGTCGAGTCGTTCACCCTTAATTCTGAGGACAGAGTAGTGTCAAGAAAGGGAATGGGGAGAAGACCTGACCCTGCGTTCAAAAAAGGAATTGCTCAAAAGCACCAGCTACGTTTGATAACAAAAGGTATTGGTAGAAAGGTGCGAGATATCGACCTTCAGACCCTTACTCAGCACTTTGATAACTATGTCAAGGTGGTCAACATACTCCTTGATAGGATTTATTCCAATCCAAACCGAGCGCAACACCTTGGTGAGAAACTCTCGGAGTATCGGGGAAGGGCCTATACCCTCCTGAGGAAAGAACGAGACCTTTGCTATGAACACAACAACGAGTTCAAGGAATTGATCTTTGAACGATTACATAGGAACGCCCTTGAACAGACTGGAAGGATGGTCCTTGCAGATTATTCCAGACGACAACTGTTCATTGCATCTTTAGAAATACTCCATGGTTCCAATGGCGATACATTACTTCTTCTAAGGCGAAAACGGATTCCCTCAGCACTCATCAGGCGAGTCAGAGATTCCTGTGAGGTTGTGAAGAACAATGGACCCGGATACCACTATGCAATGGGTGTCCTCAGGCAACTCCGTCTAGCAATTGACAGACATATTCTTGATACTTTGGACATCAAGATTGGGTGGAGAGGAAGACAACGGAAGAAGGTCGCTTCTCTCTTGAAAAAGGGGTCATCTAATTGTACAGGAGTTTCTAACCTTGTAATTTCTCTCCTTAAGGACTGGGTGAATAACGGATATCCCTTTTCAGTTCTCCAGCTCAGGAACTACAGTCTGGACTTCTCAGCCTCGACTGAGAACAGTACTGGTCAGGGGTACTGGTTTACTCTTGACTCAGAACGTGAGGATGAGGTGTTGCTCCATCTCAAGCTCCCCCCTGGCATTGAAGGAAAAGACCACGAAGAATCACCCTACAAGAATAAGACCCTTACTTTCAGGTTTCTTAACTGGTTACCTAGAGCTGTAGCGGATGATAGGAGAAAAGCGGAAGTTGCGGAACAGAATGGTGATACTCATCGAGCAGAGCAGTTGCAGTTCAGGGCTGCCAAATTCGAGGACATGCACCAACAACTCATGAATACTATTCAGTTCCAGCATGTTGCCCACAAGCTCTCACGGCTCAAACAAAGTAAAAGAAGTAGTCCCGACGAGGTCATCAATCTTGAATCCATAACAAAGCAGCTCAGAGAATCTCGGAAGAGTGCACCTTCAAGGATCCTTTTGAGAGACGGTCGCGTGACATTGCAGATTCCATTCCTGTCACCCAACGGTGAGATTATCTCACAGGTCTTGGGTGAGAAGGAATATACTACTATGGCGGGAGTGGACAGGGGTCTCCGCGTTCCAGTAGCAATTTCTGTAGAGAAGGACGACTCCTTTGAGGACCTACTCATCACAGTAAGTCATCTCGTGGAGAAACGCGAGCGGCTCAGGAAATATGCATACCGACTCATATCTATAGTAACAAGAAAGAAGAACAACTGGGAACGAAAACGGCCAGGACTGTCATATCCAGGGCATGTCCTCAAAAAGGACAGACACATCAACGCTCTGTGGAGAAAAGTTCGTCGTCTTGACCGTGAGGTTGCCCGGATCATTGCTTCAAAGACAGTTTGGTTCTGTGAGGAACATGAAGTGAAAAAAGTGTTCTTCGAAGACCTCAGGAGCTTTCAAGCACATGCAGGCTCTAAAGACCTATCATACAACCTCTCTTCAAACCTATGGGGAAAGATCATCGACACAGTGAGGTACATGCGGGAGTCCCTCGGTCACTCCAAGTACAGTGTGTGGACTGTGAATCCAAGGTACACATCTCAGACCTGTCATGTCTGTGGAGAGAGGGGAATACGAGTAGAGGACGAAATGTCGACCACTGAGAGAAAAGGTGGGGAGTACTTCTACTGTGACAAGTGCGATGTGCACTTCCATGCCGATGTGAATGCGGCTCGAAACATCATTCACGTGCAAGATAATGTGTCCAGTGCCGCTCCTGGACGGACAGCTTGATGTCTAAGTTTGTCCAAGAAAAAATGAACGGCATGAGCAACCTACCTATTTGATAAAGAGTAGTATCGCACCGACTATGACTAGGATTGAACCCAAGCCACCGCCGAATAGCCACATAACGATACCCAGAATCAGCATCACAATTGCAGTATTAGCGAATGCCAATGCCGGGATCTTCACCACTCCGCTCGAGGCCAGTACGATCAACGACACGATAATGAGGATGATGCCCTCGACGACGCCTCCCAGGGCGAGAAGCGGGAAACTAACCCATCCCCAGCCACCAATCAACAGAACCTTTAGGATTCCGAAGATTAGGCCGAGAATGCCACCAAGCATTATGAGGATCTTGCTAATTTCTTTGAGGTCTGCCATGTTCATTGACACTCCATTTTTCGATTTTCTTCAACTCCCTTAATGCCATCAGGAAGAAGGCACTCACAAGCGAAAGCCTAGCATGCAAATAGCGAACTGTCAATGAAAGAAAAGCACCACTGAACACTCTCTATCAGCATGACGCACGTCTATCGTAGTTAGAGGCTCTTTTTCTTGGTGGCTCATAAGGATGGGTATGCGCTAATTGCCTGCTATTTAACTAATATGGAATCACGGCCCACTTTTCGACACTTGCCGATTCTGCAAAGTAATCCATGCCAAGCCTGCGTAATGCTGAGCCGCTAGAGAAACCGAGTTACTGATGTCATGACTCTGCTTAATGCCTTAAGGGATTGATTCAGGTCGCCTTGAACCTGAAGCCCATGGTCGCCATCATCGATAAGGACCACACTCACCCTTGGATTGGACTGTAATGATGCTAGGATATCCACATCATAATGTGGATCTGCTGTGCCCATAGCGATAAGATTCCCCGCCTCATGGTCCATAATCTGCGCGCGCAAGTTCTGGTCTTTGATGAGTGGAGTGAGCCAGACCGCCTTTGCACTCTTCAACTCCGAATGTTGTTTCAGTAGATGTGCAATAGCACGAGTTCCTAGGGACTTTCCGATAAGGGTGACGATCTCTGTGTATCCCTGATTCTGAGCGGCACGATATGAGGCTTCCACGTCGGCATGCAGCCGCCCAATCTGTTCTTCTTTTGATAATGCCCGAAACTGGGCATCCCTTGAGTAGTTGTACTCCAATGTTAGTACATTCAATCCATTTTGCAGAAGCGCCTCTATTGAATAGAAGAGCAATGGCATTTGGCATGTGTACCCAAAACCCGGAAAGACGAGCGCCGTCCGTTCAGTTTCGATTTCTTGTTTGTAGAGGGTGTTGGGAACTGGTCCATCCGCGTGACCATTAATTTTCAGGCTATCAAAGGAGTACATGAAACTCTTCCTCTTTGCAATGACAGAATGAATGCTAAGGCTTATCTATGAATCCGTTCTGGCTGAGCAAAACAAAGAGGAGGTACAATACGATATGGCAACAACTCTAAGGTGGGATCACGTTTGCCAGACGCTCATTCTTGTCACTACCTCCTTCCGCGAAGTTTCTGTACGTGCTTCTGAAGGGTAGGCGCCGGATGTCCCGGCGAGACCTAATCAGTAGCACATTCTTGCCTCCGAGAACAGTCAACTATGGTTTGAGTCGACTGAAGGACCTAGGTCTCATTGAAGAGCAAGATCATGAGAGGGACGCGCGGGAGAAGGTATTCGAGCTTGTTTCGGCGCCTATGTGAGTCAGTATGGGAACGTGGACTACACTGCAGCTGTTCACGTTCTCTCTTTTTTGCGCGATATTGCATCTTCTCCAAAAGCCTCATAATGCTGCAAGGTCCGAATTGGTAGACTGTAGAATGAGGCGAAACCGATGGATTTCTACGAGAGAGCAGATGTTGAACCGCTTAATGACTGGACCCGAACTCACTACAGCAATCAGATTGGTCCAGATCTTGACGGACAAGACGTGACCCTAGTAGGTTGGATGCACACACTCAGGGACAAGGGACGAATCAAGTTTATCATCCTTCGAGATGAATATGGCACAGTCCAGATTACACTTCCGCAGAAGAAAGTGTCAGAAGAAGTCTTTGAAAAGTCTGGGACTCTCAAGCCAGAGTACGCCCTAGCAATCCAAGGCAAGGTCGTTGCAGCTAAACAGGTAGCGTCGGGCGCGGAGATTATTCCCACCGGAATTCGCATCATCAACACTGCTGAGCGTCTACCAATCGATGTCGTAGAAGGAAAAGTGGACATCGATCTAGATACACGATTGAACCATCGGATTCTCGACTTGCGGAAACCAACGGTGAACGCGATATTTTGGATACAACATTCCCTAGTTAGGTTCGCACGGGAGTATCTCGAAAACAATAGGTTTGTTGAGATTCACACCCCGAAACTTGTGGCAGAGGCTACTGAGGGTGGTGCCAACCTCTTCGAGGTCAAGTACTTCGAGAAACAGGCGTATTTGGCTCAGAGCCCGCAATTTTACAAACAGCTGATGCTACTGGCCGGCTTTGGTCGCGTCTTTGAGATTGCCCCGGTTTTTCGTGCTGAGAAGCACAATACGAGACGCCACATCAACGAGTATACATCCTTCGACTTTGAGATGGCTTGGATTCGAGATGTAGATGATGTCATGAAGATGGAGGAGAACATGCTTCACCATACATTCACAAGGACGCGAGAAGCCATGACGGAGCAACTCGAAACTTTGGAAGTGGAGCTTGAGGTACCAAAGCTCCCATTCAAACGAGTCAAATATACTGAAGCCGTTGACCTGCTTAATGAGGCTGGTAAAGACCTGTCCATCACGGATGATCTTGATCCTGAGGCCGAACGTATTCTTGGCCAGATATTCCCAGAAAAGTTCGGTACTGACATGGTCTTCATTACCCACTATCCTCTGGAGCTCAGGCCTGCCTATACGATGCCCAGTATGACCGACGAGGGCATGACGGAGAGTTTCGACCTAACATACAAGGGCATGGAGATCACCACGGGTGGACAGCGCATACATCTCTATGGCTTACTTGTTGAGAGATTCAAGGCCAAAGGCTTCAACCCTGATGCATTCGCATTCTATCTTGACCCGTTCAAGTATGGCGCTCCGCCTCATGGAGGTCTTGGGTTGGGGGTAGAGCGTCTGACGATGCAGCTGCTTGGCATCCAGAATATAAGAGAAGCAACACTCCTTCCTCGGGATCGCGATAGATTAACACCTTAGTGATGCTTCAAATAATACTCCGTCTTAAAGCAAGTAGCGAGAGCTTACCTCTGTCGCTTAGTCAGCTGTCTAGATGTATGAAGGGATGCGAGCCGATGCAGGAGAGACTTCAAACTGAGATATTCGCCTCAATTGCCACGTTGGACCAGCTGAAGAAGGTATACGACCTAGGTGCGGTAGACATTCGAACATTCGAGCGGGAATCGGAAGCCTTGGTTCAAGAAGTGAAGTCCAACATTGGTGAGCTGAGACGCCTCGGGACGGATATCTATCGGTTCCTTGACCACGAGAGAATCCTTGAAAGCTTTCCTAACGCAATGAACATGTTGGACTTGTCTGGGCAGTCCATTAAGTCTGTTCCGCAAGGTCTGACCCTTGACGAATTCTATGACTACATTGGGCTGGCGATTCTTGACGTCGCTACGGTCCACGCTTCGAAGGGTCTCATGGGTCTCGCAGAGCTGATTGTTGAGGTGGTCAAACGACTTCCTCAGTTCAAGTCAGTAAGCTACAGTGATGTTATCGAGGCCGTGAACAGAGTTGCCGAACACGGTCTAATACCCGGCATACGAACTCTGAGAGGAGGCGTGAAGGTCGTAGAGCTTCGTCCCCTTGAGCTTCGTCGCGACCAATCTGATGTAATTAACTTGGCAGCCTTGAAGGGGTACGTTTCGATTGAAGAGGTTATAATGAACCTGAAGTGGTCAGAAGATCACGCTCGTCAGGTTCTTACTAGTTTAGTGGATGCAGGCATGGCTGTTGCCGACATCAGATTCAGCACTGGTGGACGATATTACTTCCCGGGCTTGAGATCAAGAGATGATCCAGAGATTGAAGGCACTTCCGATACCTGAATCGATAATCGACTAAACATTAACAACAATAGCCCCAGCTTTCTTATCAACCCACTCGGCAAATCCCCTCTCAACAAGTAGCGCCATTATCTTATGGATGTCCTCTTCAGGAAGTTTCGAAAAATCCTGCTCTGCTTCTTGGATGACTAGTGACTTCACATCGAGACGAAGTATGCCTGTGTCCAGAGCCCATCTGTAGATCGAATCCGCCCACTCCCCCAGTGGTTTCCAGTACACTCTGAGTTGTTCTCCATTCCTACCAAGCCATACAGCAACGTCTTTCCCAACTAACGAGTTTCCGATTGATCTAAAAGCTTTGACTTTCCCAAGTATGTCCTTGAATGGGGGTTTCGAAATGAATGCTGAAACAGAAAGAACATGAATCTTCTCGAATTCTGTCCATTCAAGCAGGAAGTCTCCCCATTCTTCAGCCCAGAGGACCAGGTCCTGCGACCTCGTGGGAATGCTGTACATCCACTCAGCTTCTCCAATGTTTCCCCATCGCGGCACGATTTCAGTTACAGCGGCCGCTTCAGTGTTCATCATTCGTTCTGGTTCAGCGACAGCAGTTTCGATAGTGTCAGTTACATTGGACCCCTCTTCCACTTTGACAACAATCTCTGGTATGTGTGCGGAATCATCACTAGCAATAGTCTGCTCCATAACCACCGAGGGCTCAGACGCATCTTTGACAGGTTTTTCTGTCTTTTTCTTCTCTCGCTGTCGCTCCTTAACACCCAAGCCCTACGACCCCTCCGCCCAGTCAATGTACCTTTTGATATCTTCTGGAGATGTCGCTGGCCTGATATTCTCAATAGCTCCGAGAAAGTCCACTCTCGAAACAGGGCGAAGGTTCAGTATCTCCGCTTCCTCTTCCATTCTTCCTGTCTTTTGAAGGTCCCTTATGGGCTCCATTGCCGCCTCTCTACAGACCACACCGATGTCCCTTCCACTGTACCCCTCACTAAGACTCGCAAGCTCCTCAAAGTCCACTTCTGATGCTAACTCTACATCTTCGATATGGATCTCGAAAATCTCTTTTCGTCCTCTTTTGTCTGGCAGTGGTACATGGATTCGCTTCTCGAAGCGGGACCTCAAGGCAAAGTCCAATTCCCACGGGAGATTGGTGGCGCCAATTAGCGTAATTCTCTCATTCTGATCGCTTGCGAGACCCTGCAACTCAGTTAACAACTGAGTCTTTAGCCGTCTTTCGCCTCCGACATCATCCCCGGACCTTGAAACACCAATCGAGTCCAGCTCGTCCATGAAGATGATAGCCGGTTGGTTCTTTCTTGCCATCTCAAAGAGGCTCATGACTAGACGTTCAGATTCACCAAGCCATTTACTCACTATATTCGCGGCTGACACGTTGAAGAATGTGGCGTTGACCTCGGCTGCAACTGCTTTCGCTATCAATGTCTTCCCACAGCCCGCTGGGCCGTACAACAGGATGCCCCTCCACGGCTGCCTCGCTTTTCCTTTGAATAACTCTGGATGTTTCATCGGTGCCAGTATTGCATCGTAGATGGCTTGTTTTGCATCGTCGAGACCGGCGACCTCAGACAGATTGACGTTGGGGCGCTCTGTGACAATTGTATCCGCAATCATCTCTTGGAGCCTCTTGGTATCCGCGTCTGACTCGGGAGTGGCATCAGGTCGCTTACCAACAACTGACTCAGTAACTGCTCCTATATCGCTCTTTGGAGGAGTCTGTAGGCCATCAACTGGTCCACGTGCCTTCTTCTTGATTCCCGAAAGGTACCGGACTCTATCAACGCACTCTTGGGCTCGCGTGAAGTAATGCTTTCGAACAGAAGGGAGGGACGTAGACTTTGAGAGCTTGATGAGAATCTTGCTGGCTCGCAGATAGTGCTGACAAGCCTCCTTCTTCATCCCTCTATTGTCCAACTCTATCGCTTTATCGAGTAAATTTCTGAGCCCAATGTCTAGCCTGTCGCTGCCTGATCCTGACATGCAAATTCAAGTGTGAGATATGCTGTAAGCTATTAAGAATGTCTGTGTTTTATCTTCGCTGTTGACCACCGGAGAATCAGCCATTCCCCCGAGGAGCCTCTTTTCGGTTCGGTGTCAGGGCGGGGCTACGAAAGTTTAAACGCGGATTTGCATCTCCGATTGTTGGGTCACAACCCGCGGACTTGGTGAAGCACTTGGGTACGATAAGAAAGGCTTTCTCTTGGGGTCGAAAGAAACCCGACATTGGAGAAGTCAAGAGCGAGCTGCGAATATTGGCGAAGCAGCTGGAACGACAGCGGAACAAGCTCGAGAAGGAGGAGCGCGGAACTAGGAGCAGGGCTGTGCGTGCACGCAAGGCCGGTCAGGTGGATGCATATCGAACCTACGCGACCGAAATGGTCAGGTTTCGTAGGTTTGCGCTTTCTGTTGATAGATCACGGCTCAACATCCTCAAGATTCTCGCTCATATCAACCGTGCGCAGACGGCTGCCAAGACGAATCGCGCCATGGATGAGGTCGCCAAAATCCTTGGGTTGCTGGGAGATGCTACGGATGCCACGAAGGTAGTCGCAAATGTCGATGAGATAGCTCTGCGCCTAGAAGAATTCGAAATCGAGAGTGGTATCGCTGATGATGCATTTCATGCCACGATGCCGGAGATCACAACGGATGACTTGGCTGCTGCCATGCATGAGATTGACAAAGAGGCAGGATTGACGGAAGCCTCGACGGACACTAGACCTGCTAGCCAGACCGATGAACTCGAAGAAGCTATCAAATCCCTGGAGAGCGAGCTCGGTATCTAGATTACCAGTGGTAGCCTGCGTCTCTTGAAGATCGCCTTTCGATTTCCTTTCTCGTGTGGTATGAGTCACGCATTAATCCCTTGTACCGTCTGATGAAATCCTCTGGAACAAGCCGTCCTCCCCTGAAGAGATGAGCAGTATCGCGTATTGCGTTGTCCAAAGAAGATGCGTTTCTCCTGAGGGTTTCAATCTCTGCCGCCATCTCGCCTCTTGCACCTTGATACTGCTGATATGCACCTCCATCTATTGTGCGCTCCAGATGGTCCTTGAATTGAGCCCCTTGACGATAGCCTCCGTAATCGTGGTGGGCATATCTGGGTTGGGGACTTGATGGCTCAGCATAGTACGCTCCAGCTGGTGGTTGTGGGTATGTCATACGGGAACTCGGTCCATTCCTTCCCGTATTCAACGAATAGATCAGGTCTTCAATCCTGAGTCTGACGTCGCTTACGTTGACATTTACCTGCTCTAGTTTCCGTACCTTCTGCAGGTCTGTCTGCATATACCTGTCAAACTTCTTGGCAATCTCAACGTAATCCGGTAGTACTTTCTTCGTCTGCTCGCTGCAGGAAATCTTCACTTCGCCTTGTTTCATCTTCAGGACCATTCTCTTCCTGAATCTACCATCCTCCTCGATTGAGGTCAGGTAGAGAAGTGGAAAGTCAAAGATAATCTCAGTCTTCTTGCGAACCACACCTGTCTGCCCAACGAAGACGAGTCTCCTGTTCGTGATGAAGAGCGTGCCAGTTGCCTTGTCATGCTTGAGGAAATCACTTCCTGTGACTTTGATTCTGGGTAGCGCACAGACAGGTAGTTCGTTGATTGAGAGTTCCGTAAGCTCGTAGAACCCCGAGAACTGTGACCGGTAGTAGTTCAATCCGTCTAGTTGCTTTATGATGTCCTTCAAAGTAAGATCGGCTTCACTCAATGCTTCGTCCACAGAGTGCTTGTACTGGCTGACCAGATGTGTCACCCTGTTTGTAACACCCTCAATGAATGGAAACTGGGAGGCGGACCAAGTGGCAGTGTTCATCAAACCCTTTGTTTCAGCTGCAATTTGCCTGGCTAACATGTCTGCCTGGTTTCCTATCCGATTCTTGATTGCAGGTAGCTCCTCTTGTGTGCTCTGGATTTTGTCATCCAGCCACTTATAGTGTAAGAAGTTAGCCATCCTCAAGGAAACGAGCAGGCGCTTTGCTCCAATTAGCGTATTATTGAGCTCTCTCAGTTTTGTGTAGCCATACTGCAAGCTGTTGATTGCCTGCCTGAGTTCTTGTGCGATGCTCCTTTGCTTAACATCCACCAAGATGGTGCGAGTGGAGTGACACTCGGGACATATTTCCTCCATCCGTCTACCTACACTCAGATTCTCAGACCCACAGTCACTACATTCCTCAAACCTTTGTCCGGGCAGCGGAGTGCCCAATATACTATGGCAATCTTTGCACACATATGAAGATGTAGACTTGGTTTCAAGACAATTCGAGCAGAGCACTGCTCCACAATCTTCACACAAGTGAGTAGCACCTTTGCTCTTGCATGCTCTGCATATGCGGTTTGAGGAATCCTCAGTCAACTGGGCACCTCCGGTCAATGGCCCATCTCCCTTGTCCAAGCGGTCCAGAAAGACCCGTGTATTATCCCCAAAACACCCACAGCAGTTGCAGGAAACTCGACAATCCTGGACACATTGACTCACATTCAACTGTAGGTCCGCAATCATTCATGATTCGGTGTGAGAGCGCCTCGAATAGTACAAGCTCCGTATCCCAAACTAGTTAAACCGTAATACCGCGCCTGAGCAAAGACCCAAGGGCGATTACCATGGAAGATGCGGCCAAGGCTGCCATTGAAGCAGTACTCAAGGTTGGCGCCAAGTTTGCCGACGTTCGAATCGAGAATTCCACGACTACAATCATTGAGCTAAGCGATGGCGTTACAAAGCGTTCGCTCGCCTCGAGGTTGAAGGGCGCTGGAATTAGGGCATTCATTGATGGTGCTTGGGCTTTTGGACAGGCAACTGATATGACACCCAAAGGCATGCGAGAAACCGGGGAGTCTGTTGCGCGCCTGGCGTTAGCAACCCGTAGTAGGGTAGCAAAGCGATTCGAGATTGATGGGCCATCTTTCCAGGACAAGGTTAGACTGAAGGTCAAAAAGCCAGTTCAGGACATCACGTTTGAGGACAAGATTGCTTTCGCAAAGATGATTGATGATCAAGCACGTGACTTCGATGGCAGGGTTCACAACACTCGAACTGTCTATGGAGACCTATGGACCGAGCTTTACATTGCGAACTCCCTGGGCACGAGCGTCCACCTAGAGAACACGTTGCCAACAATAGTTTCGATCACAACGGCGAAAGATGGTGCTAATCGACAACGTGGCTACAAGTTAGTGAGCACAAGAGGAGGATTCGAAGAGTTGGAAATGGAGCGGCCTCAACACATTGGCGAGGAGTCTGCAAAGCTTGCCGTAGACCTTCTCTCTTCAATCGTCGCCAAAGGGGGCACCTATGATGTAGTCCTAGACCCTGTTCTCAATGGCGTGATGATTCATGAGGCCTTTGGTCATGCGTCTGAAGCAGACAACTGGCCCGCACACACGACCATTCTTGAAGATAAAGTGGGTAAGATGGTGGGCCCTGAGCATCTGAACTTGACCGATGACCCGACATTGCCTGGCATGCGGGGGTCCTTTGAATACGATTGGGAAGGCACCAAGACAAGAAAAAGGACCTTGGTGAAGGATGGATTCCTGACAGAATTGCTACATAGTTTGGAAACTTCTGTTCTTCTTGACATGGAATCAAATGGGGCTGCCCGAGCTCAATCATTCATGTATCCTCCCCTTCCTCGCATGAGCAACACCTTCATGGAGCCCGGTGACTGGAACGCCGATGAACTAATCTCAGACACAAATGAAGGACTTTTGCTATGCGGTTTCAACTACGGCTACACGGATCCCTCTAAAGGTCAGTTTATGTTCCAAGCCAACTATGGATACCTGATAGAAAATGGTGAGCTCACAAAGATTGTACGCGACGTATCAATGGCTGGGCAGATTCTTGGAGTGCTAGCAAAGATAGACGCCATTGGCAAGGATTTTTCATTGGAATCTGGCACGTGCGAAAAATCAGGACAGGCCGTGCCAGAAATGGCCGGTGGGCCGCACGCTCGGATCAGAGAAATTCCTGTGGGAGGTGGATGAGTTGGATCAGAGGCTTCTTGAGATTGGGGAGATGGTTGTCAAGAGGGCAGAAGAACTTGGCGCAAATCAGGCGGAAGCCTATGTGGCAGCGTCACGATCATTCACAATCGACGTTGAGAGTAATGCAATCAAGAGTGCGTCCGAGAAGAGGGACGCAGGATGTGGTGTCCGTTCTGTGGTTAAGAAGGGCGGAATAGGCTTCGCATATGTCACAACGATTCAAGATGAGGATTTGTTTGAGGCGGCCGCTAAGTCTGTCAAACTCGCAAAGGTATCAGTGCCTGACCCGGACTTCGTTACATTGCCATCCTACAGTGGGAACTATCCTACTGTGACGAATCTCTTCGATCCAGCAATTAAGAGGCTCTCATCTGAAGAAGCTGCAGAGCTGATTATGCGGACTGTCGATGCCACGAATGAAGCAGTTGATGCAGAGCAAACCGCCGTGGAAGCACAGCTGAATACGTTTGCTGGGACCGTGGCAATAGTCAACTCCCTTGGCATCTCAGGTTCCGTGGAAGCCGCATCCATGTTTATCAACAGCTCTCCCACAATCAAGGACAACAATGACCAGACTTCCAGCTACGAGTTCCAGGTATCTAGGAACCTCAAGAGCATAGATCCTGAATGGGTTGGTTCCACTGCTGGGCGCAACGCAGTAAATAATCTCGGTGGTCGAACAATTGAGGGTGGCGATATGCCTGTCATTCTCACCCCTCTAGTGGTGCGCAGTATCATCGGAGGCGGATTTGGAGGCGCCATCAATGCTGAAGAGATTCAATACGGGCGCTCATACATATCAGACGCGCTGGGCGAGTCGATTGCTTCGGAAAAGCTCAGTATCATGGACGACTCTCACATAGCTGGTGGGATTGGCTCTCGCCCTTTTGATGCTGAAGGGGTTCCAACGCAACGCACACAGATTCTGCATGGTGGTGTATTGAAGAACATCCTACATAACTCCTATTCTGCCAACAAGGACCACGTGGAGAACACTGGAAACGCAAGTCGGCCCTCCTACTCTGGACTCCCCTCAATCTCGCCTTCCAACCTCGTCATAGACCCTGGAAAAGGGACCCTTGATGACTTAGTTTCTGAGATCAAGAAAGGCATCCTGTTCATGTATACTGGAGACCGTCCAAACATGACGACGGGCGATTTGAGCGCTATGGTGATGGAAGGCCAGTACATTAAGGATGGATCGATTGAACATTCGGTGAAGAACACACTCGTGGGCATCAACATGCGTGACCTGCTTCAGAGAGTGCATCGCGTTGGGGCTGACGTTAGGGTGACATCAACTGCTGTGACCCCCTCGATTGTGGTCGAATCAGCCAGAGTTACTTCGGGATAATTTACATTCTCTCGACAACTGGAATGCCCAAAACTCGCAGACAATTACCCATAGTTATCTGGAATGCCTTCACCAGCTCCAAGCGTGCCGCCCTGGTTGCGGGTTCAGATTTCAATACTGGACAGGAATCGTAGAACTTGCTAAACAATGTGGCCAACTCGTAACAGTATCCTGCAATCCTGTTGGAGCTAAAGCTGGTTCCCCACACATCCTTCTTCAGTCCCCTCACTACTTCGAGAATCTCCTCAGGGAACCTCGCTATTGCCTTCACCAGCGCGAACTCAGCCTCAGTGGATAGCACTGTCAACTCTGCCGCTTCAGCAGGTTCCATCTCAGTCTTATCAAGAATCCTCTGTGCTCTTGCGAAGGAATACTGAAGATAGGGAGCGGCATCCCCGTTGAAGTCTAGTACCTCTTCCCATCTGAATGTAATCTTCCTGTCAGGTGATGCATTCAGCATGAAGTACCTGACTGCACCAGTGCCCACCTTGGCACCCACGATTTTCTTGAACTCGTCACTTTCATCGGGATTGCGTTTCGCCACCTCTTCCTTTGCGAGTTCGGTTGCCTTATCCAAGACATCATCCGTTGAGTACTCGATCCAAGTCCCCTTTCTCCCAGAGAAGTCTGCGTCCTCAAGACCAACGAATTCGTAGGCAACGTGGTGGGAGTTAAGGCTCTGTTCGCGGTGTCCGAGCAAATTCAGGATGGTGTAGATTAACCTCTGTGGGTGCGCTTGACCAGACCCAATCACATTGTAGACAACATTGAATCTACCTAGATCACGGCCAGACCCGTCCAAGGCGGTCCTGTACACATCCTCACCGTTTGTCTGTTTCTCGAATATGCCATAATGAAATGGGTCCTTGATGATGCCGAACTTCCACATCTGGAATGCAACGTCCGCTCCAGTGTATGTCCGTGTTCCATCTGACCTGAATAGGACCTTGTAGGGGTCCTTCATGTCCTTGAATTCCTCCATTGCCGCCAGGTTCGCAACTATGCAGCCCTTCTTTTCTCCCTCAGTTAGCGTCAGGATGTTCTCTGCCTGCAACATTAGATCCTTAGCAGTCTGCAAGAGCCCACTGTGTGCAATCGAGCTCTCCCAGACCTGATAGTTCTTGTAGATGCCTAGACGATACGCTGTCTGACACTGAGCTTTGAGACACAGAGTGACCATCTCGCCGCTCCGCCTTGCCTCTTCTGAGTTTAGATCTTCCAGCCTGCGGGTGATCTCACGAATCTCATTCTCTGCGCCACTGTCGTTCTCTGTGACTTTCTGAACTTCAACATAGAGGTGGCCTAGGAAGTGATCCATCTTCTCTGAAACCTCTGCCAGATCCACACCATCATGCATTATCTTCCATATGAGCTGAGCAATCTGCAACCCGAGGTCGTTGATGTAGTCGATTCTCACAACTTCGCAACCTGCGGCCTCAAGGATGTTCGCGAGTGTATCGCCCAGTATTGCGTTGCGTGCGTGGCCTATGTGCCAAGGCTTGGAGGGATTCACTGCAGGGGATTCGATAAGTGCCCGAGTGCCCTTGAATTCTTCAGTCCTGCCGTATCTATCATCAAGATTGCCTACTTCGTTCACGACGTGCCTTGCGAACTCTCCACGATCAAAAAAGAAATTGATGTATGGTCCCTTTGTTTCCACCCGATCCAACATGGGTTCTCTCTTCGCCTCTTTCTCAAGGCTTTGGGCAATCTCGGTGGCTATGGCAGCAGGGCTCTTCCTCAGTTCCTTCGCCAGCGGGAATGCCACTGTGCTGGCAATGTCGCCAAGGTCCGGGTCTGGAGGGATCTCAATGTACTTTCGAACTGTTTCAGAGTCGATTGAAGCCGTTTTGACCAACAACCGGATAACTATCTCCGTTGCGGCGTTCCAAGGGTTGTTGGTCGGCGGAGTTGAACTCACTTTGTGTATCGCCTCTTGATGTGTAGGGCAGGCCCATGTTTCTTCATAAAGTGAACGCTACTTGCGATTGCAATTGGTGTGCTACTTGGGGTTACTATATGTCCGCTCACGTTGATTCCGGGGTTACTTTGTGGTCGATTACAACCATCCATTGGTTAGAGGCTTATGGCCTTGCGCAGACAACAAAGACGAAATAACCATCAATAAATAATTGTATATTTGAGTAATCCGTAAACAGACTTATATTCATTTTCATCTCGGCATAGATGCTCGTTCTCAATGAGAACGATTCACTAGTCCCGCGTCCCAACTAGCGTTCCTCCATGCGCCGTGGAAGAACATACCGCATAGGTATCACCGATAGCTCTAATGGCGGCACCTCCTTAAACGGTGGTTGCCGCAGGGAGATGATTCGACTGGCCAGTAAACAACAGAAGACTAGGAAATCGCGTGAGCACACAGTTAGTACGGCCGACAGAATTTGTTCTACCTGCAGTTCTGATAGAATCTACATTGACACAACTCGTGGTGAAGTTATTTGTTCCACCTGCGGACTCGTTCTTTCCGATCGTTCGATTGACACGGGACCTGAGTGGCGTGCGTTCACTGCTGATGAACAAAACAATCGTCAGCGTGTGGGTGGCCCAACTGATTGGAGTAAGTTCGATCAGGGTCTCACGACCATAATCGGTCGTCAGAATGTTGACGCATCCGGACGAAAGTTGACTTCAACACGTAGGGCTCAGATTCACAGGCTGCGCAAATGGCAAATCCGTACTAAGGTTCACTCCTCTGACAAACGAAATCTTGCGGTTGCAATGACGGAGCTTCATCGGATAAGCTCTCAGCTGAGTATCCCCTACTCAATTCGAGAAACCGCTGCTGTACTCTACAGGAAAGCTCTGCGGAAGCGATTAACCCGAGGTCGTACAATCCTCGGAATGATTGCGGCCTCGCTGTATCTGGCTTGCAGAATCCATACAGTCCCGCGACCCTTGGAGGAAGTATGCGACCAGATACACATCACTCGCAAGGAGCTAAGCCTGTGCGTACGCCTTATCCTGCGATACCTTAACCTCAAGGTCCCATTCAGTAAACCAGCTGAGTTCGTCCATAGATTCGGCACTGAGCTTAATCTTCCTGGCGCAGCCAAGAAGAAGGCGATTGACATCCTTGAACAGGCTCGCGAACAAAGGCTCACAATTGGCAAGGACCCGAAAGGGATGGCTGCTGCTGCGATCTATGTTGCAAGCATCCTCACAGGGTCACGTCGTACACAATTGGAGATTGCTCGTACTGCGCGGGTCACTGAAGTTACCGTACGAAATCGCTACAAAGAAATGGTTGAGAAGTTAGGAATCTCAACCTCGTAACAACTCTATGGCAAGTGGGGTTCGACTTGACCGTCGAATCCCCCTCCCCTCTCTTTTGAAAGCAGCTTACTGCTAGTATCCCATATAGGCTTATTTTGCAGCATTTCGATTCAATTATGGAGACAGAAGACATTATGTCTGATCGACGCGCTATTCAAGGAATCTGGCTAATAGAGCGTGGGTCAGGTCGAAACTTGGTTGCTAAAGCCTACACAGGAATTGACATAGATATGGACCTGATTGCGCCTTTCCTATCTGCTACACATACCTTCATCGATCGCGCGTCGTCTGAGGAGCTGCAGACCATTGATACAGAGTCTAACCGCTATGTGTGGGTGGCGAATGATTTCCTTCTCTTTGTGATGGTAGTTTCCAAGGGGGCACGACTCGGGCATATGCGATTCATCCTTGAGTATGCCTTGGCAGAATTCATGCGCAACGAGGTGCCGAAGAACTCTGACGTGGGCGCAATGCTGAAACGTTGGCACGGCACCACAAGTACCTTCAAGCATTTTGAGGAATATGTGGATGAACTGATTTCCCAATACGAATCGACCGACGAGTCTCTTACCTCCGGCAAAGCGATGGACTGCCTTGCTGTGTATAGCCATCTGTTTCGTGCTATCTTACGAGTGAAGGCCCCAATGAAGACTCGCATCAAGCTAACAAAGAAGATTCGCGAACTAGCCCAGCCAGTGCTTGAACTGGACCCTGTCCTCTCCGACATCCAGATTAATGATAGCGGCGTAGAGATATTGCATTTGGACGTTTCAAAGATCAATTATCGCACGCTTCGTCAGGGTCTGGAGATGATGCTGCAGGTCGTGACAGACGCCACACGTGAAACCGTCACCCAGAATGCCTTTAGAAAGATGATATTCGACCAAGCTATGCCATATATCAAGAGGGACATTGAGCGTCTGCAGCTGTACTGCATACTAGATGATGTCGTTCGCTATCTCTTCTAGCGTTTGCCAAGCATGATGACCGTTCGCTCAATTGCTTGTCCCATCTTCCTCTCAGGTAGAGTTCGACGCTCGGGACGAATCAGTAGCTGCTTATCCGTTGACTGAGTTCTGATTGATTCTCGAGGAAGGAATCTGATGATCTCGAAGCCAGTCCCCTTGATTATCTGGTCAAACTCGACGCTGACTTGTCCCTTTGTTGTGTTAATCACAGGGAGTGTCATGGCTATCCTTCCGTCCGGTCTAAGACATGGTTCCATACCTTTCAAGGAGTCACGGTACAGTTTCGTTAGCTCCAAGATGCTCTCTTCGGCATCTTTTCGCTCAGGTCGCTTGGTATAGACCGGGCCTAAGAGGGGCTCAAATGCAATTGCATCCACTGCTTTGCCAACAACTTCCACGGCCCTGCGAGCATCGCCCTTTATAATCCTGAACTCGAGTTTCTCCCCTAAGTCGGAACTTAACCATCTCAGGTTTAACCGAGCACCTTGTACTGCGTCGCCATCAATGTCTATCCCTATGCATTTCATACCTAGGATTGCAGCTTCCATCAACAGAGTCCCTGAGCCGCAGAATGGATCCAAGATGGTGTCGCCTGGTTTCGCGCCTGCAAGCGTTAATAGGGTCCTACAGAGCTTTGGACTCGTGCTGGTCTTAGGGGAAATATGCGGCCTCGATTCATCTCGATATTGCTGAAGGCGTGAGTCGTATGCCACCACGGTCTTTCCAATGTACAGGTTTCCTTCAGTCATCACTGCGAGCACCTCCGCATTCGGGGGGCGCAACAGGTTGTATCGGGCGATTGCCTGGGGCCACAGTGCCGTGTTAGGGCGCTCTTTTTTCCTGGTATCAGGCCCTTCATAGATGTAGTAAGCAGCTCTTCTGGCACCGCGATCCAGAAGCTTCCTCTTAGCCCACTCATCCAACCCAAGAGTCAAACGCTTGAGACTCACAGTTGATTCAACGTTCAACATTGGGTATGTGCTGACTCCAAATCTGATTTTTTTCCCCTTGGGAGATGGCCATATGCGATCTATCCAAGGACACTCCATTAGCTCGGTCCTGTACCTCTTGACTGGCCGCCCCTGCTTTGGAAACGCCCTCTCTGCGACTGACCGATTATACTTGGTTATTGCGCGGCCAATCTTGAAACAGCCTCCAAGCGCCTCCTGAATCTCCACAACTTGAGAATCGCTCAAGCTCTCGTCAATCTCAACAATGGCTGCATTTTTGGAGTGGTCATTGACATGCGCAGTCAGATTCTGGTCCCTCAGGTAAACAATCATCTCTGCAATGCTCAAGAGCCAGTTCTTGCCCACGATGAAGATGTATTCAGTCATGCTTTGTGTTTCTCCAGCTCCTCCAGTAGGAATTTTGCATATAGGGCTCCCTGCAATGGTGTTGGCGTTTCCGAGATGAATGTTGGCTTGTAGCCCACCTCTTCGGTTATCTCGATCAGGGGCAGTATATCCGGCCCCCATTCTTCTCCGAGGGGCCTGTGAGCTTTTTCTCCTGCTTGCGTGAAGATTATACCGCTGATATGGAAATGCATGTTATGAACGAATTGAGCCCCAAGAGCATCCTCGAATGCGCCAAGAATCTCGAGATAACTCTGTTTATCGTTGCACTTGCCCAGCGTGCGCGCATACATATGCGCCCAGTCAATCGTTGGAATCAGGCCGTCCGTCTCTGCGCAGAGTCTAGCAATCTCTTCGATTGATCCATACGCATTTATCTTGCCGGCAATCTCCGGAGCCAAGTATGCTCCCTCACCGAGATGCCCTGCTTTCTCCCAGACCTCCTGAAGCGCACTTCTAACGACCTTGTGTGCCTCCTCGGGACTGAATCCTCCGTATGTCCCGACATGGAATACTATCCGTTTCACGCCCATTAGCGGTGCGAATCGTAGGGCCTTTTCAAGCCGTTCTTTTGATCTTTGACGTATGTCATCTGATTTCGATGCCAGATTGATGTAGTATGCTGCATGCATGCTCATGGCTATACCTGTGGATCTGGCTAGACTTCCTAGTGCTCTTGCTTTTTCTTCAGATGCTCTCAACCCGTACACAGCCGCATACTCGAATGCGGTCAAACCCGCTTCTTTCAGGATTTCGAAGGTTCTCTTTGGTTTGCCTTTCGCCTCCTCGGGGTAGCCCGCTGGACCAAAGCGAATCTCTTCCATCCCGTTCAATCCTCCACGGTGAACTCCCAGCGACAGTAAGCATCAGGGGGGTGTTTGTCGGGTGGACAGAACACGCAGCGCGTCTTGATTCTGGAGTCAATCGTTTCAGCGAAGTAACTGTACTCAATCTCTCCAACCGGTCGACAGGGGAAATCTGGAAGTCCCTTCCGATTCCTTGCAGTCTGGACTCTGCACTCATCCATGGTGAATATCAGAGTCTTGTCATCCTTCCATACTGTAGACTGCTTGTTCAATCTCGCATACACTCGGTAGTCCAACGCCTTCTCTAGCGACTTCAAACCTCCGTTTGGTTCAACCCCAAACTCCCGCATTATGCGTCGTGCCTCTATGGGCGAGAAGAGTTTCCATGCTTCCTTGTCCATTTCCATGGCCACATCAATGCCGAACTCTTTTTCCAGCGCTAGGAAGTATGCACCATCCATTGCCTGCCACGCCTTGGCATATGCATCAATTATCTTCAGAAGTGTGGTCTTCGGAAGGTCCTCAAACATTTACAGCACATCCTTTCTGCGGTTAGGCCTAGACCATAATAAGAGTGATTAGGTTTTCTCAAACCGTTTCCACAATTCTTTAATCGACATTGGTGTCTTCGTGTGTATCGGATGGACAGCGAATGTCGGAAATGGATTCATCTCAAGATTATCAGACGAAAAGAATAGACCCGAAAGCCTTCCTGCAAATAATCCGCCCACAGAACTGTATCATCGGAGGCTTAACAGTAATCGCGGGAGTGGCAATGTCTTACAGATTAGACCCTAGTCCTGCTGCTCTGTCTACGCACCTAATGTTGTTTATATTCGCCTACCTAACATACTTCTTTGTCGCCGCAGGTGGCAACGTCGTCAATGACATATTTGACATAGAGGTTGACAAGATCAACCGACCACACAGGGCTCTGCCAAGCGGACGCATGACAGTGCGGCAGGCCTGGATGTATGTTGCTTTCCTGAGTCTGATTGGCGCGTTGTTCGCATGGCTGAACGGACCTCTTGGCACTGTGATTGTCGTCGTCTTCCAAGTGATCGGCTATGCATACGCGGCGAAAGTGAAGGAGCTCGGCATCGCTGGGAACTTCCTGGTTGCTTTTTCCTTCGCATTTGGTGTCATCTATGGCTCTTTCATTTATGGGGAACGGGTTGCTGCAATATACATTCCCCTTCCATCCATACTATTCTTCATTACTGCCTTCATGATTCTTCAGGCACGCGAAACAATCAAGGGAGCTGAGGATGTTGAGGGCGATAAACTAAGAGATGTCCGTACCATTGCGAGAGTGTACGGGTATAATGCTGCTGCTGGGGTTGCAGCAATCCTGAACTTCATTGGAGTCACCTGCTACGTGCTGATATGGCTCCTCGGCTATGCCAGCTGGGATCTATGGCTTTTGCTCCTCCTTGGCTCGGCAGTCGTGATTGGCGCTGCTGTAACGCCCCTAACTGGTCCTAGCAATACGAAGCGTCTATTGATAGGTAGCACGCTTGACAAGATTGGTGCACTGGTTGGTCTCATCACTTTCGTCGTAGTTCCGTTATACGGCATCCTGTGAAATCCGCTAATGAGCCGTCCAAAAGGTCCAAGACAGCACAATCATACACAATATCGAAACCACCACGGCCCACTGTGTTGAAGTATCATGGGCCTCTCTTATTCCAAAGATGAGCAGAAAACCTACCCATAAGAACGAGATTTGAGTTATCCAGTCTATTGTCAACCATATCGGGGATGCATAGAGCGCGGTGAATACTCCCTGCCAGCTTCCATAGGATTCGAATGCGATGGGTCCCATAGCGGCCAATACAAAAACTATCGCTATGAGTCTGAAAATCACAACAGGAATGATGCTGTAGCCCACAATGGCTATGGTCTTTGATTTTCTGCCCGTTCCACCGGCTAACTTGAATGCAAAGTGTGCGAATGCGCTGCCAATGAAGAGATACAGCAATCCCAGCATGATATTCGGTAGAATGCTAGTGAGGGCCGCGCCATAGAATTGCATTGAGGAGTCAAGATTCAGAACGCTCACCGGTCGGATTACTGTGGCATTGAGCACTGGGTCAAATACAGGGCCCATCTGTGTTATCTTTGAGGCCATTGCAAGAAAGAGCCCCGCGAATACAAGGGCGTTGGCAATAATGATTATGAAAGGTCCTACGAAATCTGGGCTCTGTCCGATGTCACGATAGGTCGGTGCCGGTTTCCTAATGACTCCCCATAGTCGGTCAATAGTTCCCCTAACTCTTATCGTTTCAGATTCTGGTCGTTTTAGGAGGGGCAGTATTCGTTCGAGGGTTTCCTCTGCAATCTTTTCCCTGCAGACTGGACAGATTGTTGCATCTGCTGGAACTGGACTATCACAGAACTCACATCGACGCAATCTCAGTCATCCCTCTTTCGCTAACCTACAGCTACTTCGGGTCTGCAGCATATAGCGATTTCTGCGACCGGGGTCCCCCCCTCCTATTGAACCACGTTAGTCCTACCACATGCCGAAGTTGTCATAAACCGGGGTCTTGTAAGTAACGATATATGGAATCAGAGCATCCCAAAAGCTCTGAATCGTGTTAAGTATCAGTGCGTAGATGATTATTCCCTCTACAGTAAAGACTCCTGGAATCAAGATGGGTACCACGGCTAGATTGATCGGAATCATCAACCCCAAGCGTACCATAAATGCCGCAAACATTGACCCGGCGTACGCTTTGTGTCCAGCCAAGTACTTCCCCCCCGACGTTCTGCCAAACTTCCTCGCGGCCAACCACGGCACTACAATCATTGGCGCGGTAGCTAGGAATTTGAAAATCGGTCCAACACCTGTTGGGTCATAGAAGAACAGCCCGAATGTACCCGCGGTCATGCTGACAGAACCGACTCTGAAGCCGCCTATCAAGAATGCTACTATCCATAGAAGGGAAACCGGGTCAAAAATGGCAATTCCCCATCCTGGAACCCGTGGAACTATTGCTCCAAGAGGTGCCACTGCGATTGACAATGATGCCAGGACCCCTGCAATCACGATCTCCTTGATGTTTTCGTCATCATCAGAGATTCCGACTGCCTCCAACTCAATTGGCTTGTGATCATCATCCGTGAATGCTGTGCTTTTCGATGACCATTGGGTTGTTGCATCTGGCATGAATGCGTTTCGCGCCAGTCTTACTTAAGAAGTTTACTCAGTAGGAGATAACTACCCAATAATGAGTAATCGACTATGGTATGTCACTCAACAGCTGCTCAACTTTCGCGTGAATCTTTTCTTCTGACGGAACTCGTAGTTTGGGCCTTCCTAACATCCGGAGGAGTTTCCTCGTTGGGTCTAGCCAGTCAGGGTTAATCCTCCACTCCGCCCAGTCGATGCCAGAAGCAAGAGAAGTCCTGCTCAATATCAGTCGGGAGGCAACTATCTCATTCAAGCCGTGTAGGATTGTGCCAATAGTCACAGCCCCAATGATTGGCCTAACCTTGCGTGCGG
>Ga0209986_10000913_pt1 | contig 29053 bp, 21 predicted proteins | sample BlataG_FD_183168 | JGI IMG/M metagenome (GOLD analysis project Ga0209986, IMG submission 183168) | Deep subsurface microbial communities from Black Sea to uncover new lineages of life (NeLLi) - Black_00105 metaG (SPAdes) (version 2) | ecosystem: Environmental > Aquatic > Marine > Oceanic >...
GAGATTGTACATTCAGAAACTTAGCAGGGATATCAAAAACCGTGTTGGATGTAACGGAGATTTTTATTCCTTCCTTATCTTTTGCTGTTTTAGTTGTTATAAGTACAACACCATTACCGGCGCGTGTTCCATACAATGCTGCCGCACTGGGTCCTTTTAATATCGTTACGCTTTCGATGTCTTCAGGATTTAAATCAGAAATAGCATTTCCGTAATCGACCCTGTTATCATCACCAAATCCTCCTATATTATTCACAGTGTTTGACATTGGTATACCATCTACCACAAAAAGGGGCTGGTTGTCCGAACTCAACGATGAAGCACCTCTGATAACCATGCTGACCGTAGATCCGGTACTACCGGTAGAATTAATGGTAACACCGGATACTTTACCTGCCATGGAATTCAACACATTCTCCTGAGCGACTCTTGTTAGTTCTTCCCCAGTAACCTTTCCCACAGAGTAACCTAAAGACTTTTCTTCACGTTTTATACCCAAAGCTGTAACAACAACTTCATCAAGGGCTTCAATACTTTCAGTAAGTTCTACATTGATTACCCTTCGTCCATTAACAGCAACTTCTTGTGTTTCAAATCCGATAAAAGAAAATATCAATACGGCATCATTTCCAGATACCTCGATGCTATATTCACCATTAATGTCTGTAGTGGTACCTGTTTGTGTTCCTTTTATAATAATACTCACTCCGGGGAGACCGAAACCGTCAGTAGAAGCTGTGACTTTCCCTGTTACTTTAAATGTTTGCTGTGCTTCTGAATCGGATTCAAATCTCTCGGGATTTGAAGCATCTGTATTTGCCCATGTAGTTCCAATAAGCATTGTTGTTATTAATAAAGTGATCAACATATCCTTATTGAATATTTCTAATAAATATTTATATTTCATAATTGTAGATTAAATTTGTTTGTAAAAAATGTTAGTTGTTCCTTTCATGAGTCTTGATTTGATCTACTTAACAACTTCGAAGGTAAGTACAAGTGCATGAGTGTTTGCCGGAAGATGATCAGGTGAAGCTGCCATGAACATTACAAGCCTCATCGTTTTGTCTGTTATTTCCTGCGCAATTACTTTTCTTTGGAAATCCAAAAATCCTACAAACTCGGTACCTGAAAAGTCGAGTGTACTCACATTGTTGTAGGTTAATACTCCTCCGGGTCCGTATACTGAAGGAACATCGAAATCTTCATTCTCGACGTACGTGAAGGTAGCCTTATCCTCCGGGGTATACAAACCGGTACAAAGACCATAGGCTGCACCACCTGCATTCACAATGCCAGCACCGCCGGTAGTGACCAACTGATAAACGTAACCACTAAAGGCAGCGCCATCATCTTTTGTGTCGTGGCCATAACTTCCGTCAAAGTGAAATGTGTATTCATCGGCATATACTTCTCCCATACCCAAATACATATCGAATACACCTTGCGGGAGTGTTTCGGGGACTCCGGCAACTATAGAAAAGTCAGCATCAGCATTTGCCAATCTATCCTCTGCCGGGTGATTTGCAGTAAGTTTCCATGTTTTACCATTGGGTGCAGTAGGACCTCCCGTAAGCAATACATATGGAGTAAGTGCCACAGCTATATCAACTTCTGATACTGCTGTATTTCCTTTACTATCAGTTGCAGTCAATACAACTTTGTAGTATCCGCCATCTGCATAGACATGTACAGGGTCTTTTTCGGAACTTGTTTCACCGTCACCAAAATCCCATGACCAACTAACAGCACTATGGGTTAAAGCAGTAAATGCAACTTGTTTATCCACAATGCTATGAAATATTTCTGCTGAAAGTGGAAATGTCTCTCGGGTTTCCTCTTTAGAGCACGACGACAATATATAAGTCGTTATGGCAATAAAGATTAAACCTAATAGATGTAGCGTTTGTTTCATAGTTTAAAATTTAGGTTAATAAATAGGTTAGTGAATTAAGATTTTTATAAAAGAATTATTTAAGTTAAAACCGGTTTTTGTTGTTGTTAAAAATTCACACTAAATTTTAAAATTAAAGATACAAAATAAAACTATATATTTTAAAAATTTCGTTAATTTTACAATAAATTTAACTTTTTATTTTTTATAAATAATAAAATTAATAGAAAAAGGTTAATATTCTTGAACGAAATGTTAATATTCCACAAATGAAAACTTTTTCTTTTTTACTCACATTTTTGTTTTTCTTAGTACCGGCATATAGCCAATCCTTTAAAGCCGGAGCCGCCATGCGCGTAATCACACCGGACCCCTTGTTGCCGGTTTCCGGCGGAGTCGGAAAGCCCAGTCCTGTTACGGAGAATAAGGGTGATCTGTATGTCCGGTCCCTGGTTTTTGAAAAAGGGACGAACCGTATTGCCATTGTAAATATCGATAACCTCGGCTGGCCGGCAGTATTGGGAGATAAATCAAGAAAGTTAATAAAAGACATCCCACCGGAGAATGTGATCATTGGGGCGACCCATACTCATAGTGCTCCCGATGCCTATGCCTTCCCGGATCAAAACGGTAAGATCGGGGCTGATCTTGAATATCTCGAATGGTGCACAAAACAGATTGCTGAAGTAGTAAATGAAGCAGTCCGGAATCTTGAACCGGCTGCTTTGAAAATAGCAGTAGGCGAGGCTAGGGGCAAGATCGCCTATAATTATTATGCACCTGAGCTTTACGATCCCCGCTGCGGTGTAATACAAGCTATTGCTACAAGCGGTAAAAATAAGGACCAGCCAATTGTTACATTGGTTAATTATGCCACCCATCCCGAAATCATAGGTTCAGATCGCGGGATACTTAGTCCTGACTTGTGCGGACCGTTGTACAGTCGTATCGAACAGAAAGCCGGTGGTATAGCCCTTTTCATGAATAGTGCACAGGGAGGCATGGTAACAGCTGACAACCGGCGTGAGAACGGAAAGGAAGCTAATGATTGGGGAGAATGCGTTAGGATTGGTGAACTGCTGGCAGACGAAGCGTTGCGAATTATCGAACAGGCCAGAGTGCAGGAAAACCCGGATCTTTACTGCACGTCCAAAACAGTTGGTTTCCCTGTAGACTCTGAAATGATGCGCTTCATCCTGAACCACTCACCACTTGGTTTGGAAACCTCAGAAAACAATACGATTAGCACTCGTGTAAACCTCCTGAATATAGGAACAGCACAGATTCTGACTATCCCTGGAGAAGCTCTGCCAAATATCGGCTATTACCTTAAACGTAATATGCCAACGGATCATCCATTTCTGTTTGGACTGACAAATGATGCGTTTGGTTATATTCTGACCAAAGTTGACTTTAATAGTTTTAAACGGTATGATTATATCACCCGTACAAGTCTCGGAGAAATGACCGGCGAAATTTTTATTGATAGCGCCATGAGTCTGATTGATAGTAGTCCAAAGCCGGGGAAATAGTTAGACATTTTTCTTATAATAATGGACATAGTTTCACAAATTGATTAAAAAAAACCTTAATTTTCAGGTTTCATAAATAATTTGTTAATAGTCGGGCCGACTGTTCGAAGAACTCCTTTGGAGTAGATTGCCCGCCCGCCCGTACCGTTCGGTACGGGCGGGCCGACTTAAAAATGCAAAGTATAATAAAATTAGTCATTTTCAAGCCATAAACATTGAACTTAGCCCCGATGGCTATCGGGGCGATCTCATGAACGAAGTGAATAATAAATTCCGATACATAAATAATAATACATTCGGGTATGCCTGATAATGCTCCTGGCAGGACTCATATTTAGTGGTTGTACAAAAATCAATGAATATCCCGGAGCAGATACAATCACACCTGGGAATGCTCTTAGTAAATATTTGAATAATGCAGATGCCACATACTATTGGGAGGTTCAAAAATCATATAATATCCTTGATGTAACAGCCTATGATCTGCTTCTTACGTCACAGCAATGGCGTGAATATACATGGAAACATCAATTAAGTAATGACATCACTACTATGTTAGATCCATACTCCTATCGTAACAAGCTTACCATGCCAAAAATGATTATTATTGGAACTAACGATCCCTATTGGCCGGTAGATGCCGTCAAGCATTATTTTAACGACCTTCCGGGTGAAAATTATCTCCATTACGTAGCTAATGCAGGTCACGATCTGAACGGGGGACAGCAGGCATTAAGGTGTGTAAGTGCATTCTTTAGTATTCTTTTTTCTCTGTTTTCTTGCAACAAATCGGAAAAATTTGAAGGATTTGTTACCACTGCCGGAACCTGTACAGATAAAATTAAAGTAGCTGTTGTACAAGGAACTCCCTATGAGATGGGAAGTCAGCTTGGAAATTTACTAAAAGATGACATCGATTCCTGCTTATTTGATTTCCTATCTTACGCTCAGGAAGAAGCCCCGGATATATACAGTAATGAACAACTTGACCAGGCCTGGGAGACCAATGCTCCTCACATTGACTTTCGGGTCATTGAAGAAATGAAAGGCATGGCTGACGCCAGTGGGATTGACCTGAAAATGATTCAAAGAAGTCATATGATTCCCGTGATTTCAAGTTATGCCTGTAGCGGGGCAGCCGTTTGGGGAGAGGGAACAAAAAATAACCATACCTACCAAATCAGAAACCTTGATTTTACAATGGGCGCAGATTTACAGGATCATCCGTTGATTGTTATTTATATACCTGATGATGGAACGCCACATATGAATGTCACTTTCGCGGGATATATTGGATCGCATACGGGTATGAATGCCAATCATATGGTATTTGGTGAAAAGGGAGAGTCTCCAATGTCTGAATATCCCTATGATGTTAATGGCGTTCATTTCTCTTTCCTTTTCAGAAGCCTGATGTATGACAGTAAATCATTATATGATGTAAATAAATTCCAATACATTAAATTATGAATAAGTCATTAAAATTAATCATATCTGTTTTTTTCGTCCTGTTTATCGGTTTTGTTATTATTTTCCAAAATAGAATTTCCGGTACTTACAAAGTGTATCAACTCCTCACGGAAGTCACCCGCGCAATCAGTGACGGAAGTAATAACTATAACCTGCATATTGCTGCCGGTATAAGGACTGATGACTATATTGATACCTTAAATGCATTCATATCATATAAGAAAGATTCGCATTTCACGGCCGATATGGTATATAATAAAGATAAATATTCTATCTGCCATGATCAGGATTCGACAAGAGTATTTATAAGCGATCCCGGCCTGTTGGTTTCAGGCAAGGGCGCTGATAATGGAAAGTTCGATGTCGTAAAATTATTGGGAGATGTATTGAGTGACTATCCAAATACCACATTTATTCCCTCCATGTCCTGGTCAAAAAGAATCGGCATTTCAACCTGGGTATTTTTAAATTGCAGTTTTAACAAGCAACAGAAGAACGACAGGAAATATCATGTTATAGTTATGCGTAATAACAAACCTCTGAAGGATGCAGAATTATGGCTGAATAATGAACAAAATGATTATTTCCTTAAAGCAAAAAATGAAGAACAGCGTATAAGCCTCAATATCAGCATATATGATCCCAATATCTATTGGCGAATACCCACCCTGAAAACCACAAAGAAAATTTATGTTAAAGGCGATGAACTCAACACTGCCATTTACAGGGGCGCATTGCGGGCAGGTGGTCTTTTACTTGAAAATATGGAGCCACCTCAACCCGATGGAATAGAACGCGAATGGGGAAAAGGCATGTTGACGTACGTTGGCAACAACAGGGTTCTTTTAGCCAAAGGCACCCATCGTGAAATTGGTGAAACACATGGCGCTTTGCTGAAAAATGAAGTGAGGAAACTTGTCGATGCAATATTGTATACGATTAACTGGGTGTATACAATTGAAAAAGGCAACTGGTTTTTGGATGATTTAAGAGACGTATATATAAGGGAATCTCCATATATTCCGGAAAAATACCAGGAGGAAATGGAGGGACTGGCTGAAACTTCAGGAATTAGCATTGAAGAAATCAGATTGACAAATGTTTTTCCGGCACTCTTCCATTGTTCAGGTTTTGCCCTTTTTGATTCGGCCACCGTCGACGGCAAATTGTACCATGGCAGGATACTGGATTATATCACAGAACTGGGCCTTCAATACTATCCTGTTGTACAGATACTTAAACCAAATGGAAGTTATGCTTTCGCCAATATAGGTTTTGCCGGATTTATTGGCTCTGTCACGGGAATGAATGAACATCAGGTAACTTTTGGTGAAATGGGAGGAAGAGGAGAAGGCGACTGGGATGGTATGCCAATGGCTTTTCTGATGCGTGAAGGATTGGAACGGGCAAAAACACTGGATGAAGCCCTTTCGATTTTTCGCGATACACCGCGAACCTGTGAATATTACTACGTGATTTCCGATGGGAAAGTTCCCGATGCCAGGGGATTGGCCACTACTCCTGATATGTTTGAGGTGCTCAAGCCGAATGAATTTCACCCCCTACTTAATGAGCCGGTAAAAGATGCCGTACTGATGTCAGCTGGAAGTCGCTATATAAAACTTACTGAAAGGGTAAAGGAGCAGTATGGAACGATAGATTCTGAAAAAGCCATTCGGTTGATGGATCGTCCGGTAGCTATGAAAAGTGCTCTGCATATTGTTATGTTCGCTCCGCAAACACTGGAATTTTGGGTGGCAAATGCAGGTTCGGATACCCCCGCCTGTAATGAACCGTATACACATTATTCTCTCACAGAATTATTGAAATTAATAGACTAATAATCTAAGTATTATAGATCCCATCAACTTTGTAGAAATGATCTCTCCAAGACCGCTACTAATGATCAATGCCGAAAATGACGAAGTAATTCCACCTGTTACCAGTAAACTGCTGTTTAAAAAAGCAAATAAACCAAAAGAAATTATCTGGTATCCAACAAAACATCGTAGTTTGCCCATTGATAAGGCTTATCCGGATGGAATTCGTTGGTTTAATAACTATTTAAAATGACATTAACAAGAAAGATCATACGTATTACCCTTAGAATTATAATAGGCCTGTCTGTTTTATTGCTTGTTGTATTCCTGATATTTACCGGTTCATCCTGGAAAAGGCGCTGGATCACATACCCTCGACTTGAAAAACAAAGGGCTGAGATATGGTTAAAATATCAGGAACCGGAAAAAATTATTGAACTGAAAGAATATAAAGGTATATTACACGCACATACATATTGGTCGCATGACAGCAGGGGTTCAATTGAAGAAATATTACCGGCAGCAAAAAAAGCAAAATTAGATTTTCTCTTTTTTGCTGATCACCCTCATGGCAAACTTGACACTTTCCCTCGTGGTTATCATGGGATTTATGATGGCATCATCTTTGAATCAGGCACAGAAAGCAGCAATGGCTTAATGGTATGTCCCATGGACAGTGTTGTATTAGACTGGGGGAAAGGTCAGGATGCAATAATAAAGCAAGTAGTCGATGCCGGAGGTTTGGCGCTGTATGCACATACTGAAAAGCCTCACGATTGGGACAATCAGGATTACCATGCCATGGAAATATACAATATTCATACCGATATGCTGGACGGAGAAAAATTAGCTCCGCTCATTATCAACTTTGCAGTTAATGGGAAAAAATACAGGCATTGGTGCTTCAGGGAACTTTACGATGAACAAACTGAAATCCTGGCGAATTGGGATGCTTTAAATTTAAGAAGAAAAATTGTAGGAATGGCTGCGGTAGATGCACATAACAATCAAAACATACGTGCAAGATACCTGGATAATGGCCTTGTAGAATGGGTAGGTCCGAATGCTGAAACGATGGCTATAAAAAAGCCCGGTCTCAGAGAAAAACTGCTTTACGGTGAACCCGACGCGGCAGGATGGATTTTTAAATTTGACATAGATACTTACTATGCATCTTTCAATTATGTTAACACCCACATTTTCAGTGACACACTCAGCAATGTGGCTATTAAAAATCATCTGGTAAAAAGCCATGCTTATATTGCCTTTGAAAACCTGGCAGAAGCTACAGGATTTCAATTTTACGCTACCGATAACAATAACATGGTCAGTGGCATTCTTGGGGATTCTGTGTTAATTAGCTCCATATCAAAATTGCATGCCACTTCCCCCTATCCTGTTCAATTTAAGCTTTTGAAAAACGGAAAGATAATTGATATGTTGGATGATGCTTATTCATATGAATACAAGATCAATTCAGTATCAGGAAATTACAGAATCGTTGCCAGTTTACCTTTTGACAAAAAATGGACTACCTGGGTACAAACCAATCCAATATATGTGTTTGAACAAACCACAAAATAATTAATTATGAAAAGAAAATTGAAAAAACACCAATTAATGAGTTTATTATTTATCTCATTTTTTATCATTGTTTTTGCCGCATGCAAGAATAAACAGGATCGTAAGGAAGAGGCAGGTACAAAAATTACCTGGGCGGAAAAACTGGGATATCCTGCCGGGAAAAAGGTGATTATGCTCCATGCCGACGATGCAGGAATGTGTGAAGAAGCAAATGCTGCTACTGAGTATTATCTGGAAAATGATCAAATACAATCAGCAGCAGTGATGGCACCTTGTCCGAACGCAGATGATTTTATCAAATGGGCTATTGATAATCCAAAAGCCGATGTGGGAATGCACCTCACACTTACGAGTGAGTGGAAAAAACATCGATGGGGACCCATAACTCCTGCTGAGGAGGTACCAGGACTAATCGACCCGGAAGGTATGCTGTGGCATGATGTACCTGATGTTGTAACGCATGCTTCTGCAGATGAAGTTGAAAAAGAAATACGTGCCCAGATTGATAAAGCAATTGCAATGGGATATCAACCAAACCATATAGATACTCACATGGGTACTCTTTACGGACACCTTAGCTACGTAGAAGTATTTTTTAAGGTTGCTGAAGAATATGGCATCCCTGCAAACGCAATCGACATTTCAGATTCAATTGTTGCAAACAGATTCAAAGAAGAAGGTTATCCAATTGATGAAAATGTAATTGGAATTTTAGCAGAATATTCATTGCCAAAACTTGATAATTTCACCAGTGCACCCAAGGGAAAAACCTATGAAGAAAAGATTGAAAACTTTAAAACATTAATTAAATCATTGCCTCCGGGGCTGACTGAAATCATTTTTCATCCTTCCGTTGAATCTGAAAATCTTAAGAGCATCACCAGCTCGTGGCAGCAGCGTGTATGGGAAGCAAAAATGTTCTCCGATCCAAACCTCATCAAGTTCTTTGAAGAGGAAGGAGTTATTTTTACAAACTGGAAGGAAATAATGAAACGGTTTAGCAAAACCAACTAATTAGAACATAACTTTGTAAACTAATTGAAAAACAGCAGATATGAAAGTTCAAAGCTCAATCCCGATACCCGATAGCTATCGGTTTTGGATTTTATTAATCTCTACGGAATCACCCATATGATAAGGGAACTTTTTGAAATTCCGATACAAAAATAAACAATATGAGAACAAATAAGGGTTTTATAATTGCCGTATTACTTGTCATTATGATGATTTCCTGTCAATCAGCCAGGGATAAATCAAATACGGAAGCTCAGGAAGAAAAATCCGCGACTTCTGAATGGGTATCCATGTTTAACGGTGAAAATCTCGATGGCTGGACAGTTCGGGGTAAAGCAAACTGGACTGTAAAAGATGGAGTATTGACCGGGCAATCGGATGAGGGAACAGGACACATATATGCTGCACCTGAACTCACAGACCTTGAGGTTAAAGGTATGTTTCGTCTGAGTGATCAGGGTGGGGGAGGTAATAGCGGATTATATTTCCGTGCCAACCCGCCAGAAGATAACCCGGATGGATATCCGTACGGTTATGAAGCACAGATCTGCCATAATCAGGATGCATATACCGGCTGGTTGTGGAAACCCGGTACACCAACAGGGAAAGCTGATACATTATTAACCAAAGATGATGAATGGTTTTCAATGCGGGTGAAAGCTGTTGGCAACTTAATCCGGATATGGGTGAATGACCAACTTGTAATGACTTACCAGGATGACGAATATAAGAAAGGGTATTTTGCCATTCAATGTCACAACCCCGGTATGACAATTGAGTCAAAGGAGCTTTATTATCGCGATCTGAGCCGTTGATTATTAAATTAGTAAAAAGGTTATAACATGAATTTAATACGTAATATTTTTCTTTGTGTATTCATTTGCATTTTCCAGGCTAATTCTGTATTTGCCGATACTGTCAAAGCCAATGTAGCAGTGATAAAACTGACGCCTCCACTTGAAATGGGCTATTCACTTGGTGGATATGGAGCACGTTTGAGCAAACCGGCGGAAGGGATTCACGATGATATAAGGGGAAAGGCTTTGGTGCTCGACAATGGTATAAAAAAATATGCAATTATAACCCTCGATATTCTGGGCTTACCACCCAATGTGAAACCACGGGTAATTGAGAGGCTCAACAATAAAGAATGGACAGAAGAAAACATCCTGTTTCTTCCCAGCCACTCACATACCAGCCTGGAAATGTTTGCATTGAATGATAAAAACATTTTTGATATGGCAGCTATTGGCATATATCAACCCCGATTACTGGATTTTGTGGTCGAATCACTGGCTGATCTGATTAATTCAGCCGATCAGAATCTGCAACCTGTGAAAATAGGAACATCCAGTAAACAGATTTCAGGTCTAAACCGTAACAGGAGAGGGAGCCCGTATGTTGATAATTATTTAACTGTTACACGTATAGACCATGTCAATGGGCAGCCGCTTTCAGTAATGGTAAACTGGACGGCACACCCCACTATTATGGATGAGCACGATATGTGGGTATCGGGTGGTTGGCCCGGGTACTTACAGAGGGAATTGGAAGCCTGGATTGGCCAGGATGTGGTGGCTATGTATTACAATGGGGCCGAAGGTGATCAGTCGGTGATAGCAAGTGGCGCCGGAAGCCATTATGAAAAAGCAGAGGTATATGGAAGGAAAATTGCCATTGAGGTGTTGGACATATATCAGGATATCCAGCCACTGAAAAATGTAGAACTCGGGTATAATTACCAGGTCATCCAATTACCGGAGCGAAAAACGCATCCTGATTTTATGGAAACAGGCGGCAGGGAATATGGACTGGATGAACAGAAAATACAAGTATTGCTTGAACAGGTTTTCCCTGAACAAACATCTATTGGGGCATACAAATTGGGTGAATTGTTGATTGTAGGTGCACCCGGGGAAATGATTGCTGAACTGGGCTTAGAGATAAAAGACAAACTGAAAGAACATGGGATTAAATATCCGGTAATCGGTGGGTTGGCTAATCAATGGATAAGTTATATCCTCAGCGAGGAAGAATATAATAAAAGCGGATATGAAGCCAGTGTAAGTTTCTACGGAAAGGAACTGGGAAATGTAATAGTAAAAGCTATGCTGGATACTGCCAAACCATTAGTTAAATAAGAGTACAAGATGAACAGGATTTTATTCTCACTCATTATTCTTTCGCAATTTATTCTTTACAGTTGTGCACAAGAATGTAAAAATGATGGACTACCTCTTGAAGCTCCCAGGGGATATATGAACGAAACCTTTTTGAAAGTAGCTTATGCTCTTGGTTTTCTTGATCTTGTTGAAACCAAACCAACAGTTCCGGAGGATATCGAAGTGTTTAAGGATATTGTTTATAAACAGGTGGATAGCGTTTCACTCAAATTAGATGTATATAAATTGAAAAACCTTAAAACAACAACACCTGCACTCATTTTTATTCACGGAGGTGGTTGGTCTAAAGGCAATAAATCAGATTATTTGCCCTATCTGATTGATTATGCCAAGAAAGGATATGTTACGGTTACTGTTTCATACAGGTTATCTAAGGTGGCACCTTTCCCTGCAGCTGTGCAAGACGTCAAATGTGCGGTACAATGGATTAAGACCCATGCCGGGGAGTATATGATTAACCCGGATAAAATTGCAGTAATCGGAGGTTCGGCAGGCGGACATCTCGCTATGATGCTTGCCTATTCTGACGAAAATGAGTTTACTGATGAATGCCCTGATAGCATAAGCTGCAAGGTTCAGGCTGTTGTTAACATTTACGGACCTACGGATTTAACCACTGAAGCTGCCCGTAATCGTGGCGAGTGTTTACAATTCTTAAAGAAAACTTATCAGGAAGCACCTGACCTATACCGGGCTGCCTCTCCCCGGGCATATATTTCAGCCAACGACCCGCCGACGCTTATTTTTCATGGCACTATAGATTCACTTGTGCCTGTCAGCCAATCTGATTCGCTGCATAAATGGCTGGATCAGGCAGGAGTTCCCAATGAATATCACAAACTGAAAGGTTGGCCACATACCATGGACCTGTCAAAAAAAGTAAATGATTATTGCCAGTATTATATGGATGCCTTTTTCATAAAATATTTATGAAACAAAAGAAGGTGAATAAATATTAAACGGATGAAAAAATCACTCTTTAAAGTATCTTTAATAGCACTTGTCTATTCAATAAGTGCTTGTTCTGGCAATGGAGATAAGGGATTTGTACAAGCGGAAATATTCCCGCTTACAAAAGATCATGCCCATGGATCAACCATTGTGGAATTACCAAATGGTGATTTACTTGCTGCCTGGTTTCAGGGTTCGGGCGAACGGTGGGCCGATGATGTACGAATTATGGGTGCACGCCTGTCACAGGGAACCGGTTTATGGAGTCAACCTTTCATTATGGCAGATGTCCCGGATTTTCCGGATATCAATCCTGTATTGTTTCTGGATAAGGATGAACAGCTTTGGCTGGTATGGTACACAGTCATTGCCAACCAATGGTCCACATCCCTTCCCGCTTATCGAATAAGCAAAAATTACATGCAAAAGAGGGGTGCGCCGGAATGGGAATGGCAGCAGGTATTATTTGTCAAACCCGGAGATAAAACTGAACGGGGAATTCATCCTGATGATAAATTTGTAAAATCAGTAGAACGCCAGGTGGATGCATATGGAAAATATATAATGGATTCCATGGGCGAAAATGAACAGCTGCAAAAGCAGTGGGAATGGTGGAAATCCGAATTGATGAGCAAAGCACGTGGTGAAGATATGATGCGAAAAGGACATTATACTAACGAAGAGGGTGAAAGGGTAGACGGAGAACTTGGGTACCCCTGGTTCAGGCGAATGGGCTGGCAAACAAAAAACAAAGCAATTTTTATTGACGATAAACGAATGATATTGCCCCTTTATTCTGATGGATTCGATTTCTCACTTATGGCTATTACTGATGATGGCGGTACTCACTGGCAATTCTCCGAGCCCCTGGTAGCGCCTGGAAATATACAGCCTTCTATTGCCATTAAAAAGGATGGTACACTGGTAGCTTACATGCGTGATAATGGCCCTCCACCCAAACGCCTGATGATCAGCGAATCAAAAGACCGGGGAGTGACATGGAGTATGGTTCGGGATTCCATGTTGCCAAATGAAGGTTCCGGAGCTGACATTGTAACCATGGGAAATGGTCATTGGGTGCTGGCTTATAACGATACCGAGCAGGGCAGAAACAGTCTGGCAATTTCCATATCTGCCGATGAAGGTAAAACCTGGTCAAATACACGACATCTTGAATTAGATGAACGGGACCTTAAGATTGCTACGCAAAGCTCCTATCCATCAATTATTGAAGGCAAAGATGGGATTATTCATGTTATTTATAGCTACCACAGGAGAGATATGAATGGCAAGCCAAATGAAACGATCAAATATGCAAGGATAAATGAGGAATGGATAATGGAAGGAGATCAATAAAGTGAAGCCAGCTTTTGCATCATTCTCCGGATCATCTCGTTGGTATAAGGGCCCATATTGGGGCCATACCAGGACATCAGCCTGGATTCATATTCATTCAGGTGGTAATATTTCCCCGGGATGATATAACCCACATAAGCGCCATTAAAACTGGTCACAAGAGCCTTGTACCCATCTTTGCTCATTGCATTCTTATAACTAATTGCCGTTTCACCGCTAAAATCACCGGGACTAGTGACCCAGATAAGCCCATCAATCATGGCTGCCTGGATATAAACATCACCAATGTCCGGAAATAGTTTCCTGCCCAAAACCGGGTTTAATCTTAAGCCATCCGATATCCTGATATGAAATTCGGGGAGAGCCATTTTCAAACTTAACCAGGATAGCCCAATACTATCTGACAACCCAACAGACTTACTATATTTAAGTACACTGTCAGCAAGGGCTTCACCAATATATTTTGGTTTTTCAAATTTGTCTCCCTTGCTTCGCGGGCTATGGCTACCCACACTTCCGGCAAAAAACAGGGCTATATCAACATCTTCACTTTCCAGTTTTCGCTGCCAGTAACCCGGGTAATCTGCACTGATTTGCATATTCCATCCGCCCAGGGTAGTTGCATGTGCATCAAATGAACCGAGAATGGCTCTTTTGCCTGAGTTCTGCCGGGCTACCATAAAGATAAATTCAGAATTTTTTTCACCGATTTCTCCAACAAGGCGGTTCGATATAAAATCAGAAGCCTCAAAACTACCTGATCCGATTTTTCCGGGTTTCAGGTCTTCAACGGCATTTTCAATTGCCTTGCTAAATTGTTGTACCAACCATTGCACTACATTCGGATTGTATAATCCGGCGAACTCTTTTCCCACATACCCCTCAGACCAGGCTCCTAAACCGGAGTGTGTATGAGTAGCAGAGAAAAAAATCTGGCTACGTTTTATGCCTGGCTTTTTATATACAATCTGGCTAATGCCATCGGTCAGAACCGGTGGTATAATGAGCATATCTGATCCAACAAGGATCAATAATTTATTCTGAACCTTAATGGCAACAGCTTTTACAAAGAGGCTGTCATGGATTCCCTCGGCATATTTTCCCTTGCGGCTGCCAAAACCAGCTAAAGGCATTTCTTTAAAAACACCTGTTCCGGGATCATCTTCTTCAGCACCTAAACCAGGTGTTATGCTTACCTTGCCAAATCCCACCTGAACTTCACCTTTTGCCAGGGATAACCGGCTTGATATACTATCGAGCCGTAAGCTGGTATTATTATAATAGTCACTATTGAAATAGGGTGAATAATCTACGCTGTCCAGTGTCCAAAAGAGAAGGATTATAATAATAACTATTAATGCCTTAAAAATTTTTAGAAAAGTTCGCATATTTTTTAGCTTATTGAATATCATTTGAATACGTCAATTTCCAGGGCGCTCTGATTTTATCCATTATCCGCATTATTTGTAGTGATTCCTCTAATGGCATGCAGGGTGATTCTTTCAGTCCTTCTTTCATGCACATGACACTATTTTCCAGGTGGAATGAATGAGGAGTTCCAATGTAAACTACATCAACCTCAGGATCATCTGCTAAGGCTGAATAAGAGCCATAGGCCTTCAGGATTCCATGTTTCTCGGCAAACTTTTTTGCAATGCCTGCATTCCTTGAGGCTACAGCGCTAATCTCCGCTTCAGGTAATATTTTTAAAGCTTCGGCAAACTTGCCTGATATATGACCAGTGCTTAATATTCCCCATCTGATTTTTTCTGACATTTTTTACCTTATTTTAATGTAACTGTTGATCTTCTGTTAATGTTTTTTCTTTCCAATATTCCCCCGATGCGCAGTGCGATCGGGATTAGTTCGCCTGATGCTTTTTACTTCACAGACTAGCAAAAAGCAAGTCTCATGAACATTTTCCGGATGAACCAAATTTATTGTCCATTGGGTGTAGCTGTCATCTCAAAACGCAGCACCCCTCCTTCTGCTATGTCTGAGTGCCTGATCCAGGTTCGGTTAAGCAAAGTATCATTCAGCCAGACCTTATTAACATAAAGGTTCTCAGGTGCCTGATTTTTCGCTTCAATTCTAAGTGTTTTTCCATTCATATTTACCTCAACTTCCCTAAACAGCGGAGCCCCTAACTGATAAATATCAGTTCCTGCAATGGGATAGAAACCCATAGAACTGAAAATATACCAGGCGGAAAGGGTCGCACCATCGTCATTTCCATCAAGACCATCATAGCCCACACCATATTTATTATCGAGCACCCAACGTACCCATTTCTGAGTAAGGTCCGGCCGTCCGGCATCATTAAACAGATAAGGCGCATGTATATCAGGCTCATTGCCATGCCAGTAATAGGGACCGGGATTCCAGGCGCCCATTTCAGCATCTGACTTTGCAAAAAAATCATTAAGCTCACTGACAAAGAAATCAGAGCTTTCAAACAGAGATATCAAACCGTGAGAATCAAATGGCACTGCCCAGCGCCATTGCAAAGCACTGCCTTCCACATAATCATCCGTATATTTTCCGCTCCTGTCAAGGTAGGTCAAAAGAAGAGGTTTAAATTCCCTGACAAAATTCCCATCAGAATTTCGGGGATGAAAATATCCGGTTGCAAAATTCCAGGTATTGCGATAGTACCTGGCATGCTCTGCAAATAACACTGCATCGTCTTTTTTGCCGAGAGACTGCGCCAGTCGCCCAATGGCATGGTCAGCCCAGGCATACTCAAGAGTTTTCGAAACTGCCTTATCCATCATATCCGCCGGGCAATATTGATATTCCAGGTAGGGACCAATTCCCCTCCGCCCCGGAAATTCTGAACCACGGGGCGTAGGACCAAGAGCTGTATTCCGCATAGCCTGATAAGCAAACTCCACATCAAAATCCCTTATCCCTTTTAGCCAGGCATCTGTAATAGTAATATCAGCAGGAGTACCGAGCATTGATCCGGTATATCCGTTACCCGAAGGCCACCGTGGAAGCCAGCCTCCCTCCCTGGCCATCCTGACCAGGGAAACCATCATATCCCGTTGATCTCCCGGGGCTATAATATTGTACAAAGGGTGCAATGTCCGAAAGGTATCCCAAAGGGATAAATCCGTAAAATATCGAAAGCCATTAGCCTGATGTACCTGCTTGTCAAATCCGAAATATTCTCCGTTTACATCATTAAAAACAGTGGGCATCTGGAAGGCACGGTACAGTGCTGTATAAAAAATAGTGCTCTGCGCATTTGTAGCCCCATCAATTTTTATTAGTGAGAGTTTCTTCTCCCATGAATGCTGTGCCGATGTGAGTATTTCCTCAAAATGCCTGTTACCTGCCTCAGCTTCAAGATTGTCCCGGGCATTATCAATGCTGACATAAGAAATTGCCAGTTTTAATCCCACTTCAGACGCAGAGTCATTATTTGCAAAGCCTAAATCAACACCAATATCTTCTCCTTCCGCCCATTCCTGCCCAGGATAAAATGCCTCGTCATTCCATATACCAAAAGTTTTAAATGCCAGGTCAAATTGTGCCACAAAATACACCTTAACACCTCCGTAACGTCCGGAAAATGTGCCAAATGTTCGCACACTTCCCTCAACTTCATGGTTTTCCTGTATTATCTTAACTTTCCCCCCGGCACTCCTGCCATCACCCAGGGCATTGCAAACATCGATGAGCAGGTGCGGTTTTACCCCTCTTGAAAAAGTATAACGGTGAATCCCTACCCTCTCGGTAGCCGTCAATTCAGCCAGAACTTTTTGACCGGGTAAAAACACTGCATAATATCCCGGAAAAGCCACCTCATCACGATGAGAAAAATGGCTGAATTGTCCCTTGTGTCGAATTTTTTGTGAAACGGGCCCGGAAACCGGTACAACAAGGAAATGACCTCCATCTGTTGCGCCTGTACCACTCAACCTGGTATGACTGAAACCACAAATTTTATTATCCCCGTAATAATAACCAGAGGTATTTAAGGCCCTTCTGTTGGTCAGGACAGATGCAGTTTCAGGACTAAGACGTACCATTCCAAAGGGAAGTGTGGCTCCCGGGAAATTATGTCCGCAAACCCACGGGTAGCCTCCTGTGCCAATAAATGGATTTACTTCTTTTGTTAGTGGTAATACAGGCCGGACAACATGAGGCATCGGTTGGGGTTTAGCATTAACGATATGTTTGTATTTTATATAAACTCCTGATACAAACAACAGTCCTGCCAGTATCATAATACCCAACCCTAAAAGAAAAGTTTTAATTACCCTTTTTATGTGTTTGTTTTTTAGCAAAACCTTTATTTTTAGTATTTTATGTCTTATGTTCGTTTTCTTTGATTGTCCAAAGAAAGAACTAAATGAAAGGACACATTATGAGTGACTATTTTATATTTATAATTTGTTCTACAGGTACTTGGTACTGGGTGCTGGGTACTTGGTGCTACTTGTTCCAATTTTTTTCGACATACTGTAAATAGTTATTAATTTTCTTACCTAAGGTAATGTATGATTCTAATAGTTCCGGGAATTCTTTGACTTCAGGGTATGTTCTTATTAACATGTCAAGATGATTATGCGTTTCATCACAAGATGCCTGGGCAAATGTTAAATATCTGATGTATTCTTGTTTATATTTTCGTCTTCCATAACCCTCAGCAATAGTATCTTTAACTCCTTTTGAAGAACGACGTATTTGACTACCCTGTTCATACAACTCAAACTTTGGTAATTTCAAGGATGTAAAATGTACTTTTAATGCTAATTCAAAAGCTATTTGATAAATTTTAAGGTCTTTGTAACTACTCATATTCTTAAGATTATAGGTACTGAGTACTATATTCTTGTTACTGGGTTGGAATTTGGACTAAGCGCTTAATAACTAGTACCCAGTACCCAGCACCTAGTACCTCTCTCTAAAGGTCATCTCGTCACTCCGTAACTTCCCTTTGTCTCAAAATAGTGTAACTTTTATCATGTTCGGTTCATAACCTAATAACTCTTTACCCGTTGTAACAGGATTCATAATTATTCTGTTCTGATCAACTCAACCAGATATATATCAGGATGGTAATAATTGTTAATATCAACAAATGCAGCCTCCAATCTGAGAAACCCGAAAACTTTTCAAATCTTTTTGAATAATTGATTGTCGTTTTTTCGAGCTTTTCAGGGACAGTTTTTGGTGTAAATGCAGAAACGGCAAAGAGAATAATGGCAATAAATATGGTAGCCCATAATCCACGAAATCCAAAATTTAATGTAAGCTTATAATGAAGAAATGGGAATATTTTCTCTCCCGCTTCCGGGCCGATAAACTGATCGATCACAAATATTGTGGCAAGAATTACACCAACAAAAACAGATACAGTGGCGGCTTTCAAGGTTACCCTTTTGCTTATAATACCAAAAAAGATCGCTGGAAAAACAGGCAAAACAAGATATGCTGAAATTGTTTGCAGATATTTATATAAACCCTCTTCATTTTTATATACAAGGTATGCAGCACCTATACCGAGCATGGTCACCAGCAGAATGACAATACGGCCAATCAACACCTGTCTTTTTTCTGTTATATCCGGTTGAAACTTAACAACAAAATCCCGCACAACCAGTGTTGAGACAGAGTTAAGCACTGCAATAAGGGAGGTGATCAGTGCAGCCATCAGTGAGGCCAGCACCAATCCACGCAATCCGGATGGTAAAAGATTGTTGAGTAAAACAACAAAAGTCTGCTTTGTTTCTTCTCCTTCCAAGCCCGGATATAAGGCGTAGGCTATTACACCGGGGAGGGCGAAAAGAAAGATCGGCATCAGCTTGAGTGAAGTAGCAAACATAGCCCCCCACCTTGCCTGTTTCAGGTTTGGAGCTGCCAGAACTCGTTGAACATTTACCTGATCAATACCCCAGTAAAAAATACCGGCATAAAAGGCTGTGGCGAGAATGCCCCAGAAAGGATACACCGGATCATCATAGGGTTTTGCAATAGTCATTGCTTCAGGAACTTTATCTAACAAACCACTCCAGCCACCAACCTTATCAAGCCCGATGAAAAGCATGATACCCGTACCAACGATCATAATGGTTGCCTGAATGGTATCAGTATAAGCCACTGCTGTAAAACCACCAATGATCGTAAATGCCGCAACAATAAAACCTATGTAAACTACGGTTGTCATAACATTCCATCCAAGCAGGCTGTTCAACACCAATGCACCTGCAAAGAGTGTGAATGCAAGCTTAGTCATTATGCTTATTACCAGCATCAGGCATGAAAAGAATGTTCGTGCATTCTTATTATATCTCAATTCAAGAAATTCAGGGATTGTGAAAACCTTATTCTTCAAATAATAGGGAAACAATATCGCACAGGCAAAACCAAGTGTAATAAAAGTTGTCAGTTCTACCGACCCTGCCGAAAGGCCATACCTGTAGGAATCACCAGATAGACCGACAAGATGTTCAGCTCCAATATTAGTTGCAAATAACGACGCCCCAATAACGGGCCACATAATTCTTCGTCCACCAAGAAAAAAATTAGAGCTACTTTGGCCGGTCTTTGCCCTGTGTGCCATAAACAAACCGACTGCCAGACTGCCAACAAGTACGAAAAGTCCAACAATCCAATCTAATCCGCTAAGCGAAATATTCAATTTATAAATTTAATTTATGATCCGTATTGTCAGAAAAAAATCAAAAATAGAGAAATTTTGGGATAAATGATGACAAATGTCAGATGGCAAATGTCAAATGTGAATATATGAAGAGATGAAGGAGAGATTGCTTCACTTCGTTCGCAATGATCCGGCATATTTCATGACTAAAAAGTAAGAAAAAATAATAGTCAGAAACATATTATAATTATCGCTAAATCAGTTTCAACAATGGAGAAAAATAAATCCAACATTTGACCTCTGACTTTTGACATAAAATTCACCATTAATCCTTTTTAATTTGTTAGAATGTATCATCCCAAATACTCTCTATTATTGTTTTTTCTTTCCATATTTCCCCTGTAGAAATAGCTCCTACGTCGCATTTCACAGGGCAGGCATTCTTCCATTCTTCCATCATTCCATCATTCCATCATTCCATTATTCCATTATTCCACCTGACATCTATTCATTTTCCGGATGAACCATATTTTATATTTCAAGTGTCCAATAGTACAACACAAGAAAAACTATTGATAGTCTTGTTAGTGAATTTGTCCTGTAATCTTTTTCAAACGCCTGATACTTTGAATCATAGCCCTTACAGTGTGGTAATTAATTTTCCACGAGTGTCCCATATGTGTCCAGATTGGTTCACCTTCCCTTGTCAGCAACGGATACCATTCACCTACATTCCGGTTTATTACCTTGTCGAAGACAAAACGGTGTACATTCTTATAGGCATCCCAGTATTTTTCTTTTCCAAAAAGCAACCAGGCATCGAGAACACCGATCATTACTTCGGCTTGCTGCCAGAATTCCTTCTCCATATCATAAACACCACCGGAGTGGGGGCCTTCAACAAAAACACCTCCATATTTTTTATCAATGCCGTTGTCAATTGTATGATCAAATATTTTAGTAAATAAATCAAGGTAATTATCAATACCTGTTCCAAGAATCTCCAATGCATGAATAAAGAGCCAGGCAAATTCAGCATTATGACCATAGCACGTATTATCGGTTGGATTATTTTTTTCTCCCTCCTCAGAATAGCGATCCCAGCCCCATATAATATCGAATTTAATCTGTGGCGCAATTTGCCAATCTGCAGTAAATTGGGGAATGCCTGTTTTGTACTCCGGGTGCATCATCCTGTTAAGTAAAATTTCAATGTCCTCGAGCAATTTCCTGAGATGGACCTCTTTTTTACTGCATTCATAAAGTGTAGTAAATGCTTCCATGAGATGCATATGAACATCAAGGGTTTTCCGGTCACCTCCCTGGCTGCCAGGACCAGCCAAAGTCCAGTTCCGGTCAAACATTTCAAAATAACCTCCAAAATATGTATCGGTACAATTTTTCTGTATCAGGTCAAAGGTTTTTTCAGCATATTCAATTCCACGGGGATCGCCGTTTGCGAGTGTATATTCACTCAGGCAATAGATTGCAAAACTATGGCCGTAAAGGATCTTTTTATCTGCTTTCACATTCCCTGCACGGTCCATCATCCAGTAAAAACCACCATATTTTTTATCCCACATTTTGTTTATCATGAAGTTGATCCCATGTTCAGCCAGTTCGGCAAATTTACCTTCCCCGTAACCTGCCCTGTGCGCTGATGATAGCGTGTACACAGACCTTGATTGAGCAATTAATGATTTTTCATCATCTCCGGTGTCGTTCCCATCTTTATCAAAATGTGTGATATATCCACCATTCCTGTAATCAATCATACGGGTTGTCCAGAATGGTAAAAGCTCATTTACCAGGTAGTTCTCCGCTTCTTTTAAATAATTATTAATTTCTTCTTTTTGCATAATAGATATCTCCTTTTTTGTAATGTTGTGTTTAATTAGATTTTATATAAAAATATCTGATTTTTACATAAAACAAGAAACAAGAATACAAAAAAACTGCTGACCCCGCTTTGATCAGTCTGAATTTATTACATCCAATATTTTTTACTACATATTTCCACTTCCATAAAAGACTGTATATCTTCCTTCTATGCATAATGTGTATGATATGGTTTTAACCCTATTTGGAAAATTATCTTGAAACCTCATCAATTTTATTTAACTATTGGTGAAAATATTATTTGTTTTAAGTTTATACATGCTTTTAATTAGCTGTAGCTTTATAATTTCTTAATTTTAAAAAATGGTAGCTAATCAGTCAATATGCATATTTTGAAAATCATAACTGAAAAATCAGGATAAAGGAAAAAACGTGTTGAAGATTTGTTATCACGAATGACACTTGAAGAAAAGATTAATATGGTAAGTGGTACTAAGAATGATGATATTGACTCCGATATCGATACAAATCCGGGAAAGGAACACTTCATTTAACGTTAAATTGGGAACGACCTGGATTTGAAAAGAGAGAAATGATAGCAAAAGATTTTTTCCGTAAATAATATAAATTTTAATCAAAACCTGAGATGAAAATGAAAAGTATATTAACTTATATAAAAATTCTATTGTTAAATGCTGCTCTATTTAGCTGTGGAAATAAAGGATTTGAAATTTATGTTTCACCAAATGGAAATGATAGTGCGAGTGGTGATTATTCAAATCCAATAGCAAGTTTGCAGCGTGCTGCAGAATTAGCAAGAACCAGAGCCGGAGAGGTTCCGGTTACTATTTTTCTATCCGGTGGAAATTACCGTTTGACGGAGCCTCTGGAATTGGGCATAAATGATGGAGGAACAGCAGAAGCCCCAGTTCATTGGAAAGCTATGCCGGGAGAAAAACCCATAATTAGCGGAGGTATTTCGGTTAGAAAATGGAAGCAGGAAGACGATGGCAGTTGGTCTGCATTGTTACCCACAGATTTTCATGGAGAATTCAGATCGTTTTATGTCAATAATAACCGTGCAATTAGAGCACGGTTCCCTGATAATGATTATTTAAGAATTGATGAGGCCGGAAAAGATAATAGGACGAATTTCTTTTTTAAAGAAAATGATTTACCAGAGGTAAATGATGTTGAAAAACTTGAATTAGTTCTTTTGCACGATTGGTCAATAACACGTATCGGAGTAAAATCGATTGACAGGAAAAGCAATCATCTTATTGCGACTGATTCAATTGGTGCACGACTTCCATTTTTCACTTTAACGCATTGGGAGAAACATCCTCGTTATTATCTTGAAAATGCCCGGGAGTTTTGTGATAGTCCCGGGGAATGGTATTGTGATTTTGATGAGCGAAAAATATATTATCGTCCATTTCCTAATGAAATAATTAGTGAAACAGAAGGCATAATTCCAGTTGCGTCTAAGCTACTAACCATTACCGGAAGTAAAGAAAACCATACTGGTTTTATCAATTTTAATGGAATAACCTTTGAACACAGTGCATGGCAGTTACCCAACAGAGGATATTGTGGAATACAGGCTTGCATGTTCAATGACCGTCAAGAGGATAACAGGGGATGGAATAAAGTCCCCGCTGCAATTGAACTTGATTTTGCAGAACAGTGCGGATTTTATAATTGTACGATCAGTCATACTGGAGGTTCCGGGATTTGGATGCGTGAAAATTGTTTGGACTGTGAAATATCGGAGAGCCACATTTATGATATTTCAGGTAATGGCATAAATATTGGCGAGGGAAGAGACCGACTGGTCAATGGGGCGCCATGGTGGAAATCGGCGCCCGAACAAGTTTCTACAAATAATAAAATAAGTCATTCATTAATTGAAGATTGTGGAAAGCAGTTTTACGGAGCTGTTGGAATATGGGGCGGATTGGTTGCAAACACTATTATTGATCATAATGAAATCAGGAATTTACCTTATACCGGCATTTCTGTCGGATGGATGTGGAACCCTAATCCAACTCCATGCCGCGAGAATATTCTAAATGCTAACCATATTCATCATATAATGAAAATACTTAGTGACGGCGGAGGTATTTATTGTCTTGGGCTTCAGCCTAACAGTCAAATTACGAATAATCTAATTCATGATGTAACAATCAATACGGGAAGGGCTGAGAGTAATGGAATGTTCCTGGATGAAGGAATTACGGATTTGCTTGTAGAAAACAATATTGTGTATAATATAGCTCGTTCCCCTTTGAGATTTCATAAAGCATTTCTGAATGTTGTGCGTAATAATGTTTTTGTTTGTGGTGATGAAATTCCTCCAATACGATACAATCGAACAAAGGAAGAGGATATCAAAAAAGTTGATAATATAGTGTTGAGCCAGTCATCTGAAACAGATATGGAAAAACTGAAAACAATTGTTGAAAAACGAATTATAGCTATTGGACCAGATCATGATTTTTAATTTTTTACTTAAGTTTTTTATGAACCTAACATTAAATGCATTATGAATATCAAAGAACGTAAACTAATATTAATGGAATTATGGTTTGGTTCGTAAACCAGGTTGCTGCCAGGTTCAAAGACGAATTTCCGAATAAGTATGTTGGCACACTTGCATATCAATATACAAGGAAACCTCCTGTTGAAGATTTACATTTTCAAATCAAAAATGCGATTATCAGACCTTGGACAATTGGCGAATAAATATTGGTATGAAATACCTGACTGATTTTGCATGGCAATCACGTTTTCACGACCATATCATTAGAGATAACAAATCATTCCGCAACATTGCCAAATACATTGTAAATAATCCATTGAATTGGGATAATGACAAATTTTTTGAAAAATAATTTATGTTAAATAATACATACCATGAAAACTTACTTTAAATCATCTGGTGTAATTGTTTTATTGCTTCTTATTCTTTCATCTTCCACTCGTGCTGATGGTTTTTATAGCCAGACAAATCGGTTATGGCAACCTGTTCCGGACAATATTTACCTCCAGGAGCTTGGACAAAAGATTCCGCTGGAAAAGCCGGCTACATCCATAGCAGAATTCAATAATCAGGTCTATGTTGTTGTTGAGGGAAATATACACTTGCTATCAAATGAATCTGTTAATCCTGTCATATCCGGACCGGTTAATGTAAAGCAACTAAAATCCCTGAACGGGACACTTTGGGCCCTTTCATCAAACGGAATTTATAGCTTAGAAGATAATGAATGGCAGAAAATAGATGATAAGGAATTTGTGGATATTTGTATGCATCTTGGTGTTTTGCATGCAGCCACCAGCGAAGAGGTGTACCGTCTTGAGGATAATAAATTCATAGACATTAAACCGGAAGCCGGATATCTTTCAAGTGATATAACCATGCTGATGGAAGATGGCAGCCAGGTGCTTGCCGATCCGGTTCAGATAGGACCAATCGATCGAATCGCTTCATTCAGTGGCACTCTTTATATACTCAGACCGGGGGGGAAACTGGTTTTGTTTGATGGCAGAATAGTGAATCAGGATTTTGTTGACTGGGGTACACTTCCGTCTCCCAACACCCGCGACCTGCTTAGTTTTGGAAGTCGTTTATTTATCAGTACCGATCGTGGATTAGGAGTATTGCGGGGCGCTGCATTAACTTCACTTAAAGGAAAAGATGGACTTCCTTTTGAGGAGACCACCTGCCTTGAAGCAGGTTTCGAAAATGACATTTGGATAGGTACTACCAAAGGAGCCATACGTATGCTAAAAGATGACTGGCATTATTTTGGAGCCGATCACTGGCTACCCGGTGATAATGTTCATGACATAGCAGTTGGAAATAATGTTGTGTATATTGCCACTGATCATGGAATTGGCATTATTCGTTATGAGCCATATACACTTCGAAAAAAAGCTGACTATTATGAAAGGCACATAGATGAATGGGGGCATAAGCGACTTGGATTTATACATACCTTGTATAAAAAAGGTAATGAATGGATCAGGGAAGTAAGCGATAATGATGGCGGTCATACAGCGCCCTACCTGGCAGCAATGTCATACAAGTATGCTGTAACCGGAAATAAAACAGCTCGTCATGAAGCTGTTGAATCATTTAAAGCTATGTTATGGCTGGAACAGGTTACCACGGTGGATGGGTTTGTAGCACGCTCCATTTGGTCAACAACAGCAGATGCAGATACACGTGGCAGACATGGTTCAGGTGGACTACCGGCAAAATGGTACCCAACTAAAGATGGCAAATGGTACTGGAAAGGAGATACTTCAAGCGATGAAATAATAGCGCATTTTTATTCTGTTTCTATATTTCATGATCTGGTTGCAGAAGGAAAAGAAAAGGAAATGGCTAAAAAACACCTTGCTAAAATCGCCTCATTTATTATTAAAAATGGCTTTGTACTGATCGATATGGACGGCAAGCCTACCCGATGGGGACGTTGGGATCCAAAATATCTGCTTAGTCCATATGGGTATTCCGACAAAGGTTTAAATGGTCTGGAAGCAATGACATTTATGCGAACAGCTTATGCCTTAACCGGTGATAAAGAATTTGAAGAGGGATTTCAGCAACTGATGGAATGGGGCTACCAAAATTATATAGTTCGTTTGAAAAACACTTTCCCTCCTGCAAATGTGGCACCATGGGATGATAATTTAGCATTCAGAAGCTATTATACAATATTGCGTTATACAGATGATCCAATGTTGAGATCCATCTACCTCCGCAGCCTGGAACGCACTTTTGAAGTAAAAAGAATGGAGCATATTGCCTGGTTTAATTTTGCCTATGGTATTTTAACCGGAAATGATTGTGAAGCAGACAAGGCAGTAAAACATTTGCGTGAATGGACTTTGAATTGTATTGAATATAATTATCGTAATTCATTCAGGGACGATTTGTTTCCTGAGCCAGGTTATGTTCCTTACGAAGGAGGTACAAAGGCAATATCGCCACGTGAAACCTGTGTAAAAAGAGGTAGCCGCAACGCCCTTGGATATGACGGGGGAGCCAATGGCAGAAGAGTAATGGAACCAACTGGATTTTTGCGTGATTACTGGATGGGGCGATATCATGGAATAATTGAAGCGCCTTCCACTGCTGAGAAAGATTTAATCTCAGTTAACCGACGGGAGAAAGAGGAATTTGGTGCAAAACCCTATGACGGGCCGGGCAGACCAAAGATGTATTGATTCCCAAAAGTTATCTGTCAATTAGTGGTTCAATATGAAGAAGGAGCAACAACTATCTGGGAACTCTGGAATGGAGGTCGTGGTTATCCAGCAATGAACTCCGGAAATCATGTAATGTTAGTAGCACAACGATAATTGAGAACTTATGAGCAGATCAGATAACATAAGCTGCTATGTATTTAAATATTAACATGTTAATAAAATTTATGGCTCTAGTTTAATTTGGCGTGTTAAAATGTTTGTATTTCTATAAGAAAAAACTTTATATGTTCATATTTAACGATAAAATTTCGTATACTTTTTTGAAAGCCTTATCAACTCTATTTTTTAAAGCTATGCAATTACCAACAATTTAAACTAGAGCCAAATTTATTTACGGATGGGGAAATTAATTATTTTACTTCTATTGACTATATTATTTACGTCTTGCAACACAGACAAACCTGGTAATATTCTACTCCAAAAAGATTGGAGAATTCAATCATCAGCAAAAATAGATGCTGATGCAGAAACAATAAGTTCTCCAGGTTTTTATGCATATGGATAGTACAAAATTGAAATTCCCAAAACTGTGCTGGCAGCAATGACAGAGAATGATGTATACCCCGACCCTTACTTCGGGTCAAACTTAAAATCCATTCCCGGCTATAGAGAAGGACGTTGGCTGTCTATGTCAAAGGATAGCCCTTTTTATCCCACCTGGTGGTATCGAAAAAGTTTTGTTGTATCCAAAGAGCTTAAAGGAAAAAAAATGGTTCTCCATTTGGATGGGATAAACTATAAAGCTAATGTTTGGCTCAATGGTCGAAAAATCGCGGATAGTTCTAAAGTGATTGGAATGTTTCGTCGATTTGAATTTGATGTAGATAAATTTGTGAGAATCGGAGAAGAAAATGTTTATAATTTTGATTTAGATGAAGTTTATTCAAAAAGCGCCAATGTTTCAGTTGCTGCAGATTGGAAAACGGAAGCTTTCAAAATTGACTTTCCCGATAAATTGGGCAAAATATATTTCTTGAGCCTTAAGTTACACAACAGCGCTTTGGAAGAAATATCTGACAATTTTTACTGGTTGTCTACAACACCCGACATTCAAGGCTCCAAAGAAGAAGTGAGAACTGATAAAGGATGGGGAGTGTTAAAGGCAAATCCAAAATCATTTGCAGATTTTACGAGTTTAAATAATCTTCCGAAAGTAAAAATTGATGCGAGTTATGATGTTGAAAAAAATGGAACAGAAAGCATAGTAAAGGTTAAATTAATAAATGTTGGTTCTCATCTTGCATTACAGGTACATTTAGCTCTGATTAAAGGTGAAGGAGGGGATGAAATATCTCCCACTTACTGGGATGATAATTATATTAATCTTCTCCCCGGTGAAAGCAGAACTATATCTGCCCGTTACTTAAATGATGATTTAGACAATTCAAAGTTATATCTTAAAATAGATGGTTGGAATATTGAACCGACCTTTAAAAAGGACATAGTTTCACAAATTGATTAAAAAACCCTTAATTTTCAGGTTTCATAAATAAGAACATAGCTTCGCAAAGTAATTA
>Ga0209986_10000914_pt1 | contig 29006 bp, 27 predicted proteins | sample BlataG_FD_183168 | JGI IMG/M metagenome (GOLD analysis project Ga0209986, IMG submission 183168) | Deep subsurface microbial communities from Black Sea to uncover new lineages of life (NeLLi) - Black_00105 metaG (SPAdes) (version 2) | ecosystem: Environmental > Aquatic > Marine > Oceanic >...
ATTTAAAATACAGAGAGATAACAGAAGAAAAGCAGATGAGAGAAAGAGGCAAGAGAAAAGAAATCACAGAGCCATGGAAGAAGAAAGGTAAATACATCCCACCCCCTGATCATCCTTGGAAAAGACACACCCCATCGCTTCATCATAACTGTTACCTGGAGAAGATTTAAGCAATGATAAAACCGGAAATTTTCACTTTGCTAAGATCCGGAAATATTTACGTTGCCTTGACAAAACAGGCACAATACTTTGACATCAAATTTTCTCCGTGCTATAAATTCCTTGAATGGTGAGTTGAGGGATGTGTCTGACAACAGTCAAGAATAATAGAAGAATTGGGAAAATTGAAAATCAACAAAAAAAACAAACCCCCACATGTAATCAATCAGGACAAACGCTCTCAAAACTGACGAGGAGGGACAAAAAATGAAGGAAGAAAAAAAAACAAACGACCAACTCATAAAGGAACTGAAAAAGTTGCGGCTGCATGTAGCAAAACTCGAGCAGACCGAAACCAAGCACAAACAGGCTGAGGAAGCATTGCAAGAGACGGAAGAACTATTCAGAACCATCTTTGAAAACTCAGTTATCGGCATGTATCGAACCACTCCCGATGGCCGGATACTCATGGCGAACCCGGCACTGGTCCGAATGTTAGGATATCCCTCCTTTAAAGAACTTGCTAAGCGCAACCTGGAAGAGAAGGGATTTGATCTAGGGCATCCCCGCTCAGTTTTTAAGCAGCGAATTGAAAACAAAGGACAAGTCATTGGACTGGAGTCTGTCTGGACAAAACGTGATGCTACGACACTCTTTGTTCGTGAAAGCGCTACAGCTATTAGAGATAACGCTGGAAATATCATTTACTATGAGGGTACGGTCGAGGACATCACAGAGAAAAAGCAGATGGAAGAGGAGCTGAAAGCATCAGAAAAAAAATACAAAACCCTTATCAAAAATATCAACGTGGGGATATATAGGAATACTCCCGGGCCAAAGGGTAAATTCATCGAAGCAAATCCTGCTATCATCCGGATGTTTGGTTACAGTAACAGGGAAGAATTTCTAAAAATCAATGTTTCTGATCTTTACCAAAATCCAAAAGATAGGGATAAATTAAATCAGAAATTGCTGAAAGATGGTTTTGTGAAAAATGAAGAATTAAAATTAAAAAAGAAAGATAAAAGACTATTCTATGGGGAGGTGACAGCTGTAGCAGTAAAAGACAAAAAAGGGGAAATAAAATATTATGATGGTATCATAAAAGACATTACTGAGTATAAAAATGTGGAGAGAAATTTACGAGAGAGTGAGGAGAAGCATCGGACAATCTTCGAAAATGTCAGTGACACAATTATTTATTTAAATAAATATGGCACAATAATCGGTGCAAATAATAATGAAGCAACTTTTGGTTATACACCAGAAGACATAATAGGGAAAAATTACATGAAATTCGGTTTCTTTAAAACAAAAGATATCCCAAAAATGCTTAAAATTTTCAAAGATGTAATCAAAAGCAGCAAAACAATTGAGCTAATGGAACTGGAAGTTAAGCATAAAGATGGCCATATAATTCCTATAGAAGTGAGTACGAGACTCATTAAAAAGAACGGTAAAACAGAAGGTTTTGTCTGCTTAATCAGGGACATCACCGAGCATAAACAGGCAGAAAAGTCACTCAAGGATAGCGAGAAAAGATACAGGACAACATTTGAACATACGGGAACCGCTATGGCTATCGTGGAGGAAGATTCCACAATTTCTTTAGTTAATTCTCAATTCGAAAAACAATCTAAATATCCAAAAGAGGAAATAGAAGGAAAAAAGAGATGGACAGAATTCGTCCACGAAAAAGACCTGAAAAGGATGAAACGATATCATTACAACAGAAGGAAAAAAGGAAAAAAGGCACCTTCACAGTATGAGTTCCGTTTTATTGATAAGAATAAAAATATAAAAAACATATTTCTTACAGTTGAAGTCATCCCAGGAACAAAAAAGAGTATTACCTCATTAATGGACATCACCGAGCGTAAAATGGCTGAGGAACAAATAAGGGCATCGCTCAGGGAGAAGGAAGTGCTTTTAAGGGAGATTCACCATCGAGTCAAAAACAACATGCAAATCATCTCTTTTCTTCTAAACCTTCAATCCAGGAGTATCATTGATGAGAAAGTCCTCGATATGTTCCAGGGAAGCCGGGATAGAATCCGGTCAATGGCCCTGGTGCATGAGAAGCTTTATCAATCTAAAAATCTATCGAGAATTGACTTTGGTCAATACATTCAAAGCATGACTGTTTACTTGTTACAATCTTATAAAGTAAATCCAAATGTAGTCAAATTAAGGATAAATGTGAGGGATATTTCTCTTGATATCAATACTGCTATTCCCTGCGGTTTAATTATAAATGAGCTGGTTTCAAATTCTCTGAAACATGCCTTTCCTGGTGGCAAGGAAGGGGAAGTTTATATAAATCTTTATTCGGATAAGGATAACAAGTATACTCTTATGGTGAGTGATAATGGCGTAGGTTTTCCAAAAGACCTGGATTACAGAAAAACAGACTCATTTGGTATCCAGTTAGTGAATATGTTAATAGAACAGCTTAATGGAAGTATTAACCTTGAAAGAAGAGTAGGAACAAAATTTACGATTGAGTTTGGAGAATTAGAGTATAATAAAAAGAATTTTATTTAAAAGAGATTCCCTGCAACCATCAACTATGGCTTCCCCTGATGTGGTTCTACAGGATAAAATAACCTTCAAACCTCCTCAAGCCTTACTGTAAAATGCCTCAGATAAGGTGCGGAGTAAATAATCTTTAATCCTTTAATCTTCTCCCTTTTTTTATAAAGGCTTATGAGGGCTTCAGCCACGTAGTGAAGATGGGAAATTGTATAAACTCTCCTGGGAACTGAGAGCCGAACCATTTCCAGTTTCGGGAAAATCTCTTCTCCTGTTTCCTCGTCTTTTTCCGCAAACATGACACCGCCTATTTCGACGACTCTTATACCTGCCTCCTTGTAGAGGGCTACAGTCAGGGCCCAGCCCGGGTATTGATGACGGGGAATATGGGGAAGAAATTTGTCCGCTAAAATGTAGACAGCATGTCCACCCACAGGTTTATAAACAGGAATTCCTTCTTCTTCTAAAAGTTTCCCCAAATAATGGACCTGGCCTATCCGATGTTCCAGATAATCTTCTTCTAAAACCTCTTCAAGACCACGAGATATTGCTTCCAGGTCGCGGCCGGCCAGTCCACCGTAGGTAGGGAATCCTTCGCCAGCAATGAGTATGTCTTTAATCTTTCTGGCTAAAGAATCATCGTTGAGAGATATAAATCCTCCGATATTAACCAGAGCGTCCTTTTTGGCACTCATGGTAGCGCCATCTCCAAAAGAGAATATTTTCCTGGCTATTTCAATGATGGATGTATTTTCAAAACCTTTTTCTCTTTTTTTTATGAAGTAAGAATTTTCAGCAAAACGACAAGCATCAAAAAAGAAAGGGATATTATTCTTCCTGCAGACTTGACTTACTTCTTCTATATTTTCCAGGGAAACTGGCTGGCCGCCGCCGCTGTTGTTGGTCATAGTCAGCATCACCAGTGGAATTTTTTTTGGACCTTTTCCCAGGATAAATTTTTCCAATTTTTCCACATCCATATTCCCTTTGAAAGGATGTTTCGAATAGGGATCATAGGCTTCATCAATCACCAGGTCTGTTGCCTCTGCTTCTTGTATCTCGACATTAGCCCTGGTTGTATCAAAATGGATGTTATTAGGAACAAAGTCCCCTTTTTTGAGCATGGCCTGGAATAAGATCCTTTCAGCAGCCCTTCCCTGGTGAGCAGGAATAAGATGAGCATAGCCAAAAATATTTTTGACTGCTTCTTCCAGATGAAAGTAACTTCTTGCCCCTGCATATGACTCATCACCCACCATTAAGCCGGCCCACTGGTTGTCACTCATGGCTGAAGTGCCGCTGTCAGTAAGAAGATCAATGTATATTTTGTCGGCAGGAATGTTAAAAACATTCAATCCTGCCTGATGAAGGATTTCTTTCCTTTCCTTTTGCGTTGTCTTTTTAATGGACTCCACAACCTTTATTTTAAAAGGCTCAACTGGCATTTTTATTTCAGGCATTTTTTCTCCTTATTTTTTAATATACGCAGAAAACTTTTCAGAAGGCAATGGATATTTTATCTTCTAAAAAGAAACAAGTTTTTTAAATTGAAGATAACGTTTCTCTATTTCTTTAAAGGATAGAGATTTTAAACGCTCCATCCCAAAATCCTCGATTGTAAAAGAGGCTAGGACACTGCCAAAAACTGCAGCCTTTCGAATCTCACTCTCTTTAAAGGATTTCACTTTATCCAGGTAGCCCATAAATCCTCCGGCAAAGCTATCTCCTGCTCCAGTCGGGTCAATAACTTCCTCGCACGGATGAGCCAGGACAACAAATATAAAATCCTTTCCTAAAACCAGGGCTCCATGCTCTCCTTTCTTGATTACAACAAGGATAGGACCTTTGGAGAGAATCATTTTTCCCGCTTTAATCAGATTAGGCTCTTCAGTCAACATCCTAATTTCTTCCTCATTGGCAAAAAATATATCAACTTTCGCTAAAACCTTTAAGAGAGGCTGGGGTTTGCTCTGAATCCATAAATTCATGGTATCCATAGCTACAAGCTTGGGTTTTTTAACCTGAAAAAGAATATCCTCCTGAAGGTCAGGGTCAATATTTGCCAGAAAAACCAAATCAGCGGTTTGGTAGTCTGGAGGAAGTTGGGGTCTGAAATCCTTGAAAACATTTAACTCAGTTCTGATGGTTGACCTCTGATTAGGGTCATTACCGTAGTGTCCTTCCCAGTGGAAAGTTTTTCCTGAGGCAATTTTTAGGCCCTGGACATCAATTCCCCTATTCTCTAATAAACTAATCATCTCCACAGGGAAATCCTTTCCCACAACACCCACAATTTTGGGCTGGGTAAAAAAGCTGGCAGCCAGGGAAAAATAAGTGCAGGAACCCCCAATAATTCTTTCTCTTCTCCCATAAGGAGTTTCAATGGTATCAAAAGCCAAAGAACCAATAACTATCAAACTCATAATTAAAACCCGTGATTCAGGATTTTATATATTTCTCAATGATTAACCCAAGCCTTTTTTTTGTCTCCTCAGGGACAAGCTCAGGATTGGTTACTATTATATTCTTCATGGCAGTGCCGCACTCACATTGAGGTTTTTTCTCAACAGATAAAGCAGAAACTGCTTTTTTAATAATTGCTTTGGCATTATGGATATTCCTGCGCAGACTCTCTAAAATTATCTCTACTGAAACAGGCTCTTCCCAGACATGCCAGGCATCATAATCACAGACAAGGTTCATGGTGGCATAACATATCTCAGCCTCTCGACAGAGCTTAGCTTCAGTGGCACTGGTCATTCCGATAACATGGCAACCCCAGGAACGATAAATGTTTGACTCTGCTTTAGTAGAAAAAGCAGAGCCTTCAATACAGACGTATGTTCCTCCTTTATGAACTCTTATTCCCAGCTCCTTTCCTATATTATATAACACCTCAGAAAGATTAGGACAAACAGGCTGAGCAAAGCCGATATGGCCAGCAATTCCATCGCCCAAGAATGAATTCTTGCGTCTGGTTCTATCGAAAAACTGGTCTGCGAAAACAATATCTTGAGGCTTTATTTCCTCCTTCAAAGAGCCAACAGTATTGACGGAAATAACTCTCTCAGCCCCCAGCATTTTAAAACCGTAGACATTAGCCCTGTAATTTATCTCTGAAGGAAGAAGGCGATGACCATGGCCATGGCGGCTGAGAAAGGCGACTTTCTTTCCATCCAGTTCTCCTAAAACATAAAATTCAGAAGGCCTGCCAAAAGGAGTATCCAAGGCAATCTCCTCAGTATTTTTAAGTCCCTCAATTTCATAAAAGCCTGTCCCCCCAAGGATTCCGATATCCACAAGGGGAAGTTTTCCTCTATCTTCAATGGCCATTATTCCTCCTTAATAAGGATTATTGATATATAATTAATTAGCTTGCAAGTCAAGTGGAGAAAGGGGTATCCTATTGTCTTCAGGCAAGATACAGGAAAAAAGAAATGGATTTTCTACCTTTAATCAAGCTTCTTCACCAGACAAAGCATGTAACTGTTCTTACTGGAGCCGGAATATCGGCTGAATCAGGAATCCCTACTTTCCGGGGAAAAAACGGCCTCTGGAAAAAGTACAGGGCTGAAGACCTGGCAACTCCTTCTGCCTTTAACAGAGACCCCAAACTCATATGGGAATGGTATGACTGGCGGCGAGGTCTAATCGCTCCAGTAGAACCTAATCCCGGACACAAAGTACTCGCTCGCTGGGAGAAAATTTTTTCTGATTTTGCCCTTATCACCCAGAATATTGACGGACTTCACTGGAAAGCAGGCTCAAAAAACATAGTGGAACTCCACGGGAATATCTGGAAGATGAGATGCACAGAGGAAGAAACAATAATTGAAAATTTTGATTCTCCTCTGAAAGAAATCCCTCCCCGTTGTCCTTCCTGTGGGGCCCTTCTGAGACCTCATGTGGTCTGGTTTGGAGAATCTCTCTCCCCCTCCACAATACAGAAGGCCTTTGCCCTGAGCTCTCAATGTGAAGTGATGTTTGTTATTGGAACCTCGGCCATAGTTCAACCGGCTGCCTCTCTCCCTCTAAGTGCTGCTGAAGCTGGAGCCAAAATTGTAGAGATTAATATCGACCCAACCCCTCTCTCTCCTTATGCTGATTTCTCTTTTAAAGGAAAGGCAGGAGAGATTCTGCCTCTTATAGATAATGAACTAAGGAAAAAACCCTGACTTTAAGGGAAAAAAATAAAATGAAATATATCTATTTTGATGCCTCGGCAGGACTAAGCGGAGACATGATCTTAGGGGCCCTTCTTGATTTAGGAGTTTCTTCATCCCTCTTTAAAGATAAAATAGCTGAACTAAGACTACCTGTGGATATCCAAATCAAAGAAACAAAAAGAGCCTCCCTTCGAGGGTTAAAAGTCGATGTTTTGGTCAAAAACAAAAAGATTATATCCCGAAAATGGCCCGAAATCGATAATCTTATTAAAAAAAGCTCCTTTTCTTCTCCGGTCAAGAAAAAAGCCCTGGCTATTTTCAAAAATCTCTTCAAGGCCGAAGCCAAGGTTCACGGAAACAAATTCACCGAGAGCCACCTTCATGAGTCAGGAGCTGATGATGCCATCGTCGATGTTCTGGGCTGCTGTTTCTTAGCCGAGGCTCTTAATATCTCAGAATTTTATTCCTCTCCCCTGAATATAGGAGGAGGATGGGTTAAAACTTCCCACGGTGTTCTTCCTGTTCCTCCTCCGGCTGTTGCCGAGCTTTTGAAAAAAATCCCGGTGTATTCAGCCTGGGAAAAAGAAGAGCTTGTAACACCAACTGGAGCCGCTATTGTCTCCACCGTGGTCAAAAAATTCATCTCTTTTCCTGAAATATCCTACGAAAAAATTGGCTGCGGAGCCGGGAGTAAAAATTTCCCTAATATCCCCAACATCCTGAGGGTCTTTTATGGAAAAATAGAAGAATTTAAGGCTGAGAAAAAAATCTATTCAATCGAAGCCAATGTAGATGATTCCAATCCCCAGGTGCTGGCAAGCTTCTTTGAAAAAGCAAATAAATCTGGAGCTCTGGATATCTTCTTTACCCCAATTGTAATGAAGAAAAACAGGCTGGCCACAAAATTGACCGTACTGGCAGAGGCTGATAAAATAGACCGTCTCATCAGCACCATCTTTAAGGAAACAAGTTCCATAGGTGTCAGATATTACCCTGTTGAGAGAAGGGTGTTGGAAAGAAAGATCAAAAAAGTTAAAGTTTTAGGAGAAGAAATAGGAATAAAGATATCCTACCTGGAAGGAAAAGAGGTTAACATCCAGCCTGAATTCTCAGATTGTCTAAAGCTGGCCAAAAAAAGAGAATGTCCAGTTAAAGAAATCATTCAGCTTGCTTTGAGGAAATATTTCAAGGAAAGTTGAGGTTAGCGGGAAAAATGGTAAATAAGGAGAAAAAATTGGATATAAAGAAGATAGAAAAGGGAGTGAAGCTTATCCTGGAAGGTGTTGGTGAAGACCCGAAGCGAACCGGCCTCAAAGCAACTCCTCAGAGAGTAGCCCGCATGTTTTCTGAAATTTTAGGAGGAGTGAGGGAAAATCCTGCTGAGCATCTTAAAGTCATTCATGAAGAAAAACACGATGAGATGGTTTTAATTAAAAACATCCCCCTTTATTCTATGTGTGAACACCATCTCCTTCCTTTTGCTGGGGTGGCTCATGTAGCCTATATCCCCAAAGGGGGAAGAATTGTGGGCTTGAGCAAAATTGCCCGGGTAGTGGACATTTTCTCTAGAAGACTTCAAATCCAGGAAAGGCTGACCAAGCTGATTGCTGACCTTATAAATGAACATTTAAAACCCCTTGGAGTGATGGTTGTAATCGAAGCCGAGCATATGTGTATGTCCATGAGAGGAGTTAAAAAGCCCAAATCTCTTACAGTCACATCTGCAGTCAGAGGCTCCTTCCGCACCAGCAGCGCTACCCGAGCAGAAGCCATGACTTTGATTAGAGGAGGACTGATTAGTGGCAGAGAGCTCTAAACCTATTTTCTACGTTACAACCCCTATTTACTATGTCAATGATGTCCCTCATATCGGTCATGCTTACACGACCATCATTGCTGATGCTCTTGCCCGTTTTAAAAGGCTTTCCGGAGAGGATGTCTTTTTTCTCACTGGCACAGATGAACACGGACAGAAAGTTGAAAAGGCAGCAACAGAGAGGGGATTAAAGCCATTAGAGCATGTTGACCAAATGGTGGTCAGATTTAAAGACTTATGGAAGGCTCTTAACATTTCCTATGATTTTTTTATCCGCACTACCCAACCCATTCACGAAAAGGGAGTTCAGAAGATATTCAAGAAGTTAAAAGATAAAGGGGACATTTATAAAGGAACCTACAAGGGTTGGTATTGTGTCTCCGATGAGAATTTCCTTGCTGAGGACGTCCCTCTTGAGGAAGAAGGCTACAAAATCTGTCCTGACTGCGGTAAAAAAGCAAACGTTGTCTCTGAAGAGTGCTATTTTTTTAAACTCTCAGCCTATCAGAAGCCCCTCCTTGAATTCTATGCTAAAAATCCCACCTTTGTCCGTCCCCAAAGCCGGATGAACGAAGTTACAAGCTTTTGCCGCCAGGGGCTTAAGGATTTGAGCATAACCAGGACAACCGTCAAATGGGGCATTCCTGTATCCGATGACCCGGAGCATACCATTTATGTCTGGTTTGACGCTCTCCATAACTATTTAACCGGCATAGGCTATGACTGGAATATGGAGCGTTACAAAAAATTCTGGCCAGCCACAATTCACCTTATCGGGAAAGACATCCTCAGGTTTCATGCAATTTTCTGGCCCGCTTTCTTGATGGCTGCTGGTTTCCCACTTCCTCAGACTGTTTACGGCCACGGCTGGTGGCTTAAAGACGAGACAAAAATGTCCAAATCCAAGGGCAATGTTCTTGACCCCAATCTTATCTTAAAAACCTTTGGAGCTGATCCCTTGCGGTATTTTCTGCTCAGGGAAATTCCAATTGGCCTTGATGGAAATTTTTCTCATGAAGGATTCCTTCATCGGGTAAATTCTGACCTGGCCAATGATTTGGGAAACCTCATTCACCGCACCCTGACCATGATTCAAAGCTACTTTAAAGGGAAAATCGAAGAAATGGATAATGAGGAGTCAGGAGACAGAGAGCTGCGGCTTGCTTTTGAAGGTCTCAAGGAAAAAGCTTTTGTCCTTTATAATGAATATGCTTTAAACAAGGCCCTTGAAGAAATTTGGGTTTATATAAACTTGGTCAATAAATACTTAGCTGACAATGAACCCTGGAAATTGGCCAGGGATAAAACAAAAAGAAAAAGGTTAGGAAGGATACTCTATCAGGCTGCTGCAGCCATTAGAGGCATAAGCTATCTTCTTTTTCCAATAATGCCCGAATCTTCAGAAAAAATCTGGGGATTCCTGGGAGAGGAAAAGGGTTTAACAGAAGAATTTTTCTCAGAGCTTAAATTTGAAAACCTTAACCAGGAGCACAAAATCAAAGAACACAAGCCTCTTTTCCCCAGAGTTTCCCTGAAAGATTTTTTAAAGGAAGAGGCAGCTCAACCTCATCAAGATAAAAGGGAGGAAAAAATGGAATACATATCTTTTGATGAATTTAAAAAAATGGACCTCAGGGTAGGAGAAGTTATTAAAGCCGAAAAAGTGGAAGGCACAGACAAGCTACTGAAGCTTGAAGTAGATATTGGTACAGAAAAAAGAACCATGGTTGCAGGTATGGCAGATGTCTATTCCCCTGAGGACCTTATTGGAAAAAAGGTTATCGTAATTGTCAACCTCAAACCAGCTTTAATCAGAGGAATTGAATCTCAAGGGATGTTGTTAGCGGCTGAGGTTGAGGAAAAAGCTTTTTTACCTTCCTTTGACCGGGATATCCCTTCTGGTACCAAGGTTAGATAATATATACTCATCTCAACTTCCTTCAATACTTCAGTTGGAAAAAAAGCTGTAAATACTTTTTTATCCCTCGTGACAACAGATGTATTTGGGAATGTTTCTTTTTATGTTACAAGCTTTAGAATCTGATTAAATCGCCAAGTATTCCCGGAGTTTTTCCCCAGGAACTGCGCCTTCTCTCAGAATTCTTGGTTTTTCCGTGATAATATCAAGAACTGTAGAGGGATTAGTTCCCGATGTTTTTCCGCCATCGACAATAAGATCAACTTTTCCCGAAAAAATTTCCATTACTTTTTCGACGTGAGCAATTTCCTTCTCACCTGAAATATTGGCGCTGGTAGCTGTTAGGGGAAATTGCACTTCCCGAATAAGTTCCCTAAGCCAAGAAACCGCAGGGAGACGAACTCCTATGGTTCTTGAAGGCCCTAAAAGTTCTTCAGGCAACAGCAAAGATGCCTTTAAGACAATAGTCAAAGGCCCTGGCCAAAATTTTCTGGAAAGAGACCAGAATAAAGGAGGAATTTCTGCGACAATTTTTTTAACTTCTTCAACATCAGATATGACCACAGAAAGGGGCTTTTTTCCCTTTCTTTTTTTTATATGATGGATTTTTCTTAATGCTTCTGATGAAAAACAATCTGCTCCCAGGCCATAAAAGGTATCTGTGGGATAGGCAATGACTCCTTGCCTTTTTAAGACATGTGCAATTGTCTTTATCTTATCGAGTTCAATAAAATCGTGTTTTATCTTGATTATTTGAGTTTTAATTTTTCGCATTCAGCCCTTCTTTTGTATCATTATATCAGATTAGCTAAGTAAATAAGATAAACAGGAATTTAATTTATTTATTCCTTGACTGTGACATGAAAAAAAAGTTAAATGTGTAGACCTGACCCTTCAGAGGACAATTGACCTTTTTTCGCCACAATTTTGCTTCTTTTTTCCCCTGAAAGGTATGCTTTCAATTTGGCATAAAATTTGCTCTATAGTTCATCTAAGGAGGAAGAAAATGAAAAAAACTTTAATTCTTTTATTTGCTTTAATTCTTTTGGGTCCCAGTCTTGTCTTTTCTGATACTGTCTCTTTTAAACTTGCCTATTTTGCCCCCCGAGCTGAAAGTGACCTATGGGAGATCGAGTTTGAGAATATGGATTTCACCAAAAATAACTTTCACAATACTTCCTTGAGCTTTTCCTATGAGTATTTTCTTAACAAACAGATAAGTTTTCTTGTCGGCATCGATACTTACAGCAGAAAAAAAAGTGGCATTTATAAAGACTACGTTGGTATAAGTTTTACTGAAGGAGAATTTGCTTTCCCGAGTGACATCTATGAAGGAGAATATTATATAAACCATGTCTTTGATGTTTCTATAACGCCTATCCAGGTTTCTATGAAGCTGGCTCCCATGGGAAGAAGGATGAACCTTATTCCCTATATTGGAGGCGGAGCTGGTGTTTACCTCTGGACCGTAAGACTTCAAGGCGACATGGTTGATTTCAATGATATCTGGTATTATGAAGACCCGGATTTAAATGCTGATGTTGAAATATATGGAATATATTTTGCAGATGCCAGGGAAGAAAGCAAAGTCACTTTTGGATTCCATGCCTTTGGTGGTCTCATGTTTCTTATAGGAAACCGAATGAGCATTGATGCCGAGTTCAAGTACAACTTTGTGAAAGGAAACTTAACAGAAGGATTTGAAGGGTTTGAGTCTTTTGATCTCAGCGGATATCAAATTTCTGTGGGAATGAGCTATTGGTTTTAGACATTAGTCAAGATAGACATACAAAAGGGGCCTATTTTTGTGGCCGCAACCTTTCTGCAATCAGGCGAGCAACTTTTTTGCCTGAGAGAAGCATGCCTCCAAAAATAGGTCCCATTCTCGGGCTGCCAAAAACAGCATTAGCGGCCATGCCGCAAACATAGAGATGAGAAAAGACTTCCTTGGTGTTCTTTAGAATTGCTTTTTCCCCTTTCTCTGCCCACATGGGCTTCTCACCGATAACTCCACCGGTGGAGGTGAGAAGTTTTGCTCCTGATTTCTGGCTGACCACCCGGGCTATTTCGGCGGCGTGTCCTGTTGCATCCACTACAAAAGAGCTTCTAACAGTCAATGGATCTACATGGAATTTGGCCATCTCTACTGCTGACCAATTGATAACACAGCCACTGACTTTATTATCGTAGATAAGAACATCCTCAACAGCCAGGCAGTTAAAAATATGAGCCCCTTTCTTTATAGCCTGACTGAGAAGCACACCAAGAGTTTCCAAGGATGAAGCCACATAGTAATTATCTTTATAATGGGTGGTGCTAACACCCCATTCATCGAGGAGAGGCTTAGATTCCATCTGGATAACGATTTTATTGAACATCATGCCTCCCCCGGGCATTCCTCCTCCAGGCCGAAGGGCTTTCTCGAAAACGACAACTTTAAAACCGTCTTTACTCAGAAAATAAGAAGCACAGAGGCCGGCTGGACCTGCTCCGCAGATAACCACATCGCACTCCAAGCTCTCAAGAATCTCCTTGAAATAGCTTTCAATAATTGCTTTTGAAATGACAATATCATCTAACATTCTCTACCTCTTTGATAAACTTTATTATAAAAGACTATATCTCTTTGGTCAACAGATTGTTCAATTGATTTTTTTAGTTCCCCAACGCTAAGATTACTTATATTTTACCAATTTCCAATTGCTCTATACAAACTCCATACTAATTTATTGCATATCAGTTCAGTATAAAGCCTAATCCATGCAGAGAAATTATGACAATGTCAGATAAGGCGAAAGGTCACCTGTATAAAACCGCTTGCAGTTTTGGATCAGGTGAAGCGGTTTTTTATAAATTGTTTTTCGTTGTTTCACCCGTGACCCACCTTTGAATAGGAGTACCAGGTTGCAATAAGATGCAGGAAATATGTAAAAAGTGTAATAAATCCATAGGTTTTTTTTACTAGAAATGAATATCCAATCATTCCCATCAGAGCTGAATAATAAATAAGTAGATATGGCCACAGGAGAGTTGTATTTCTAAAATTAGATTTTAAAATATAATCCAATACAAATTCCAAAATCAAAAATAATAATAATATCAATGGAAGTATAAAAGACCACCAATCTCGTTTTTTGCTTATATTCAAGATCACAGCAAAAAGAACAGGTAAGCCCAAAGAAACTAAAATCAATCCTAGAAAGTATTCGATTCGTTCCATTTTTCTTGTGCGGCAAAGAAAAATTACTATCATTATTAGGTGAATTAGATTCGCAATTAAAAAAATACCTATGTCAATAATTCGATAATCCAATCTCTCTATCATATTTTCACCTCTATCTTTGAGTTGATTTGATATGTTTTTAGATTATTTATCTTTAATTTCTAGTCTTTTATGAGCTTTATAACGCTCAGCTTCAGCAGCCGCCAATTTAATGCTAATTATTACCAAAGGTGTTAAAAACTAAAGATAGGCAATAACTTATCAAAGTGGCACAAATTTGGCGGTCTTCTGCAAGCGGTTGTTAGGCGAAGATCTCCATAATAATGTTGATATTTCACTGACGTCCCCAACTTTCCCCCCTAATTCTTCTGCCGTCTCTATCGATTCCCGAATAACAACCTCAGTCTTTAAAAAGGGCTTCTTGCTAATTTAATGCGCTTATCTCCATTCAAAACCATAACTATAACCAGCCTTGTCTGAGTAGCTGATCCTCAGAGCACCAGGGGTAAAACCCTGGGCAGGGGGTACAACGTTACCATTAGTGGTCAAACCAATATCTCCGCCCACCCTGCTAGTGGCTAGATCACCTGCCCAGTCAGCTTGGCCGATTGAAAAACCTGCGCTCTTTAATTCGCTTGCAAGTTCACTGTCCGTGGGCTGAACCCAACCGTGAACCGTTTTTTTCCACCACTGCCAGTCTATTCTGGTTATTTTCCCACTTACATCCATGATGAGCTTTACAGCCGGCACATATAGATTATTCAAATCAGCATCAATAGGACGTGACGTTACACCTTTAAATGTAAAGGTTTTCGGTGGGACATTTACCTGATAAGTACCTGTAGGAGGCGTAGCTGGGGTTGTAGCACTGCCTCCGCAATAAAAATTTAAGGTTCTTCGGCGATCCTCAACCTGATTCCAACACTGGCGCACATCGTTACTACCATTTATAGCCGCCGGAGAGTGCAGCTCGGCGTTGTCCCAGGGAAGAGAGGGTTTGTCTGGTTTTGTATGGAATAAGTACATGTATCCTCTGTAGGTCGTTGAAGTCTTTTCACTGAAAGCGCCTTGAATATCAGTAAAAGTTTCTCCTGTATTGAATTCATAATCTATCCGTAAGTGACTACAGGCAGATAACAGAATTCCCAAGCAAAAAGCTAAAACTAACAGATAAAAAATATTTTTTTTCATAATCTTTTCCTCCTTTTTTTCCCTCACATTGAGGTGAGCAGCGCCTCCACCGAAAAGTGATTCAAAACCGCATTAGTTCAGGCGTCTGCTCCACCAACTGGTTAGGCAATTTTCTCTTACTTTTTCTTTACTTATTATTTTAAGATATGAATCTTCTTTCCTTCCCTTCAGTAATTTGACTCAATGACATTAGAAATAGCCAAGAAAGAATCCTTTTCTATTTGTTTTTTAGTATCTCCATCTAAACAAAAAACGAAAATGCTCCCTTTCATATCTGTAAGGTCGTACACTCCATATGTTTTGTAAGGGATATAAAATTCCATTGTGCCCTTATTCCCCGTGGATTTTATTTTATAGCCTTCCGCAGTTAGTGCCACGTCCCCTGAAGAGCCTCCTGGTGTTACAAAAACCTGTCTTACGTCATGTGTGTAGTATGTGAAAAGTAGATACTTTTTCATAGAGAGATAGACAATTAAAAGAAATTCATCACTATCTTTAGACTGTCTAAAATAATTTAGTGATCCCGATATGCCATAATCACCACGTTTAATTTTTAAATTTGATAAAGAGAATGATTTACCATGGATCACACGAGTAGGGAAAGTACCAATTTTAAGGTTTTCATGAATAATTGTTATTTTGCTTTTCTGATTCACGTTGTCTTGTGCATCAAGATTAGAAGCATCAAAAAGCAGAAATATTGTGAACAATAAAATTGTTGTCACAATTCTCATAGTAAAATCTGTCTTTTCCATAATGAATCTCCTTTCTATTTAATTGTGGTTGCCTAACTATTATTAGGCCAACGGCATGCTTTTTCCTAGAATTAAGGCCCTGTGGCAACGCCTAATCTTCATGTTCGACCGGATACCTGGCCACACCATCCCATTGATTGTGGTTATCGACGTATGCCTTGTTCCAATCCGCCATGCCGAATAACAGGTCAACCGAATGATACCCAAGCAAATTAAGCACAGTCGTGGCCAATTGTCCTGTCTGACCATTATCGGAGCACACAATCACGGTTCTGTGAGGATCAAGTTTATGTAAATTTTCGATTTCCGCAATTTCTGCCCATGGGATGTTTATGGCGTTTGGGATATGGCCAGTTTCATAATCTCTTTTAGATCTCACGTCGACAATCTGGTATTCAGCCTTCTTGTGGTCCCAGTTGTCGACAATCGCTTTGACACCCGATGATCGAATGATGGGAGAACCTTCGCCAGCAAGATATTTTCTTGCCATTTCTTTAATGATGCTTTTTGCATCGGTCTGGTCACTCGCTATGGCAGGAGCAGGATACGATTCATTCGGCAAATTCACAGTTGTCTCCACTTCGTAGTCAGCCCTCTGGTCCCACGGTTCTTTTACTAAAGCATCAAGATTCCAGTCCATCATTCCAAAATCGAGACTATAACATCTGTAGCCAAGAAGACTTAAGATGGTGGAGGATATCATACTACCATGACCATAATAACAGTATAGAATAAGGGTCTTTTGGGAGTTAAGCTGGGTAAGACTTTCATCCGTGACGATATCAATCCAATAAATGTTTATTGCATTGGGAATATGACCAGCACCGTTGTAGTCGTCCGGTTTTCTCACGCTCACAATTTGGTATTTCTTGCTCTGATTACCCCAGTTCTCCACAATCTTTTCCTTCAAGCGGGATGATGATATAATCGGCCTATCGTTACTCGCTTCTGAAAGCCAAGTCTGGATATAGGTACGGATCATCTCGAACTTATCCGAGGTCTCTTTTTCACCAGCCTCACATATACTCAAGCAACCTATTACTATGGCTGCAGCAATGACTGCAATGAGTCTTGCTGACCATCCCTTACTGGTTCGTCTTTCCATTTGATTCCCTCCTGGTTTTTTCGTTACGACTGCCACGAGATACAAATGCTCTTTATGGCGCTAACGCTGCTACTCCCACGAACTGGCAACGGATATCCTGGGCCCAGTGGCCTAACTCCAAGTTCAGTTGTGTGGGCGGACCAACACCAACCACGCTGGAACAACCAAAAACCGTTATCAGAGCAATCGACGTCCTCAGCGTGCACGAGTCCACGTCAACTGCAACGCTTTGTTAGGCCTCCATTTGCGACGGTTTGAATTGTCTCTTCTAGTAACTGGCACACAACTTCCGTGCTTGATTTAAGGTCAGCGAACAACACTGGGCATTTATTTCTTCTTTTCTTTTTTCAACTTTCGTTTTTCCTTTAGATTAAGCTGGGCCTTTTTCTGTTGTTCCCTTTTGCCTTTGTCTTTTTTTCCCTTATCACCCATATCTGTTCCTCCTTGTTTGAAAGTGAATTGTGCCGGACTGTGGCGGCGAAACCTCGTGTTCGGTCGTAGAGGGTAGCAAATGAGATCGTTTTGCGTCATTACCAAACGCCTCCACCATGCCCGGAACTTCATCTAACAACACTTCAGCGATTTCGTCAGCTGGATTCGAAACAGACTGACACAGTTTGTTAGCGGTGTCCAGCCTGATGCCGACACGCTCGCCGATTTTTCGTGCGTCCTCTAGCACTACCTGGCATGCGGCCTAACTATTATTATGCCATAAATTACATACAATTATTTATCTATCATTTCAAGTGTAAAATGTGTTGTAAGAGTTTTATATAAATCACCTTCAAAACAATTATATATTTCTTCTATACTTTTAATTCCGAAAATAAATGAAATTGCTATAGGATCAGCACGATAATCAGTATGTCCCTCATAGAAACCATAGCGCATGATATAGTATGGAACCATTTCTCCCGTATGAATATAGGAGAGCTTCTTTTTCAATTCCGCCATTTTTTCTTCAGCAAGATTTGAGTATTTTCCAGATAGAAACAATTTCTCCTTCTGATCCAACTCTCTCCATATTTCAATTTCCCAGTATCCCAAAATCTCATCATTAAATATGGATTCCTGCCAGCCTTTCGAACCCCAGAATTTTAGATATATCTTCCTATTGTTATATATAATTCCTTTTAAGTTACTTCGTTCAGCATCCTTTTTCACCGTAAGAATAACATTGAATACGTGAAACAGGGGTTTTACAATCTGGTGGTGAGTTGATCCCAACATATTAACAAGTCTATTATCGCCTTTTAGAACAGAAATAATATCTTCATCATAACTCATAAAACCTGCTCCGGAATATGCCTTAGGACGACCGATTTGGGTTATTTCCGAAATCGATTTACCTGTTATTGTTTTGGTCTGATTTAATTCTTTTTCTGAATGAAGCCCCGTTCTTGCTAATGTTGGAAAATCTAAGGAGTCAACATCGAGCTGTCGACCCTTACCATACCATTGATGATTTTTGTAATCAAGTGGTTCGCCATTCTCGTGCGTTACGGGAATAAGACAATATCTATTATCATGTGTAAAACATATAACGATTTCCATGCCATTATTTGCCTTCATTGGTGAGGGAATTTCTGGCAATTCAGAAAATGTTTTGGGATAGAGATCGTATGTATTATGATTATAGATAATCTTATTGTAGGTTGTTTCCTGACAATACAATAATATAGGAACCATTAAGAATGACCAAAATGCTATTAGTAGTTTTAATCTTAACATCATCTATCTTACCTTTCTTATAGGCATAACGATTGAGCTCACCTGCATTTTGGAGCGCAGCGGAAAAATGTCAGGTGGAACGAATTGTTAGGACTTTTCTTTTATAGTAAAAACTTTCATATTTGCTTCAAACATTTTTTCAGCATTAATAAAGAAAAACAAGTAAATATTGTCAAATGTTGCTTCTTTGGAGTATTTCATAAAGAGTTCCCATATTTGTTGTTCTTGCCCCCAAAAATCCTGATCACAGGCCTAAATTATAAGTGTATCAGTGACAGAATTAGCTTTTTTCGCAAGAATACGAAGGACAAGTTGTTCATCGAATTCATCAGAACTAACTACTATATCAAAATTGAAATTAATGAATATGTTCTCCCTTCCAAGACACATTGTGTTGTGTTCATCTGGAATCTTAAAAATCTCAATGAGGTTTATTACATCTTTTAACTTTTCCGGAATATCTAAGGGGTTAGGGATTAAATTAGATTTATTTTTTTTAAAATAATCAACTGGGCTTGGCGAGAAGTGAGAATTCCTGATACCTTCTATAATAATTCTACCAAGTGCTTCTAATCTTTTTCCAACAATTTTTACACTTTGATTTGTGTAGTCTAGCGGAGATCTTATATTTACCATGATTCTGTGATCGGATTTAATATTAGAAAGTACTGTATTCAATAGAGTTTCAGTCATTTTCCTCGATCGGTCTTCAGAAGCGTCTCTGTGAGCAATTTTCAATTCAGTCAACTGAATTCCTATTTCATTTCCATCCATAGTTGCCAAAACATCTGCTTGTCCTTCGCTATCGTCGGTATTTGACCTAATATCAGTTAATTTAACTCCAGAGACTGTTTGAATTTGAGAAAAATGTTCAGCTATGAAAACTTCTTTTGCCTGTTTATTGTTCGGAAGTACCGTTTTAAGAAAAGCAGGCTTTGCTGTACCTATCATGCTTGATAACTTTAGACTGATTCTAGCTTTTGCCATTATAATTTATTTTAAGTCCTAACTATTAATATACAGCATGCTGTATTTGATATAAATCGCCCTAAATTGACGTCGTATATTATGTGATTCCATCGAATATCCCTGCAGAATTGCAGTACTATCTTAAAATTATCCATGTTAAATTGCAAGTCGCATATTTGGCGAAGGTATTATCCCGTTTGGGGGCGATGCTTGGACGTTAATCAAAAAAAGCTCTCAGAGTTTGAAGAATTTCTCAAGCGCAGCCGTTTAGTCCCACAGTATCCCTTACAACTTATCCAAGGGGCTGGATATATCTGAATAGCTTTTACGGGCCACATGAGTATAAATCATGGTCGTATTCACATTTTTATGGCCCATAAGTTCCTGAATCGTTCGAATATTATTCCCAGCCTCCAAAAGATGCGTGGCAAAACTAGGCCGCAGCGTGTGACAGCTTGCCGGTTTTGACCGGAAAAGATACAATAAAGCGTTAAAAGCCTGGTTTTGTGTGGAAGCCGATACTCGATCATGAAGAGCGATATGACTCAGATATTTTTTGACATCTGCTCCTTCCAGCATCAGAGATTCGCGATTGTTTAGATACTTCCGGAATTTGTTAATCCATATTCGATAGGATTTTTCCGTCCTGAGAGAATAATGTCGAAGACGCATGTTTTCGTGCAATTTATTGAATATTTCTTTCCAGTCAGCTAAATTTCGTCCGTTGTTCGATCCCGTGGGCTTTGATTCAATGGAGCCATTTGTTGAAAGGAGAGAAGGTTTCGGTTTGAGATATTTATCGGTATATAAAAGAACCGCGTCCACCGCCTGTTTGACTTGCCAGTCGGCAAAGCGGGAATCCGTCTTCATAGCCTCGAGGTATGAAGAAACGATCTTAGCAACCGGCGAATATACTGCTTGCAATCTAATATGGATAATTGTAGGATAAGACTGCAATTTTAAGGGGATATTCGGTGGAATCACATAATATACGACATCAATAAAGGAAAATTTGTATCAAATACAGCATACTGTATATTAATAGTTATGTTTGCTGACCCGGAAGAAACACAGTATAATCCTATCAGTTAAAAGGAAATAGTTCAAAAATGAATAGAAGAAGAACAGATGGAGATGAAACTTGGAACAGGCTTCTGAGTTGGACGAAAGGCCAAAAGCCTAGTGAAAGGCTTGCATCTCACATTTTAAGAGCCGATGGATACAAGTCTATAGATCCTTCACATCCATTAGGAGGGCAGGATGGGCTAAGGGACTTAATAACTATAAAAGACAATATTAAATGGATCGGAGCTGCGTATTTTCCAAGAGGCCAAAAGAGTTTTTTCGAAATCAAGGATAAGTTCACAAATGATTTAAAAGGAATAGAAAAAAATAAAGTAAGTGGGATGGCTTTCGTTACCAACCAAGAGTTAAGTCTCGGGGAAAGAAGGGAATTAAAGAAGCTCGGAAAGCCAAAAACGATTGAAATATACCACTTGGAAAGAATAGCAAATATACTCGATACGCCAGAAAACTACGGAATTCGTCTTGAGTTTTTGGATATTGAATTAACAAGAGAGGAACAATTATCATTTTTCGCAACAAGAGATCAGAAATTGTTTCAATTAACTGAAAAACTTGAAATGCTAATGACCGATTATAATGCATTTAAAAGATCTTTTAAATATGACGAGAATGCTGAGATTTTTAAAGAAAGAACTGAAGAGGAAATACATTCTATAATTGACGAGTTCACAGATAAAATTTGGTACGACAGACACCAAATGTTGAAATACAGGGTTGAAAATAAACAGATAAAAGTAGATCCTGAAATTTGGGAAGGTGCCCTTAAAGCAGCAGAAATGGTTGAAGAAAAATACGGGATTGAAAATCTTGGCCCACGTAGTGATTTTGAATGGGGAATGCTCAATGGCAAACTTTCTGCTCTTCGTTGGGTTGTTGGTTTCGAGTGGGATATGCTAGATACATAAAAAGACATAACAAGGCGATGCACCTGACTGCTATTCCGCTGTGCTCCATTGCGGCAGGTGAGCTTGAACGTTAGAGCGCATAGGGATATTTTTGAACGAATTAAGTCATGTATAAAGAGAAGATTAATTTAAATGGCGGTGTAATAATAATTGGATCACTACTTTGGGAGGATGATCTAAATCATGGGGATAAATTAAGAAAAACTTGGCGGGAAAATTCATTAGAAATTGAAAATAAAATATTAGCGAAATTACCAATTCGATATGGGAGATATTCTAGAAGTGGTATCTACACTATGGTTTTCTCAACCAATTGTGAGAGAAGAAAAACATTAAGTACAGGATATATTATACCTTTTAAGAAGAATCCTATAAACTCTATAGATATTTTAATTGCAGAAGCTAGAGAAATGTCAAATGCTGAAGGAATGAATGGAAAATTCGTCGGTGGTAACCAAAAATTATGGAGTTCAATGGGAATTATTTTAAATAATGATAAACTGGAGAAAAAACTAAAAGAATTTATATTGAAAAAATGGGAAGAGAATTTCATAAATGATGGAGGTAGCCTAGATTTGAAAGATTACAAAATCGGCCGAGAAAAACAGAGCATTTCGCGTAAAGGTGAGTTGCAAATAAATTGGCCTAAGGCTTTGAATTCAAAAGACACGATCAAAATAGATAGACTAGATTTCCTTCTTGCCACTTCTACCAAGCCTAAACATAAAAAATCAAAGCTAAAGAAATATCCTAATGTTTACGAAATAGCAGAATCCATACAAAATGATAATACCCGTGATTATTTTTTAAATAATTTTAAGCATAATATCATTACTTTTAATGATGTTAAAATTATAAATAAACTAAATAATGCACTCTAACAAAGGCATCAACACGGAAGTGAAAATGTGGGGAATGATTTGGCAAGTGTTTTTTTAGCATGTTCGCGCCGATTATACTCAAACGTTAGAGAGTAATAATCATGAGTAAGACTCTTTATTCAATCATTCCTGACCCTGAGGCTTTATTAGCTTTGGAACCAGAAGAACTTGCCGGAATCGTCTTGGAGGTGATTAATTCAACTGAGCAGCTTAGTAGGGGACATCTTAATCGCTATAATTTCAGCCTTCCACATAATTTCAACGAATACCCTCAACAATATCAGGAAGATATCAGTAAAGCCGTTATGGAGGCCTGGGTTTGGCTGGAACGAGAAGGCTTGATAGCTCCTGAACCGGGCAGCCAAGGTGAATGGGTTTTCGTCACCAGACGAGGTGAAAAAATAAAATCTACTGACGACCTTCAAGCTTATCGCAAATCAGATCTTTTACCAAAGGGACAACTTCACCCGACGATTGCGCAAAAAGTATGGGCATCATTTCTTAGAGGTGATTACGATACAGCTGTGTTTCAAGCATTCAAAGAGGTGGAGGTCGCAGTTAGAAAGGCAGGTAATTTTACGAAAGAAGACTATGGTGTAGAACTAATGCGTAAAGCTTTCCATGTAACCAATGGACCTTTAACGGATAAAACAGAATCTAAAGCAGAGCGAGAAGCCTTATCTCACTTGTTCGCAGGTGCGCTAGGCTATTATAAAAATCCTGGCAGTCATTGTTATGTTGAGGTTCAAGCTGAAGAAGCAGTAGAAATAATCATTTTAGCAAGCCATCTTTTGAAAATAGTAGATTATAGAGTTTAAAAGTTAAGGCTCTAACAACTGCGTTGAGCGGATGCGGTAAACCGCACCGCTCATGCAGAGCGTTAGCTGGCTTATAATTTAACATCTAGAACTCTTTTCAGAAGAATATCTTCAATATTTTGCTTAGAATCAAGAACAGCTAAAACATATACTTTATCATCTTGGGCCCTATACATTAGTCTCCATGAAGCTACAATTAATTCACGATACTGATAAATTCCGTATTCTTGCAACTCAGGAATGATCCGTCCACGTTTAGGCGAATGATGAAGGCAGGTGAGATTGCCGCGGGCTCTTGATAAAAAAAGGGACACGATACTTTTTTCAAAAAAAGTTCATGTCCCCTTTTTTATCGAGATCTTCGCTTTGCCCGCAATGACATATATCCAAGTAATTTCAGGACAGGGGTTAAAATTTATCATAAGAAACAATTTCTTCTAAACTCTTTCTCCCTCTGAAAACAGGCTCTTCATCTGGATACCCTAAAGGAGTTAAAGCTAAAACCCTTACTTCATCAGGAACATTCAGGATGGGTTTTACCTGTTTTTCCTCAAAGGCGCCTATCCAACAGGTTCCAAGGTTTTCTTCCTGGGCCTGAAGGATAAGATGTTCTAAGGCAATGGTGACATCTATAGGCCAAGACTTCATGTAGCGACCCATATGGGCATAGCATTCATCAGGAAAACCACAGGCAACAATAATAAGAGGAGCTTTAGCCATAAAATACTGGCCAAAGGCGGCCTCAGCCAACTTTTCCTTTAATCCCTGATCCTTGACGATGATAAATTTCCAGGGTTGGAGATTTTTTCCTGAAGGAGCCAGACGAGCGGCTTCCATAACCCTATGAAGCACATCTTCAGGGATGGGATCCTCCTTGTACTTCCTTATGCTTTGTCTTTTTTTGACAACTTCTAAGACGCTCATTTTTCCTCCTTTTTTTGTCCTTATATCATTGAGAAAAGCAAAGAAAACTGCTGGCAATAATATTTAATCACATATTTTTGGGCAAAGCCAATTTATACTTTTCTAAAAGGATTAAATATTTTTTAGCTTCCTCCTGCTTATTCCTCTTTTTAAAACCTGTTACCAATACCTGGCACTTCCTAACCAGCTCTTGTCTGACAAGCATTTCCTGGGAAGGAGTTAGCCCGAGTTCTAAAGCTTTTTCCAAGGCTTTAATCCTGAACCTATCCATGCCCCAGAATTTTTGAGAAATCTGGTCAGGATGACCGCCCCGTTTTACAATCAAAGGCTTTGAAATTAAATAAATTGGATATCTTTGAGCTACCCTGATTCCAAAATCATAATCTTCGCAGACGGGCAGTTCTTCATCAAAGCCCCCAATTTCCTCGAAAACTTCTCTTCTGAATAGGGCCGAAGATAGACTGAGAAGGCAAAGTGCTAAAACCTTATCAAATATCCAGCCTGAATACTTCTGGTGTTTTCTCCTGGGGTTAACCCGCCGGCCTCTTCTTATCCAAATTTCCTCTGTATAACATATTTTTGCCTGGGGAATGTTTTCTATTAAATTCATCTGGGCTTTTACCTTTTCTTTCTTCCATAAGTCATCTGAATCTAAAAAAGTTATATAATCGCCCCTGGCTAAGCTGAGACCAAGGTTTCGTGCCGTACTTATCCCTTTATTCATCTGAAAATGATAGCACACTTTATCTCCAAAAGACTTGACAATTTCTCTTGTATTATCCGTTGAGCCGTCATCGATAATCAAAAGTTCGAATAAATCTGAAGCAGTCTGAGGAGCAAAATAATCCTGTTCTAAAACAGATTGGATAGCTTCCTTTAAAAAGCAAGCTCGATTATAAGAGGGAATAATAACACTAATCATTGAAGAAAAAAGGCAAAATTCAGAAAACTTTAGAAATAGTAATTTTTTCTCTTTTATCAAATAGTATTTTTATCCTGCCCCAACTTGTCGTCACATCAGCCTCTCCGAAAAACTGGCAAAGAGCTGAAGGCTGGTGAAGAATATTGAAGACCTCTTTTCCAACTTCAAAAAAATTAATAAGGAAAGGTAGAGAAAAAACCTTTTCTCCCTTTTTTTCTATATTCTTATCATCCCAGATCTGTCCTTGGCCGACTGCTTTATTCTCCAAGCTCAGTTTATATATTAGCCTATCAACCAAGAGTTCAAATCCATTTCTGTTTTTCAATTTTATCTTAAAAATTAAATCTGCCCCTCCGATAGTCAAGTCTTTAACCTGAAGAGCCAGAAATTCAATCTCAGGTTTCTTAAGGATGGGAAATTCCCCGGAAAAGACAAAAGGAAGTCTTTCTGTCTTTTTTCTTCTTTCTGAAAAGGTCAGGCCTCCAGCTATATAACAGAGAGCTTTGTCTTCTTTCTCTATCCCTTTTACAGCCTGAAACAAAAGGTCATACGTTATTTTCATAGGAAGGGAAATCAGAGTATTTTCTTTGGCATCTATCTTTATGTTATTTTCAAGAGCAGTTTTCAGCCTGAGGTATTCCTTTCCATTAACCACAAGACGGTAGTCATAGCTCGAAAGATACATGGGTTTTGAGGAGGAATTAGTTATATTCAGATAAAAAACAAGGGAGAGTCCTGTGAAATCTAAATCCTGGACTCTTTTTTCTTTAAGAGAAATATTTAGACTTTTTTTTATTGACTTGGCCGCAGCCAAAGTAAAAAATACACTCAAAAAAACCAAAAGGAGGCAAATTTTTTTTCTTATTTCTTTCATTCTTTATTCACTTTTTTTTAATTTTTAAGGATACACTAATGAAGGATTGAGAACAAGTATAAAAAAGGTTTGAACAAAGGGGAATCTGTTTCTATAATAATATCTTATAAAAAAATAAAAGGAGGAAAAAATGAAGCATTATATAAAATCCATTCCTTTAGCATTAATAATTATTTTAATATTTACTTTTACTATTTTTGCCAAAGAAGAAGACAAGTCTAAAAGCTCGGAATGGAAAATTGAAGATGTCATTAACCAGGAGAGAGCGGGAAGCTTTCAAATCTCTCCGAACGGCAACTGGGCTGTTTGGTTAAAAACCACACCTCATAAAAAGAAAGACAGAAGAATCAGCCATCTTTTCCTGACCAGTCTCCAGGAAAAAGGCGAAACTATCCAGTTAACTCGAGGAGAAAACAGGGAATTCAATCCCAAGTGGACACCTTCTGGAAAATTTATCAGTTTCCTGAGTACCAGGAAAGAAAAGGACGAAAAAGAAGAAAGTTCAGGAGCTCAGATATGGCTCCTGGACCGCCGCGGGGGTGAACCCTGGAAAATAACTTCCCTTCAGTTTGGTATGATGGGCTATGAGTGGGTTGATGATAACCGTATTGTTATTCTCACCCGAGAAAACCGTACCTTACGGGAGCAAAGAAAGAAAGAAAGGAAGGATACTTCTTACATAGTAGAAGACCAGGAACATATGCCTTCTCACCGCCTCTTCCTCTTCGATGTTAAAGCAAAAAAGATGACTCGCCTGACGGAGAATATTGACCAGATTACAAATTTTGCCCTCTCTTTTAACAAAAAATGGATCCTTACCCGTAATAATCAAAGTGTTCGTTTTGCTGTCGACAGAAAAATCAAGCCAAAATACTTTCTGGTAAACATGGAAGACAAATCCAGTCTTGAGCTTTTTCCAGACCCAACTTTTAAACCAACAAGCTTTCACTGGGCAATGGATGACAAGGGTTTTTATTTCTCTATCAACCGCACCAGTGATTACATTCACGATGGGCCAGGAGCAAGCTTTCTCTACTATTTTGACCTTGAGACAAAAAAGCATGAAGAAGTTCCCTTAGACTGGGAATGGGGTCTATTTTACCTTGGGTTTCAGGCAAGAGAGGACGGTTTTATTGCCTCCTTAGCCAATGGAGCACGACCCAAATGGCGCCGCTATTACAAAAAAGGAAATACTTTCAGCTTCAAAGAACTAAAAGGGAAACATTATCCTAATATTTATGGACTTGTTCTTCAAGAAAAGGGAAAAACAGCTCTTTACTGCTATTCTACTGCCTCTAAACCCGCTCAATGGTTTCTGGCCACCCTAAAAGGAAACTCTCTTCAGACAAAAAAGCAGATAACCGAGCTCAATGCTTACCTTAAGAATAAAACCAAGGCAAAAACAGAAGTCATCAAGTGGATTGGAGCCCTGGATGAAGAAATCGAGGGTGTCCTTTATTATCCCCACAATTATATAAAAGATAAACGTTACCCCCTTATTCTAATGATTCACGGAGGGCCCACAGGAGTTGACATGGATTCCTTCCGCGAGTCCTGGATAGATTACCCAAATATGATGGCTCAAAAGGGGGTTTTTGTCCTCAGGCCTAATTATCATGGCTCAGGAGGCTATGGACAACAATTTGCTGAATCAATCAAGGGCCACTACTATGAGTATGAGATTCCAGACATGCTCAAAGGCATTGATTATCTTGTGAAAAAAGGCCTGGTAGACCCGGATAAATTAGGAACTATGGGATGGTCTAACGGCGGAATTTTAACCATTGGTCTTAGTGTCTGGACTGACCGCTTCAAGATTGCAGGAGTAGGCGCTGCTGATGTTAATTGGACAAGCGATTATGGAAATTGCCATTTCGGAGTGAGCTTCGACAATTACTATTTCAAAGGGGCGCCATGGGATGAATTGGAGCATTATATAAAAAAGTCGCCTCTTTTTCATCTCAAAGATATGAAAGTCCCAACCATTATTTTCCATGGAACAGAAGACACTAATGTTCCCTATAGTCAGGGATGGGAATATTACCGTGCCCTTCAACAAATCGGAAAAGCACCTGTGCGATTCATTATCTTTCCCGGCCAAAAGCATGTCTTCAATAAATTGACCCACCAGCAGCGCAAAATGAAAGAAGAGATTGAATGGTTTGACAAATACTTTTTTAAGACTTTGAAAAAAGAAAATGAAGCTTTTAAAAAAGGTTCTCCCTTAGATATCGCTTTCAAGAAAGAAAAATTTGAAAAAGCAGGTCTTCTTTACGGAAAAAAATTCAAAGGCTTTCTTATCCCTGAGCTGGTTAAGACAGAAGAAGCTGAAGTGGGGCGATTTGAAGTCACTCGAGCCCAGTGGGCCGCCTTTGATAAAAAATACAAGTACCAATCTGGCACAGGAAACTTTCCTGTAAACGGCATTGCCTTTGAAGATGCCTTAAAATATGTAAAGTGGTTAAGCAAGCTCACCGGTAAAAAACACAGGCTGCCAAAAATTTTGGAAGCTCAAAAATTAGCTAAAAAAGGGGGAAAGGATGGCAATACTCTTGATTATTGGGCCGGTTACTCCATAAACCCAGACGATGCCAAACTTCTTCTTCAAAAGGTCAAAGCTCTGAAAGCATCTGCTTCCCTTCTTCTTCCTGTTGACAGCCGGCCTGCTTCAGGAGAAGAAATGATATACGGCTTGGGAGGCAATGTGGCTGAATGGGCTGTGGACGAGAAGGGCAAAGGGAAAATAGTCGGACGAAGCGCCATAACTCCAATCGACCCCAGCGGCAACTATGACCAGCCTTCTCTTGATTATGTTGGACTGAGGGTTTTTAAAAACAGTAAGTAAAACATTTCAAATGGGAAGCATCTTTTTTTCCTTGATAAGAGATAAAGTAGTCACAACGAGGGGTAGGCGGTTTGAAGGCACGCTCGCTTTGTCCCAGCGAGCCAAAGCGGCTCGATTCAGGCTTCGCTCTTCCTCCCTCCAGTCGGAAACCGTGCCCGCTCAGCCTTCATACGACCTTGTTCACCG
>Ga0209986_10000915_pt1 | contig 28983 bp, 15 predicted proteins | sample BlataG_FD_183168 | JGI IMG/M metagenome (GOLD analysis project Ga0209986, IMG submission 183168) | Deep subsurface microbial communities from Black Sea to uncover new lineages of life (NeLLi) - Black_00105 metaG (SPAdes) (version 2) | ecosystem: Environmental > Aquatic > Marine > Oceanic >...
GTGCTGATGTTTACCGGGGTTGACCATTGACCGTCTGTTTTTTTTGAGTAAAAGATATAATTATACGAGCCAATTTTTGCTGTATAAACCAGGACAGAATCATTTCCGGAAACAATTGGGTTGAAATTAATCTGATAGGAATTTATTTCGTCGTTAAGTTTTCTTTCTCTGTATCTTATTGGTTCTTCCTTCAATTTTCCTTTATTTCCCTGTAAACTGTTTTCGTAAAAACATCTAAATAGCCAAGGTTGATAATCCGTAATTTTTCGGCACTTGCTTCTTCCAATGTATCAAATTGTCCGGTTGTATAACGGTAAAATTGATCCGCATCATTATAAACAACCTTTACATCGTAAAATTCTTTAAAATAGGTAACATCGACAGGGTTTTTCAGCGCCATTAACTGTACGGTAAAGAACAAAATCTCATCCTCCTCGAGAGCAACATAATCATCATCCCGTATAACAGCATTCCGGATCAGTATGGAAGAGTCGATTGATTCAACTGTGGGAATGCTGGAAAAATCAAGGATTGGTTTCGGAGGAATAACTTCGCGTTTGAAAGAAGGATCGGGTACTAATTCGATGTTGATAACGATTTCCGTTAAGGGAAAATCAACCGGCAGTGAAACAAATTCCAGGTGTTTATTATAACCAAGGCCTTCAAAGATCAGTTGGTAATCACCACTGTTTGTCTTAAAACTGTAAAGTCCGGTTTCTGTATTTGGGAAGCTCACATCAATTGTGTCAGCCAGGGTAGTATGTATGAGGCTGACATAAAAATCTTTATTGAATTGACGAATTGTATCCTGCAGGCTTACTATGCCCTTGATTTCAAAACTCCTTTTTATGTCTTTGCCAAACAATGATAACCTGTAAATTTCCATCGATTTATAGCCCACGAGCATGGAATAATATGCATAAGCCCCGTTTTTTACTGGTTGAAAGAAAAGATTATCATCCGTGGAATTTATTGGATAACCGAGGTTTTCGGGTTTCCCCCAACTTTTATTAGTCCTTTTAGCTTTGAAGATATCATAACCTCCCATATTGAAATGTCCTTCTGAACTGAAATAGATCAATGAGTCGTTACTTGTTATAAAAGGTGTATTCTCATTAAATGGTGTATTAATACCCGAACCAAGATTAACTGCCGGACCCCAGTCACCATTTTCACTCCTTTCTGATTTGTAAATATCGAGGCCCCCGATGCTCCCTTCCCGGTTGCTTGTGAAATATAATGTTTTGCCATCCCTGGAAATGGATGCATGTGATTCGTAATATTTTGTATTGATGTTTCTGTTTAATTTTTTAATTTTGCTCCACTCACCATTCTTAAAATAGCTGACATATATATTGCCAACAAAATCATCAATTTTATAAATGTATAACTCAGTGCCGTCGTAGTTCAATGAAGTGGAAGAACAATCCCTGTCCGATCCGATTTGATAAGTAATGTCAATAGGTATAGTCCATTCACCAGCTTCTTTCCTTGAGTAATAAATAACATCCTCTTCACCAAATTTACATGTATAAACAAGAGTAGACTCATCTCCTGAAACAGCCGGACAAAGGTTCAGTGAGACGATGTTTATTTTCTCTCCAAGGTTTTCTTTTTCAATTTTAACAGGGGTTTCCATTAGTTTTTTTGCATTCTGACAAGCCAATATTTGCTGGTCGATAAAATCGGCATTTACCACTTCATCTCTTGCGGTCAACAAATCCTTGAATTTTTTATAAGTGGCAATGGCTTTATCCGGTTCGTTATTTACGCGGTAAGCATTTCCCAACGAGAAGTAGGCATCCAGGGGTGCCTGTGTTTCCTTAAATGATTTTTCATTGGCGTCATAATTGGTATTAACTACAGCCAGTTTCAAATAAGAAATGGCTTTGGTTTGTTCAAAGGGTATGTTCAAATAACAGTTTCCGATTTTATATTGAATGTTGGCATTTTCCTGTTGCAGATCATACAGGCTGAGATACAGCGGATTGGCTAATTCATATTCTCCGAATAAATAATGTGATTCTGCCTGAACAAAAAATTTCTTTATTAAGGATTTACTTTGGGTGAATGCCAGGTTCAGGCCAGGAACTAAAATGAAGAAAATAAAAAAAGATCTTTTCATATCAGGAAATATGAAGTTTATAGTCATGACGGACAAATATAATTATATGTATCGGAATTTACTATTCACTTAGTTCATGAGATCGTCACGCTTGCAGCGTGACTAAGTTCAAAATTGTTTATTGATTTACAATAAGTTATGTGTATGTAATAAAACTTATCTTATAAAAGGCTAAGGTTTTTAACTGCACATATTAACCTTTTAGCCTTCATTTAGACTTATTTTTTTGTCTTTATGACATACTTTTCCTATTTTCTTTACATTATATTAATTATTATGTTTTTCTATGTTTTCTCTTTTTATATATAAATGAAATCTTTATATGTCATTTCAAATAATAATTTCTTAAAATCCTAATATCTTTTATCTTTCTTAGCCCTTTTATCTTTCTTAGCCCTTGCCCCGTTCACCCCGTTGGATTTATTGATTTATCCTACGGGGTAAATTTGCGAAGCTATGTTTTCTAGCATTGCCTGTAACAATTACTTTATGGACAAACACTAATTAACGTGAGTTCGATATCCGCTTAGCGGATTACGATGCTGTCGGATGCCTGCCTGACGTCTGGCAGGTTTCCATCCGACAGTTAATGATATGGCACGATTTTAATTATCTCGGTATTCAATGTCAGGTGGAAATCTGCCTGAGGCAGACAGGCACCTGACATCATGTAATTAGATTAATTGTTGTATTTTTCCGTGTAAAAAACAGTTATTCTATATCGAATGTGAAAGAGTAATTGCCTGAATATGTTGTATATGTAAATTTGCCGGTTTCTTTATTATAGGATATTACGGCAATTACTTTTTGAGTTGTTTTATCGATCACTTTAAGGTTAAAATTTTCATCAATTCTGATGATTTTACCTTTCATATCAATCATTCCTTCAAACTTTGCAAGGATAGTTTCTCCTTCGTCCGGCAGGATTTCAATACGGTAAATATCTTTATCTCCGAACCCATCCGGCTTGATTTTGGATATATATCCGGTTTTTCCGTTTCCAACCGGACTATAGAATAAATCATCTCCGGTTGTGTTTACAGGAAACCCTATATTAACCGGGGAAGACCATTTATTATCATTTGTTTTTTCAGAATAAAAGATATCGAAACCACCCATATTGTAATGGCCTTTTGAACTAAAGTATAGTATGGAATCATTTTGCGAAATAAAAGGTGTTTCTTCATCATACGGAGTGTTTATTTCAGGGCCAAGATTTGTAACAGAGCCCCACTCTCCGGAAGAGGTCAGGGTTGCTTTATATATATCCAATTCGCCCTGGCCACCACGGCGGTTACTGGTAAAGTACAATGTTTTGCCATCAGGAGAGATTGATGCATGCGTTTCAGCCCTGCCCGAATTAATTTCTTCATTTAATGGTTCGATATTTGACCAAAAGGTTTCTCCTAAGTGACTTACGTAAATATCGCGGTTGTTCTTTTCACCTTTTACAAAATAAAGAGTTTTTCCGTCAGCCGAAAAACACACCGGCACACAATCTCCATCCGAACCTATTTGTGGTGTGATGTTCTCCGGTTCAGTCCATTTTCCTTCTACTTTTCTTGAAACATATACCGCATCGTAAAATTTCTCCTGATTCATAAAAGCGAGCAGTGATTCATCCCATGAAATGACAGGATTATAGTTTGCGGATGAATTATTAATAACATCGCCCAGGTTTTTTTCTTTGATTTTTATGGGTATATCCTGTATGATTTTGGCCTTTTCACAGGACTTTATTTGCGTATTAACCATGTTGAGATTATAATTTTTTTCAAATCCGGGTAATTCCTTAAAATTATAATAGGTTTCCAGTGCTTTATCAAGTTCATTATTAATATGATAGGCTCTGCCTAGCCAGAAATAGGCATGCAGTGGTGCTTTTTTGGCTGACATGGATCTGGGTTTGTATTTTGTAGTTATATTCTGAATGGCTTTTTCAAGGTATGGAATTGCCCGGTATTCTTCCCCCGGTATATTCAGGTAGCAGTACCCGATCTTGTAATCAATATTAGCATTCATGTACCCGGTATCTTCAAGCTTTAATAAATGGAAAACCGCTTCAGTGTAATCTTCGGCAAGAAAGAAAAAATGTCCATTTTCCAAAGCCTCATCAAGATTTTCATACTCCTGGGTAAATACGGGGCTTACCATTAATAAAAAAATGAATAATAAGAGTGATTGCTTCATCTGAAAAAAATCTATTATGTGATAATAATCAATTTTTTCTATATAATTCCAATCATTTTAATCTGATTATCTGTTTATCTCATAACTCAGGTAAATTTAACAACTTGAATTAGTGTTTGCAAGAAAACGCCAATTTATTCATAAACTCATGAGATCGCCCCGATAGCCATCGGGGCTAAGTTCTGCGTTACGCTTGTCAGAAAAATGCTCATTTACACGAGTAAACTCTGCTTTTTCTGACTTCACAAGCCTTGAACTTGACGTTTTCTTATCAAACACTGAGTTTTCTTGCAGGCACTAATTAAGAAAATAAACACTCACCTGACAAATTACTTTTGGTGAGACCGCTCCACCTGGTTAATTCAAATTTTTCAGATAGTTATTAAATTATTCAGAGCACAGGTGAAATAGCTTACTTAATTTTCAGATGTTCAGGCACTTCGGTTTTTTGTATCTTTATATTGTTTTCAGTTATGCCTTCAACACCGAAATCAACCCGCCGGTTCAATTTCCTTCCTTCCGGATTATCCGTTCCGTCGGGGTTTTGATTTATTGCAACCGGATTATTTTCGCCTTTGCCAAGGGGTGTTAGCCTGCTTTTTTCGATTCCCATCTCTGTCAGATAGTTAAGTGCTGCTGATGCTCTTTTTTCAGAAAGGCTCAAATTGTATATATCAGAACCTTTTGAATCGGTATTTCCGATAATCTGAAGGTTGAGTTTTTTAAATTTCTCCAAAACCGCATAAATGTTGTCAAGTTCTTTTGTCGACTTTTTTGACAATGAATAGTCATCAAAACTGAAAAAGACACTATTAATGTAAAAAATTTCTTCTTCAACCGTTTTTATTGGCTCCGGAGTGGTATCTGTTGTTGTACTTACAGGACTGATTATAAGGCTTGTATCTGTGATTTCTACGTGGTCGACCAAACTAACCATTCCTTCAATTTTTTCTTTTCCGGGGCTTATTTCGGAGAAGAATTCAATTTCATAGATATTTTCCTTTTCTGGTTCATCAGAAAGAATTCTTGATTGATAACCCGATATTTTATTTTTCAAAGGAGTATAGAACAAGTCATCGTCTGTTGTATTGATTGGATAACCTAAATTACAAGGCTCTGTCCATGTACCGTTTGCAAGTTTATTACTATAGAAAACATCGTATCCGCCGATATTATAATGTCCTTCGGAACTAAAATAAAGAGTTTTTCCATCGGAAGAAAAGAAGGGAGTATTTTCGTTATAGGCTGTATTAATTACGGGACCTAAATTGATCGCAGGTGCCCATTCGCCTTGATTATCCAATTCTGATTTATAAATATCAAAACCACCGAATCCTTCCTTTCTGTTACTCACAAAATAAAGTGTTTTGCCATCGGGTGTCAGGCAAGCATGAATTTCATCCCGATTTGAATTTATGTTTTTATTTAAACTCATTTTTTTGCCCCATCTTCCTGAGGAATAATTACTTTCGTACAATTCATAATGAGTAGTGGGCTTATGGATCAAAAGCAGTTTTGAACCATCGAAAGAGAGTGAGGCAACTTGAAGCTGTCCGTCTGATTCCACCTCCATAGTAATATTTTCAGGATCTGTCCAGATTCCATTCTGTTTTTTTGAAAAAAATATTGCCTCATAATATTTGCGGCGACTCATGAATACCAAGCGATTACCGTTGCCAGACAGAGCCGGTTTATAATTTTGAGAACCGATATTTATGTTTGGAACTGGTATTATCTCGTAATCGACCGGGTTTTCCTGAAGAGTAACAGCGTTATTACAATTGCTGATTTTTCGATCGACTTCGACTGTATTACCACCCTTTTCTTCAATCAATTTTTTGTATTGATGGTAATAATCAAGAGCTTTTGACAGCTCATTATTTATTTGACAGGCTTCCCCCATCAGCAAAAGAGCTTCAACAGGAGCTTTTTTTTCTTTATAAGATTCTTTTTTGTATCTAAAGCTGATATTTTTTATGGCTGTTTCAAGATAAGGAACAGCATTTTTCTTTTTCCCATAAATATTCAGATATGCTTTACCCGTTTTGTAATGAATATTGGCATTGTTTAATCCTGCATCGATCAGCTTCAGGTATAATGGTAATGCTTCGGAGTAGTTTTCATACATCATTAAGAACTCTGCATCATAAAAAATTTTTTCCTTATCCAAAACATCCTGTGAAATGGAAATATTATAATTAAAAAGAAAAATTAAAATACACGGAACTATTTGCTTCATTTTTTGTATCGGAATGTTTATGGCTTGATAATGGCTAATTTTATTATACTTTGCATTTTTTGTAGACTGCCGACTGTGGATTGACTGCCCGCCCGAACGTACCGTTCGGTACGGGCGGGCCGACTATTAACTAATTAGAGTCTGCTCCGAAAAGTCAGAATTCAATGATTTTAAACTTTTTTACCCCTGACCCCTAAAGGGGAACCAGTTGAAAATCTGAAATCTAAAATCGTTAACTTAGCCCCGCCTGGACGGGGCGATCTCACGAAGTAATCCTTGTTCGATATTCAAAATGTTCCAATATTTTAATATTATAGACAAGCACTAATTATTTATGAAACCTGAAAAATTAAGGTTTTTTTTAAATTTGTGAAACAATGTCCTAAAAGTATCGAAAGAGGTATGGAGGGCTTATTAAGTGGTAACCCGTTTATTTTAACCTGAATTTTAAATTTTCAGGTACGTTTACTTCTTCTGTAATTATTGGTTTTTCAAATGATCCCAGAACATGCATGTCTGTGCGGCGATTGAATGTTCTACCCTCCGGGCAATCAATTCCGTCAGGAAAATTGTTAATAGCAATATGCTTGCTTTCACCTACACCTTTTGTCTCTAACCGTTTCTTTTCAATACCTTTATTTACCAAATAATTGACAACCGAATTTGCTCTTTTAACGGATAACCGTTTATTATACCATACAGCGCCTATGGCATCCGTATGTCCAACTATCTCGATCCTGAGACCAGGATTCCCGGACATTATTTCAAATAATTCCTCCAACCTCGATTTTTCACTTTCTTTGATGGAATAATCATCAAAATCAAAAAAAATGCTTTTCAATACGATTTTCTCAAAAGGTTTTAATTCGGCACTTAAAACAATTTCAGCTATGGAATAGTCATCAGGAATGACAAAGTCTTTACTAACTGATTGGTAGCCTGTTCTTTCAAATTGAATTTTGTAGCTGCCGGTTTTTTTTAAGGTATACAAAAATTTTCCCGATTCCTTATCCGGTTCAAATTCTTTGATGGTCTCTGAACTTGATTTATCGATTAATCTTATTATTGTTGGTGCATAGATATCTTCCGGTTTTACCGAATAGCTTACCATTCCATTTACTGCCACTTCTCTTGGATTTTTGTCAGAATAAATTTCAAGCCGGTAAATATCTTCTTGTCCAAGTCCTTTTTCCGAATTAAAAATCGAATAGTAGGCATTTATCCCGTTATTTACAGGAACGAAGAACAAATCATCATCCGTAGTATTGATCGGATAACCTATGTTTACCGGCTTTAACCAGGTACCGTTTTCCAACTTCGTTGAATAAAAGATATCAAAGCCACCAATATTGTCATGCCCCTGTGAGCTAAAAAACAAGGTTTTTCCATCGTTTGTCAGGAAAGGTGTATCTTCATTGAACTGACTGTTTATTTCAGGACCAAGGTTTACAGCGGGACCCCATTCTCCGGACGGATCATTTCTTTCTGATATATAAATATCCAATCCTCCGTATCCGTTTTTCCGGTTACTGGTAAAATAAAGTGTTTTCCCATCCGGTGATACACAAGCATGAGATTCCCAATATTTTGTATTTATATTTTTATTAAGTTTTACAACCTTGTCCCAAACACCGTCCTCTTGTAATCTGCTTATATAGAGATCGCTGTTGAAATTGTCATCTTTTGACATGTATAATTCTTTTCCATCAAAAGACAAAGAAACGGCATAAATATCTTCGGTTAGAATCTGCGGAAGGATATTTACAGGTACTGTCCAGCTTCCATCCACCTTTTTGGTATAAAAAATCGCATCCTGAAATTGTCTGCTGGACATATAGACCATAGCTGATTCATCTTCTGAAACCAGGGGATTGAAATTAGAGAACCTGTCATTTATGATTTCTCCAATGTTGATTGCGTCAAAATAAACTTTCTTATCCATAAAGGATTTGGCCGTTTCGCATGCTTTAATTTGTTGATTTACAAATTCATAATTTAGAGGATCGGATGGATCCAGCAGTTCGAGGTATTTCTTATATGCCCGGTGGGCTTTGGTTAGATCGCCATTTACCTGGTAGGCATTTGCTAAATAGAAATATGCATCCATCGGTGCTTTCTCTTCCCGGTAATTCCCTTCCCTGTAATATTCAGTAGTATTACTAATCGCCTTTTCGAGATAGGATATCGATTTTTCTTTCTGACCGGGTATGTTTAAATAGCAAACCCCGATTCTGTAGTTGACATTAGAATTATTAGTATTATTCTCAGCTACAAGAAGATATGATAGCAAAGCATCTTTGTACTCTTCATACATCATAAAATATTCTGCATCAAGAAATGCCTCTTTCAGGTCAGGTTCTTCCTGAGGAAAAGCTAAAGTGATAAGGAGGAGGCAAACAATGGTTATAAAGACTCTTTTCATATGGATGGAATTTTCCTATTTTAACAAATTTAAGAATTTATATTAAAAAAAATAAAAAATTCTTTCAAATGCAAGTTGGAAGAAAGGAATGGTGCCTGCCCGAAGGGAAGAATGACTGTGTCGGGGTGAAATTTGAGGTACGAAAACATTTCACCAGGGTAGGAGCTATTTCTACAGGGGAATGTTAGATTACAGTTCTTTTGTCCGGATGGATTAATCCTTATTCTTTTTTTTTCTTTTCAGAATTATTAAGATAAATATAAGAATGGTTACAGGCAAAATCACCCAAATGATCCATCTTCCCATGGGTTTTTCTTTCAGGTCGTCTGTTGGAATGGTTTCGTATCTTTCGAGGGACAACTCAACCAGAGAATCCATAATAGCAGCTATTTCTCCAACCGTTATATAGACTCCTTGCTTATCGTAACCTCCTTTTTCAGCGTTGGTTAGCAAATATTCTACCAATTGGTCATTTGAGGTAATATTTTGAGTTTTAATATCCAGGTTTTCAAGGGTTGTTTTAAGGTTTCCTTCAGACTCTTCAATCATACAATTCAAAAATTCCTCAAGAGTCATATCTCCCCTGGTGGCGGTGATGGTTACAAGAGAATCGATATCCTCTTCATTATAATTATATTCTTCTGCCTGGTCTTTCAAATAATCAACCAGTTCTTTTGAGGTTAGTATCCCTGTTTTTTCAAGGTTAATATTTTCGAGGGCGGCTTTCATTTCGCCATCAGCATGTGTTTTCATGTTATTATAAAAGTCCTCAAGATTCTTATCTGGTTTTGCTTCAACTTCAGGCTTTTCCCTTGAAATAGATTCAGGTTCTGCTTGAGAAATTGCCACCAATGGTTTAATAACAGGTTTTGGGGTATAATCAACCAGAATTTCTTTTTCATTAATATTTCCGAATTTATCCACCAGTTTCAGTTTCAGGATATTTTTCCCTTTTACCGGCGTATATTTATAGGTGATTTTTTTTCTTTTAACTTCAAACTCATCAGAATTTATCAATGATGTATCTAAAAAGGCATTAATAGTAAGTTTCGAATTTTTTTCAACGGAAAGTTCCATTTTCACCGGATCATTATTGTCAACAGTATAAATGCTGTCTCCAATTTCAAATTCTGCAATAATGTCTTTTAAAACCAATTCCGTTTTCGGGAGTGATATTTTTGCTTCCTTTTGATCATAAACAAGTGAAACGAATTCTGATTTTGGTTCAAACCCTTCGCCTTCAATGATCATTTCATAATCACCCTTTATCAACTCAACCTCATATTCGCCGGTTGCTAAATTCGGCTGAATAACAGTCACAGTATCATGTTTAATTGCTTTCAGTATGGTGATTATGAAGGTTGAATCGATTTTATGACCTAATTCTTTTTGTGAAATAATACCCCGGACGAGGAATTTTCTCGGGTGTTCATCGGAGAAAATTTCGAGCCGGAAAATATCCCTTTCTCCATATCCTTCTTCGGGAAATTTTGAGTAAAAAGCGTAAAAGCCCTCCTCAACCGGAACGTAGAACACATCATCATCCGGTGTATTAATCGGGTAACCCATATTTAAAGGAGCCGACCATTCATTATTTTCAAGGAGATTAGAATAGAAGATATCGTATCCTCCCATATTGTAATGGCCGTAAGAACTGAAATAAAGGGTTTTTCCGTCTACTGAAATAAATGGAGATTCTTCATTATAGGGAGTGTTAATTTTAGGACCAAGGTTAATTGCAGTCCCCCAATTTCCTGTGGTGTCTTTTTCTGATCTATAAATATCGAGCCCTCCAAAACCATCCTTGCGGTTACTGGTGAAAAACAGGGATTGGCCATCACTTGAGATACTGGCATGTGATTCCCAGAATTTGGTATTGATGTTATCATTCAGTTTTTCTACTGTTGACCATCTGTTGTCTGAAAACCGGCTTACATAAATATTCCCGTCATAATTATCAAGCCTGTATAAATAGAGTGTGGTACCATCGTATGATAAACTGGAAGAATAAATATCCTGGGCTCCCAGATCAAAAGTCATATTATAGGGAGGCGACCATTCTTCATCTATATATTTTGAATAAAATACAAAATCTCCAAACTGTTGAGACTGAACATATACAATGGTTTTCTGATCGCCGGAGACAACAGGGTTGATATCAGGGAATCTGGAATTAATTATTGGTCCAAGGTTTTCGTATTCGACGAACAACGGTTTTTTCTGGAGTTTTTTTGCATTCCGGCAAGCCTGCATTTGTTTCTCAACAATTACTTTATCATAAACTTTCGGGTTGAGGATTTCTTTAAATTTTTGGTATGCTGCCAGGGCAGAATCCAGTTGGTTGGTTACCCTGTAGGCATGGCCCAGGTAATAATAGGCATCAGCAGGGGCTTGTTTTTCTTTAAACCGACCCTCCTTATATTTAGGGTTTATATTTCTGACGGCTTTTCTCAGGTATTCGATAGCCCTGTCTTTTTGTCCGGGAGTATTCAGATAACACAGTCCAATACGGTAGTTGTAGTTATAGTTTGCTGAGTCGATTTTAATTAAGGACTGGTAATTGGGAAGAGCTTCATTATATTCTTCAAACAAAACGTATGCCTCAGCCCCGATGAATGCATTTTTCCTTCCTTCCTTCGTTGAATAATCGTATACTTCCTGACCAACCTGAGAAAGAAGAATAGCGGATGAAATAAGAAAAAAAGTAATTAGTGTAAGCAGGGACTTTTTCATATGAAAAACATAATCATTTTACGAATTTAAGAATAAATTTATTAGATTTGAAATGAAAAATGACCAATTCGCTTAATCTATTGATAAAAAGGCTAAATTACACTAATTACCCATGTTCCCCAGACCTTTCAAAATTAAGTGGATGTCATTTGCTGGTTTATAATCTTTGGCATATATAAAGTTAAGGCCTTCAATGGTCTCTTTACTTAATCCTTCCCTGTTTTTACCTTCAAGGGGTGTTAATATTCCTTTTTTCAAAGGGGGAAGATTTGCAGTAGTTATTTCAACGGATTTGTAATATCCTACCAGGGATTTCCTTCCGATCGTAACCAGGAATAGATTCCTGAAAAACCCTGTTTTGTTTTTTACAAAGAAGATCAGTACAGGGGTTAGAACAAGGAAGCAGCAAGTGCATAAAAGATCTAATATACGTTTATTCCTTTTGTTTATCTTTTTCGAAACAGAATTTAACTCGATAAGATACAGGTCACCAACCAGGTCAACTGTATTACTGCCGATTATAGACAGACTCTCCGGAGGAGCAATTTTAACAGCGGTATCCAGATGTGTAAGTTTCATCAACGATCTTATTATGATGTTGGAAGGGACGTCGTTTGCACAAAAAATAATCTCATGGATGTTATTAATTGTAATAATATCTTCAACTTGCTCCAAATTACCTAAGTAGTAATTTGATTGATTATGGTTCCGGGGATTTACAAAACCAATAATGTCAGGATTTGTTTTGGTCTTTTCCAGAAGCAATTTAACCTTTTGTGATTCTTCTTCTTCTCCAACAATGACAATTCTTCTTCCGTAGTTATTTCTAAATTGAAATGCATTAATGTTTAATAAATTAAGGAGAATGCGGAACGTAAAAAGTGAAATGCCTGTCCAAAAAGCACCGATCAGGATTAATGCTCTTGAAAAGCGTAAATGTAATGGTAACAGAGCATAAATAATCAGGATAATAACTGTACCCCAAAGTACACCTTTGAGCAATTTGAAAAGTTTGACGGGTTTTTCATATCCACCTGTTATAAGAATGCTGAATAACCAAATTAGGATATAAGACGGTACGGCAAGAAGTAAAAATTCTCCGGGGTAGTTGCTGCCAGGTGAAAATCTGTAACTTGCCCAAAAAGGTGTTATGATATAAAACCCAAGATAAATAAAAAAAGCATCGCTTACAGGCAAAAACGACTGTTTAAAAAAGCGTTTAAGAAGAGTTAATGCTGCCCGAAAATAGATTGCAACGTGTATTAAACTATTTAGAATTGTTGCGTTTTTATTTGAAAAATGTTTTTTGGCAAAAATTATCATTGCCTTATAAAACTGCACAACATAATTTAAACTGCTTTTTTTAGTGCTTTGTCCTTTATAGTGGATAATTGTTGTCTCGGGGTAATAAAAATTTTCGTATCCGGCTTTAATTAAACGATAGGACAGATCGATATCTTCTCCATACATAAAAAAATCCTCGTCCAATAATCCCACTTCATCAATGGCTTTTTTCCGCAGAAACATAAAAGCACCGGGAAGGATTTCAATTTTATGAATTTCATCTTTATTGATATACCCCAGATTATACTTGCCAAACAAGCGTGATTTCGGAAACATTTTCGAAAGGCCGAATATTTTAAAGAAAGCCACACCCGGAGTGGGCAATGCACGTTTCGATTCAGGAAGGAAATTTCCCTTACCGTCAATCAGTTTCACACCTAATCCGCCGGCGGCAGGGGTTATGTCCATGAAATTTATGCATTTTTCAAAAGTAGTTTCTTCAACAAGAGTATCCGGGTTAAGCAGAAGAATATATTCCCCTTTTGCCAGTCTGACAGCTTGATTATTTGCATAAGAAAACCCCGTGTTTTTTTTGTTTTCGATTAAAATAACCTCAGGAAACTTTTCCTTTACCATTTTGTTTGATCCATCAACCGAGTGGTTATCTACAACAAAAATTTCGCTTTTGACATTTTTCAAAGCCTTTTGAACCGAATAGAGGTTTTGCTCTAAAAAATATTTCACATTATAATTAACAATGATAACGGAAAGTTTCATTCGAAAAAAATTTAGTTAAACATTTGAATTCCTGTTAATTATAATTATTCATTTTAAACATTTACTTTCTAATACCGTGGAACCCTCATGTTATTTTCATGCTCTTTTCTGACGTTAATGCATGAGGGTTTCATGTTATTTAGCGAGAGTTGTTTCAAAGGGAGTCCTGTTCAGAATTGATCTTCCAAGCGTGATTTCATCTGCATATTCAAGTTCGTCGCCAATTGATACACCACGGGCGATTGTTGATATTTTTATGGGATACATTTTAAATTTTTTATAAATGTAAAAATTAGTGGTATCTCCTTCCATGGTTGTACTAAGAGCGAAAATAATTTCTTTTACCTCGGCTTTTGAGATTTTTTCTTCGAGAGTGTCCAATTTTAATTCTCCCGGACCGATGCCGTCCATTGGTGAAATAATCCCACCCAGGACATGATAAATACCATTGTATTGCTGAGTATTTTCAATGGATAATACATCCTGAATATTTTCCACAATACATATTATGGAATGATCCCTTGAATTATCCGCACAAATATTACATACTTCGGTATCGGAAATGTTATTACAACTCGTGCAATATTTTATTTCATTTCTCAATTTTATCATTGTCTCGCCAAAGTGATTTACTTCCTCGGTTTCCTGTTTCAATAAATACAGAACAAGCCGGAGTGCCGTTTTTCGTCCTATTCCGGGTAATTTGGCAAATTCATTTACTGCATCCTCCAATAATCTGGATGGATAATTGTGTGTGTTCATCTTAATTGTTTATACACTTTAATTATTTCCGTCAAAAATAATATCATTACGAGCCATTACCAACATTTTATAAGTTTAATGGTTTTTCGTATCCTTGCAACATTATTTTCACCTGTTAAATCTAAAGAAACAAATATAAAAACTCAACCGAACGAAGTGAGCTCATGAACAACTTTGAAATATTTTTCTTGTGAATAAATAAGTTCCAATTAAATGTCTTCGTCTACTATTGTTTTTATCATTCTTTCCTATTTTGTTATTCTCATAGGAATATCTTACATAACGGGGCGTAAAGCTGATAATGCTGCTTTTTTTCTTGGGAACAGGAAATCGCCCTGGTATATTGTTTCTTTTGGTATGATCGGAGCATCCCTTTCGGGTGTAACGTTTATTTCCGTTCCGGGATGGATAGGCGACAGCCAGTTTTCATACATGCAAATGGTACTTGGATACTTACTTGGCTATTTTGTAATTGCCAATATTCTGATGCCTCTTTATTACCGGTTAAACCTAACATCCATATATACTTATCTGGAATCTCGTTTTGGCTTCTGGTCGTATAAAACCGGCGCTTCATTTTTTCTCCTGTCGAGGATAATTGGTGCTTCTTTCCGGCTTTTTCTCGTTGCCAATGTTTTACAGATTACAGTTTTTGATGCATGGAAAGTTCCTTTTTGGGCAACCGTTACAATAACAATTCTGCTTATTTGGCTTTATACATTTAAAGGGGGAATAAAAACAATTATCTGGACCGATAGCATGCAAACTCTTTTTATGCTTTTGGCGGTTGGATTTACCGTTTACTATATCAGCGATAGTTTGGATTTGAATTTTAAAAGAATGGTAAACGTAATTGCTGAAAGTGATTTTTCAAAAACATTTTTCTTCGATGATTGGCATGATAAAAGGTATTTTTTCAAGCAATTTTTCAGTGGTGCATTTATTACCATCGTTATGACCGGTTTAGACCAGGATATGATGCAAAAGAACCTGAGCTGTAAAAATATACGTGAAGCAAAGAAAAATATGTACTGGTTCAGTATTGTTCTTGTGCCTGTAAACCTGCTATTTATGTCTTTGGGTGTATTGTTGTTTCTGTTTGCTTCCAGAAACGGAATACCCTATCCTTCCCAATCTGATGATCTGTTCCCAATCATTGCAACCCAGGGGTATTTGGGTTCGATGGTAACTGTTTTTTTTATTTTGGGTTTAATTGCAGCAGCTTATTCCAGTGCCGATTCGGCTCTTACAGCTTTAACCACTTCCTTTACCGTTGATATTTTAAATCCCAGGGGAAAAGATGAATTGGAATTGAAACGGCTAAGAAAGAAAGTGCATGTATTTATTTCCTTTGTTCTTTTAGCGGTAATACTGATCTTTAAAGCAATTAATAACCAAAGTGTGATCAGTGCACTATTTACTGTTGCAGGCTATACTTATGGTCCTTTACTGGGTTTATATAGTTTTGGCTTGTTTACCAGGTTTTCTGTAAGGGACAAATTGGTACCCATAGTGGCAGTTATTTCCCCCATCATTTGTGTTATTTTAAATTATTTTTCTGAGGAATGGCTTTTCGGATACCAGTTTGGATTCGAAATTTTAATTTTAAATGGTTTAATTACTTTTTTGGGTCTCTACATTATACATATACGAAAACCTTAATTGTTTCTGGAGGCTGAAAAAATTTCTTTAAATATATGATTGTACTTTTTATGAATAACCCGTCGTTTAAGCTTAAGGGTTGGTGAAAGTTCGCCGGTTTGGGGAGTCCACTCATCCGTGACCAGCCGGAATCGTTTAATTTGTTCGTGAAATGCCAACTCCTTATTAATCTGGTTTACTTCTTTTTGAAATACTTCGAGAACCTTCGGATGCTGAATCAGATACTCATTATCCCGGTACTTAATATTATGATCCGTCGCCCAATCGTGCAGATAGCTGAAATTCGGTGAAACAAGAGCGCTTGCAAATTTTTCATTTTCCCCAACCACCATAATCTGTTCGATGAAGAGGGATTCTTTAAATTTATTTTCAATTACCTGAGGAGCAATATATTTTCCGCTCGATAATTTAAATATCTCCTTTTTCCTGTCGGTGATTTTCAGGTATTTATTTTCTTCAATTATTCCTACATCCCCTGTATGAAACCATCCTTCCTGATCGATGACTTCTTTTGTCAGATCGGGTTGTTTGTAGTAACCAAGCATTACATTTGGTCCTTTACAAAGAATTTCTCCGTCGTCAGCTATTTTAACTTCTACTTCATTAATAACAGGACCTACCGCCCCGAATTTTATTTCCATGGTGTTTAAATTGCCTACTGCAATCACCGGCGAAGTTTCGGTTAATCCATAGCCTTCGAGAACGGGGATATTTGCAGCCCAGAAAATTGTTGCCAGTCTGGGTTGCAGAGCAGCTCCACCGGACACAATTATTTTTGTATTTCCACCAAGAGCCTCCCTCCATTTTGAAAAGATCAGTTTATCGGCAAGTTTTAGTTTCAGGTAATACCAACTGCTGTTTCCCCTGTGAAATTTGAACTTAAGCCCAAGGTTCACAGCCCAGAAAAAGATCTTTTTCTTCAAAGCCGGCAGTGCTTTCCCTTTGCTAATTATAGCGTCATAAACCCTTTCAAGCAATCGGGGCACAGTACTGAAAATAGCTGGTTTTACTTCTTTCAGATTATCAACCACAGTTGCCATACTTTCAGCATAATAGATACTTATTCCTTTATATTGATAATGATAGTTTACCATCCGCTCATAAATATGGCACAAAGGGAGAAAACTAAGACACTTCGATTCAGGTCCATACGGATGCACTTTGGCAGTGGCAATGCAATTACTGACAATATTATGATGACTAAGCATTACCCCTTTAGGGAAACTGGTTGTACCCGAAGTATAAATTAAAGTCAGGATATCTTCAGGCTTGATGCCGGCTTTTATTTCCAGAAGCTTGTCTTTGAATTTATCAGCATTCTGTTTTCCCAGTTCAACAATTTCCATCCAGTTTTTAGTGCCTTCTATTTCATTAAATGTATAGGTATCTTCGATAAACTTATTTTTCTCAATTATGGGTTTAAGTATATCGAAAAGTGGTTTATCGGAAATCATAATTATTTTGGGTTCGGCATGATCCAGAATATAGTTATATTCTTCTTTACTGATGTTAGGATATATAGGTACATGAATTACTCCAATCTGATTCATACCCATATCGGCAAAATTCCATTCGGGCCGGTTGTTGGAAATGGTAGCGATTTTATCGCCCTTTTTTAACCCGAGCGCAAGCAGGCCGTAACTGAAATTATTCGCATAACTTATGTACTCATTTGTACTGTATGTGACCCATTTTTTATCAACTTTTCCAGCCAGGGCATCTTCCTTCTGGAAATTTTTCCGGTACTGGTCTAAAATGTCAAAAGTTCTGGTTACTCCCATGATTTTAAATTTTGTTTGATCAAATATAAACATTTTTTGGTTTTTAGTTTTTAGTTTGTTGTTTGTAGTTTCCGGGTTCTGGGTTTGTCGTAACTCGTCCGACGACTACAGTTCGTCCGACGAGTTAATTCTTTTTATCAGGGTCATTAGGCTTCGCCGTCATTCATTAGTCATTAGCTCAACACTTTGTGCTTCGCGTCATTCAATTGTCATTTGCTTCGTTGACGCTCAGCGTAATTTGCTCACTTATCTCGCTGTAATTTATCCTTAATTAGATGTGTGGCTACTCGCGCCGGATGAAACAGTTGCAACACTTATCAATAACTATAGTTCCGGCGTGTTTACTTTGTTTGCTTTATTTTCTACTCCCAAAGGGATGCCTGTGGCAAATAATGTTACCCCTCCGGTAATTGCTCTTGTATAAAATTTCTTTGGTCTGCAGGCATCGAACCATTATCTTTTTATTAACAATTTAACAATTTAACAATTTTATCGACTGCCCCTTGCATCTTCATTCTCAATCTCAACCTTAATCTTAACATATTTATTCTTTCTTACTTCATCATTGGAACACCCAAAAAGGCCAAAATCAAACACCTATATGCCTAATATATAGCGTATTAATAAAGGTGCTAATTCAAGGTGACGAAAACAGGAATAGAATGGAAGATACCAGTCCCGGACGGGCTTGAATTACGATGCTGTCGGATGTTTCCATCCGACAATTAATGATATGGCAAGATTTTACATTACTCCGGTATTCAATGTCAGGTGGAAACACCTGACATCATGTAATAATAAAACATGACAACTATGTTTTTTTACTTCAGGATTTTACCTTTTGCTTTTTCAATGGCTTTTTGAATACCACCGGGATGCATACCTCCTGCCGTGGCAAAGAAAGGCTGACCGCCGCCACCACCTTTGATCTCACCGGCTATTTCAGCGATTATAGATCCTGCATTCAATTGTTTCTCCTCAACCAGGTTTTTTGAGATCATAATGGCAAGATGGGCTTTTTTGTTGATTTCAGCGCCTAATACAAGGAACAGGTTCGGAATTTCATTTCTGAGCTGAAAACACAGATCTTTCAAAGCATCAGCAGATTGAATCTCAATCTCTTCTGCAATAACTTCCATGTCATTAATTCTGATAGATTTACTATGAAGGTATTTCTTTTGAATTTGGAGACGTCCCTTATAAAGTTTTTCGAGTTTTTTATTCAATTGAGAATTATCCTTAATTAATGTATTGATATCCTGTAAAATATCCCTGGATCCTTTGATTTGTTTGGTAATTTCTTTCAAAATCCTTAGTTGTTCATTTATATAATTTTCAGCTTTCAGGGCTGTTATTGCCTCTATCCGTCTGATACCTGCTGCAACAGCTCCTTCAGATATGATTTTGAAAAAACCGATTTGCCCGGTTGCATTAACATGAATACCCCCGCAAAGTTCAACTGAATCTCCGAATTTAATAACCCGGACCAGATCACTATACTTTTCTCCAAACAAGGCAATTGCCCCTATTTCAATTGCCTTGTCGATTGTTATGTCAGTCCGTTCCTCACGAATCAGGTTCGAACGAATCAGATTATTTACTATGGATTGGATCTTGGTGAGCTCTTCATCAGATACTTTCCGGAAATGGAAAAAGTCGAATCTGAGATGATCCGGTGTAACAAGGGAACCTTTTTGTTCTACATGGCCTCCAAGCACCTTCCTGAGGGCATAATGCAGAAGGTGTGTTGCCGTATGATTATTTGCTGTAAGTTTCCTTTTCTCTGAATCGACTACTGTATGGAACTTTTCAGCGGGAAATTTTGGTAATTGCCTGGTAATGTGAATACTCAGGTTGTTTTCTTTAATGGTATCAATGATTTGTATCTTCTCGTCTCCGGATTCAATATAACCTGTATCACCAACTTGTCCACCTGCTTCTGCATAAAAAGGAGTTTTGTTAAAAATTAAATGGTATAGATCTTTTCCCTTTGATTTAATCTGACGATATCGTGTAATAAATATTTCTGATTCAAGATTGTTGTACCCTATAAATTCTTGCTGTTCAAATTTTTTCAATTCTATCCAGTCGCCGGCCTCAATGGTGGCAGCCTTTTTTGACCTATCCTTTTGTGCTTTCATTTCCTTTTCAAATCCCTTTCGATCAACCCTTAGTTCATTTTCTCTTAAGATCAACTCGGTTAGATCATAAGGGAATCCATATGTATCATATAATTCAAAGGCGATTTTACCCGGTACAATGATTTGATTCCCTGATTTTGTATTACGGATAATCTGGTCGAGCAGCCCGATGCCGGTTTCCAGTGTTTTGAGAAATGAAATTTCTTCTTCCCGGATTACTTTTATTATGATTTCCTGTTGTGATTTCAGTTCGGTAAAATAATCTCCCATTGTATTCACAAGTACCGGGACCAGTTTATATATAAAAGGTTCAGATTGTTGCAGAAATGTATATCCATACCGGATTGCCCTTCTGAGAATTCTGCGGATAACATAGCCAGCCTTGTTGTTTGAAGGCAATTGCCCGTCGGCAATCGAAAAAGATACAGCCCTGAGGTGATCTGCAACCACCCGCATGGCAACATCGGATTCATTTTCTTTTCCGTATGATTTAGCGGAAATTCTGCTTATTTCACCTATTAGCGGTTGAAATATGTCCGTCTCGTAATTCGATCTTTTCCCCTGTACGGCCATGGCTAATCTTTCAAATCCCAAACCGGTATCAACGTGTTTATTAGGTAGCGGTTCCAGTTCTCCGTTTACTTTCCGGTTGTATTGAATGAAAACAAGATTCCATAATTCAATTACCAGCGGATGATCTTTATTGATCAGTTCCCTGCCGTTAATTTTCCGTCTTTCTTCATCAGGCCTGAGATCGATGTGAATTTCAGAACACGGTCCGCAAGGGCCCGTGTCGCCCATTTCCCAAAAATTATCCTTTTTTGTACCTTCAAGGATCCTGTATTCGTCCAGGATTTCTTTCCAGTGTAAATAGGCTTCGTTATCCCGTTCAAGGTTTTCCTCTTTGCTTCCTTCAAATATTGTAGCAAATAACCGGTCTTTTGGAATCCCAAGCTTTTCAACCAGAAATTCAACACTCCATCTGATGGCTTTTTCTTTGAAATAATCTCCAAACGACCAATTCCCCAGCATTTCAAACATGGTATGGTGATAGGTGTCGTGACCAACTTCCTCAAGATCATTATGTTTGCCGGAGACCCTCAGGCATTTTTGTGTATTGGCTGCTCTGACATGTCTGGCAGGCGAGTTTCCCAGGAAAATATCCTTGAACTGGTTCATTCCGGCATTGGTGAACATCAGGGTCGGATCATTCATAATGACCATGGGAGCAGAAGGAACGATATGATGCTGTTTCGACCGGAAAAAATCGAAAAATGCTTCTCTGATTTGGCTGGAGTTCATGTATCGGAATTTACTCACTTCGTTCATGAGATCGCCCCGATAGCCATCGGGGCTAAGTTCATTGTTTATGGCTTGATAATGGCTAATTTCATTATACTTTGCATTTTTAAGTCGGCAATCTTCTCCAAAGGAGTCCTTCGGACAGTCGGCAGTCGGCAATCTGAAGACTGGGCTTTTTATACTTTTCAGGATTTTGAATCATGTGATTAAGTAATCGTCCGATTTCTTCAGATAGTTTAGTGAAATCATCAAAAATTTCTTTTGGTATATATTCACAGGCAAGAGCAAATGCTTTTTTATATACAGTTAAGTGCCTAAATCCAGTTGCCATTGTGTTATAATTGTTTGATTGTTATTTACTTTTTTGTCGACTGCCGACTGTAGACTAATTATTTATGAAACCTGAAAATTAAGGGTTTTTTTAAATTTGTGAAACTATGTCCTACTTGTTTTGAAAATAAACTAGCAGCTTAAGGTATAAAAAGTAAACCGTTACTTTAAAAGTTAAACCCTAATTACTTGTAAAATTAATTTATTTAAATTAGATTTGCCCCGAATGGGAATTTTTTTTCTGATTCTATTGTATTAAAATTTAGAATGATATGGCTAAAGGAAAATACAAATTCGATCCTGAATCTCTGAGTTTTAACAAAATTCAGTTCAGCATTAAGGCTAAGATTTTCAGGGTTTTTTCATATTTTCTGACGACTTTACTGATTGCAATTGCTTATAATATTTTTTTCTTTTCATTTTTTAATTCTCCGAAAGAAAAGGCTTTAAATCGCGAAATAAGCCAGTTGATACTTAAGTATGAGATAGCTCAAAAGGAATTGGACCTTATTGAAAACGAACTGGCGTTTTTACAGAAAACAGATGATAATATATACCGTACCATTTTCGAGGCTGAACCCATTAATAATTCCAGGCGGGAGAGTGGAATCGGTGGAGTGAACCGGTATACCGACCTTGAAGGTTTCGATAATTCAGAGATCGTTATCGAAACCGCGGAAAGGCTGGATAAAATAAAGAAGAAGTTATACGTACAGACCAAATCCTTTGATGAAATTATTGAATTGGCTAAGAATAAAGAGGATATGCTTGCCAGTGTTCCGGCTATTCAACCCATTTCCAATAAGGATCTCAGGAGAACAGCCTCAGGTTGGGGTTACCGGATGCATCCAATTTATAAAATCCGTCTGTTTCACTATGGTATGGATTTTACAGCACCAACAGGAACTGAAGTTTTCTCTACCGGAAATGGTACTGTTATAGAAGCAAGACGATCACACGGATTTGGCAATACTATCCTTATTGACCACGGATATGGATATAAAACCCGGTATGCTCATTTAAGCAGTTTCAATGTAAGAAAGGGGCAAGAGGTAATACGTGGGGATGTCATCGCTTTTGTGGGAAATACTGGTAGATCAACTGCCCCTCACCTGCATTATGAAGTAATCCAGAATGGAAAGAAGGTAAATCCGGTTAATTACTTTTTTAACGATCTGTCAGCCGAAGAATACGACAGGATGATTGTTCTTTCAATGAAAAGTGGTCAGAGTTTTGACTAAAACAGATATTGCAGAAGAAAGTAAAATATAATCTTTTTCAGAAAAACAATTTTTTCTTCACTTTTATAATTTCAGCCGGTTTGTTATTTATCGAACCGGCTTTTTTATTTTCCATCGATAAGCCAGGTGAACATTCATTTTACTCGTTTTGTTGCGATACATCCGAAACCGATTCCACCCATAAAATTGAAATTTTAATTCCTACTTTTTTGGGAAATGAAAAAAGGAACTACTATGGAAATCAAGCGCCATCCAGGCTTGATCTGATATGGAAAGTTTATTTAGGGAAAGGGAAGACAGTAATTTCCAGGAAAATTGGCGAAAAGATCTGGGCGGGTGCCGGTTGGACAGGCCAACCCCTGTTGGTTCAGGAAGATACGGTAAAATATCTGGTTCAGGGAGCCTATGATCATTTTTTAAAGAAGATCAATGCTGAAACAGGAGAGATCGTATGGCAATATCAGTTTGACGATGTAGTAAAGGGAACGGGAACAATATGGGTAAACGAAAAGGCTGACAAACTTGCTGACAGATACGTTATTCTGCAGGGAAGCAGATTGGGAGTGGAGAATTTTCTTGATTCGAAATATATTCCGAGTTACAGGGCAATATCGTACATCACCGGGGAAGAATTCTGGCGGTTAAACAGCAAATGGACGGATAGTTATAGCAGAGATGTTGACGGATCAGCGCTGATCATTAATGATACAGCCTATATAGGTCTGGAAAACTCCCTGTTCACGGTTTTTGATCCCGATAAAAGGAAAGCAACAATACGAGAGGGTATGTTACAACCGAAAATAATACAGGAACGAAAACTATACCGGCCGGAAGATGTAAAACATCACAATTACAATGTTGTTACCGAATCGTCACCAAGTTTGCTTGGAAACAGGATTTATATAACCTCCGGTTCAGGTCATGTTTATGGTTATGATCTGAATACCCGCGAACTTGAGTGGGACTTTTATATTGGTTCAGATATCGATGGTTCCGCTGTGGTTACCCATGACAGTTGTATTATTGTTACATTTGAGAAACAATATATTAAGGGGAAAGGTGGGGCATTTAAACTCGATCCTTCCAGAGATCCCGGAGATGCTGTTGTATGGTTTCATCCGACAAATAATAGTGAATTTGCCGGTTGGAAAGGTGGGGTTATTGGTTCGGTTGGCATTAATGATTTTTACAGGAAGGATAATTATCCATACCTGGCCGCGATTGCAGGTATTGATGGATATTTATATGTGGTTGATCATAGAACAATTGAAATCGGAAATAATGTATTGGGTCCGGATAGTTTAACATATTACCCGACACCTAAAACTATTTTTAAAAAACAGATCGGTCCTTCCATCTCAACTCCAATATTTGCCGGCAATAAATTGATTATAGCAGGATATCATGGAATATTTTTATTTGAATTTAACGAAAACCTTACATTTACTTTGCTTGACAAATTCGAAACAACCTTCGAAGCTACTCCGATAGCTTATGACAAAAAAATTTATATCGCTTCACGCGATGGATATTTGTATTGTTTTGGTGAAAAGAAAAAAAGTAACGAATAACTTATAACTTACTGAAAAATTCGAACGAACTAATAGTAGCAATCTAAACGAAAACAATTTTTCAGGATACATTGGTTCTTAATCAGGAATTGCTTAAATTAGTAAAATCAATAACTTATTGACTCCTTTACCACTATCGTTATGCCATACAAGGAAAAAAAAGTTGAGAAGTTGTATTATTCCATTAGTGAAGTGGCCTCAATGTTTAATGTAAATGCTTCACTCATTCGTTACTGGGAGAAAGAATTTGATGTTCTTCAACCCAAAAAGAATAAAAAAGGAAATCGGCTCTTTACAAGCAAGGATATTGATAATATTTATATCATTTATCATCTTGTAAAAGAACGCGGAATGACACTTAAAGGTGTTAAAAAGAAACTTAAAGAAAACAGGGAGGATACTATCAATAATGTTGAGGTAGTCAAATCCTTGCAGAATATCAAAAACCTTCTGCTCGAGATAAGGGAAGGATTATAGCCTGATTAAGGTTATAACTGTAACTCTTTCCCTGTTTAGATTTTTGATCTGTCCGGGATACATAATCGTTTATGCATAGATAATCATCACCTTTTAAACAATGACATATCAAGTGATCTTACATTATTCTTAAAAGCAATTACAAAAGCCTGGTTATAACCCGATTCTCTGCATTTTTTCTGTAATTCAATAGCGTCTTCAAGCTTTATGAATTCTCCGATTGTTATACGCCATGCACCCTTGTAGGAATACTCATAAGTTTTGTAGCTTTTACCGACAATAGATATCTCGTATTCTCCTTTCGAATTAGTGCTTGATAGCAACTGAACCCTGTAGATCACTTTATCCTTGGCTTTTTGCTTTTCATCTTCGATTGTCTCAGCCTTTAGTCTTTCTGCCTCCAGTCTCTTTTCTACTTCCAGTCTTTCTGCTTCCAATCTCTCTATGTATAGTCTCTCTGTTTCCAGTCTCTCAGCCTCCAGCCTCTCAGTATCAATATGTTCAGCTTCTGATCTCTTTGGGGCAGTAATATTGAATTCCGTGATTGCAATACTATATAGGGCAGCAGGCAGGGTGGTGAAATTATCCGGATAATATCTCTTATTCAGATTAATTCTGAAAAGCTGTGTTCTCCTGATTCCCGATCTTTCTCTGGTTGTGAAGAAACCAGACTTCTCTCCGTTACGGTTCACCGTAAAAGCCACCTCATCTTTATTTGTGTTTATTACATTGCTGAGGTTTAATGGGATCTCCCATCCTGTTCCGTTGAACCTGCATATAAATATGTCATATCCGCCAAATCCTGGCAGGCCGTCAGAAGAGAAGAACAGGTTTTTTTCTGAGTCCAGGCTCGGGGAAAGTTCATTCCCGGTACTATTAACAGTGTTACCAAGATTTTGTGGTGCAGTCCATCTGCCATTTTCAGATCGGGTAATAAAAAGGTCCATACCTCCAATGCTACCAGGCATATCGGACGAAAAGATCATAATTGTACCGTCGGATGACAGTGTAGGATGTGTATAATTACTATTATTACAGAAAGCAAGTGGGGATATGTCCATTGTCCATCCAGAATTATTTCGGTCAGGTAAGGATTTTGCCCGGTAGATTTTAACCCTGGCATCTTCCTTTGATAATTTTGAGTAATATACTATGGAGAAATCATTGTTAAAGGTGAGACCTTCAGATGGAAATGGGAAAGAGTAGGTGGAAGAAAATAGTCTTGGTCTTCCCAGCACAGAATCTCTGAGAGAGGCATAATACGATTCGATATTGCCAAATGAGAGATGTCGTTCAAGCATTTTCTCATTTCTCTTTGAATGGGAGAGAAATACAATACCATCTCTGTAAAACTGTACACCAGAAGAAGGAGATAGTAATTCAAGGTTAAACGAATCGATTAAAACAGATGGATTATTTATCAGCGTATCTGTTCCGAATACAAGGTTAGAATCAGGACCAATACTATTCCATAAATTCTTGTTTGTAAAACCTTGTGCTGCAAGATTTACAATTGTCATAAGAAATAGTATTGCTATAAGTGTTTTTTTCATTTTTTTAATAACAGGTCTTACCAGTGGTAACGCTTATGCAGTCTTGATTTATTATAGGATAAATTTATTCCTGCCGAAAACTCGATACAGGGTTCTTTTTTAAAGTAGGGTGACTCTTTTGGTAATGCGAAAAAGGCACCTATATGGAATCTGGGATAATTGTATTGGAAAAAGAATGAGATTTTGGTTTTATCGTAGAAATAGGTTCCAATACAGAAATTCTCTATATAGAGTTTTATTAAAGGATTTATGTTTTTGGTAATATCCCGGAATGTTGAGTCGGAGGCACTTATTATAAGTGAAGGTTCCAGGACTATATCCAGGTATCTGCTGAAGAATAACTTATATCCTCCCATTAAAAAGTATTGTCGTGCTTCCGGAATATACAATCCTGCACTATCAGTTTTGCTGGTACTCCCCACAAGATTTGTCGATGAAATACCGGCATAAAATGTTGGCCCATAGTAATATATACCAGCGTCCATATTTTGTTCAAAAGTTCTACTTGCTGTCGCAGTAAGATATGGTTCGACCTGAGAGACAGAATCCATGGTATTGTATATCCCTTTTACTGATACACCAAAGGAGAGAAAGGATAGTGAACTTTTACTTAAATTTACCTGGTACGAGCCTGTAGCACTAACTCCCATAGTATGGGATAATCCTGATGATTTATTAAAAATATAGCCACCTAACCCAAAATTTGTATACCTTGAATAGTCGGGTGAGGGAAAATAACCTGGTATTTTTTTTGAGAGCCTGGTATTTCCACTTATAACCTGTGAATTATTATTCTCCCTTGAAGCAGCAATAAGATCAACTGAGAAGAAATCCTTACTTCCGGCAATAGCAGGATTATAGGTAATCGGGTTATAAATCCAGGAAGAAATAGGATTCAAAGATGATTGCTGTCCATATAACAGATATAGCGGACTGACAAAGATAACGAAAAGGTAAATCTTCCTTAATGCAAACATATTAAATGGAGGATAAATAGTTTACAAATCAAAATCTAATATGTATATACTTATAAAAAGTTATGGGCACCACTAAAAACCTATTTTTTTGGTCCATTGTTTGACACAAATTTAATTCGGTTTTTTCTAAAAACAAAATCTTACCCCTCACCTCTTTTTTCGCCTTGGCTCTTGCCAGTCCGATGGTTCGCACAAATGAACCATTCATGCTGTTTTCCACAAAGCCAAATAAATTCTCGACCCGTGCTCGTGTCCCGGTCTTCTCCTTATTGCTGGCTTTTTGTTTTTCGCTAAGGGGTTTATTACGATACCCTTTCTCTATTACTTTGTTTATTACATCAGCTTTAACATGGTTTTTAAATCAAATATATCACTAATGGTTTTTAGAGGTGCCCTCATGTATGAATTCTGACTGTTGGTCAAATAAAAATTATTTTTTTAAAAAAAGTATCTACTTTCGACATTTTTTGGGTTAAAGATAAATTTGTCAGATAAGGCATTAAGTGTTTTTCTCTGCTCATTTTGTTAGTTTTTTGATTGTGACTGACGGAGCGGAAGCATACCCCGGCGGTGAGATTTTCTCATTTATTCTTATACGCGTTCAAAAAGATTTTAAAAGATTACCCTGGAAATTTAAGATATAACATCTGATATGAAACCTGTATTTCATTCGAAAATCAATAATATTAATGAATTAAGACTGACCAGAGTTTTTCTTTTGGTTGGTCTTTTTTTGTTGATTTCAATGCAGGGATTGGCTCAGACTGCAGTAGCCAGTAATTCTGGCCCAATATGTGCCGGAGAGGATGTTACTTTGTCCGAAACCGGTGGTGTTGCCGTTTCATGGGTGTGGAGCAGCGATGGTTCTGCAACGTTTAGTTCTGAAACAGCTCAAAATCCGATAGCGTACGATGCTGTAGATGGAGAAATCTTTACAGTAGAAATCGATGGTACTACAACCAGCGCAACTACAACTATTACGGTCAATGACTTACCAACAGTTGTCATCACTAGCCCTGCAGCAGTATGTGAACCTGCCACGGTAGATATTACGGCTGCATCGGTAACGGCGGGTTCAACAGCAGGCTCGACGTTCAGCTACTGGGAAGATGCAGGGGCAACGACAGAGTATGCAACACCTGCTGCGGCAACGGCAGGAACCTATTATATCAAGGGAACCACTGCAGAAGGATGTTATGATATTAAGGCTGTAACGGTAACGGTTAATGCTACACCGACAGTTGTTATCACTGACCCAGCAGCAGTATGTTCACCTGCCACGGTAGATCTTACGGCTGCATCGGTAACGGCGGGTTCAACAGCAGGCTCGACGTTCAGCTACTGGGAAGATGCAGGGGCAACGACAGAGTATGCAACACCTGCTGCGGCAACGGCAGGAACCTATTATATCAAGGG
>Ga0209986_10000916_pt1 | contig 28982 bp, 40 predicted proteins | sample BlataG_FD_183168 | JGI IMG/M metagenome (GOLD analysis project Ga0209986, IMG submission 183168) | Deep subsurface microbial communities from Black Sea to uncover new lineages of life (NeLLi) - Black_00105 metaG (SPAdes) (version 2) | ecosystem: Environmental > Aquatic > Marine > Oceanic >...
TGTTACACAACAAGCGAATAAGTTTAACTATGTATGTAAAAAAAATAAAAATATGAGAATCAAACAATTAAACAATAACGACCTTGAAACAATGATTGAAGCAGTTGGTGTTCGTTACAGGGTTAAATGTGATGAAATAAACAATGTTTTAATTAGGCAAACTTTACAAGCTGAATTTGCTGCAATGTTAGTTATTGATTTTAATAATGCATTTATTAAACATTGTGCAGGAAAATTTGTTATAAGTGAAAAACCTGATAACAATAAACCTTATGGTGATTTATCTTGTTTATTTATTTGTGATGTATTAAAAGCATTTAAAATTTATAAAGCAAAAGAAATTGCAAAACCTCAATTAGCTGCACCATTATCTAAACAATTAGAAATGAATACTGCAACAAAAGAAGAACTGCAAAAAGAACATTATGAAATTATTAATGATTGGTATAATAAACATGGTAAAGTTCCTTTGTTGGCAAATTGGAATGAAGCATTTATTTACATGTGGAGAACTAAAATAATTGAAATTGATGCTGATGAAGTTGAAATGTTTAAAGATTTAGTTGTTTATAATTTAAATGCAGAAATAAAGAAGTTAAAAGTTGAACGTGCTAATTATGGCCATTTAAAAAATATTGTTGAAAACCCTGGACTTTTAAGAATGGAATGCAGGAAACAATTTATTATTAAATATTATAATCAAAAAACAAAAAAATGAATATAAAAAATGCAACACCAAAAGAATTAATGCCAATAATTAAAAATATCTGCAGCCAATTTTTAATAACATTTGAAGAATTGATTGGTGATAAAACACAAAATCTTGATACGAAAGAAGCACGTGCAATTATTTGTTATTATATTTTTGCAGTTAATGGTTATAGTCCTGCATCATTAGGAAGAATATTAAGAAAATCAAGAAGTAATGTTTACAACACATCAAAAAGGGTTTCTGATGAAATGGAAACAAACAAGAATTATAAATTGAAAATTGAACGAATAATTAATTTACTGAAATAATGCCAAGATGTAAAAGCTGCAGACAAAAATTTGAACAATATGCATTTAATAATAAATATTGCAAAGAAATAGATTGTCAAACTGAAAAAGCAATGATGCTTTTATCTAAGAAAAAAGAAAACCAAGCAAAAAAAGTTGATGTTAAATTTCAGGAAATGAAATTAAGAGTAAAAACACCTGATAGGAAAAAAGAATTAGGTTTGCAAATAAGGTTGTTAGCAAGAAAAATTGACAATTATTTTAATTATTTATGTGTTGATTGTGGTAAACCTTATGGAAAACAACAAGATGCTGCACATCTTCATAATTCAGGTGGAAATGAAAATATAACTTACAACCTTCACAATCTACATTCATCAAGAAGCCATTGCAACAGGTTTAGTTCAGAACATAAAGTTGGTTATAGAAAAGGAATTGAAGAAAGATACGGTGCAAAATATTTAGATTATATTGATTTTGAACTACCTAAAATTTATAAATATATTGGTTTGTTAGATAATGAAGTAATTGAAAAACTTGCAATTGTAAGAAAGTTAAACAGGGAATTTGAAACATTTAAATTATCAAATGCTATTGATGCACGTTCAAACTTCAATAATATAATAGGAATTTATCCTGGATCACCAACTGCAAAAGAATTTAAATAAATATTGATTAAAATTTGTAAATCAATTATTTTCAACTATATTTGGTTATTATTTAGAGATAATGAGAACACAAAAAACAACATACTGAACAATTATCAAGGTTGCCTGAAATCAAATACAGGTATGCAATTGTTAAAAATCAATAAAAACTTATTTAATAAAGTATTTAGCAAAAATAATTTTGTTAAAAATAATCATGTTTAAAAAATAAAAATGGAAGAAGGAAAAATTAAAACAGATTACCAATTAATTGAATTAGGAATAAGACAACCACACTTAAACATTAATAGAAGGGTGTTTGTTAAAACTGAAGCAGAAAAGAAGAAATTGAAAGCGTTTAAAAAAACACATCATGCAAGAATACGTGATGCAGGTTTTAACAGAAAGAAGCGAATGAATTTAAGCGAAAGCCAACATTTAAAATTTACTTGTTAAAAAAGGATCACTGGATGATAAAATTTGAAAGATTAATAACTGTAATTTGTTTGGCAATGCTATTAATTAAAGATTTTGCACTAATTAATATTAGTGTAGAATTTTTACTTATGCCAATTATTATACTTGGTTTAGTTAGGTTTATAATTACAGTTTTATCATTAATCAATTCATTATTTAATGATATTAAAAAACTAAACAGATGAGCGATATAGAAGAAATAGTATTGAAATGTAAAATTGAAAAAGTTAATAATAAAACACTTCATAAAAATTGGTTTGGTTGGTTTGAAAGAAGAAAAGGTATTAATTTCAGTCTAACAAAACTATATAGAGAGCAAATGATTAACGGATTAGTTGAAGATTTCTACAGTGTGACAGATTACCAACAACAAACAATAGACAAATTAACTAAAGAGGTTGAGGGGTTGAGAGAATTTAATCACGTTGAATTATTAAACAAAGCAAAAAACAAGATTATTGATAAAGAAAAATTAATTGATAGTCTTAATGATTTATTGCAAAAGGAATTAATAGAAAACACTAAGCTAAAAGAACAATTGAAGGAGTGTAGGGAAAAGGAAGAAAAAAACATTAAGATGTTTGCAGAATGGCTATATGGAAAAATTGACAAAGAGGTAGCAGAAAGGATAGTTGATGATTACTTAAACAGCAAGTAATTGTTTATAACGGCAAAGAATATGAGTATGTGGGGCATTTGTGAAAATCAAGCTGATGAATTTATGGCATATTATTATAAGTCCATAGACCAACCGTTAAAGCCGTGCCGCCCCATTACTTATATTTATTGTTGTATGTCAATTTAACAACTACTAAACAAATAAAACAATAAGATATGGCAAAATATAGAGGTAACCAATACAATATTGATAATGGCAGTTATTCAAGGTTAAGAAACCCAACAACAGGAAAAGCAGAAGGAATTAAAAAAATTGCTATTGATGTTGGAAGAAATACAAAATGTCCTTGCAAATCAGGTAAGAAATTTAAAAATTGTTGTGATAAAAAAGGTGCTATTTATGTGAATAAACCAATAAAAAGTTCTAAATTAACCGCATTCAAAATAAAATTTTTAAGAATCTTTAAATAAAAACAAATGAGAAAAGTAAAATTGTATAATAAAACAGGCGAATTTTTAGCTGATGTAAATATTAAAAATGAAGGAACTGCAGATGCCATTCAATGGGGAAACATGTATTTCTTTTGGTGCAATCTAAAGAATCAATTCAGGGAAGCAAATGTTTATCCTGCTATTATTAAAAAATCTAAAAAATAAAAAACATGGAAACAGAACATGTTGCAATTGGTAAAGTAAAACCAAATGAAGACAATCCAAGGATCATTAAAGATGAAAAGTTTCAAAAATTAGTCAAGTCTATAAAGGAATTTCCAAAGATGCTTGAACTTAGGCCAATAGTTGTAAATAAAAATATGATTGTTTTGGGTGGAAACATGAGATTAAAAGCATGTATGGAAGCAGGATTGAAAAAAGTTTATATTGTCAAGGCCGAAAACCTATCAACAGAAGAACAAAAAAGATTTATAATTGCAGATAATGTTGGTTTTGGTGAATGGGATTGGGAAATGTTAGGAAATACCTGGGATGAAGAACAATTGAAAGAGTGGGGAATGGACGTTTGGCAACCTGATGAAGTAATTGATGACATTGAAGAAGTTGATGAAATAAGTGAATCAGTTAATTTTTCAATTAGATGTGAAAACCTTGAACAATTGGAAGCATTGCAGAGCAAATTAAATGTATCGGCAATGAAAATAAGTTATAAAGATTTTTTAGTTAAAGCAGCATTATGAAAATAGCAGTTATTGATGTAAAAGGAATTTAAAAGCTGCAATAAAAAGAGCAAAAAAATAATACTTAAATTTGATAAAAACAAAGAAATAACAAAGAAGGAATGGCAAACGAAGAAAATTTAATACCTTATAAAAAAGGACAAAGCGGAAACCCAAACGGAAGGCCAAAGAAATCATTTGCAAGTATAAATGCAGAATTAGAAGCAAAAGGAATTACTAAGTTATCAAAAACTGATTTGCTTGATGCATACGCTCTTATTTTCAATACATCAGAAGCTGATTTAAAAATAATTGCTGCAGATAAGGAAACACCTTATGCTTTAAAGATTATTATTTTAGAAATGAATGTTAAAAAAACAAGGGCAAAAGCAATTGCAGATTATCGTGATTATTGTTTTGGTCGTGCAATGCAAAACACCGATTTAACAAGCGGTGGTGAAAAGTTGGTACAAAATATTATTAGTTTAGGTGCAGGTATAAAACCAAAGGAAGATGAAGAACAGAATGAAGTTTAAAAATTTTTGTCTGCATTATGTACAGGCAAACAAACCATTTGAAAAAGTTTATCTTTTAAGGTATGATAAAAGATTTACTTTATACTTAAATTAATTGTCTCCACCGCGTGCAGCATGTTAACCAAACCCTTATAAACATTAACTTTTAAAAAATAGGTGATTATGAAAACAATACTCAAAATAATATTATTAATTATAGCATCAGCAATTGTTTTTTTCTTTGCACTTGGTGTTTTTGTTGGTTTAGCAGGTTAAACAATGAAACTACTCCCAAAACAAGAAAATGCAGTTTATTATCTTAAAGATAAAACAACAACAGAATTAGTTTTTGGTGGCGCTGCAGGTGGTGCAAAATCTTCTTTGGGTTGTTTATGGTTAATTGAAAATTCACAATCATACCCTGGAACACGTTGGTTAATGGGAAGGAGTAAATTAAAAACATTGAAAGAAACTACATTAAACACCTTTTTTGAAATGTCAACAAAACTTGGTGTAAATGATGAATGGAATTATAATGCAATGACAGGTGTTATTAAATGGACAAATGGAAGCGAAATAATTCTAAAAGATTTATTTTTCTATCCAAGTGATCCAAATTTTGATTCATTAGGTTCATTAGAAATATCAGGTGCTTTTATTGATGAATGCAATCAAATAAATTTCAAGGCATGGCAAGTTGTAAAATCAAGAATCAGATACAAATTAACTGAATACGATTTAACACCTAAAATTCTTGGTACATGTAACCCCTCTAAAAATTGGGTTTACAAATATTTTTTTAGAGCAAAAAAAACAAAAGACATTGCACCATTTAGAAAGTTCATACAATCACTTCCAAAAGACAATCCATTTCTTCCTGATAGTTATATTGAATCTCTTAGCCAATTAGATGACATTAGCAGGGAAAGGTTATTGAATGGAAATTGGGAATTTGACAATGATAAATCAGCAATAATTTCTTATAATGCAATTATGGACTATTGGAACGCAAAACATATTGTTGCAGGTCCAGGTGATGAAAACCATTTAACAATTGATGTTGCAAGAAAAGGAAAAGATAAAACAGTTTTCAGAGTTTGGAAAGGGTGGTTATGTGTTAAGCGTTACGAAATGGCAATAAGTACAATTCCACAAATTGTTGAAAAAGCACAAAAAATTCAAGCAGCATTTAAAATTACCAACTCAAATACAATTGCAGATGAAGATGGTGTTGGTGGTGGTGTTGTTGATGTTTTAAGATGTAAAGGATTTATTAATAATTCTAAACCTCTTTATGATGCTGCAGCAAAAGATGGAGATATTAATTATAGCAATTTAAAAAATCAATGTTCAATTAGAATGGCCAAAAGAATTAATGCAAAAACTGTTGGTGAAACTTGCAATGATAATTCTGTTATTGAATTGACTTCTGAAGAAATGGAACAAATAAAATATGCTGAAATTGATAAAGATGGAAAAGCTGCACTTGTTACAAAAGATAAAATAAAAGCATTAATTGGTCGTTCTCCTGATGACTGGGATTCTATAATGATGCGTGAATGGTTTTCTTTGAGAGTAAAATATGAATCTTTTTAAAATTTATTACATATTTTTACATACTTGTATTTATTATTTGTAAATTTGTAGTATGAAAATTCAATTAGAACAAATCAAAAGAACATTTGCTAACGTATTGTATAAAATGCGTTGAGGAACGAAATGAATTTTATATGGTGTATGCACCGTTAATTTTAGAAACTATGACTGAACAAGAGATAAAAGAAGAACTATGCCACTATGACCTACGAAACCCCGATGGTGTTAACTCTTATGGTTTATTAGATGCAGAAGAAATAAAAGAAGAAGGTTACGGAAACCACAAGAAAGAAGATTGCTCTTGTGATAATTGCTTTTATGGTAGAACCAAGATGGCAGAAGAACTTTTGAAGTATGTATCTAATGGTGCATAACGGTTAGTATATGAACCGTACGCCTTTAGGCTATGGTTTTATATACCGTGTTAGTTGCTTTTATTTTTGAGAGGTGGAAAAATAATTTAATCTTTTTTATAATATTACTTGTATATGTAAAATATATACGTATATTTGTAGGGTATTAACGAAGTAACTAAAACAAAAAGATATGAAAAACTTAGACTACAGAAACGAAATTACAAGATTAGAAGATTTGTTAAACTCTCATAACTGCCCAATATCTTGGAGCGATATGAATAATAAGATAATAGAATTAAAAAAAGAGCATAACAAAGAGCAGGGTTTTAAAGTGTGGAATGTTTAAGATAAGCAAATAGCGAAAGCTACGAGAGTTAACACTCGGCTTGTTAACGGTTTATTGCCTGAATATATGACAGCACGGAAAGACGGCATTTTTATACACACGACAAGCAAAAAAAATTATGAAACAATACGGTGAGCAAATGGCTAATAACATTCTAAAACAAGCATTGGACAGGGATGAAGTTATAGAATTAGGGATAAAAGATATTGCTGCGGATAATATTGCAGATGTATTAATGTATAGATGTATTAGAATTTTAGACTTTTACGAGCCTGATATGCTACACGAAGCACCACAAGCAAGGGAACAAGTATTATATAAGATTAAATCAAAATTAGATGAGTTATGATTGATGAAGAAAAAGTTAAAATAATAGAACAAGGTAAACAAACGTCTATTTTTATAGATGATACTCTTCAGCAAGTTAAAACGCTTATTGAAATAAGAAAAGTTTTTTGTTTAAAGTTTAATTCAACATCTAACGAGAAAAGTTGCAATACGATATTTTATGCAATTGAAGATATAAATAACAATATTAAAAACTTATTAGGGTTATGACACAAGAAGATTATATTTTAAACAGGGCTAAGAACCTAAAAAAAATGATTGTTAAGCGTAGAAAACTTAATGAGAGAATACACCTTTTTGAGCAAATGAGCGATAAGGCATGGCAAAAACTAAATGCAGAACTTCATTGGTTAAGCATGGAGATAGAAAAGGAAAAAGAAAGAATAGGGTTTGTATTAGGGCATTTAACTTTGTTTGAATTACAGGATGAATATAATCCAAGTGGTTGGCATAGATATGAAGGAATAAAAGGTGAAATGCAAAATTTAAAACTTGAACGATGAAAAAGAAACTAATAGAAATACCAACCGATATATTTAAAAAGATACAAGAGTTAGCAAAGGCAAACGAAAGGAGTGATAATAAACAGATTGTTTACTTGCTTAAAAAAGCGTTGGAAGAAAAATAATTGCAACTAATGCACTAAGCTATGTTTTGTTATGCTCTACGCATGAATGAGGATAGCATAATAAAATATAACTGGTGTTAGGTTTAGTTGAATAAATAATAATTTAAAAAATAAAAGATGAGTAAAGAATATAAAATTAATAGTTTTAATGACTTATGTAATTTAGTAAATGATAACAATTTAGATGTGTTAGCTGAAGATTTAAAGAATTGGTTAGTTAGTTATCATTTTGCTATTAAGGAAATACGAAAATTACACCCTGAAGTAACGGATGGAAAAACAAACACAGAAATAGCTAAAGGTTCTTTTACTTGGATAGATGACAATGAAACAAAAATAAAAGGTGTAGTAATTGAACAAAACGGAAAAACAGAGCGTGTAGATTTTGAGTAATTAAACCTAACGGTTTGAATATGAAACGGCTTTTTCGCTGTTTTATATTTGATGTTAGGCTTAGTTATTAAATTAAAAAATTAGAATATGAAAAATGGAAATGGAATAAATGTAGTTAGTTGTTTTGACGGTATGAGCTGTTTACAAATAGCACTTGGACAATTAGGTATTAAAGTGAATAAGTACTTTGCAAGCGAAGTTGATAAATACGCAATGAAGGTTACACAAGCAAACTACCCCAACACAATACAGTTAGGAAGTGTTGAGTTTGTTACAAAAGGAATGATTAATAACGAGATTGATTTACTTGCTGGAGGAAGCCCTTGCCAAGGATTTAGTTTTGCAGGTAAGCAATTAAATTTTGAGGACCCAAGAAGTAAACTGTTTTTTGAGTTTGTGAGATTGAAAAAAGAACTGAACCCAAAGTACTTCTTTTTAGAGAATGTGAAAATGAAAAAAGAATACCAAGATATTATTAGTAGTTATTTAGGTTGCGAACCTGTAATTATAAATAGTGCTTTGGTTTCTGCTCAAAATAGAGTTCGTTTATTCTGGACTAATATACCTGGTATTGAGCAACCAAAAGATAAAGAAATTTATTTAGCTGATATTATTGAAAACGGGATAGTTGATAGAGATAAAAGCTATTGCATTGATGCTAACTATTGGAAAGGTGGGAACCTTAAACAATACTTTGAAAAAAGCAGAAGGCAATTAGTTTTCTGTGGTGCGATGCGTGGACGTTATATTGTAGATGGTAAGCGACAAGATGGGAAAATGAAAACAGCAGGATTGACTACTCAAAGAATGGAAATTAGGTATGACGGTAAAACAAATACTATCACAACCGTTCAAAAGGATAACTATGCTGTTTTTATAGATGGCTTTAGAAAATTAACACCAATTGAATGTGAGAGGCTACAAACTGTACCCGACAATTACACAAACCACGTAAGCAATAGTCAAAGGTATAAAATGCTTGGCAATGGCTGGACAGTTGATGTAATTACTCATATATTAAAAAAAATGTACTTAGGAAGGAATTAAGCATAACAAGCGGATAAAGAACACTACACATGTAAAAAATAGATTATGATTATAAATTACGAATATGGCATTTCATTTAATGGATTCATTTACGGATGGAAAGATAAAAAACTTTTTAGGTTGCCTCAAACTATAAATAAAAGATTTCTTCCAATAAAAGAACTCAAAATTATAAAGGTTGGTAATAATAAAGGCTATTTATTGAATCAAAAAAGACTTTCTTTATCACAATTAGAATCAATGACAGGTATAATAAACTTCAAATATGAAAAGACTAATTCAAAAGATTGTCCATTTTAATTAAAAAAAATAGTTTATGTATTATTTTTTTTTCTAACTTTGTTCAAAAGCAATATTTAATATTGTTTGAAATTTCTGTTATTATCTAATGAATAAGATTACAAGAACATTCAATACCATTATTAAAAATCTTGGTACAATAGCAGTTGATAATTATTCTTCTGCAAAACTTATCACCTCACAGATTTACAACAATGGTTTCCTTTTTGCTTTTCATAAGTTCAACACCGTTATTAAAAATGGCTATGCTTCAAATACTGATGCTTATTCTATTGTAAGTAAAATTATTAAAACAGGTGCATCAATTCCTTATTTGATTGTGAATAAATTACCTGATGGAACTGAAGAAATTATTACTGAAGGTGCTTTTTACGAATCAGTAATGCGCCCAAACAAAAGACAAAACAAATTTGAATTTACTGAAGATGCATTAGGTTATCAATTAATAACAGGGAATGAAATTTTAACAGGTTTAGTTCCTGCAGGTTTTAAAATGATAACACAAGTAAATATTGTTCCACCTCAACTTGTTACAATTAAAAGAAATGGAAAATCTTTGTTTGATTATTCAATGAATTATATTGTTAATTGGAAAGATTGGAGTACAACAATTAAGGAAGAAGATGTAAAACACATAAAATATTTCAATCCAACAACAGAAGGAGTTGAATCAGGAATGGGTTTAAGTCCTTTACAAGCAGCCTATAAAACATTAGAAACTTCTAATGAATTAATGACTGCAGGAGCATCTGCATTAAAAAACAGAGGTGCAAACGGTTTACTTTCTTCTGATAGTGATAGGCCAATGGACAAAGAAGAAAAGGATGACTTGCAACAAACAACAAATGTAAAACTTGGTCAAGCTGACAAATTTAATAGAGTAGTTGCAACAACTGCAAAAGTAAAATATACACAATTCGGTTTAAGTCCTTCTGATTTAAAAATGGTTGAAAATGGAGTACTTACATTAAGACAATTATGTAATGTTTGGGGTGCAGATTCTTCAAATTTTAATGATCCTGCAAATAAAAAGTTTAGTAATTTAAAAGAAGGTCAAAAATCTTTTTATGTAAATGCAGTATTACCACCATTAGAAAGGCATTTATTAGGTTATAAGGAATTAGTTATTGCAGGATGGAATGAAGAAGATGGTGCAAATTATGATATTCGTTTGGATTTATCAAATATTGAATCATTACAAGCAGACCAAAACCAAAAAGCACAAAAACAAGTTAATCTTGCGAAGGGAATGACTGATGTAATAATGAGAGTTGGTGAAGGAAAGATAAGTGCAGCATCAGGTGTTAAATTACTTGAAATGAATTTTGATTTAACAACTGCAGAAGCAGAAGCATTAATTGCAGATACTACAAACCCAACACCAACAGGAAATGAAAACTAAGGTTAACATAAAAAAATTAAACAAGGCCAAAGCAATTAAAGAAAAGATTGTTGAAGGAAATAAAACCGTAAAAAAATGAAAATAGACGTATCTAAATTCAAAAGCAATAAAGAACTTCATAAATTTATTATTGATAATAAACATGATATTATTGCACAAAAGAAAGAAGAAGTTAAACACTCAAAAGGTGTTCCATTTTCAATTGGTGTTGTTGGTAAAGATGAAACCAAAAAAGCATTAACCACAATTTCAAAAGAAGATTTGGATGAAGATGTTATTGTTGTTGAAGCAATTATTAACACAACAAATTTAGTTGATAGCCACAAAGATTTGCATGTTGCGGGTATTTGGAATAAATCACTAAAAGAGAATAACAGAAGAAAGCATTTACAAGAACACAAAACAACTTTCGATAAAATTATTGCATCAGGTGAAGATGTTGTTGCATCAGCAATTGATACAACATTTGAAGCACTTGGTGTTAAAAACTTAAAAGGAGCAACACAAGCACTTCTTTATAAATCTACAGTAAGGAAAGAAAGAAACCCTTACATGTTTAGTCAATACAAAAACGGTTGGGTTGAAGAACATTCAGTTGGTATGCAATATGTAAAAATTAGTACTGCAGTAAATGATGAAGATTATAAAGAAGAATTTAGTAATTGGAATAAATATTATGATTTAATTGCAAATAAAAGTGCAGTTGATGAAGATGGTTATTTCTTTATAGTACATGAAGCAAAAGAGATTGAAGGATCTGCAGTTGCTTATGGCTCAAATTATGCAACACCTACTTATTCAGTACAAAATGAAGGGAAGCAGCAAATCAGCACTTCCCAAAGTGAGCAGCCAAAAGGCACTCACGAAAAAGATTTTTTTGCAGGATGGTAACAAATAAATAAATAAATAATAAATTAACCAGGTGAATTAAAAACAAAACGTTCACCACAAAACAAAAACAAAATGAAAAAAGTAAAATTTTTTGCAATTGCAATGCTAAGTTTATTAACGGTTGCAGTTGTTACAGGAGCAACAGGCTTTGATGCCTCAACACTATTTGATAGTGTATTATTCGCAGGGGGTGCAGGTGTATCTGTTGCAAGTTTACCAATTTGGTTCAAAATGGTAAATGAAACAAAAACATTCTTTAAATTATCTGAAGATGAAATTGCAAAATTAACATCAGAAGAAAGAAGCATGTATTACAAAGCATCAATGGAAAGCATTGAAAAAACAGTTATTGGTTTAGAATCACAAATGAAAGATTTGAATGGTGATACTGCAAAAGCTGAAAGTTTAGCAGCACAATTATCTTCTTATAAATCAATGTTTGATTCTTTGAAGCAAGTGCAAATTAATCAAGGTGAACTTATTACTAATTTAAAAAATACAGGTGATACATTAAGTACTCCAAAAACTTTTGAAGGTTTAGTAAAATCAGCATGGGATTCTGCAACAGGTGATGACAATTTAAATAAAGCATTATCAGATAAAACAGGTATTCAATTTTCAATTAATAAAGCTGAACAAACTTATGGTGATATTAATGCAGGAAGTGATTTTGCACAAATGAGAGCAGGCGTTATTGACAAACCAATTAGAGCGCCTAAAATTCGTTCATTGTTTCAATCAGTACCTGTTTCAACTGAATTTTATAAGTATGTTGAACAAAATACAGTTGTACGTGATGCACAAAATGTTGCAAAATGTGCTGCAGTAACTTCAACAACAAAAGAAACTTTAGTTGTTAATTCAATTGAAACGAAAGTTGTAAAAGATATGATTGATTTCTGTAGAGCATTTGTTTCTGATTATCCTTTTATGATGTCAAGAATAAACCTTTTAATTAATCAATCTTTAGCATTAAGAGTTGATGCACAATTATTATTAGGTGATGGAACAGGTGAAAATTTAAATTCAATTGATTCAACTGCTTCTGAATTTAGTGCTGCAAATGTTGCATGTCCATTAACAACTTCAATTCAGGCTGCAAATATGGTTGATTTAATTCTTGGTATGCAAACGCAAATTATTGAATTAGGGCAACAAAATTCTTATGATCCTGATGTTGTTGTAGTTAACAAATGTGATTGGTTTAAAAATGTTGAATCTTTAAAAGATTTAAACAACAACTATTTAGATTCACGTGTAAACATGGTAAACGGAACACCTTTTATTGGTGGAATGATGGTAATGTGGTCACCAATAGTTGCAACTAATACACTTTATGTATTTGATTCAATGAAAGGTGAAGTGATTGATAGAATGAGTTTAGAAATTGATGTTGCTTTTGAAAACAAAGATAACTGGGAAAAAGAAATTGCAACTTTAAAAGGGTTGGAAAGATTAAATTTCTTAGTACCAAACAACAACAAAAATGCATTTATGAAATCTTCAGATGTTACTGTTGCAATCGCTGCAATTAACAAACCTTAATAACTATTAACTACCTAAACCTCACTATGAAAATAGTGGGGTTTTCGTGGTAAAAAGAATTATTAATTAAAAAAATATACCATGAAAATCGTAAAATTCAAAAAAGCCCATGTTTCAGGAATCGAAAAAGGTGCAATTAAATCACTTGATGAATCAATAGTTGAAAGGTTAACCAAATCAGGATTTGTTGAAGAAGCAGATGAAAAACAATTACTGGCTTATAATGAAAAAGTAAGTAAAAGGAAACCTGAAGATACACTTGCAAAAGCAAAAGAGGAAGCAAATTCATCAAATGGTGATTGTGAAGAATGTGGTAATAATGCAGAATGTGAAGAATGCAAAGAAAAAGAAGCTGCAAAAGAAGCTGCAGCATCAGAAGAAAAAATTTATCACATATTAACACAAGAAGATATTGATGCAAATGAATTATCTGCAGAAGGTTTAAGTGTTGGTGATGAAGTGGAAATGAATGCTTCTGATGAACTTTTAATTGATGCTGATGGTAAACTAATAAAAAAAGATTTGGGAAACGTGTAAGCCTTGAATCAATTCAGGGCAAAATACAGGAAGGAATCAAATTTTTAAGAAGCATTAAAATAACAGTAAACAAATAAACTATGTCAATTTTAAATATTACATATCAAGATTTTACAAACCCCTTAATTTTTATTCCTACAAATAAACATACTGAAGCAGATTTGCAAGTTTTTATTGATGAATGGGAAACTGAATATTTGGAAGATATGTTAGGTTGTGATTTGTTTGCATTGTTTTCTGCAGATTTATTGAATGGAGTTCCACAAACACAAATTTATATTGACATTTACGAAAAGTTTTGTTATGATGAATCTGATTGTGGTTACAAAAACAAATCTGAAGGAATGGTTAAAATGATTCAAAAATTTGTTTATTGGAAGTACATGAGTGAATCAAAAGTAAAAGCAACAAATACTGGATATGTTGTTAATGAAAATGAAGTTGCAAGAATTGCAGATTTTAGTGAATCAAGAATTTACCAAATTTACAACCAAGCAATTAAAAGTTATAAAGGAATACAAATTTACATTTGTGATAATTTAAATGATTATTCTGTTTATAATGGATCGAAAAAAGGAAAAACAAGTTGGCTATGAATGAACCAAAACAACATAACTTCATCTTTGGTGATGGGGTTTTACATAATGCAAGTGTTTCAGAAACTTCAGAATCAATAAGAAGTTGTTATAAGTATGAATGGAGTATTGCACCAATTACTGCAGGTTTAACATCAGCAAAAGGTGAATATACTGTTCAAGTTTCAAATGATAATCTTAATTGGTTTGAATATAATAACCTTTCAACAGATGTTTCAATTGAAGATGCAGTTGATGACATTCATTTGGCGTGGGTTTACATGCGAATAGTGTATGATGCAAAAACCGAATCAACAGGAACAGTTCAATTTGAATTAACTCAAAAACAACAATCATAAAATGGGGAAAGTTATTCATATTGATGGTGCAGGTGCAGGTGGTGGTGGAACAGGGACAGGTTACATTGGCATTTTTACAAATTATAATGATTTAATTGCACAATTTCCAACTGCACCGCTTTTATCATTGGCCTATGTTGAAAATTCACAGGGAACACCTTGGCTTCCTGGCTCTATGTTAGGAACATTTTATTCCAAAGGAACTTATATTTGGAATGGCATTGAATGGAGTTCTGATGTTGATGAAATTGCAAAAGCACTTGAAGATATTAATAATGAAATTGCAGCGTTGGGTTTACCTGAAATTTTAACAGTTGACAATACAACATTAGACGGTCAAACAATAGAAGCCTTAAATGGTATTGGTGTTCTTGATTTGAGAGATGGAATTAATGATAGTGTAAAGTTAATCGGAGCAAATGCAGGTATTTTAATTAGTGGTTCTTTGGGTGTTATTTCGTTTACTAATAATGCAGATAATTTAAATGATTTAACTTCAAGTGTAACAAATAGCAATTTTGGAACTTCTTTAGTATTAGAAAATAAAAACGTATTAATTGACAAAACAGGTTTAGTTGGTTTAGTTTACAATCAAGATTTTAATTGGAATTTTGACAAAGATTTACCAAACTTTCCAAGTCAATTAAGTACGCAATTAGGTAATTATATTCAAGGGGTTGTTAATTCTGTTTCATTAGGTGGTAAATATACAATCGTAAAAACAAATGAAACTGCATACATTAACCAATTAGGATTCAACAAAGGTGAAGCATTTGAATTAATATTAGAAAATTTCACACCAACTGCAGACAGGCTTCAGGCTTTCCAAAATGCAGACGGTATAATTGCTTTGCTTTCTGACTTAGTTCATAGTACTGCTTTCTTAGTTTATGAAAATGGTGTTCCAAATACTGCATTAACTCAAAATGTTTGGAATTACTTTGACATGTTGACTGCTACTTTAGAACCAAATACATTATTTGAATTTGAACAATTAGCAGGGTTTCCTGAAACATTAGTTTACAAAGGAACAGACACAAAAGTTGTTAGGATTGTTTCAACAACTGGTTTAAGACGAATTGGTGGAGGTATTAATTCTTATCAAATGCGATGGGTTTTAAATGGTGTTCAAATAGGTGGTTCAAAACAATTTGAATTAGGTGGCACAGATAGTGAAGTAACATTAACAGTATTAGTTGAATTGGCTTTTGATGACCAAATTTGGCTTGAAGTAAGAAACATTACAAACAATAATGATGTGAGATTATTAAGTGCAAACATAACAGTAAAATAAAATGATTCTACAAATACAAAATACAAAAGTTTTAGCAGATTTAGATGCATTAAATTCAGTTTTAGAACCTGCACATGGAGAATATTATTTTATTCTTTCAGAAGCAAAAACATATTCATATTATAACAACCAAAGAAATGAAGATTTAGGTTTTTGGAGTGTTGATTTTGATTTGCATATTTATGAAAAAGCAAGCATTTTAAGTGTTGATTATACAGATGTAACAGAATTTTATCCTGATGCAATTGGTCAACCTTTAGATGAAATTAAAGAAACTTATCGAAAATATGAAGCAGATGGTCTTGATTATAATAATAACTTCAGGGCAAATTTAGTTCTTCAATATAAAACAGGAATATTGACTGCACCACAAATTTATGGAATAGAAGCAAAAGTGAAAAATGTTAGGGGACTTGTAAAAAATGGTGATTGGTTAACTGCACAAAATGCAATGTTATCAATTGTTGTTGATTCTAATTTCAGCCAAATTATGCATGATGAAGTTTCAGATTATATTAACAATTATATTATTAACAATTATTAAAAATTTAATCATGAAAAAAAAAGAAATCAATTCACAAATTAAATTGCTGCAATCAAAAGTTGAATCAAAAAACTTTCCTGCAGGAATAATTAAACAAATGGAAATAAGAATTGCTGATTTGAAAGCAATGCTGACAGCTTAAAATTATAAAAATGAAAATTATCTTATTACAATTACTTCAGGTTTCAGGCATGAATGATGTGACTTTCACATTTGGTGACTTAATCACAATTGGTGGTGGTGCAATAGCAACCTTGACTGCTTTCTTAAAATTACAATATGACCAAAGGGCAGATTCAAAAGCAACAATTGTAAGATTTGAAACAATGGACAAAGAAATGAAAGGTGAATTTGCTTCATTAAAAGAATCATTAATTGATGCCAAGACAAAAAAGAATTCAATGAGAGCAGAACTGAATGGAGTAATTGAAAAGAAGGACGAAACAACACACAAAAGAATTGATGCTGTCAGAAATGACTTAAAAGACTATACAAATAAAACAGACCAAGAATTCAAAGAATTGAATGCAGGTTTGTCAGAAATTAAAGGAATGCTTACACAGATTTTGAACAAATAAAATGATTGAAGTTAATTTAAACAATATTAAATCACATCTTAAACTTGGGTTAATTCATATTAACATGGTTTACCCTATAAGAAAAGATGCACATTTCAGAGTTGATGCACCAATAAAAGTGACACTTTCAAATGATGCTGTTATTTATATTGAAAAAAACTTTGAATTTGATGGAAGTTCTTCACCCAAATTTTTGTGGTGGTTGTTTCCTTCTTATGGAAACTTCTTCTTTGCTGCTTTAGTTCATGACTTTCTTTATGTAAAGCAATACATGAAAGAAGAAATTGGAGTCAAAGAAGCTCAAAAATTTGCAGACAATGAAATGCTTGCTTGGTCAAACAAATTGAATAATAATAAATTAGATAATCTTTTACGGTTTTGGGCTGTTCGATTATTTGGTAAAAAAGTTTACAAGAAATGATGAAGCCCACAGTTGACATAGTAAAAGACTTAGTTTCACAACTAACATTCACAGAAAAAATTATTTCATGTGTAGTTGTTAATGGTGAAGTTTTCATCACAGTTTGTTCAACACATGGACTTGTGAATAAAGGAATCTTTTTCATTGGTGGTGTTGAAACAAAAATCTTAAGGGTTATTGATGGAAACACAATTGTAATTACTGGCAATGCATGTCCTGTTGAAACTGAAATTTTCATTCCTGCACCTAATTACTTTCATGGTACTGTGAAGGCTTCAGACAGCCAATTGACGAACATAACACAGGGACGAAAGAAAACACCTATGGTTTACCTTTACGAGGTCTTAAAAGAGGTTAAAACACGAAACCCTGAAGCAGTTGTGTTTCGAGAGGTGGACATTATCCTTTTCTTTTTAGAAGATGACCTTGTAAAAGGTGACCTTACTGAAGACAGATATGTTAAATATATTAGTCCAATGAACACCCTTGCAGAAGATTTTGTCACATTATTGGAACAAAGTCCAATCATTGCAAGTATAGAAGAAGATAACTACACAACAACACCCCATGCAAAAGCAGGATATTATGACAAGCTTGGACATGTAAAGAATATTTTTAGCATGGAGTTGTCAGGCGTAGAATTAAGAATAAAATTGCCAATAAAAAGAATTGGCTGTGAAGATTGTAAATAAATAAATAATAATAATAATTAAACCTGAAGCTTAAATGCTTCAAAAAACTTAAACTTATGTTTGAACCATGTACATGTGGAACAGGAGGTAAAAATACAGGATTGCCTTCATGTGTCCCAACAATCAAAAGAAGTGCAAAGTTAGTTATCGTGCAGACAACTGCAAATGATGGAACTTTGAACTCAATTAAAAAATCTGACTTTGTCAATGGAAAGCTGCCTGAAGCTTTTATTGATGCAAAAATCAATGAAGTTGATGCTTCAAAAAGGTGGTATGTTACACCTAAAATTAACAACGTAACTGACACAAGAGCAGAACCAATCACTTTTGAAGTTGATGGAATTGCAAAAATCATTGAACAGGGAATAAGAACTTTCTTAGGAACTTTTTATGATAAGTTAGGAAGTCCACAATTTGCAGGTGTAATGAATTCATTTACTTGTATTGATGTAAGCTATTTTGAAATTTCAGTTGATGGTGACATTGTTGGAATTGATAACGGTGACGAAATGTTGCCAATAGCAATTGAAAGTGGGACATTGTATGCAGGTGTTGTTCGTGGGACAAAAACTGAATTAAACGGTGTAATGTTAACATTTGCTGTTCAGGAATTAGTAAGAGATGAAAATCTTATTCAAATTGCTGCAGATTCAATTGAACCAAACATGTTGTTAAAACGTGGTTTAATTGATGTAAATGGTGAAGCTTTGGCAGCACCTGCAATAACTGCAACAACAGTAAGAATTGATTTAGGTCTTGAATATGGGAACTTTCCAAATGCAATTCCTTTTGAAGGTTTAGTTGCTGCAGACTTAAGTTTTGACGGTGGTGTGACTCCTGCAACGGTGTTCAACACAACTCAATCTGCAAGTGTTGCAGTTTCTTCAGTAACGCCTGTTGTTGGTGAAGTTGGTCAATATGATGTTGTTATTGCTGTTGGTGGTATTGCTGCAGATGTAATCACAGTTGCATTGTTCAAAACTGGTTATCAAATGAATGCATTTACTTACTCAATATAATATATTATGAAAAAGCTTACTAAAAAAGAAGAAGGTTTTGCAAAAATACTTAACCCTTTGGCATTTACAGGAGTAAACAAAACAGATTTCAAGAAACAATACAAAGGGAAACTTCCTTTTGATTTAGATGAAGCTTGGGACTGGATTGTAGAAAATAGAAAGCCAAGTAAGAAATAAGTAATGCAAGAGAAACTGTTTAAATCGCTAAGGAATGCACAAGAGCTTGACGCAAGTCGAATGTTCAATGCAGTTCTTAGTGATAACGGTTTTCAACAATGGATTCTTAACTTGAACAAAAGTCAATTGTTTAATGGTGAAAATTCAATTGGTGTGAGCCTTGATAAAATTGGCGGTGGTTATTCACTTACAACAGAAGTTTTGAATGAAGGTGAATATTTTGACTTTCAAGGTGAAGCAAGACAAAAAGTTGCAGGTCAAGCCCCTTTCCTTTTGGATAGTGGTGAATATTACAACAGTTACACATTGAAGCTTGGGAATGGACTCTTTGTTATTGATTCAAACCCCATAAAAGGCAATGACAACCTTGAAGCTAAATATGGTAATCAGTTGGAAGGTTTAAATGATGAAAATTTACAAAAGTTAATTGATGTTATTCGTGAAAAATTTATACAAGAAACTAAAATCAAGCTTGCAGCCTAAGAAACAAGCTAAGGTTTACAGCTCAATTGACGACCTTCCACAATGGAACTGGTCAATGATTCACAAAAGTGGCAACTTAGCTTACATCAAAAAATTAAAAAATTACAGGAACATAGCTGAAGACAATTCTGAAACATTGCAATCAATATGGATTGAAATTTACAATGAATATATTGAAGAATTTGGCTTGTCAAAAGAGTATAAAGACTTACTTGAAAGAAAAAAAGAAATTGCAAGAATGAAAAATGAATTCATAAGAACTGACAACAGTTCATTATTGAATTTTATTAAGATTGAAGAACTTGAACTTGAAGCAACATTTGACAAATCTGAAGCAATGAGTTTTGAAAGTGTTGTGATAGGAATTGAAAAGATTCAAAAAATTAGATTACCAATAAAAGAAATTACTGTTTATGAGTTCAACAATTATTTAAGAACTATAAAAGACCAAAGCAATGAGTAAGACAATAAAAGGTGCAGGTGACATTTATGAAAAAGACCTTTATGGCGACTTAGGGAAGTCGGCAAAAGAAGCTTTGCCATTGATGGAAAAGGTAAATGAAGTGTTGAAGGCAACAACAGTTTCAAATGATGCTTTGATAAAATCTGAAGCAAAAGACGTTGCAGGACTTGCAAAGGTCAATGAAGGTCTTAAGAAAACAAATGTTGCTTTTGAACAAAAATTGAAACTTGACAAACAAATTATTGCTGCTCAAACAAAAATAAGTCAAGGAAGGACAAAAGAAGGTCAACAATTACAGACATTAAAAACACAATTGCAATTTGAAGCAAGGGAAAGAAAGAAAGTTTCAAATGAGACTTTAAAGCTTACAGGTGCTTATGCAAAAGAGTCTGCAAGATTAAAAGAATTAAGAACAAAATATAAAGACTTAGCCATAAGTGAAAAAGGTGTTTCAAAAGAACAAGCTATCTTATTAAGACAAGTCACACAATTAGATTCTAAGCTTAAGAAAATTGACACAACTGTTGGACAATCACAAAGAAATGTTGGTAATTATAGAAACAGTTTAAAAGGTGTTGCCACAAGCATGAAAGGAATTCTTTTTGCAGGTGGTGTTGCAGGTGTTGTGCTTGGAATTGGACGTGCTTTCAAGGATGCTTTCAATAGAGTAAGAGAGTTTGACAAAGAAATGAACAACCTTGCAGGTATTTCAGGATTCACAAGAAAAGAACTTTCCCAAACAGAAGAAAATATCAAAAGGGTTGCAGGGGCTTCAACAAAAACTTCAAATGAAGTTGCCAAATTAGCAACAACACTTTTTGCTTTGGGTAAATCACCAAAGGAAGTGAACAGACTATTGAAGCCTGTGAATGACCTTTCTATTGCACTGGGGGCAACTTCAGATGAATCAGGTGAATTGCTTGTCGGAACATTGAACGCCTTTCAGAAGGGTGCAGAATCAGGACAACATTTTGCAGATGTTATTGCAAAAATGAGAACTTCAACTTCATTGGATTTTGAAAGAATCAAAGATTCACTTGGATTTGTTGCAGCAACTGCAAATGTGATGAACTTGACAGTTGGTGAAACAGGTGCTTTGATTGGTGTTCTTCAAGATAATGGTGTGAAAGCAGCAAGAGCAGGAAGGCTTTTGAATAGTTCATTTATTAAGTTAGCAAAAGAAGGTAAAACTTTGGAAGGTTCACTTGATAGAATAAACAAAGCACAAGACAGAGGTGCAGACTCAATGGAGTTGTTGCAGATAGCTGAAGCAGATTTTGGAACACAATCTGCTTCTTTAGGTATTATTTTGGCTAACAATCGTGACAGGATTGCTGAACTTTCAAATGAATTTGATAATCTTTCAGATGGTAGTTTAAAGAAATTGACAGACGAGCAATTGAAGTCAATGGACGCACAAATAAAAATCTTAGATTCAACTTGGGAAAAATTCATTCTTTCTCTTGATAGTGGTGAAAGTGCAGTTGGTAACATGACAAGGGGCGTGACACAGTTTCTTGGTGCAGCAATTACAGGTTTTATGAATCTTGATTTGATTGCAAAACAAACATTTGATGGACTTATAAACTTTAGAAATGAAGAGCTTTCAAGAACTCTTGATGGTGGTTGGGTTACTGAAACAGGTGTGAATATTAACAAAATTCGTGAAGAGTTTGACAAAATTCCATTGACTAAAATTGCAAAAGATGTTGACAAGGTTCGTGAAACATGGATTGACCTTCTTGGTGAAGACAGAACAGACGCTGCATTGTTGTTTACTCAATACATAAGAGAAAGGTCAGATGCTGAAAAAGATTTGGCAGAAGAAAACAGCCGACTTGAAGAGAGTGAAAAAGATGTTGGTAAAGAGCAAAAAGAAAGAATAAAATCAACAAAAGAGTTGACAGGGTTAATTGAAAAACAATCAAAAGTTGTTTCAGACTTAAACACAGAAATTCAAAGAGCAACTTCAGAAGACGACATTTTTGACTTGTCAAATAAAGTTGATATTGCAAAAGAAGAGCTTGACAGGTTGAACAGAATTGTTTCTTCAAGTCGTGAAGAGTTTGACAAAAGAAGCATAAGTTTAATTGAAGACGACATTGACAGAGCAATTGAAGGTGAAAAAGCAAAAAGTGAAGCTGTCTTAAAGCAAATAAGAAGCAATGCAACAACAACAATTCCTGAAAAACAACAATTGATTGCACTTGAAACAGAAAGACTTAATAATTTTACAAGAAGCCAAGAGTTGAAAAGAGAGCAGGAAAGAATCAAACGTGAATCTGACTTCTTTAAAGCAAGCATTGACCAAAAAAGAACAGGATTTAAAACAGAAAAAGAATTTGAAGAGTTCAAAGCAGCTCAATTGCAAGGGTTAAGAATAAGTGACATTGACCAAGAAATTGCAGCTTTAAAAGAATTTGGTGACGAAAAAAGCAAGCTAAGAATTAAACAACTGGAAGCAGAAAAAGAAGGTTTTGTGAAGTTTGCAGAACAAAATGTAAAAGATTTTGGTGAATTACAACAGGCTATCTTAGACAAGATTGAAGAAGCAATTGCAAAAAGAAGTGAAAAAAGAATTGAAGAGTTTGACAAGCAAATTGCAGGTTCTGAAGACCATGAAAACAGATTGAGAACATTAGCAGACAAAGGTTCACTTGCTGCAGAACAATCAATTGTTGAAGAAGAAAGAAAGCAGCAACAGTTGCAACAAGCAAAGCAGAAAGAAGAAAGAAAGCAGGAATTAATCACTTCAGGTTTTAAAGTGTTTTCTGCTTTATTAGAACAGGGAAAAAACCCTTCTGAAGCAACACTTGAAACTGCAGCAATTCTTGGTGCATTGCCTGCAATCATTGAAGCAATTCCTGCATTTTATGAAGGAACAGAAAACACTGGAACAGTTGCAAGCCCTCTTGACTCTAATGGTGGGCGTTTGTCAGTTTTACATGACAATGAACGTGTAATGACAGCCAAGCAAAATAAAAAAATGGGTAACACAAGCAATGAAGAAGCAGCAAGCATTGTTGAAAAGCACAACAAAGGAATGTTTGGTGAATTGTATGAATTTAATCAACAGTCAATTGACGGTGGTTTAATGGAGTCAATAAACATGAACGGTCTTAATAAAGGAATTGAAAGAAAACTTGACCAATTAAACCAAAGCATAAAATCAATTGAAATTCCTGAAACAACTGTTTCTGCAGATGAATTAAGAAACATTTTAACAATAACAAAGAAGACTGCAAGCAAAATACAAAGACAACATTCTAAATTAAATTAATGTCTAACTTAAGCATAAATACTGAACAGAAATACTTGCTGAATGGAGTGCAGGAAAACGCCCCTGAAGGTTGGGAAGATGCAACAATTGTTGCTGAATATGTCAATGACAACAATCAACCTTCTTTGTCTATTTCAGAATACACATTCCCATTGGAAGCAAGAGACAAAGTGTTTAACTGGTTTCATTCAGGCAAAGCATTTGAAGGAATGCCTTTTGAATTAATTCTTTATAATGACCAAGCACAACAAATAAGCTTCAAATCATTTTTGGATTTCACAAAAAATTATCAAGAGCTTTTGCAAGATGGGCGTGTTTCAGTTGGTATTCTTGAAGAAGACAGTGTTGAAGACCTTTATATCAAATTAGGTTCAATTACATTTGGCTATCTTGAAAGCATTGGTGCAGTTACACAAGCAGACTATGTGACAATTGACTATGTTGTTGAAAAGAAATTCAACATGATAGAACTTCTTATTACTTCAATTACACTTTATTTAATGATTAAGGAGTTAGCAGAAGCCATTGAAAGAACTTCAGACGCTATTGCAGAAGCTGCAGGAATAACTGCTGCAGGATTCACAGGAACAGTTGGTGCTGCTATCTTGTTAGTGTTGAAAGCAATCATTGCAATTGCTTACACTGCAGTCTTATTAATTGCCATTATCAATTTGGCTCAAACACTTTTGAATTCATTAGTACCACCAAGAAGAGAGCATAAAACAATTTTATTAAGACATGCACTTGAAGTTGTTGCTGCTCACTTAGGTTATGGACTTATTGCACCAAATGCAGAATTTGACAAAATTCATTATTTACCAAGCAATCCAAGACTTGATGAAAAAACAGTTCTTGGTTTTATCAATGCACCTGAAGGAACACCAACAGGAATTCCAAATGTTGTTGATTATGGCTATAATTGTGCAGACATGTTCAACCTTGCAAAAGAATTGATTCGTGGTAAAATTGCAATCATTGGTAATGACATACATGTAAGACCACAAAATGATGCTTTTTGGGTTCAACAATCAACTTGGAACATGCCAAGTAAATTGATTGAGTCAAAAGGCTATAATCTTGACGACCTTAAATCAACAAGAATTGTGAAATTTTTAACAGACTTGAATGATGACTGGACAATTGACGAATACAAAGGAACAGCTTATGAAATTAAGACTGACTTGATAACAGTTCAGAATCCAAAAGCAAGCCTTTTAAAAGGTTTAGAAGAGACAATCTATAATGTTGCACTTGGCAACAGAAAGAATGAATTAAATGCAATTGAAAAGCTTATTAAATCAGTTGCAGGTTTCATTGATGGTGTGACAGGTGTTTTTGGTGGTGGTACAAATTTCTTAAGTCAAGTCACTTCAAGAGTTGGTTTGTTGAAACAATCACAAAATTGGCATTCTGTTCCTAAATTACTTTATTTGTCAGGTGGTGCTTTGCCATTAAATCACAGAGACTTGTTTTCTTCAAAAGTTCTTTGGGACAAATATCTTAATTATGACAGTTTTATTGCAAACAATTATTCAAAACAAAGAGCTATTTATGAAGGTGTTGAAATTCCTTTTGGAATAGAAGACTTCAAACAGTTATCTGTTAACCCTTATTTTTTATTTAATGGTAGTATTGCAAAGATTATTAACTTTACATGGACAACAGGAAGGGACAAAGCAACAATTTCTTTTTGGGTTCAAGAATTTTATACAAACAATTTAGTTGAAACATACATAAACCCTGAATGATGGAACTTATCGAACAGTTAAATAAAATGTTGAAAGATTATTCTGTTTTAAACAAATCGAATAATGAATCTTTTGAAAAAACAATGAAAGACATTGATAAAATTGAAGACAAAGAAGCTTCAGCATTTCTTAAGGAATCAATAAAGGATGCAAAAAGCGGAAAATTAGACATTGCAGGATTTATTAAAAGTTCTGAAAAATTTAATAAATTATGAGCATAAACACAGTTATAAGGTCACAAGAGTTTTTGAATGAATTCAAAAATGACATTGGATTCACTGCAAACTTGGGTGACTTCACAAATAATTTCACAGGTGCAGTGATGGAAAGAGTAAAGTCAATAACAACCATTGATGTGAATTGGAGTGACTTCATTTCTGTTTCAAATCCATGGACATTTGACGCAACAGTTGGAAACGAGTCAATAACTAGAACAACTGGAAGTTGGGAGACAGAAGGCTTTTCTGTTGGTGACAAATGCAAATGGTTGCAGGGTGGAATTTTCTTTGCTGACATTACAATTCTTTCAATTTCTTTGGACGGTTTAATAATATTTTATCAACTTGATTCAGGTTCAATTACAAATTCAAGTGACGCTTCACTTTTTGGTGTCAGTGATTTAACTGCATTGATTTTTAAATTTGGTTTGATTGGTAATTCTGAAACATTTAATGTTGAATCAAAAGTAAGTGGCAATGACCAAGGCTTCTATGGTTCAAACATTGGTTTTGATACAGGTGGCGGTGTTAGAGATTTAAATTGGGTTAACATGCAAAGACTTGGTTCTTATGCAGATTGGCAAACAGGAACAATGCGTGTTCGTTATCAACAATCTTTTAATGGTTACCAAAGATTTGAAATTGAACATGTGTTCATGATTGTTCCTTATTATTTAGATGGTGAAATTTCAAACCTACAAAACAAAATTATTCCTAACTTATTAAATGGAACAAACACATTAAAATATGCATACAATGCAAGCTTTAGAACTGTTTTAAGTAACCCAAACACACAAAAAGATGTGACAATTGACAACAATCTTGGTTCTGTTGCTTGGTTTGGTGAAAATTTTAATGGCTTCAATAATGATTATGAAATACTTTCAATTGATTACACAAGCCTTGTCACTTTATTACCTGAAGACGGTCTTGCAATTGGTACTTCAACAGAAGTTGAAATTTTAGTAAAAGTAAACAATGGAAAAACTTTTGCACCTTCTTCAAGATTTGGTGTTTATGTTTCTTATTTACCTGAACAAAATGAATATCAAAATAAAACAACAGATTTACGTGATAACTTTATTTATGACAGAGCAATGCAAAATGCTTTGCTTTTACCTGTAAATGGTGACACTTTTATAAAAAATGTAACAGGAACAGTTCAGGTTGACATTACAACAATGTTGATTAGGTTTGAAGTTGACTACACAGCTGCACAAAAATTCAAACTTGCAGGAATAGTTGGGACAACTGGTATTCCAAATTATTTAATTGGTGTTGGTTTGGGTGACAATGCTTTGACTTCAGGCAATGCTGACAGGGTTGTGTTAATTGCAGACGTAAACCAATATGACCAAACACTTGACATTTCAGATTTAATGCAATTCAAGACTTTCAAATTATACCCTCACAACAAACAAATTCCTGTTGGCGGTTCAACAAATTTGACTGCATGGAATGAAGACGGTTTCACAGTTGCATTTGATTTTGAATTAAACTTGAATAAAGCTGCACTTTTAAATACTTTAGATTTTAAACTAATTACATTCAACACAGTGACAGAAGAATATTTTGAACTTGATTCTTATTCCTATAATAACATAGGCAATGCAATTGTTTCAGGTGGTGTTCAACAATTAAACGAAAATACAACAAGGGGCTACATTTTAAAAAGTGGTGACCAGTTTAATGAAGTTACTTTAAACACTGGGACTTTGTCAGGTGCAGGTTTTCAAGGTTATAATGGAACATTTTCACAAAAATTTTCATGGCAAGATTGGATTCAAAATATAAATGCAGATTCAATTTTTTATGATGCAACAAAACCACAAAACAACTTGAACTTTAAAGGCTCTAATTATTCAGATTTAAATAATTATGAAATAAGAATGTCAGTTCTTGCAAATGTTTATGGTGAACAGAATGCATTAATTTCAGGCAATACAGATTACTTGTTTAATTCACCAAATATAACTTTATACGATTATACAAAAGATGGTAATATCACACCAGTTTGGAGTGGTGTCATTGAGACATTTAACAATTCAAACCTTTCAAATTTAGGGGGTGCAATTTTAACAGGTCAAGACACTTTGTTCAGAACTACATGGACAAATTCAGGTGGTGCAGTTGTTTCTTTAACAGGTATTTATGGAATCAACAGAATTGAAGAAACAGGACAACTTGGGTACGAGATAACAGAAATGTCAAGCATTAATGAACCTGCAGCAAATCAATTATTGACACCAAATTCAGGAACAAAATTGTTTGTTTATTTAAATGCAGGCAATGTTGTAATGGAGTGCTTAATTGATGGTTCATTAGTTGCTGCAGGGCAAAGTTATAATTTATCTTCAAGAATACATGATGACAATTTAATTATAGAAGGTAAAATTACAGAACAAAGTGTATTGAAAAATACAGAAACATCAAATCAAAAAATTGTGGAATGATTATAACAGAACTAACAAACAGTATTCCTTATGTTTACCAAAGTGGTAATGCAATTAAATTATTAGGAAAATCTTTACCTGAAATAATTACACCTGCATTAAATGATTCTTGCATTTGTGATTTTATACAATGTCAATATATTGAAAGAGTTTTTGCAAGTCAATCACCAAATAATGAATGGTGGAAAAATGATATGAACGAATTTCTTTTTAAAAGATTAGTTGCAACAGATACGGTTGGAATTGAATTATGGAAAGAAGGAATTAAAATTGCAGACTTGAATACAAATACTTATGGAACATTTTTTAATGGTTTTGCATCAGGTAGTTCAGAACAACAACTTTATGTTGGTTATTTATTGGAATGGGAATTGGTACAATCTGCATTTGGAAATGGAAACTATCAAATAAAAGCACAATTAAACATTGTAGGAAATGCAACAACTTATGAAAGTAGATTGTTTAGTTTAATTACATATTCAGATGTTGCAGCAAATAAAACAGTTAGGATTGAAAGCACTCAAAACGGAAATATAATTGGTGGTAATTTTGATTTTACAGGTTTGAATTGGTATCAATCACTAAGAGTTCCAGGCGTATTTGGAAATCCAACACCAACTGTTGAAACAGATAATTATGTGAATTCTAATCATGAAAAAAGACAAATAACGGCCAAAAATTCAAGGGAATGGAGTTTAGAAACAGGTTTAATTAATTATGAAGTTGCAACAAAATTACTTTATAATAAAATGTTGGCAAATGAAATTTTAATTACTGATTATTTAATTAAAAATGAATCAATTTTTAGAAGAATAAATGTAATGCTTTCTGAAATTGAAAAACCTGAAATTAAAAATACAC
>Ga0209986_10000917_pt1 | contig 28971 bp, 48 predicted proteins | sample BlataG_FD_183168 | JGI IMG/M metagenome (GOLD analysis project Ga0209986, IMG submission 183168) | Deep subsurface microbial communities from Black Sea to uncover new lineages of life (NeLLi) - Black_00105 metaG (SPAdes) (version 2) | ecosystem: Environmental > Aquatic > Marine > Oceanic >...
AGGCCATCGACGGCAGACATAAGCGTCTGGAACCCGATCTGCCCGAAATCAGATGCCTGGCGCATCTGGTCTTGCATCATTTCCCATGGGCTGGGATCGGAAAGTTTTTCGTAATACTGCTCTAGCTGCCCCTCGAGTTGGTTGTAATATGCGAGATCCTCTTCAGTGGCATTGGCCAGCAACTCCTGCCGCGTGCCGAAGGTTTCAATCATCGCATCGCGTTCTTGCTTTACGAGATCGAATAGCGCCTGGTATTGTCCGCGCCGCTCCATGAAGGTGCGCTGGGCAGCGGCGCGCCTCCGCTCAGCGCCGATGTCGCGCTCAGCAGGCAATCCGGCTTCGGCACCTGGCTCTTCAAATACCGGGGCAGCGGTCGGAGCCTTACCAGCGATTTCATCCATCCCCTTGCTGACCTTCTCGTAATCGCTGGCCAATTTCCGCGCTGCCTCGGCTCCGCCATACATGATCTTTTCAATCGCCCCGATGGCAGCATTGATCGGGGAGACGTTAGCAACCGTCCGCGCGGCGAATGGCAGCCCTGTTACAGGGTCAATCCCCGAGGCGATATCCCAATATGCCTTAAGAGTTGTCTTCGCCTTATCATCGCCGAATGCGGCCTTGACCAGCGTGGGGATATCGCTGATGAGCACAAGGGCGGCCATCACTCGCTGGACAGCGGTGCGGAAGGAATCCCATTGATTGACATAATTCCCGATCTCTAAACCAAGCGCGAGTGCGGCGAGTACCCCGACAATGGTCAGGAGATTCACGCTGATCGATTTCAGTGTCGGGATGAAATTCGCCTGTGCCACGTGTCGGAATTGATTCAGCGCAGTAATAGACTTTAGGACTTGGCTGCCGAAGATGAGAAACGTGCCCCCGGCTAGCGCGATAACAGCAATAAGGCCTCCGCCCCCACCGACCACTAACCCCATCATGCGAATTAATTCACGATGGCTATCGGCGAATTCTGCGAATGCCACAACCGCGTCCCGGATCTTTGTTACCAATGCCACGAGATCATCGCGCAGCGCTTCGAAGATAGTGATCTCGATGTCTTCAATCGCGGATTTCAACAACCGCCCGGCGCCGGAGAAGGAGTCTAATTGAATCGCGGCCATCTCCGCAGCAGCTTCGGTCGCGGTAATTTTCTCCGTAAGATCAGCGAGTTTCTCGCTCCCCTGCTGCGATAGCGTCAGCCATACACGGGCACCCTCGGCGCCGAAGATCTTCATGGCTTTCTGCGCATCGAGATGTCCGCGTTCGAGAGCGCCGACAATATCTGCCATTGAATGCAATTGCGGATTGATATCGTCTGCGGTAAGGCCCATCTCCCTTAGCGTTGCCGCACCTTCGCCGCTGATATCTGTCAGTTTCAACAGCGATGTCCCAAGGAGTCGCCCGGCACTTGATGCTCGGACACCCGCCGAGACGAGTACACCGAGCGTGCCCACGGTCTCCTCGAGGGAAATCCCTAATGCACTCGCGCTCGAGCTAACAAATGGCAACGCAATCCCGAGGCGTTCGAGTGTCAACTGCGATTTCCCGATACTCGCGGCGAGCACATTTGAAACACGCCCGGCATCAGAGGCGGCTAACCCGAAAGCATTGAGCTGGCTAACAACAATCTCGGTAGAGGACGCCAGGTCTGATTGTGTCGCCGCGGCCAGATCCAGGATGGGCTTGAGCGATTGCATCTGCTCCTGGGCGCTCTGCCCCGCGCTGGCGAGGAAATACATCCCCTCGCCAGCCTGGCGCGCGGAGAATACCGTCGCCCGCCCCATGTCCTTTGCGAAATCCGAAAGTTCTCGGAATTGCGCTTCGGTGGAGCCGGATACCGATTGAACATTCCTCATGGTCTGTTCAAAATCCGCACCGGTTTTAATGATGGCTCGGGATGCCAAGCCAAGAGGGACTGCAATGGCAGCGCCAAGCGCGGCGAATTGCATGCCCATGCGCTGGGTCTGCTCCCCCATCCGCTTGGATTTTAACGCAAAAGCATCAAGTCTTGCATCGGCCTGATCCATCTTTTGAAGGAAGTCGCCGATCGCTCCCTTCAGAACTACCTCGAGCTCCGCTAGTCGAGTCGCCAATTGCCCTCCGTGGCACCATGGGCAGATCACCAAACATCTTCATCAGAGTCTTATACTTAAGCCCGGCGCCTGCTCCTTTCAGGCGCGACAAGACCCCGCGCAATCTGTCATATAGTTTCTGTGGCTCCTTGCCATGAATCATCCCCAGCAGGCTCATCCGCCTTTGTACATCACGAATAGCGGCCTGCTTTGAATACAGCATCAATTCTTCAAAGTTGAACTCTCGGATTTCGTCGAGCCTATATCCTCGCCCAACGAGCCCATCAACTGTTTGAGCGAATCGAACCACGCCTTCAGCGCGGCCACCGGCATCCCCGCCGCCTCCAGGACTCCGAAAAAAGCCTTGGCGACTCCCTGGTGTATCCTCACGAACACCTCGACGATATTAAGCATATCCTCTGCATCCATATCGTCATAATCGGCCTCCGTGAGATTGGTAGCCAATCCGAGCATCGCTACCAAGGGATCCCAAATTGCAACCACCAGGCTGCCGATAAACGCATAACCACTCGCAGCCTTATCCGTTTCCTCGGCCTTGGTCTTAGTCGCCACCGTCAGCCCCGCCAACGCGCTGACGAATGTCCCCGCATGCTGAATGATTTGCCGCAGCTTTAAGCGACTGACTTCAGCTATCCGCCCGTCACGAAGCGGGACACATTCGGGTACCCGGAGCACAATCTTCGCCTCGCTATCTGCACTACCATCACTGGGCTTCAAAGAGCCTCCTGCTGCCATCAGAACATCCTCCTTACGTGGCCGGACAAGTCGATTGAATCTCTATGTTCCCAAAAGGCTCTGCAGGATGCAGAGACGCACAGTCGGTCGCCCGGAATCGAATCGGGAACTCTACAATCGACTCGCCGAACTCCATGGTAAACTCTGCGGTAATGAGCGCAGCCCACAGGTTGATATTCAACCACTTGCTGGCACAGGGGAACGCATGCTCAAACCGCACGCCATAATGCCTGCCACAATCCGGCTTTTTGAACGGGATCTTACACGATGAAACATCGGGGATCCAATTCACTCCCAGGGCAGTCGCCAGATTATAGACGGTGATTTCATGGATGAGCACTTCCAACTCAAACTCTGCGCGGATTGGAATCGCAGCATCAAACTGACCATCCCGGCTACGGTAATGGTCAATGTATGTCGGGCGATAGGTAAAGCGTATCACCCCACACTCGCCGAGATTCGTTTCCGCGCCACCGCTGTGGTTACAGACAAAGACCTGACCAGAATTGACCGTGTAATTCTCGTTGGTCGATTCTTCGGTGCAGGCGTCACAGATGGACACTAATCTCACCTCCTCTCACAGGCAAAATTCCGGTTGCCCGGGGCGGCAGCATTGATACGCTACCTTGAACATATATCGCGTGCTTTGGTGCCAGGCCTGAATAGTGGAATCGACGTCCGGCTCGTCCAGGTCACCATCCCACCGCGAATTCATCACAATGATCTCATCTGAGGATCCCGGGCTGCAGCAATCAAAGTCACACTTGGCACAGCCGAAGCGCCGCCGGATCCAGTAGAGGATGTCGCCCAAAACCAAGTCGGCGTTTTGAGTTTCAGAATAATCGATACGCACATATGGGGTAAAAGTGCAGAACACATGCTGTAGCGGCTCGCTGACGAACCCGGGGATCGGAGCGCCAAAGGCTTTCCCGTAACATAGGCATGCACGGAAGGAGCCATTATCTGGCCGCGCCGCTCGCCGCAAGCCATCGGTTGTGTCCAGAATCGCCATCAGGTGCTGGCAACCCAAAAGGCAGTCGCATACATAAGAATAAAAAGCACTTATCCTCATAGCTGGATACTCCGATCAATTACCTTTTTGTATTCATCCTCGATGTACTGTAGCACAACTGCCCGCTGTTTTTCAAACGCTTCAAATAGGAACCCCCCGTCCGGCAGATTCTCTATAAACTCTGCATATGCCCGATCGGTACCAACGCTGACCTCTACCGTCCGCATGGTAACATTTGTGATCTGCGCGGTTTGCGATCGCCACAACGCGCCGGTCAACACATGATCTTTCGCCGTAATAATCTGCGCAGCCGAATTGGCGATGATCAGCCCCCCGCCCCGGAATACGCGTCCGATATCTAACCCGAAGCGAGTCTTCAAAGCAGCGATATTCTTTTTCGCGTTTCTGATACCCCGCAGATTCTGCTCTTCCTGTGCCGTAATACCCATCAGTCCTGCCCCGGCCTTGTCGGCGGCACCTTGATTTCACGCACCCAACATTTCATGTATTCCATCGAATCTTGACCGCGTGGCCGTTTGGCCATGGTGACGATCATCTCTGAGCCTCCGGAGCGGATCACCTTGTCGCCGGTTTGAATGTCTTTCAATTGCCCGATCATCATGAAACGCGCTACCTGGCGCTCGCCTTCATCGGCATATCTGGTCTCAGCATCGGGGTGATAAATCCGGCAATGATACCGCGCGATGTGCGCCGTGAAGATCGGGATCTTGCCACATGCGCTATCGCTAATCGTGGTCTTCCGCTGGATCTCTACGATTTCATTCAGCAGCAATCCGCGATACATTAAAACACCCGGCCTCCAAACTGCTTCCGCAGGAAACTGAACAGCAGCCCATCGATCGCGGGGATCCCGGTTTCATTATGCACCGCCGCGCGTTCGAATAATTTCCGGAGAGTATAGGCATACCCGTCCACCGATTCACTCGCGAAGTTCGCAAACATCGGCGCGGTAACTGTGTCCCACTTGCCGCCTTCTTTCAGGAGCAGACACGTTGCCAGCGATATCGGATCCGGACATGCAGCATAGAGCCCCCAGGTCGCGTCGACTGCGATATTCTTAAACCCATACGGGAATATCGATGATGTCCCACTACAGTATGCCACTGCGGCTTCGCCGGTCGGCGGCTCCATCTGATTCCGCGGCCACGGTCGACCGTCTTTATGGATCAGCCAAGTTCCGCGGATTCTATAATCTGCAACCGTGAAAGTCGCGGTAGCATCATCAAGATTCGTGATGGCGGTTAATTCCAGGATCGGCCCATCGCATGGCAAATAGAACATCCCGGTGCCGTCGACATAACGGGTCTCTTGTACTGGCAAAAAATGCTGCCCGCAGACTCGATCGATGATCGACATAGCAATCCGGATGAGATACTGAATATCGTCATCCGACAGTGGGCTGCCGATAAGACAGCGTGCACGCGCCTCGGTTACGGACAGATAATAATCCGCAGCTGCAAACGTCCCCGCTGCATAGACATAGAATTCCAGCGTGGCCGTTACGGCGTCGTGCCCGGCCTCCGGCGTGTAGTACCACTTGTCATAATGCTTGCCCAAAGTCTCAGCGCCAGGGACGGCCCAATCCACATAATAAAGCCCGGTAGCATCGCGCACGATTTCGCTGGCTGCGAAGGTGTGTAAAACCGAGAGATCGGCTGCGAGGATCTCTACCTGCGTAAATGCATATGGATCATAGAGATTCCCTTCGGGATCGTGAAACTTAATGCCGAGCCGGACAGTTTGGCCTTGCTCGGCGGCATAGCGTGAAACGGCCATCTCAATCGCCTCCTAATATGCCTGCGCGGTGAAGCCACGCAAGGCTTCGATGATGTCCTCATCGACATCAAACACCTGAAACGAATAACATGGCGGGCTTGAGCAGTCCAGGGTCACTAGCCATGCCCCGAGCGCATCCGGGGTGAAGTCCACATAATAGACCGCCGTCGCGCCGATCTCTACCACACCCGGCGTCAGTGCCAGCACCAGTAAGGGGTTGTAGATTTCAGCCGTGATATTCCCGGCGATCCCCGTTGCCGGGGTTCTGTCCGCATTCAGGATCCGCATGAACACGCGGATTGGCTCGTTAATGATGTTCATGCGGTAATTGTTCCTTCCTGATATACAAAGAAACTCCCCCAGCCGTAGACGGCATCGGCAACGACACTCACCGAAACCTTATGCATCCCGCCGCTGTCTGAAGTGACGTTGTAGTAATATTCTCCGCCGCCGATCTCGGTTGCGTTCCCGGATACGAGGATTGTGTTGTCCTCCCGCCGGACTTCGACCGCGACTGTTCTGCCCGTTAATGGCCCGGTTTCATCAACCACTGCGATCGGGATCTGGATCTGTTTCCCAATCGGATGCCGCCCACACCAGCCTGTGCTCATGGCGCTATCTCCGATGTGATTGCGTTATACATTTTCCCAATAGCCAACCGTTCTGAAGAGCACTATCCCCGTGCCAGCTCCGCCGAAATCAGCACAGAAGCAAAACTTCTGGTCGACGATTTTGATTATCGTCGTGAAATTGAACTGAGCGTTAACGGCCTGGAGCCTATATGCTTGTCGCTTACCATTGGCCTCCGTCTCATACGGGTGCAAGACTAACCTGCCATTGATGGCCGCGCTGTCCAAATATGTCACATAGACTAGGGCAGCGATGACATCGCTATTCAGAAATTCTGAGCAGTCTATCTCAAAGTATTTGAAAGCCCACGGGGAACCAACAGATGGACTATTCGTCGCAATCGCATCGCCCGCACTCCAAGCCGGGGTCATGGGTGCTGTCAAAGTAATTCTATTTGTCAGCGTGTTGACCGATTCGATCAGCCTGTATTCTCCGATGGTTGAATTGTATAGTCTCAAGTGCCCGATCTCATGCCCGGTAAGGAGTCTCGGCACGATGCTGTCTTCATTGCCGACAACATTTTTATAGATTAAAATGGTGTCTGAAACAAACGTATCTATCTCTGCGGCAAAGATTGTATCACTGCTGGCGGCGTTCCCGAAAATCTCATCGTCACTCGTATAGTTAACAAACCTCGTGAGTGGGCTCGGGACGCTCCCGCTGATCCTGGTTACGATGATCACGATACCCGCACTCCTCTCGGGCTCGAATTCGGGATTGCCGCACAGTTCCACGACCAGCCGTTGCCAATGATTTCTCCGTTATAGTGTGGCACACTTGCATCATGTACCTGCATGCCGGAGCCTTCATCGAAATTGAATCGCATGAGATCGGTCGGGTGAGCGACGAATGGGTATCCCGTCATAAGCGGCTCGCCCACATAGTCACTGCAAATCGCCAATTGCCAAATCCGCATCGCCATGCCCCGGCCAACCATCGCCGACGCTTCCGGCAGTAACATCATCGATGCGTTCCCGACCGGCCACGGCGGCTTAAGGCTCCCGTTAATCACGGCTTGGTATGCTGTCTGAATCGGTGGAACAAGAGAGACATTATGTACCCGCCACTTGATGAAGTAATGCGTGCCGACCACCATTTTATTGACAACGGCGCTACCATAGCCTCCGGTACCAAGGCCCGCCCAGCGGACAGCGAAAAAGTCGTGTGTGCCCTCGACATAGATTTCAATGCCTTCCACTATGTCCCCGCCAACATCCCGCGTTGCCCATTCGAATAGATACGCATCGTGTGGCGCTGGCATATTCAAGACCTCAAACTCCATTGTAACTGTGAGATTTTTCCGGTCACTCGGCTCCGGCATTGGAATCGCAAGGTGCGCGCTGCCCGGCGTATCGCCTGGCAATTCGATGTAACAGCGCCGCTGTTTAGATACCCCCACTGCTTATCCCTCCGCGACCCTATAAGACCCCATAGGCATAAGATCCATAATCGGTATCGACCCGCATGGCCCCAGGCCCGGCTGGGCGGATGAAATATCCACGCGCGGTAAACGTGATCGCCTTCCCACCACTGGCCCGCCGCACCACAAATTCCGCATTGGCTGGCAGAATCATTGCCTGCACATAGGTGCGCTTCCCGTGTTCGTAAAACCCCTGCACATAATCGAATTCGAAAAAGGTGCCGCCCTGCTGATATGCCAATACCAATTCTGTGCTGGCCTGATCGCCACTCGGGAAATCCAGATCTTGAATCGCGATGCAATAGTGGCTCGGCGGCCTCACGATGATATGCCAGTTATCATCGGCCCAGGTCATCGGTACACGATACCAAGATTGGATTGGCTTCCCGAAAGCGACGGCGCGCCGGAACTTATTGATCATCGGATAGCCCATGTCTTCTCCTCCTCGCGGACATTTATATTAACTCTCTCCGCAATCGCCTGACGAACGCGGGCAATGATCTCGCTGGATGAAATCGCTCGCATACACTCCAGCGTCGTACAGGTCGGCCTCTTGTCAAAGCACGGACACTTAGGCAGCCCCAGGGATCCCGCCTTCCAAATCGGGAAGGCATATCGATAATGCGATAGGCGTAATCGTGGCGGCCAGCTTGAGTATAAATCTACATGAGGAGTTTCAACCGCTTCCGCCAGATGACACAGCCCGGTATCCGGAGCAATCACGGCATCGCATTCGGCGACGATCGCACATAGCTGCCGGATATTGAGTTGCCCCGTGAGATTCAGATCCGCTGGCCAATCCAGGAAGTCATTATATGTTAAAACCGCTGACATATTCTCTTCATTCAGACGATGTGCCACTTCAATGACTTGCGCCTCGGGGAATGTCCGCAAATGGATCGTGCTGCTTTTCGCAGCAATAACCACGCGCGGCGCCGGGACTTCAGCGAGGGTCTGCCTGGCCCATTGGCGTTCAGATTCGGTCAAGACGGGCACGCAGAACCGATACGCCTTGGGGCGGCTACCAAGAAGATAATCAAAATAGATATCGATCCGATCGGTGGTATATTTCGCATGATGCCGTTCGGCGAATCCCCGCAAATCGATTGCATCAAAAGTTCCCCGCATGCTGGAGATTTGATAGGTGCAGGTAAGCCATGGCACATTTTCAAATAGCTCGCGGTGATAAGAATTAGTCGCCCAGGCAAAGCGCAGATGTGGGTGCGCCTCATCCAATGCTTTGATCGCTGCCGAGATAATCACCAGGTCGCCGAGACCAATGTCGCGGACAATAACAACCTCTGTCCCGGGGCGGAGTTTCTTCAAGTGATCCGATGGCCAAAGCCGGAAGTCTTTGTAGGGGGCTCGGAAATATCCCGTTCGCAATAGCCAGTTATAATCGTGCTCACATTTGACACCGAAGATCTCGCCGCGCACAGCGTGGTAGGTGTTGCTCATGGGGACGGTGCCCTGCCATGAAACGGAACGCTTCAGGATCAGGTGCCCGCAATACTTCGGCATGGTTTACCCCTGGCAACATAGAGCAGGGAGTCCGCCCTTGGACGCTGGCGGCTCCCTGCCCCGCGAAGCTATCGTTGACGGCCTAGTAGGTGCTGGACTCGACGCAGCACTCATCTCTGGTCGTCAGATGGTCAAGCAATACTGCGGCATCGGTGTTGATGATACCGGTATCGAACGCGATCCTGAAGATATGGAACGTCCGTGAGTTCACGCCATCCCGCTGACGCTCGTAATTGATATCATACTGAATACCAAGCACGAGGTTCTTCGGGTCTGTCAGAAACATGAACGTCCCCGCCTGGCCATCTTCATAATGCCCGCAGGCATTCGCCAGATCGGTCGGCAGGAGCGGGATCGTTTCCATCGGAGTGGTCATCCAGGTTGCGGGAGCCTCCCCCGTGATAACCTTGTCCCCAAGGGCAGTTCCCCGCTTCTGCAGAATGTCTGCCCAATCCTGGAACACGTCGTCGGCCATGAAGAAGCGCAGTTTCTTTTTGTCCCGACGCCACTTGGTCGGGAGCTGCTTCATCATCTGCCCGAAATGACAGATGTCCAAGCAACAATTGGGGAAGGTCGGCGTCACAACGTGAGCCGCCTTGAGCTGCTTGTACCATCCATCGAAAAGGTGAAATACGCTGGTGTCTACATCCGCATGGACATAGGAATGATCGATGTTGGCCATAAGCGCCATGATCTCCAACTCGTTTGCGAGCTGGGATCCGACCATCTTTAATACCTGCTTCTCCAGCGCATCGCCGGTGAGATTGTCTGAGAGCATATCATCACAGATCGGGATGACGGCCTTGAATTTGCGCGCGGTCAGTTTGAAGCCTGTGGCCGACATGCCGCCGGTGTCGACGTAGTCGCCACAGTTGTCTGGGCGCAGCATACCTTTATTGATATCGATAAACCGCACCCACTTCTCATTGGTCGTCATCCGCTCGACTCTGACCTTGCTCCACAGCGTTGACTCATCAACGATGAAATCAATCAACCGGTCAGCTTCCTCGGGCTGGATGATCGACGGCGCGCTCGAGCTTTGAATAGCCTTCTTAAAGTCGAATGTATCCTTTGCTTCGACTCCAAGAAGCTGCATGGCGCGTGCCTTGCTCACGATCAGCCTCCTTGCTAGTAACGCCTCCTGGCATCCGGAACCCTATTCAGTTACACGATCGTCATCGATCGCTACGTCTTCTTGCTGCCCTCTTCCTCCTCGACGGGAATATATCCGCCCAGCATAGTCGAGTATCTCATCCCGGGCTTGCCCTCGGCGCCTTTAGCACCATGCATTCTCTCCTGCATGGAAACGCCACGCGTGTGCTCGATCGCCTGCACGCGGTGATCCATGCCCCGAACCATGTTCAGGACAAGATCCATCTTGGCCGAAAGCGCTTTCTCGCCTTCGGTCTCCGCCTCCCCGGCGCCACCGTCGCCAGCGCCTTCCGCGCCAGCCCCGGTATCGCCTTCCCCAGCGGCCCCGGCACCCTCCCCGGCACCGCCTTCACCAGCGCCTCCGGCGCCTTCAGCGGGCTTCTCGCCAGCGGGCTTGCCCTCCGGCTTGCCTGCAGCACCAGCAGCGCCCTGTGCGCCGCCTGTGCCCTCAACGGGGGACTTGCCCGTTCCAGGCGATGCCTGCTCCTTGGGCGGCTCCTGCGCGGCCCCAGCAGCGGAAGCCTCCGCGCTGGCCATGACGGCCGAGGTATTGGCATTTACTCGCGCGATAATGAGGTTAAACTGCGTGGCCACGGCGTTGGCATCGGCCAGCGCCTCCGGGGTGACCTGCTGCAGCTCATCCTGCTTCTTGCCGAACATCTGCATGAATTCGGCGACCACCTGCTTTGCTACGGCTTTGACGTCCATCGGCCTCCTCCCTCCTTGATTGAGCCAGAACATCCTCTCAGCGTCTGTAGTATCCGCTATCTTTTGCCCATGTCCATTCGATCCGCTTTCAGATTCTATGACAAGCGAATCTGTCCCATCTTTGTATCCGGCAAAATCCTTTCTGATCGCACCCTTGATCACAAGCGAGAGATCTTTAATATGAACATCCATCAGCTGGAAAATCCCCTTGCTGCTGGTAGTGCGGGGGATAATAGGGATCAGCGTCCATACGCCTCCGATCGAGAACCCATTGAGTTCGCCATTTTGCACCTTAGCCCAGGCGACATCGGAACATCTCACCCCGGCGACGCCAGCGCCCGGGGTGAAGAATTTTGACCCCTCCGGCGCCTGGAAGCATTCAACGAGATCGCCCACGCCTCCCCATAGGATATGATTGATACCGATGCCCTTTGTCCGGCCCGCAGCATATTCAATCATGAACTCATGAATGGCTTTCCCGATTTCATACTCGCTCAGGAAATGCCCCTGCGCATCGGTAGCCCACGGCACCAAGAATTCCCCGTAGACAACCTTTTGCGAAGCCATGAGGGGATCCTGGGCGAACTTGAAGAATATCTTCCCGTCGATTTTCTGCGGCTTGTAGGCATCGCTCTGGAGCCGTGTCTTATTGGCGCGGATAAACTGCTCTGCCGCCAACTTGGTAAAGATGGAATCATCGAACCAGACGGTAATTAAATCCCAGGTCTCGGTGCCCTCATTGAACCCAAACTCCAGCCGGACGCCTTCGCTGTCTCTGAAATTGACCATGGCGGTCTTGTCATAGGAATACACATTCGGCTCGAGTTCAATAGAAAACCAATTCGTCTTAGCGCCAACCAGCGCCACGATTTCCCGAGGATCGATGATATCTTTTTCCCGTAACGTCCAGCTGCCGGCAGCATCTCTGGTGTATTTCTGCTTGACCGCTGCCCAGGCGGCAATGCGTGCCCCCTCCTCGCGCACGGATTCTTCGCCGGTCAGGGTTTGGTAAGTTGAATTGAAGATCCGGATCCAGATCGCCTGTGCGCCTTTCGGCAGGTTCTTAATCGTGTCCGGGGGATTCGATAGGAGATACGGCATCGCGCTTCTTCTCCATGGCATCTAGCGTGCCCATGATCTGATTCAACTGTGAATTGAGCTCCCGGGCGAGCGCCGTTAATTCCATAAGGGTCTTGCGGACTTTCTGTTCTTGGTCAACGGGGATAGCGATTTCCATTCTAAGGGGTTGTGCCTTCATCCCCCCAGCATTCCGCAAGTCCATTACGTGCGGGTTTAAAATTCGCGGTCGATCCCCGTTGCCCTGCCCGTTCGCCATCCTTGGCCTCCGTAAGAGTCAGCCCTTCGAATTAGGGCTTCGAGAGCCTCTAAGCGCGTCATCCATCGGGAGTATAGAAATCTCCCGATAGCCTGTCAAGAAATCTTTTTGCACCGGGGGCACTTGATTCGGATCGGCATGTGCCGCTGTGCGAATTCCCTCTCGGTAGGCGTGCGGTATTGCCCGAGCTTCTTATTGCAGAATTTACACCGCTTATCAGAGTCACCTTTGGGATCCGTCCCAGATGTCCTCTTCAATGAGTTCGACTCCTTCCAATACCGGCAGGAAGGTGCATTGACAATGCACGAGTTCCTCGGCCCCTGCCGAGGGATCGCCCGGGTGCATCATCTGATGCGCACCGACAGTGAACGGCGCGTCCATGCGCTGCCGCTGGCCGTGTGCGTCCATATGTGTCTGCCGACTATTCCGAAATGAACAAGCCCAATCTTTGAACTCTACGCTTGTGGTTTTGTAGACTTCAAATTGCGCCTGCTCGACTGCGATGAGCGTTTCTGTCCGCGCCGTGGCATTCGCTCTGCCAATTGAGAACTCATCGAATTTCGCCGCAATCATCTGCCCGACCTGCAATGGGTTCAGCCCCTTGTCATAGAACCCGGTCGCGATGGTTCGGGACAGATCATCGATCAGATCGTCAGCGAAAAACTGCCCCCATGCGGCTGCGCGGATCTTGAGGTTTTCAAGTACAGTGATATCTTTCAGGTTAAAAGAGCCAGGCATTCCCATGCGGATCTGTGCCGTTTTGCCCCCCGCATTATATGCCGGGAGCGAACGCGCCTTGAGTGTCGCTTCCATCTCGGCGGCAAGTCCCTGGTGGGTACCTCGCAGATCCGACAGCAGGATTTCTTTAACCAACCGTTCCTCTTCCGGACTGGCCTTCTCGGTGCGTTCTCTCTCGGTCTTCACATAGATCCGCTCGAGCGTATCCTGCTTTTCCATCGCTGCCATCCCGGTGCGTTTGGCGTCAACCACATGCTTATGAATAGCGTCATACGTGGCCCGCTCAAGCGGCTCCAGTGGAATCGGGCGAGTAAAAGTTTCACGCGACACGGTGCTGCTCCCTGAAGCGGCCATACATTTCCATCGCTTTTACCTGCGCCTCGGGATCCATCAGCGCCATGAAACTCGGGAACCCCATGGCAGCACTCCCGGGTGTGCCAGTTGTAATCTCTCCGCGCCGGATCCCGAGATCCATCATCGCCAACTGCGCCTGGATTACCTGAAACGGCAGATTCGCCCACGGCTCCGGAATGGCCGGTAGAGCCATCTTCAAGAACTTCGTCATGTACTCTCGGCCTTCATTGATCGACATAAATGGCAGCACCCCGATCCGCGCCAGGATCTCGGCCTCGCGCTGTTCGTCGAGGGTATCGATCTCATCGAACTTCGCATAATGATCGTGAACGAACAGCCCCTCTTTTATCAGGCGGAGCAATTTCTTTTCCCATGTCTCTTGACGCGGCTTGGTAATCGAATGCTTGTAAACTTCAATCTGTGTCTCACCACTGCCGGTGCCGATGTTGCCGGTTTCTATGATACCCACGCGATTCGGGAGCATCCCATAGGAACGCAGGATCTCATCGCGGTTGTCTCTCCGGTATTCGCGGAAATCCGCGTCCTTATGATCCGGCCCCAGCTTCTTCCACTCGAGTTCAATCTCCTTGGGGATTTCCAGGTAGAGTAGCCGGTAGTGATCACCCCGGAGCACGAGCTCGAGGTGGTTCGTAATGTTCTCACGGAATACGGCGAGTTCCTTGTCCATGCCGACAAGATCGCCCTTGACCATCAGGCACCATTCCGGCAGCGTCCGGTTGAAGAAGAACTTGATATTCCGATCTGCCTGGTATTGATATCCCCGCACCGCAGATAGCGCAGGGACAATCCGGGGGATCCCGTAGACCGGCGAGAACGAATGATAATGCCGGAACCAGATCATCTCATTAAGCAAAGCCCCTGTATCCGGATCCCGCGATCGTTCATTCTTGGGATCGCTGCCGAAGCGCCGGAACCATACCTTCTGTGCCCCGCGGATTTGACAAAAGTTCTTCATGTCAATTGTGATCCGCACCTCTTTCGCTGGAACGTGGTCGAGGCGCTGAACAGGCTTGGTGGGCAAGTTCCCAATTCGTGTGCATTCGATATAGCCGTTCCCGGTCGATTCCCAATCCATATTTGTGGCATCAGAGATCTCGCGGAAGGTATCGTCCGGATTGCAATCGCCGAAGAACGTCTCGACCGCCAAGCGATTTTGCTCACTCGCCAGGTCTTTCTTAAAGGGAACGATGTGTAACCCAAGACCTGAGACATCGGTTGAAATCTGATTCACGGTAACCGCGAAATCGGTGCTGCTCAGAAGAAGCGCTGCCATCTGCTCCAGAGATTTCCCACCGAGCGGCGGGATCTCAAGATCCCATGCGCCTTTACTGTACTGCCGGAAAAATGGGTCAACAATCTTCGTGGGCTGCATCCAATCTTTATATGGACGCTTCGGCCCTGGCCCCAAGGATAACGCCTTAGCTCCGCGCTCTTTTATGATATCGCCATCAGCCATGTTTGTCCCCCACGATTATTTCCCAAGCGAAGTGGCTTTAAGCCCACCGCGCGTCCTCTTGCCACAGGCGCTGGTAAAAAACCAAGATGCCATCAGGCGATCGCCTGTATGCTCAACGGGATCGAAGCGTAACATATCATCTATCCATTCTGCCGATTGATGGTTCCTGGGGATCCGCCACATACGGTTTTCGAAGTCGACAGACATCGCGCGAACGCCCAGGGTAGGATCCGCCTTGTTCTTGCCCGTAGTAAAAGGATGCAACCGGATGGCCTTGGCGAATCGTTTAATTTCATCAAGCGCCATGGAGCCTTCGGATGGCGTGTTTTTGATGATGGCCCTAAAGATCTCATCGGCGCCTCTTAAGAACTGCAACAGATAATCCTGTGCCGAATTGTTTTCCACCTCAAACAACACAGGTTTGAAGCGATCCTGAATCTGACAGAAATTCTTGATGATGTCAACAAGTCCCATTCGGCCCGCGATGATATTAAGCACCACTTTTGTCCCATGCGGATCCACGCCGCCAATGAAAAATACTGTCTCATGTGCGCCGCGCTTCTTCTTGACTGCCAAGTCAACACCGACATAGACCTGCAGTTCATTGTCGTCATAGCGGGAGACAAAATGCCTGCCTTCGGCCTCGGCCAGTTCAACGCATGTCTCAATCGCTGCCCGGCTAAAATCATCACTCCCGCGTTCCTTGTCGGGGATATTTTTCATCGATCGTGCATACTCGATCGAGCTGACCTCGGCGAGTCTTTCCTTGCGGCGCCACTCCGGCCAACCACAGACCTCCCCGGACGGCATGATTTCAAGATCCGGCCAGAGATCATCATCGGCATCATAGCGTTCGACGTGATAATTTGTATTCGCCGCAGCCCAATGCATCGCGTCTTCTGCATGCCAGGCATTGCCGATCATCCAGAGACGAGCCAGCGCGGTAAGCCTGGAAATCACTGTGTTCTTGACATATTCAATCACCCGCTTGCGCTGGCCCCGGGTTAGAGTATTTTCGAAGTCGAGGATATCATCTAAGATAGCCAGGTCGAGCCGCGCTCCCATGATGTTCCCGTTCACCCCGACCGCCTCCACCGTATAATCCTTATTTGACAGATCCTTTCGCTCAACAACGATGTGACTGTCCTGCCAGCCCATGACTCGCCCGCGCCTGCGTTCAGGACGCACGTGTGGAAACACCGCCTGATAGCGTGCGTTATAACCGATCGTCTGGCGGATCACGCCGAGAAATTTATGCGCCTGCCCAGCCGTATTGGAAACCAGCGCTGCGCGGATGTTGGTGTTCTTGCCGATCTCCCAGCTCAGGCGGCACACGGAAATCTGCATCGACTTCCCGTGCTCAACCGGGGCGAAAATAACCAGGCGCCGATATTCATTGCAGAGATCCTGCCATTCGTCATGAAGGGGTTGTGCTTTCCAACCGAAAACGTACTCGCCGAAGGTCGCCGGATCCTGCCTGGCTACCTGGATCGTGTCGCGTTCGTAAGCGCCGAGGTCGGCTTCCAGCAGATCCTGATCATGCTCAATTTTCCCGGGGGAGTCTGTCATCGCCCAACGTACCCTAAACCCTCGAGCCGTTTTAAGACCTCCGGATCTGCAGTCGGCCACGGCAGGGACGGCCCGGGTTGTTTGATGGAAAACCGGCGCAGAATCGTATTGAGCATCATGTGGTGGTCGGCGGGTTCATAGACTTCGCGAACAGCCAGCTGGATCGGCAATGGCGTCCGCGCTATGAGGGGAACCCGAATGAGTTCGGGGAACATCCCATAGGCATGAATACAAAAGCCCCGTTCGCCTAAGCCTTCACCATGGTCGCCGGTAACGAAGATCTCGGCATCCGGAAAGGCGTCGAAGAGTTCAGGCATCTTCGAATCGAGAAATCGGATCGCCCCATCGTAGGCAGCGATGTAACATGCCGGATGATTGGCGATGCGTTTGCCGAAATACCGCGAGCCCTCGACTGTCCATTCCTGGCTATCTTCGCCGCACCACTCGACCAGCGCGCCGATCTTGTCGAGGATCTTCATGCCCGGCATTGCCATCGGCCCCCAGCGTTTCTTGTGGGTTTGCCAGAGAGCGTCCCCGACAAAACGCTGGTGGTTGCCCCAGGGTTGATACATCGCATGCGTCTCCTGCAGGTGTAGCACCCCGAAAAACTCCGGGCGGCCTCGGTGTGCAGCGATAAAGGCATCGACCATCTGATTCGCCGTTGGCCTCTTGCCGCTCCGGTGATACCACGCAGGCCAGGACTTAAAGTCGAAAACGCTCGTGGCCATGCGCTGGCCTGCCGGTGTCGCGTTGCCGCTGTAAAACGATGTGTGGATCTTGTTGCGAGAAATCGTCAGCGCATAGTTGGCGATCCGCTGGAACGTCCCCTTGGTCGCTGAGGCATTAGACTTGAAATCGCTCCACATCAAACCCTTGGCCCCGGTTACCACGGAATCCAAGAACGGAGTCGTCTCGCGATCGTACCCATAACAATGGATATGATCGCTCCGCAAACACTCGACCATGACAAGAATAATCTGTGTTTTGTTCATCTGAGATCCTCTATCGATGGCACTTCAAAATCACAACCCTCTTCATCTGCACCATCGTCTCCGGCGTCATTGTCAGCCGCTCGGTCAAGTCCTGTGGCGGCGAAACTAACATCAAGGTGTCCGCCGGCAGATCCGAAATCGTCAGGATCGGGATCCCCCACAGGCTCCTCAGAGACCTCCTCGGCGGTAGCAGGGATGGCCTGGGGATCGTCTCCAGGCGGAACTTCAAAGAGGACTCCATGAAGGTCTCCTTCCTGCGGCGCATCCTTCACGCCACGCAATGCCATTTGCGTCCGCGCATCGGTTACGGTCGTTACCTGCTCCCGGCCCAGCAGCGTGCGGAGTTGCCGCAGATGTTTGCGCACCGCCGGAATGTTATCCGCTGGCACCTCCGCGAATTCCCCCTTGCCGCCTCCAGGCGGCGCGTTGTTTGTCGTCTGATTGATAAAGGCGAAAACCGGCGACTGCTCGGTCTTGCCGAAGCCCAAGATCATCGCCTGCAACCGGATCGCCTCGAGTACCCGCGCGTCAGCCGCGGTGCGTGCGTTGTAATCGGGTTCGGTCACTAACTGTGGTTTCTCGTCCTTGTTCTCACGCACCTCCCGAACCTTCACGGCCTTGTCGGCGATCTTGTTCTGCCGAACAATTACCGTCCCGATCCTCGTGAGCATCTCGCCTACGGCACAGCCGTCAATGATCAGGAGATCGGTATAGCGCTTATAAATCATCTTCAGGTCATCAACCACCGTTGCCCGGGTTACCTTCACCTCCTCGGCAATCTGCGTTGGGTTCGCTCCCCGCGCGGCAAGGCTCAAAACCTGCTTTTCACGTTCCCAGCGCTCCTGCCTGTCAGACATCCGTGTCGCCCTCCGCAAGACCGACCGCTCCCAGGTACCCTCGCACCATTACCATCAGCGCCTTGCCCCGGGAAACGCCTCCAGCTAACGCACTGGCCCGCGTCAAGGCCTCCTCGAGCAGCGCCGGATCGTCCTCCACCACGAAGGAGACGATCTTCGGTCGCGTCCGCTCCGCCTCCTCCTCCTCGGCATCCAGGTCGACCTCTAAGGCATCGGATACCTTCGAAAGTTCAAGCGCATCCCGGAGCTCCGCCTCGCTGTAGGGGAGATGCGTCTCGAGGTCGTCGATCGATAGATCCGTCGACAGATCCTGAACCAGCTTCGCAAACAATGCTTGCACCGACTGCCCCTTGAGTTCGTTCAGGTTGATCGATAGGATCTTCGCTTCACGATCGCCCAGGTCGACCACGCTGCAGGGGACGGCCGTGTAGTCTAACTCCTGCGCCGCCATCCAGCGATGGTAGCCACCGAGGATCTCCCAGCGCCCATCGTGCGGACGCACCACCAGCGGCTCTACAAAGCCCCGGGCTTTTATATAGGCCCGGAGTTTCGCATATGTCTCCGCGTCCATGCGATTCGGATTCCATGGATTAGGTACCAAATCGCCGATCGGAATTTCCTGAATATCCATCTCAACCTCGCTCTCAGCTCCCGCCATGTCCACCACGGCCAGAGCCATTCGATCCGCAACGCGTCAAGCAGATCCTGCTCGCTGATAATGTAATCGATAAACCGATCGGCCTGAGCATAGGTGATGAAGGCTTTGGCCTGGCCCGGCGGTAGACCCAACATCATGCCCTCACCCTTCTCGCGGCCTCGAGGATCCCGCAGATCTGCGATATCGCCAACCGAATCGCCAGCCTCTCCAGGCGCACGATAGCAGCGTTAATGCGATCGACATATCCGGCCACCTCTGCCGTGACGACAATCGCTAACCCACCAGGTTTGTACGGCCCCATGAGCCAACGGCCACAAGCACCACAGCGCTGCTGTGAATCCTTGACCAACGCGTTCCGCACTCCGCACATGGGGCACTCCCACGTCTTGTCAATCGCCCCGCCTACCTCACCCGGATCACATATTCCACGTTTGTCGTCCGATGCCGATCCGATGCCAGCGCCGCCAGGTGTGTGCATTTGATCTCCTCCACGTCTATATCTTCACGGAACTTCCGGATGCTGTCAACTAGCTCCGCGATCGGAAACCCCTGGTTGCCATAGGATAGAACCCAGGTGGGAAACTTCTCGCAGGCTATAAATAAATCCTCCAACGCCGATCGCGCCTCCTTCGTCGAGAATACACTGCGCGGCACCTTCGATATCTCGCCCGCCAAGATCGAATCCAACACCCGAAGGCTCTGCTCATAACTCTGCGTGCCCACATACGGCGGATCCAGGTAGACCACATCCCCCTCTACCCGATCGAGAAAATCAAAGACGTCCAGCTGGTGCGCCTCGTTCTGAAGCCCGTTGGTGAATACTCCCTTGTTTATATACGACAGCACCCGCCTGGCAACCGTCCGCGGATGCCCCGCTATGTTCCGCGCCAAGATGTCACGAACGTAGTTCTGATTCATCTCCTCCCATTTCCCGTCTTCCGCCTGCTGGATGATCGTCTTCGCCCCGAAGTTCCCCGCCGGACGCATCCGCAAAATGTACTTGATCAAAAGAAGCAGAAGCATCCACCGCTTGACACCCTCCGCTCGATGCGCCCAATAGAATGCCCGATCGAGAAAACGCGCGTGGCGCGTTGTGAATACTCCATAGGCGAAATGGTCGGCAATGAAGGTCTGTGGCTCCGGGGGCTTCACGAAAAGCCGATCGATGTCTAACTCGTCTAAGCGTACACGATCGTTTGCAATCAATGCCTGGCCGACAATGTGACTCCGAAATGCAATGTCGTTCGCCAGTACCCGGTAACCCCGAGCCTTCCCGAAAAGCGAGACGCTGCCGCCCCCCATGAAGGCATCCACCAGAACGGGTGCTTCCGAAGGCGGGGGGATCCACTTGAAAATGTGACCGAGCAGACGACGCTTGCCGCCCCGGTAGAGCGGCAGTGCCCGAAGCCTCGACCAGGCCATGACGCGCCTCCTTGAGAGATCGAGGTCGATGAGCACCCGCTGGAAGCCCACCGACCTCACCCAAAACGGAGTGTGACGAGGATGAGTCGTCAGCGACGACCACTCTACCATGGCCCGACTGAGACGACAACATAAAAATTCTCCCCGGCGTTCCCGTGTGTGAAAAATGACGACCTGGACAAGATACCCGGGCGATCCGGCTCGTGATCAGAGGCGGGGGATAGAGCAAAATTCGTGCCATCGATTTACGCTAATTTGCATCCTGCGCTGCCGGCCTTGCATGTTTTCGCACAGCTTCTGCTTTGCTGTGAGTGTCCTCGCTGATCGTTGCCGACCTTTGTCGATCAAACTGATCATTTAAGCAATCGCTGTCGTCATTTGACCAGGGTTTGCACATGCTGTGCAATCAGTGTGGAACGTTGTGCTCTACAGTCACGACGTTTGCTGATTATGACACCTGGACAGATGCTGTCCACTTTTGCAGATAGCGAGCTTTAAGGTCACGCTCCTTGCACATGCTTGCGCATGCGTGTGGAATCACACTGATTTCTTGGTCGGGTTTGGCAGATCGTGTGCTTTGGCGTGGGTTATTTCGCAGGCGTGTGGACAGAGTGGTGCCCTGGTGCTGCTCGGTGCGGACGGAGTGGGCTGCGGAGAGTGGAATTTGCACTCACATTTCCACAGAAGTGGGCTGCGGAGAGTCGTGTATGAGTGCTTTTTCAGTCGAAAGTGGGGTGATGGTGGCAGGATCAGTGATGCTCCCGGGGCAATGGTGGAGCCATGGTGGGCTGCGCGGCGTCGGTGTGACACTTGATTTGCGGGCAAAGTGGGCTGCGAAGACTGTGATTATGACTCACATTCCACCGTCAGTGGGCTGGAATAGTGGGTGTTATCACCCAGGACATGCCTGATGCATGACTGTGTGTGTCGGCCAGGCGGCGCCGGTGGGACGCCGTCCCAGGATGTGACTCATTATTGCACTCATGTTTCACTCGAAGTGGGCTGCGCGGAGTCAAACGTGAGTCCTCTTTCAGTCGAAAGTGGGCTGCGGCGTCACACGCAAGCCTGTGTCGTGTCTGTGACACACACCCGGGGCAGCCGCGAGATCGGGGATCCCCCTGAATGCACGTCCGCGATCGCCCGTAACGGCGGCCTCTCCCGCATGATCGCATAAAAGGCATTATGTCAACTTGGCTGAAGTGCGCAGGTTTTGCACATGTTGATACTATGACATCCCCGGGTGTGTCCCCCGCGTGGCAAACATCCCGCGAGCGCCGCCGGACATGTCCACACTCTGTCCACATCCGGTGCATAACCGCCCAGAGTGACCACTTTTAGAGTCATACATGACTGTCGAGCGACTGTCGAAAGTGACCACTTTTAGAGTCAGCGAGCAGGCATGTCGGAGTCATGGATCAGTCATGCAGTGGGTGTTTTCACCCAGGGCACACCCTCACAGTCATCCTGTGAGTCATCCTCGCAGGATCCCCGGGGTAGCCCCGGAAACGAAGGCCACAGAGCGCCCGTGTGCGTCGATCGCAAGCCCTCGCGGCTCCCAGGTCGTATCCCCGGCGATCGCCTCACACGCGCGACGTGTGCGCGAACCTGCCCCCGGCATGCCATGGTGCATGGGTAAAATAGGCAAAAAAAAGACCGACCGGAAGGTGCTCTTCCCGGGCAGAGGCAGATTTACAGCCCTAACCATATGGCCCCTATAGCCCCTTCAATCGCCCTATTTGCCTACCTTCGCCACACGGCAGCGCTGCAGCGTTTCTGCGTCCATCCGGACTTTCCGTCCATTGAACGTTCCGTCACATATATCACATGGCATAAGCAAGCTTCGGCTAGACGCGAGCGTATCATTCTCCAGGTGAAATTTCATTCTACACGCCGCGCAGACGATCGCGACTCTCTCTTCGATTTCGCCACGTCGACTGAGATGTCTCATCCCTGCCCATTTGTGCACTATACCCTCGATCGTGCCGGGGGTAACTTCGAGGATCCCGGCGTAATCGATGATGAGTTGTCGTTTGAGGTCTTCGGAGAATGGTGCTTTACGGTCACAGATATAGCACACCGCCTCTGCGAGAGCGCATTTATCATCACGAGCCATCGTCGGCCTCCAGTTCATCATCGGCGAGTTTGATTTCACATGCCGCGGCCTTGACCGCCTCGGGATCGAGCAAGTCGACTCCGGCCAGGTCAGTAAGGATAAGGCACATGGCCGCGAGGGTAATGGCATCCTTCCTGACATCCTCCTTGAGCGCATCGGGCAGCGGCCCATGGCCTTGGTGGCCGATCGCCCCCAGCACCGTGTGTAGCAGGCTGGTATAGGAATCGGCGATTTGGGACGCTGTATAGGCGATGGTGCCGGCACGCCAGTTACCATCGCGGCGGTAGACCTGGAGTAGGCGTTTGCGGAGTAAGGATGCGAAGGGGGGGATGAATTGTGAGACTGCAGACGAATATAAAGGATCTTTTTCTAGCACAGTAGTGTTTCCCTCCATTTGGAACAGCGGAAGCGCGCGGCCTCCGGGGAGACGCCTCTCCCTGGCGGGAGAGGGCAGGCTATCGCCTGCCGTATCGTTCAGGACTTTTCTTCTATTTCCACTTCGACACCGGGTGAGGTTGTCGGTGGCGTTTCCGGTTCGAGTTCGAGGCAGAGTGTGGTCACGCATTGCCCGGTGTCCTCGTCGGTCGTTTCCAGCACGATATCGCCCTTACCGATGAGGCGACCGATATCGTTATTATTTATCGCATCGCTGAGCGCGGTGGCCTCGTCATAGGTTCCGGACAGATCGGTGAGGCGTTCTCGTATGATGGCCAAGTCGGTCACTTCGAGAACGGATCTTAGAGTTACCTTATATTTCACGGTTGCTCCTCCTTCCGCCAGTGTGCGGCAAGGCGTGAGGCGATGCCATGCATCCGGCGCGTGAGATATGCTTTGCCGGTTTCAGGATCCACGCCTTTGCGTTTCCGCCAGAGCATTTCTTCACACATGCCGTCGGGTGTGAGGTCACAGACACCATGCACATCGCGGAAGCGGCGCCGGAGTGCGGTCGTAAATACACCATCGGGGGCTTTGCCGCTCGCGAGCCACTTCCACAGCACATATTGCGCAGCGTCAAAGCCGAGCGAGATAAACACGTCCATATCCTTGCGGCCCCGCGTGGGGATATACTCATTGATGAGCCAGGTGTACCAATCGCCTTCGGTGGCGAACTCGTGCAGGGGACGCAGGCCCAGCCGCGTGAGCAGGCGATCAGCCGGGCGAGCCATCAGCGGCACCTCAGGCGGGCGAGGACGCCTTGTTGGCGGCGTTCCTCTGCCTCGCGCTGGCGGTGTTCCCGCCCAACCAGGCATCCGATAACTGCGATCAGCTCATCCCTGGTCATGTTCTTGACCGGACGCGCCATGAAGTGGGTGCCGATGCCAGCCGCATACCACTTCCAGAACGCTTTAGCCCTACGGATCGGAGTCAACATCAGGCGCCTCCTCCCATCTCTCGCTCGAGGTCTGTGATATCCTTCTCGATCTCTCCGAGGCGACGTGACCGGTCCATAGCTCCGGAGTACAATCCAAACAGCAGGTCACGTCCGGCATTTGCTCGCACCTCGAACAGGATGGCTTTAAGTATCTTCAAGAGGTTCCTCTCATTGGCGGTCATGGCCGTCTATCCCTCCTCCGGCCAGCCGTCTTTTTCAGCCACGCACACATGCGCCGCCATGCCGACGGAGACGTTGCGTACTCCGGGCAGGTATAGACATAGGGACATTCCAGCCGGAGCGCGCCGCCCTTATCCTGGCCTGTCAGCCCTGAGCGTGGGCACCGCCATTCGCCTTCGAAATAGATCCGGTTCCCGCTGCGCCTGGTCACGAGTTCGATCCCATTCTGCCAGCGACAGATTTTCATGGCGGCCACGCAATGTAGTCTGGCTCATCGACCGTAGCCTTGACGTGCCGGAAGGCCTTGGCGGCATCGATACATGCCGGGTTATCGTTGCAGTAGCGGACGTTCTGCGTCATCGTCCCGGGCGGCAGGTCATGCTCCGCGCCGATGTCCGATGAGAACACGCTGATCTTCTCATCCGGCCTGACCGCACCGCAGATATGGCATCGCCATTTCATAAGCGGCCCCCCCCTGTGTTAGTATCTCTCCGTCCCCCCAGCATTGTGGCGCCCATGCCGATGGACAGCACCTGGGCGGGAAAAGCCCGCAAATCTCATCAATAAGATGGCACCAATGCACCACCGCGTAGCGATTCCCCTGTGTATGGAGTTCCACACGAGCATACTCATAATGCTTACACTGAGGGCGTTTCGGTTCCGTCTGCGCCAACGCGTCATAGATCTCCGGGTCTGTCATTGCGCCATCACCAGCCGCAGGCTCGCCTCCTGGAGCACGCTAAGATTGGCCATGACCTCCGCGTAATTATCTCCCAGCACCTCTGGCCCGTAGATCACCACCGTGTCCATATCGGCATCGTTCCTGATCTCGCCGACCATTCTGAAGAACTCCTTGAACTTCTCCTTATGATCGGGCAGGAGATTAAGCCCCTCGCGCCTGCTCATCCACGACTCAAAGCACTCGCGGGAGCAGAAGTCGTGGGTAATCAGATGCTCGGGAAGCAGGATATCGCCCTTCGGGTTGCGGTAACCCTCGAGCCGGATGACGCGGTTGGCGATCGCGGGATCCCCACCACATCCCCGTTCCGGAACCTCCGCGTGACATTCATCACATCTTACTAACCTCATGTGACCTCCCCTAGCCGGACAAATGTCCTGGCCTCCTCGCCTGGCAACCGCCGCGTTGCGTTGAAGAACTCTATTACCTTCCGGCACAGATCCTCATCGGAGAGCGCGCGGGGATCGATCCCCCGGCTATCAAGCCAGCGGGCAAACCAGCCCTCCCCTCGCTCGACCCTGGCGCGATCGATCATGTCGCCCCATCCTCTCTCGCTGTTGCCATGCCTGGCGACAAAATGAATCTCCCGTTTCTCAGCCTCCGGCTTCTTCTCCGCCATTGCGCCTCCTCTCGTCCTCCGCATGTGCAGCCGCGAGCGCTGCATGCATTGTTGTGGCATACTGCTTGAGCGCCTCGTAGACCTCCGGCTCGAGGTAGATTGTATTTGATGGATCGGTCGGCAGCCCGTTTCTGGTCGTCAAGATTATCCCGCCACTACCGTCGACTGCACAGTAGACGCTATCGCCCAGATAGGTGGTGATCATTCGGGTTCCTGGTTCCATCCCGCCTCCTCTTTGCTCGTTGCTTTGCCAGTAGTTCATCCCGATGGCACCAATAGTATGCTGCCCCTCGGGAGCGCGCGGCCCGGGCACGTTGCTCGTGATAGAGATTGACGAGCGCCTGCCGCGCACCGCGCAACGTTTCCAGGCGCTGGTCGATCTCATCGAGTGCCGCCCGGAAGGTTGCCGCGTCCATCCCGCCTCCTTTCATCTGCCCAGCCTGCCGGTTAGACACAGCAGCGCCATGCGGGTAAGCGCCCCGCTATCCGGCAGGCGGACAAGGGGTAAGTGCTTGAGTACCAGTTCGAGGGTCTCAGTGCCGTCCGTCATGAGATCGTAGACCTCCGGCGGCACGTAGATGGTGCCCCGAGCAAATACCGCCTTGTTCATGCCTGCCAGCATGGGTGCGACGACTACGGATATGTCGGCAAAGGGTTTCATGACTTAGGATCCAGCACCTTCGCCAGCCAGAGGCGATCCTTAACGGTTACGGCCTCGGCGCGTGGCGTGTGCAAGATCGTGCGCAGCGCCTTCCGCACCGCTTCGATCCCATGCAGCCGCCCCTTCAGTTTCGATGTGTCCAGGTGCTTCGCCTTATTCGCACGGATCTCCGTCTGGATCGCGGTGACCTCGTGCCGCAGGGATTCCTTGAGCACAATCAACTGGCGGCGGATGAAGAACCCCCCCACCCCCCCTGTCGCTACACGCACCCCGTAGGGTTGATCGATCCGCCTCGCTCAGCAGGGAGCAGAAACCTATCGCCCCGGCATTCTGTAGTCATACAATTTACTCCGTCGCACCAGCCAGGCCCGTAGCAGGCGCGCCACGCTCCGGGCGCGTGCCCGGCTATCATAATTCCCGAGTACACAGAACAGATCAGGCTTCGCCGCCAACTCGGCGACTACACAGTAGCACCCCTTAAGCGGCGGCATCGATGCATAGGGCAGTAGTTTGCCGAGGTGCCGCCGAGTGGTCTTATAACTCCAGGCGCGGACGCGGAAAATGAATCCCTCCGAAAGTGAATATATCCCCTGCGTTTGGATATACATTATCCCGCCCCCAGCTGTGTGGCGAAGAGGTCAAGGGCTTCGCCTACCGCATGGATCCCTGCCCGGCGCTTTGCCTTGGTCTCCTCCTTCAGCGCATCTGTCAAGGCACCAATGAGCGCACCATCGCCCAGGTCATCAAAGCCGAGATCCCCCAGGCTATCGATGGCCCCGGCAATCTGCTGGAGCCTCCGCACCTTAATGTGCTGCTTGCATTTCGGACGCGCCATTTGGCTTACGGCCGCACGGATCTTCCGCAGAAGGATCCGCGCACGCCGCCTCCGATCGGCCAGCGCATCCGCTGCTGCTATCTCATCTCGAGTCGGCTCGCTCATTCCTGCATCTCCACCACCAAGTAACCACCGTTCTGCGGTGCGATCGGATGCTCCTGTGCAACCCGCGCGAAGCACGAACTGGCAAACAGAGTCTTGGACAACCTGCCGCCAGGTGAGATCGCCGCCCCGTCAGGATACTTCGCCAAGATCTCACGCACCGTCATGTCCTCGTTTTTCATGCGATCACCTCAAAGACGTGCCAGATCAAGGCGCCGCCCTTCATCTGCGCGGTACCGATGTACTTGAAATTGTCCGCGCCCATCTCATGGCCAGTCCCGATCACCGCGATCGAACGAGGCTCCTTCTCCGCATCGGTGTCTACGACCGCCCACACACATAGCGCCTCGGCCTGGGTGTCGGCACACAGGATCTCGGCGCCTTTAGGCATCTCGACATCCTGCAGCCCCTTGACTGCCAATGAAAACTTCCAGATCGACTTCATGTAATCACCTCCTCTCCAATGTCTCAAGCCGGAACAAGATCGCGCAGCCCAGGAGCCAGAGCCCTCGCTCCGGCCATGACCTTTCCGCCCCTGGCCAGCCGAAGCAGACGCAGGCACCTATCATCGCAAGCCAGAAACCCAGGGGACTCCATCGTCTTGCCTTCTCTTGTAGGCTCATCCTGCCTCCTCAATCACTCGCATCGCCGCGGCCTTGCCTGCCTCAAAGCCCTTGTCGTAGCCCTCCGCATGTCCATCGGCCTTGCCGCGCGAATAGCCCTCCTCGTCCCCGGCCTCATCCCCTTCCGTCTTCGCCTTCTCCAGACACGCCTCACATGGCTCGATCTTGACCATCGCGTTCGTTCGGTAAGATCCCGCAGTCACGTCCGCCGTAAGGGTTGCCCCGCAGGTCTCGCATTTCACATCGAACTCTATCTCGGCTTCATGATTTAAAGTCGGCACTAGAACGGCACCTCCACTTCCTTCTTCGCCACCTCCTCCTGCGCGCGGTGCTCGGGCACCCGTTCCGGCTCCCCCTGCCACGCTCCAATTACCACGCGCTCCACATTCATCAGAGGGAAGATATGTATTTCGCTGGTGCCCATAGGATCGCACCAGAGCCATACGCACTCTTCCTTGAAGCTGTAGGCACAAATCCCGCCCATCATATGCGCGCCGCCATCGAGCATCTGTATTGTGATCTCTTGCCCGGGCGGCGACCCGATTATATTTAAGTCGCCGGTTTGCATCCGATACTCACCTCCAAATCTTCACCCCCACGTACAGGTAGACTTGCCCCCTGGTGTAGCGTAGCATAGATGCGCCACACCCCCTTTGGCTCATCCCGCACCGCCTTGGTGATCTCGCCGACAACCTTGTCCTCACATCTGATCGGTCGCCCTGCGAGGTCGCCGACAAGATCTATAAGGGGCACCTCAAAAACAAACCCGTTCCAAAACATCAGCCTGTTCCCTCCGTTTCTCCTTTCTGTGATTGCAGCCGTTCAAAAAGCGTGTTGGCCAAGTCCCGCGCCACACACTCGCTAATATCAAATGCCCCCATCACTTGCTTGTCACCAAAGAACAATGCGATCGCTTCCTTGGCATCCACGATCGCAGCAGCCTTGGCTTTAAGCGCGGCCTCTAGTGCGCAGGCTGCTGCCTGGTTCTGTTTGGCTAACTCCTCGGTGCGCATCTCGAGATCCTTATATCGCCGCATGGCACGTCCGAGATCCTGCCGCAGGGTCTTGATCTCTTCGGCGGTATCGATCGTATCGGGTTCCTGATCGAGATCGGAAAAATCCTCCGGATCCCATTCGGCATCGTCTAAAGGCCCAAGGCCCATGGTCGCCCGCTGGTTATTGATGGTTGCCTTCTCGCTCTGCGATACGACATAATGAACGGCCTCCCGTTCGGTTTGTAGCCGCTTCAGATGCGC
>Ga0209986_10000919_pt1 | contig 28961 bp, 26 predicted proteins | sample BlataG_FD_183168 | JGI IMG/M metagenome (GOLD analysis project Ga0209986, IMG submission 183168) | Deep subsurface microbial communities from Black Sea to uncover new lineages of life (NeLLi) - Black_00105 metaG (SPAdes) (version 2) | ecosystem: Environmental > Aquatic > Marine > Oceanic >...
GAACTCCTCGACGGCATCGCCGATCAAGGCGGGGTCCTCGATCAGCATGCGCCGCTGATCGGGGTTCCGGGTGAGCAGTTGCGCCGCACCGCCGAGCAATCCGGTGGTGGTGTCGTTGCCCCCGGCGACCATGGTGAAGGTGAAGGCCAGGATTGACAGCAGGCCGGCGGTGTCGCCGTCGGCGCCGAGTCCGGCGGCTACCAGATGCGAGACGGTGTCGTCGCCGGGATCGGTGCGCCGACGCTCGATCAGCCCGGCGAAATAACCCATCATCTCCAGCACGGCATCGCTGGCCACGGCTACCCCGCCGGCTTCGGTCGAGGCCGCCACGATGGCCTCGGTCCAGCCGTCGAACCGCGCCCGGTCGGCATCGGGCACGCCGAGGTAGTGCGCGACGACCATCGACGGCAGCGGCTTGAACAACTCGGCGACGATGTCCCCTCCGCCGGCATCGCGAAGCCGCTCGACCCGGTCGATGACGAACTCGCGGACCTTGGGCTCCACCGCCTCTACCTGGCGCGGGGTGAACCCGCGCGCGACGAGCTTGCGGAACTCGGTGTGGGCCGGTGGGTCCTGCATGACCATCGGCGGGTTGTCGGCCAGACCGATCAGTTCGAGTTCGTTGTAGGCGACGGTCAGGCCGCCGGCGGAGGAGAACGTCTCGTGGTCGCGGGCCGCGGCCCAGATATCGGCATGCCGGGACAGCACCCAGTAGTCGTCGGCCGCTCTGCCGGGCACGACGTGGTGCACCGGGTCGTGGTCTCGCAGCGCCGTGTACATCGGCCATGGGTCAGCCCAGCCTTCGCCGGCCCGCAGCTCGAATCGGGCGGCCTGAGACAGATCGGCAGTCATGTCTCATAGTTACGACATGAGCGTCGATCCGTCAAGGGGGCCGAGCCGCCCCGCGAGTGAGGAATCTGGCAGGAAAACGTCGAGTAGGTCCCTGCTGGATTCCTCACTCGATGGATTAAACAAGCGCCCCCGGATTGAGAATCCCGTCCGGATCCAGGGCGTTCTTGATGCGGCGGTTGAGTTCCATCGCCTCCGGCCCCAGCTGCCCGGCCAGCCACGGCTTCTTCAGCCGGCCGACCCCGTGTTCGCCGGTGATGGTGCCGCCGAGGCCGACCGCGAGGTCCATGATGTCGCCGAAGGCTTTCTGGGCCCGCGCCGTCATGGCGGCGTCGGCGGCGTCGTAGACGATCAGCGGGTGGGTGTTGCCATCGCCGGCGTGCGCGATTACCGAGATCGTGAGGTCGGCTTCGGCGGCGATCGTGGCCACCCCGGCGACCAGGTCGGCCAGCGCAGGCAGCGGTACCCCGACATCCTCGAGAAGCAGTGAGCCCTTGGCCTCCACCGCCGGGATCGCGTAGCGGCGGGCCGCGACGAAGGCCTCACCCTCCACCGGGTCGGCGGTCGAGAAGCATTCCGTGGCACCGGCTTCGGTGAAGACCCGGGCCATGAACTCGGCATCCTCGGCCCCGGCCGGCCCGCGGTCGTCGGAGGCGGCCACCATCATCGCCGCGGCGCCGCGATCCAGACCCATCTTGAGCTTGTCCTCGACGGCGTTGATCGCGACGGCGTCCATGAACTCCAGCATCGACGGGCGGATCTTTCCGGTGATGGCCACTACGGAACCGGCCGCCGCCTGCACCGAGTCGAACGTCGCGACCACCGTCGCCGAGGTGTGCTGCGGCGGGAGCAGTCGCAGGGTCACCTCGGTCACCACCCCGAGGGTGCCCTCGCTGCCGACGAACAACTTGGTCAGACTCAGCCCGGCCACATCCTTCAGGCGCGGGCCGCCGAGGCGGACCGCGGTGCCGTCGGCCAGCACCACCTGCAGACCCAGTACGTAATCGGTGGTGACGCCGTATTTCACACAGCACAGACCACCGGCGTTGGTGGCGACATTGCCGCCGATACTGCAGATCTCATAGGACGACGGATCCGGCGGATACCACAGCCCGTGCTCGGCGACGGCCTTCTTGACCTCGGCGTTGAGCAGGCCCGGCTGGACGACGGCGGTGCGGGTGACCGGGTCGACGGTGATCTCGCGCATCTTCTCGGTCGACAGCACGATGCCGCCGTCGAGGGCCGTCGCGCCGCCGGAGAGCCCACTGCCCGCACCCCGCGGGACCACCGGGATGCGATGCGCGCCGGCCCACCGCAGCACCTGCTGCACCTCCTCGGTGGTCGACGGTCGGACCACCGCCATCGGGGTCCCGGCGCCAGGATCCGCCGCGCGGTCGTGACGGTAGGAAGCCAGGATGTCGGGATCGGTGACGACGACGCCGTCGGGCAGTGCGGCGACAAGGCCGGCGAGCGCGGGGTTCACGGGGTCAATCGTAGGCCCGGCGCCGAACCCGGCGGCCGGCCCGAGGGCACCCCGAACCGGCGGCGCAACCGGGTATGGCGGTGGCGGAACAGCACGGGTACCGCCAACCGATGAAAGTGTGCAGCGCTCAGCCGTCGGCCGGATCCCGGTCCAGCTCCCGCAGCGCCGGCACCCACACACAGGTGATGGCGATCAGCAGCACCGGGAGCGCCAGCGCCAGGAATGCCGTCGTAAGCCCGAAGGCGTCCACCAGCGGTCCGGCGATGATGAAGCCGACCGGGCCCGCGGCGTAGGCCATCGATGTCATCACCCCGACCACCCGGCCGCGCATCTGGCTGGGCGTTCGGGTCTGCATCACCGAGTTGTAGATCGGGCCGATGGGTCCGTACACCAGCCCGATGACGACCGACAGCACCAGGATCACCGGCAGCGGTGGCAGGAAGGCGATGATGGTCGCACCGGTCCCGAAGGTGGCGACCGCGGTCAGAACCGTGGTGCGCTTGCGGGCGATTCGGGACAGCACGGTCCAACTCAGCGCCCCGATGAGTCCACCGATCGACAGTGCCATCAGCACCCAGCCGAGTTGGGCCGGCTCGTTGCGATCGCTGAAGTACTTGGGAAACAGCACACTCTCCATCGGCAGGTACAGGCCGGTGACGGCGAGTTCGATCAGGCCCAGGGTGCGCAGTACCCGGTTTCGCCAGACGAAGCGCAAGCCCTCCAGCACCCCGGAGACCACCCCCTCGGGTCGGTCCTCGGGCTCGGGCCGATCGGCGCCGTGCAGGCGCAGCACCGCCATCGCCAGGATCGACAGGAGGAAGGCGGCGGCGGTGACCCACATGGTGTTGACACCACCGAGGGTGGCGATCAGCAGACCGCCGATACCGGGTCCGGTGATGTATGCCAGGTTGAACGCCGCCTCGTAGACGCTGTTGGCGCGGTCCAGGGTCCAGTTCGCCCGCCGCGCCGCCTCCGGCAGCATCGACAGCCGAGCGGTCATACCGGCCGGATCGAAGAAGGCGCCGAGGGCGGCCAGACCCGCCAGCACCGCGGTGTTGAGCACCCCGGCTCCCAGGGTCAGCACCAGGACCGGGATCGCAGCCACCGACAGCGCCGACATCGCATCGGCGAGCATGGCGACCCGGCGCCTGCCGAGGAAGTCCACCGCCGTGCCGGCCACCAGGGTGGCGAACAACAACGGCAGGGTGCCCGCCCCGGCCACGATGGACGCCTCGGTGGCGCTGCCGGTGCGTTGCAGCACCAACCACGGAAAGGCGACTAGCGAGATGCCGTTGCCCGCGGCGGCCAGGAATGCCGAGGACAGGATCAACAGACCCGGCACCCGCGACGTTCCCACCGGCGCCAGCTTAGATTCAGGCGATGACACCCCGGCCGCACCCGCGCACCGGTGCGCCGTTCGTGTCACCCGTCGCGCCCGGGTCCGGCTGGCCGGGCGATCCCGCCACCGCCGCCACGCCGGTCGCCCGGGATGGCGTCGAGGTGGCGGAACTGGCCGCCGCAGCGGCCGATATCCCCGCCCTGGACGCCGTCGTCAGCGTCTGCCGGGCCTGTCCCCGGCTGGTGGACTGGCGGGAGGAGGTGGCAGAGGTCAAGCGCCGCGCGTTCGCCGAACAGCCCTATTGGGGCCGGCCGGTGACCGGTTGGGGTTCGCCGCGGCCGGCCATCCTGATCCTCGGCCTGGCCCCGGCCGCGCACGGCGCCAACCGGACCGGTCGGGTGTTCACCGGCGACCGGTCCGGTGACCAGTTGTTCGCCGCCCTGCACCGCGCCGGCCTGGTCAACTCGCCGCGCAGTGTCGATGCCGCAGATGGTCTGGCGGCCAACGATATTCGGGTGGTCGCCGCGGTTCGCTGCGCCCCGCCCGGCAATGCCCCCACTCCGGCGGAGCGCTCGACCTGTGCGCCCTGGCTGGACGCCGAGTGGCGGCTGGTCTCGCCCTACGTGCGAGTGATCGTGGCGCTGGGTGGTTTTGCGTGGCAGGCCGCGCTGCGACTGGTGGGTGAGGAGACGATCCCGAAAGCGAAATTCGGTCACGGAGTGGTGGTGCGGTTCCCGTCGGGTCTGCTGCTGCTGGGCTGCTACCACCCCAGCCAGCAGAACATGTTCACCGGCCGGCTCACCCCGGCCATGCTGGATGCGGTGCTGAACGACGCCGCCATTCGTGCCGGTCTCAGGGGCTGAGTCGAATGATCGGGATCGGCCTGCTGGTTCGGGCCTGATATCCGTCGTAGCGGTTGGCGTTGTTGGCGTTGACGATCCGCCACTGCCGGGCGTAGTCCGGGTCCTCCGGCAGCACGACGGTGGCGGTGACCGCGAATCGCCGTGGGCCGACGTTGATCTGCACATCGGGCCGGGCCTTGAGGTTGTGGTACCAGCCAGGTGCCCGGCGGTCACCACCGTTGGACGCCACCACCAGATAGGCCGAGTTCTTCGCCGAGCCGTCCCGGGCGTAGGACAGCGAGTTGGTCCGCGGCAGGTCGGTCCTGGCGCCGACGGTGTGCAGCAGCAGGCTGTTCGGTGCGCCGGGGATGCGGTGTCCGATCCAGCCGCGGCTGCGCTGGTAGAGCCCGTCGTGCACCCGCACGAAAAGCCCCAGCGCCCTATCGGCGAGCGCGCTCACGTCGAGGCCGCCAGCGCCTCGCGCAGGATCGCACCGGTGGACTCCCGGTCGCGATCGCGACGCAGCAGCACGCCCTTGGCGAAGGACAGCTTGTCGCCGTCGCGTCGCGGGATCACGTGCAGGTGGATGTGAAACACCGACTGGAAGGCCGACCTGCCGTCGTTGATCGCCACGTTGTTGCCGGTCGCCGCCAGTCCCGAGGACCGGGTGGCCCGCGCGATGCGCTGGCCCACGGTCAGCATCCCGGCCAGGGTCTGCGGCGGGGTGTCGGTGAGGTCGACGCTGTGCGCCTTGGGGATCACCAGGGTGTGACCCCGGGTGAACGGCCGGATGTCCAGGAAACCGAGGTAGTCGTCGTCCTCGTAGACCCGGATGGCCGGAGCGGTCTCGGCGACGATCTCGCAGAACACACAGGGCATGCCGACCACCGTATCGGTTTTCACGCCGACCCAGCGGCTACGCTTCGGCGAGTGGATGCCACCGATATCGCCTTCGCCGGCGCCGCCGAGCAGGCCCGGATGCTGGCTGCCGGCGCGATCACCGCACCCGTGTTACTCGAGCGGTATCTCGAACGCATCTTCCGATTGGACCGCGAGCTTCGCAGCTATCGGGTGGTGCTGGCCGAGAGTGCCCGGCGCGAGGCGGCGGCCGCCCAGGAGCGACTCGACGCCGGTGAGCGGCTTCCCTTCCTCGGCGTGCCGATCGCGATCAAGGATGACGTCGATGTCGCCGGTGAGTTCACCTGTTTCGGCAGCAGTGCGTTCGATGCCGCCGCCACCGCCGACGCCGAGGTGGTCCGCCGGCTGAGGGAGGCCGGGGCGGTGATCCTGGGCAAGACGGCGGTGCCGGAGATGATGCTGTGGCCGTTCACCGAGACGGTCGCCTTCGGTGCCACCCACAACCCGTGGGACCTGGCCTACACGCCGGGCGGCAGCAGCGGCGGCAGCGGGGCGGCGGTAGCGGCCGGGCTGGCCCCGATCGCGCTGGGTTCCGACGGAGCCGGATCGATCCGCATCCCGTCGAGTTGGTGCGGGTTGTTCGGGCTCAAGCCGCAGCGTGACCGGGTGCCGCTGGACCCACATGACGATGCCTGGTGCGGGTTGAGCGTCAACGGCCCGATGAGTCGCACCGTTGAGGACGCGGCGCTGTTCCTCGACGCCACCCACACCGGGAGGGCCCCCCGCGGGGGGTTCGTCAAAGCGGCTGCACGTAAACCCGGCCGGCTTCGAATTGCATTGAGCGCCAAGCTCCCTCCGACCATCATCGCCCGGGTCGGCCGGGCTCAGCAGCGGGCCCTCGATGGGGTGGAGGCGTTGCTGCGAGACCTGGGCCATGAGGTTCTCTGGCGTGACCCCGACTATCCGGCGTGGGCGATGTACGGGCATGTGCTGCCGCGGATGTGGCGGGGGATGTACGAGGATGTGCAGAAGCTGCCGCACCCTGAACGCCTCGAGCCGCGCTCCCGGTCGATCGCCCGACTCGGCGGTCTGATCTCCGAGCAGCAGATCGCCAAGGTCCGCGCGGCCGAGGCGGCGTTAGCCGGGCGGGTGCTGTCGCTCTTCGACGATTTCGATGTGCTCATCACCCCGGGAACCGCGACCGGCCCGTCCCGCATCGGGCAGTACCAGCGCCGCGGCGGTGTGGCCACGCTGGGGCTGGTCTCCTCCCGGGTTCCGTTCAGCGCGATCTTCAACGCCACGGGCCAGCCGGCGGCCTCGGTGCCGTGGTTCCTCGACGGCGAAAGCCTGCCGGTGTCGGTGCAACTCGTCGGCCGGCCGTCCGACGAGGCGACGCTACTGGCGCTGAGCAGTCAGATCGAGGCGGCGCGGCCCTGGGCCAATCGGCGACCGCCGGTGTCATGACCGACGCCGAATCCTCCGGGCTGCTCGACGGCCTGGTGCCGGCGGCCCGAGCCGAACGCGCAGAACTTCTCGACTGGCTGCTGGAACAGGGATTCACCGTTGAAGAGATCCGCGCATCGCTGTCGCCGATGCTGCTACCGGCCCGACGGGTGCTGGGTGACGACGGCTCCCAGGTCTCAGCGCGTCAGATCAGTGAGCAGACCGGCCTGGAACTCGAGCAGCTGACCCGCTTCCAACGGGCTGCCGGACTGCCCCATGTCGAGGACCCCGATGCCCCGCTCTTCGTGCAGTCCGACGGCAATACCGCGTTGCACATCAAACGGTTCCTCGATCTGGGGTTGGACCCCGACCTGATGCTCGCCGTGGTCCGGGTGCTGGCGCAAGGGCTGGCCAATGCCTCCGATGTCATGAACGTCGCGGCGCTGGCGGCGGTGCTGCACCCGGGGGCCAGCGAACTCGACACCGCGCGGGGCACCGCGGCACTCGCCGGTGCCGCGGTGCCACTGCTCGGTCCGATGATCGAAGATCTGCTGCTGCTACAGCTACGGCGGACGCTGGAGACCGAGGCGGTCAAAGCCGGTGAGCGTGCCGCTGGGTCGCCGCTGCCGGAGGCCAGGATGGTCGGTGCGGCGTTCGCGGATCTGGTCGGTTTCACGGCGCTGGGCGAGGAGGTGCCACCCGAGCAGCTGGAGCAGTTGGCCAACCGGCTCGCCGAACTGGGCCATGACGTCGCTCAGCCGCCGGTCCGCTTCATCAAGACGATCGGCGACGCGGTGATGTTCGTGTCCCCGGACACCGCCGCACTGCTGGATGCGGTGCTGGCCCTGGTCGAGGCGGCGGAAGCCGACGAATCGCTGCCCAGGCTCAGGGTCGGGGTGGCCTACGGGCCGGCGGTCAGCCGGGCTGGCGACTGGTTCGGCAGGCCGGTCAACCTGGCCAGCCGGATCACCTCGGTGGCCCGGCCCGGAGCCGTGCTGGTATCCGGGCCGGCGCACAGTCAGATCAGTGATGACGACCGGTTCCACTGGTCCACGGCGGGTGCCAAGCGGCTGAAGGGGATTCAGAACGGTGTCGAGCTGTTCCGGGCCCGGCGCGCCGTCGCCGCCCCGGATCAGGTCTGACGCGGCGCTCTCAGCGCTTGCGGAGCACGGCCATACCGCCGGCCACCAGTGCGGCGACCACCAGGACCATCGCCCAACCGGGGCTGACCAGCCACCACACCAGCCCGGCCGCGATCAGCACGGGGGACACCGCGAACAGGGCCATCGCCGGATGCTGCCGAACGACATCGCGGGCGGCACGGGCACGCTGGGGGTCGAGCTCTTTTCCTGCCATCGCTGCATTATCCAGCCTGGGGCGGGTCCACCGGGCCGGTTCCGCGGGAGATCATCCGCTCGAGGCGCCGTCCGGTGAGCAGGCTCAGCAGGGCACCGGCCGCCGCGCCGAGCAGATCGGCCACCCAGTCATAGAGGTCGCCGCCGGTCCGCCCCGGGGTGAACGCCTGCACCGCCTCGTCGGCGACGCCGAATCCGGCGACGATGACGACGGCCAGCGCGACCGAGCCCGCAACCGGGGCCAGCGGGCGCGAGAGCAGCACCGCACTGGCCGCCAGCCAGCCGCCGACGGAGTAGGCGAGGAAATGGTTGATCTTGTCCATGAAAAGGAAGGCCGCGTCGGGCATCTCCTGCGGCGTCAGCGAGGACAGCCACAGCACGCCCACCGCCCAGCAGAGCAGCGCGATCCACAGACCGGTGGCGAGGGTACGGCGCGGAATCTCGCTGGGAAACACGGCCTTACGAAACACGGCGGCCGTGCAGATGTCCAGCCGCGCGGGCCTCAGTCGGTGAGGAACAGGTAGTACAACCCGTCGTCGCCCTGCTCGCAGTAGAAGCTGGTGCCATCGGAGCCAGGGCCGGTGAATTGTCCGCCGGCGCCGTCGGCCTCGCACCCCTCCAGTGTGGCGTAACTGCCCTCGACCTGGGAGTCAGCGTGGGCGAGTGCGGGGGCGGCGATGATGAGCCCGCCCGCGGCGAGTGCGGCGATCGCTAGTGATTTCATCGTCGGAGAGCCTTTCCCAAGACGTGCAGAACGTGCAGTGTGGTGCGCAACAATAATCCTTGGCGGCGGGTTCCGCGCCCTAACAACGCAAGCCCGGCACTTCACCTGAGTCGTTCACCCTGCGTTCCCCTGCGCTGGCCTCGTCGGTGCGGGTGGTGGGCGAACGCCCATGGGGTGGCTTCGGAGAGCGTCAGGATCCGGGATGCCCCATGGCCCAGTACAGCCCCCGCTGCTCCAAGAGTTCTTGATGGCCGCCCTGCTCGACGATTCGTCCCCGGTCCATCACCACGATCAGGTCCGCATCGCGGATGGTGGAGAGCCGGTGGGCGATGATGAAACTGGTTCGCTCCCTGCGCAGTTCGGACATCGCCTGCTGCACCAGCAACTCGGTTCGAGTGTCCACAGAACTGGTCGCCTCATCCAGGATCAGCAGCCGCGGCCGGGCCAGGAAGGCCCGGGCGATCGTGATCAGCTGCTTCTCCCCGGCGCTGATATCGGCTCCGTCATCGCTGACCCGGGTCTGGTAGCCGCCGGGCAATGCGCGGATGAACCGGTCCGCGTGTGCTGCGCGGGCCGCGGCGATGACCTCGCCGTCGGTGGCATCCGGTCTGCCGTAGGCGATGTTGTCGGCGATGGTGCCGCCGAACAGCCAGGTGTCCTGAAGGACCATGCCGATCCGGGACCGCAGCGAATGTCGGCTCACCGATCTGATATCGACGCCGTCGAGGAGGATCTGGCCCGCGTCGACGTCGTAGAACCGCATCAGCAGATTGACCAGGGTGGTCTTCCCGGCACCGGTGGGTCCGACGATCGCCACCGTGCTGCCCGGCTCGGCGACCAGCGACAGATCCTCGATCACCGGTGTGCCCGGGCGGTAGCCGAAGCCGACGTTGCGGAACTCCACCCTGGCCGGCCCCGCTGGCAGTTCGGTTGCCGCCGAGGGTGTTTCCTCGTCCTCGTCAAGGAACTCGAACACTCGCTCGGCGCTGGCCACCCCGGACTGCAGCGCGTTGTACATGCCGGCGACCTGGGTGATCGGCTGGTTGAACTGCCGCACGTACTGAATGAACGCCTGAACCCCGCCCAGGGTGATCTGCCCGGTTGCCACCTGCACACCGCCGACCACCGCCACCGCCACATAGCCCAGGTTTCCGATCACCATGGTGGCCGGCGACACCAGGCCGGAGAAGAACTGGGCACCGAATCCGGCGTGGTAGACCTCGGCGTTGAGGTCGCGGAACGTGCGCTCTGCCGCGGCCCGGTGCCCGTAGGTCTTGACCAGTGTGAAGCCGCTGTAGGTCTCTTCGATGTGGGCGTTGAGCCGGCCGGTGTTGGCCCACTGGGCGACGAACTTCGCCCGCGATCGGCGGGTGATGGCCCGGATCGCCAGCAGGGACAGCGGCACCGTCGCCACCGTGATCAGAGCCAGCAGCGGGGAGACCACGATCATCATCACCAGCACCGCCGCGATGGTGAGTATCGCATTGAGCAGCTGGCTGATCGTCATGGACACCGAGGTCGCGATATTGTCCACGTCATTGGTCACCCGGCTCAGCAGCTCGCCGCGCTGCCGGGTGTCGAAGTAGGACAGCGGAAGCCGGTGGATCTTGGTCTCCACCTCGGCGCGCAGTGCGGTGACGGTCCGTTGAACGATCACGTTCAGCAGCCTCGCCTGACCCCAGATCAGCAGTGCGGCAACCAGATACATCAGCAACGCCAACAGCAGTGTGCGCCCCACGGCCGCGAAGTCGATGCCCACCCCGGGCGTCACATTCATCCCGGACAGCATCTCGGCGAACGTGTTGTCCCCGCGGGAACGGGCGTCGTCGATTGCCTGCGCCCTGGTGATACCGGTGGGCAGCTGCCGGCCGATGACACCGTTGAACAACAGATCGGTGGCGTGGCCCAAAACGAGGGGGCCGATCGCCGACAGCACGATGCCGGCCACGGACATCGCCAGCACCGCCGCTGTCGGCCAGCGGTGCGGACGCAGCCGCCGCAGCAGTCGCAGCGCCGAGCCGGTGAAGTCCCGCGACCGGGCCCGTGCCGGGTCGGCCGCCATCCCGGGCAGACCTCGACGCATCGGCGGCGCGGTCACGGCCCGACCCCGGCGAGCGATTGCGAGGCCACGAACTCCGCATACGTCGGACAGTTCTCGAGCAGCACGGTATGGGTGCCCGCCCCGACCACCCGGCCGCCGTCGAGGACGATGACCTGGTCGGCTTCGAGCACCGTCGAAACACGTTGGGCCACCACGATGACGGTGGACTCCGCCGAGACCTCCCGCACCGCGGCCCGCACCCGGGCGTCGGTGGATACGTCGAGTGCAGAGAGCGCGTCGTCGAACAGGTAGATCCGGGGTGCCCGGATGACGGCCCGCGCGATCGCCAGCCGTTGCCGCTGGCCGCCGGAGAAGTTGGCGCCGCCCTGAGCGACCCGCATATCCAGCCCGTCGGGATGGGCGCGGACGAAGTCGTCGGCCGCGGCCACCCGCAATGCCGCCCACATCTGCGCCTCGGTGGCGTCGTGGCGGCCGATGCGCAGGTTGTCGGCCACCGTGCCGGAGAACAGATATCCGCGCTGCGGCACCAGGCCCAGGACCGACCACAGGTCCTCCGGGTCGTAGTCGCGGACGTCGATCCCGTCCACCCGGACCGCCCCGGCGGTCGCGTCGTACATCCTGCAGATCAGCGCGACCAGGGTCGACTTCCCCGACCCGGTGCCGCCCACGATGGCGGTGGTCGTCCCGGGCGCGGCAGTGAACGACACCTGTTCGAGAACCGGACGCTCCGCCCCCGGATAGCGGAAGCAGACCCCGTCGAGGGCCACCACCCCGCGGATACCGTCGGAGGGCCGCCGCGGTACGGCCGGAGCGGTGATCGCGCTCTGGGTCGCCAGCACCTCGGTTATCCGTTCGGCGCACACCGAGGCGCGGGGGAGCATGACCAGCAGCAGGGTGGCCATCAGGACAGCCATCAGGATCTGCATGAAATAGGCCAGGAAGGCGATCAGTGCACCCACCTGCATCTGTCCGGCGTCGATGCGCAGTCCGCCGAACCAGATCAGCGCGACGCTGGAGATGTTGACTGTCAGCGTGGTCACCGGCAGCATCAGCGCCTGCCAGCGCCCGGCGGTCAGTGCGGCATCGGAGACGGCGTGGTTGGCGACGGCAAAGCGGTCCCGCTCGTACGGTTCGCGGGCGAACGCCCGCACCACCCTGATACCGGACAACTGATCGCGCAACACCCGGTTGATGCCGTCGATCAGCCGTTGCATGCTGCGGAAGACCGGCAGCATCCGCGACACGATCAGGTAGTTGGCCAGCGCCAGCACGGGCACGCTGATTCCCAGCAGCCAGGACAGCCCGGCATCGAGGTGTATCGCCATCGCGATACCGCCGACGCACATGATCGGCGCGGTGACCCCGACGGTGACGGTCATCTGCACCAGGACCTGGATCTGCTGCACGTCGTTGGTGGTCCGGGTCAGCAACGACGGCGCGGAGAACCGCGCGGTCTCGTGCTCGGAGAACCCGATCACCCGCTCGAACACCGCCGAGCGCAGATCCCGGCCCAGGCCCATCCCGGTTCGCGACCCGAAATACACCGCACCGACCGCGCAGACACCCTGCAGGCCTGTCACGGCCAGCATGACCAGGCCCAGACGGCCGATCAGAGCGGTGTCCCCGGCTGCCACCCCGTCGTCGATGATCGCTGCGTTGACGGTCGGAAGATACAGCGCCGCCAGCGTGCTGAGGGTTTGCAGCGCCATGACCGCCGCCACCAGCCGCCGGTACGGCCGGACGTACCGCCGCAGCAGCGCCAGGAGCATTTCGTTACTGTCCCACACCGGACTGAAGTGACAAACTGGCTGTTCAGCCGGTGTGTCGCCGGTTCATTCGGCGGCTGCCGCTACAGTGCATGCTGTGAGAATCAGGCATGCGGTGAGATTCGGCGGGTGCGGGTGAACGCGGCGCGCATGCTCGCGGCCGGTGTGGCGGCGGTGGCGGCGGCCGGCTTGCTCGGGGCGTGTTCGAGCACCGAACCGGACCAGCCGCAGTCCCAGCAGCAGGAGCAGAACTCGCCGGTGACCAAGGACGGCAAGCACGGGCCCTTCTTCGCCGAGTGCGGCGGCATCAGCGATCAGGTGATCGCCGAACAGACCCGGGTGACGGGTTTGACCAAGACGGCGGTGAATTCGGTTGGTTGCCAGTGGCTGGCCGGCGGCGGGATCCTGGGTCCGCATTTCTCCTTCAACTGGTTCCGCGGCAGCCCGATCGGGCGTGAGCGCAAGACCGAGGAGCTCTCCCGCGACAGCGTCGAGGACATCACCATCGAGGGCCACCCCGGGTTCATCGCCGTGGGAAGCGATCCCATGCTGGGAGAACATCTGTGCGAGATCGGCATCCAGTTCAACGACGACTTCATCGAATGGTCGGTGAGCTTCGCCGAGAAGCCGTTCCCGCCGGCCTGCGATGTGGCCAGGGAACTGACCCGGCAGTCGATTGTGAACGCGAAATGATCCGGCCGACCGCCCGCCGCCGCGCCGCCGCGCCGCTGATCGCGGTGTCGGCACTCGCAGTGCTCGCCGGGTGCGCCCAGACCGTGGACGGCACCGCGATGAAGTCCGGAACCGGCAGCACCGCGCGCAATGACAACTCCGCGAAGCAGTACCCGAATCTGCTCAAGGAATGCGATGTGCTGACCGCCGACGTGCTGGCCAAGACGGTCGGTGCCGACCCGTTGGATATCCAGAGCACCTTCGTCGGCGCGATCTGCCGCTGGCAGGCGGCCAACCCGGCCGGCCTGATCGATATCACCCGGTTCTGGTTCGAACAGGGCAGCCTCGAGAATGAGCGCAAGGTCGCCGATGGTCTGAAGTACCAGGTGGAGAGCCGTGCCATCGCTGGTGTGCCCTCCATCGTCATGCGCAACAGCGAGCCCAACGGGGGCTGCGGTGTAGCCAGCGACGCGGCCGGCGTGGTCGGCTGGTGGATCAATCCGCAGGCGCCGGGCATCGACGCCTGCGGCCAGGCGATCAAACTGATGGAACTGACGCTCGCCACCAACTCGTAGCTGCCGCGGGGGCGACTACTCCGATGCTGTGATCGGTGGCCTTACGACCGGCCTCGACGGTAGCCGTCAAGCACGGCCTGGCACCACGTCGCTACTGGGCTGTCCTGCCCTGGATGCCCGGCACCCTGGTGGGAGCCTTGTCGGCGGTCATGGTGGGGGCGAACGAACCGACGTTCTGCTTCTCGGTAGGTGTCAAGGTGGCCGGCGACTGCGAGGCGCTGCTACCGGCGGGATTCTTGGTGTCGGCCGGGTTCTCCTTGGTGTCACTGCCGCAGGCGGTCATGGTCGCCATGCCGGCGAGGGCGGCCGCGGCGGCGAACAGGGCGACCTTGGAGCTCAGACGAGTGGCGTTCACGACGTATCTCCTCAAAATATCTTTAACATCAGCCCGGAAGTGGGCTTGCTGGCGTGAACTCTACCGCGTCGGCTTCGGCTCGCCTTGATAAGCCCGCGCCCTGCCTGCCGCCGCTGAGCGCCGCCGCACACGTTGTGCCCCACATCATCGCGGCACGTGGAATGACCTCAGTTCCGCGCCGCCGAGTTCCAGGCCCGCCCATGGGCCCGGAACCTGCAGTACCGCAATCCCCGAGGTCGGGAACTTCAGGGCGATGGCGCCGAGGGCACCAGGATCGCTGCCCTGGCCCGCCAGTCCAAGTGCCACCTCGCTGACTGTGGGCTCATGACCGACGACGAGCAGGCTGTCGATCCGGTCGTCGATGGCGTTGATCTCGCCCACCATCGTGCCGGGACTGGCCCCGTAGAGCGCGTCGGAATAGCTGACCGGGGCACTGATACCCGTTCGGTCAAGGGTCTGCCGCGTTCGGAGCGCCGACGAGCACAGCACCGTGTCGATGGCCGGCAGGTTCTCCCGGAGCCAGTCGCCGGCCAACGCGGCCTCGCGGATCCCGCGGGACGCCAGCGGTCGCTGATGGTCTCCAACCCCATCCGGATAGTCCGACTTTGCATGCCGCATCAGCACCAGGGTTCTCATCCGCCCCAGGTTAGGGCACCTGCCGCGCGGGATCCACGGAGTTGTCGTACCCCCGCCATAAACTCCCGGCAAACCTCAGGAAAGGACCGTCGGGGAATGAAGTTCCTGCACACCGCGGACTGGCAGTTGGGTATGACGCGTCATTTTCTCGGCGCCGACGCCCAGGCGCGCTACTCTGCCGCCCGGCGCGACGCCGTCTCCGCGCTCGGGGCACTGGCTCGCGAGACCGGTGCGGAGTTCGTCGTCGTCGCCGGTGACGTCTTCGACGCCAACCAACTCGCCCCGACGGTCGTCAGCCAGTCGTTGGAGGCGATCAGGGCCATCGGCGTCCCGGTGTATCTGCTGCCCGGTAACCACGACCCGCTCGATGCCGGTTCGGTGTACACCAGTTCCCTGTTCACCCGCGAATGCCCCGACAACGTCAGGGTGCTCGACCGGGCCGGCGCCTTCCCGGTGCGCGAGGGCCTGGAGATCATCGCAGCGCCGTGGCGGTCCAAGAAGCCCACCACCGACCTCGCCGCGGCGGCACTGGCCGGCGTTTCGGCCGATGGCGCGGCACGCATTCTGGTGGCGCACGGTGCGGTCAGCGGACTGGACCCGAACGACGAGAACCCGGCGCAGATTTCAATGGACGCCCTGACGGCGGCGGTGGAGGGCTCGGTCATCCACTACGTGGCGTTGGGGGATAAGCACTCCCGCACCGAGGTCGGCAGCGGCGGCCGGGTCTGGTATTCGGGCTCCCCCGAGGTCACCAACTACGACCATGTGGAACGGGACTCCGGTCACGTGCTCGTCGTCGACATCGACCTCGAGGACCCGGCCCACCCGGTGACCGTCGAATCCCGCCGGGTCGGCACCTGGCGGTTCATCACCTTGGCCCACGAGTTGAACAACAGCCGCGATATCGCCGGCCTCGACGTGAACCTCGATCAACTGCCGGACAAGGACCGAACCGTCGTGCAGTTGGCGCTGGTGGGCACCCTCACCGTCACCGACCGGGCAGGTTTGGATGCCTGCCTGGATACGTACTCGCGGCGGTTCGCGTGCCTGGACAGCTGGGAACGGCACACCAATATCGCGGTGATGCCCGCCGACGACGAGTTCGACGACCTGGGCATCGGTGGCTTCGCCGCGGACGCGGTCGCCGAACTGGTGGACACCGCCCGTTCCGAGGGGGCAGACGCCGACGCGGCCCGTGGCGCGCTGGCTCTGCTGCTGCGCCTCCGCCAGGGGAGCGCGGCATGATCCTGCACCGGCTGCGGCTGACCAACTTTCGCGGCGTCGCCGACCGTGAACTCACGTTCCCCGAGAACGGGGTGGTCGTGGTGTGCGGCCCCAACGAGGTCGGCAAGTCCTCGATGCCCGAGGCGCTGGACCTGCTGCTGGAGCACAAGGATCGTTCGTCGAAGCAGAAGGTGATGGCGGTCAGACCCACCCATGCCGATGTCGGTGCCGAGGTGGAGGCTGAGATCAGCAGCGGGCCCTACCGATTCGTCTACCGCAAGCGGTTCCACAAGAAGCACCTCACCGAGTTGACGGTGCTGGAGCCGGAGCGTCGGCCCTACAGCGGGGACGAGGCGCACGAGCGGGTCCGCGCGATGCTCGACGAGACGGTCGACGCCGGGTTGTGGCAGGCCCAGCGGGTGCTGCAGGCGGGCTCGACGGCGGCGGTGGATCTGTCCGGCTGTGACGCACTGTCGCGTGCGCTCGACGTGGCCGCGGGCGAGGCGGATTCGTCGGGGAACGACGCCCCGCTCATCGATGCCGTGAATGCCGAGTTCGAGCGCTACTTCACGCCGAACGCCGGTCGGCCCGCGCGGGAGTGGAAGGGCGCGATCGAGCGTCTAGTCGCCGCCGAACAGGCAGTGGAACGTGCCAGCGCAGCCGTCGCCGAAGTCGAGGAGCGGGTGCGCCGTCACGAGGAGTTGAACGCGCAGCGCCGCGGACTTGCCGATGCCCTGGAGCCCGCCGCCGCGCGCGCCGAGGCGGCCCGGCAAGCGCACGCGACGCTGATCGAATTGACCGAGCAGGTGCGTCAGGCCGAAATGGTGGCCGAGGCCGCCACGGTCAAGGCCACCGCGTCAGCTTCGGCGTCTGCTCAGCGCGCGCAACTCAAGGCCGATGTCGAACGCCGATCCGACACGCTGGTCGCACTTCAGGCCCAGTTGAGCGCCTCAACCGAGGACGAGGCGATCGCGCGGGAAACGCTGGCGGCAGCGAAGGCGGAATCTGACGCGGCCGCCGTCGACCTTGCCGCGGTGCAATGCCGGATGGATGCTGCCCGGTCGGCTGAACAGGCCTGCGCGGCCCGTGAGGTCACAGCCCGGCTCGCCGCCCGAGTCGAGCTCATGGACGAGGCCCGTCGCGACCTGCAACAGACCCGTAGCGAGCTAGCCGAAATCGCCCTGACGGCGGCGACGTATGCGGATATCGAGACCAGTCATGCGGTGGTGGAGCAGTTGGAGGCCCAGCTGGACACCGATACCGGCAGCGTTGAATTCACCGCGATCGCAGCAGTGGATGTCATCGTCGACGGTGAGGCGATGATGTTGTCCGCCGGCCAGACCTGGCGTCCGCCTGCCTGCGCGCCCGTCACCGTGGAGATTCCCGGCCTGCTCAATGTGCGCCTCGACCCCGGTGCCGCGGCCGCGCAGTTGAGTGCCAAACTCGTTACCGCCCGCCAGCTTCGGGCCGAGGCGCTGAGTCAGGGCGGGGTCGCGGACCTGGCGGCGGCCCGCGCCGTCGACACCCGCCGCCGTGAACTGGCGACCAAGGTCGACCAGCTGACCGCGAAGCTTGATGGTCTCTGCGCCGGCGACGATATCGACGAACTTCGACGGCGCCTCGCCGAGCTGACCGCCGAGGCCGGTGAAACCGGCGGTGTGTTCGACCCGGCGGTGGTGGCGATCGAGGTCAGGGCCGCCGCCGACGCCCTGGGGACGGCCCGCACGAGGGCCGAGGCCTGTCGCGGCGCTGTCGTCGCCGCGGCTGCGGCGCTCAACGAACGCGACACTGCTGCAAAGGTTCTGTGTGAGCGGGTGTCTGCCGCAGAGACCGAACTGCAGGCCGTGACCGACCAACTTGGCGAGCTGCGTGCCGGCGCTCCCGACGATTCGGTGATCGCCGCTTCCGCCGAGGCCGCCGAAGCCCAGCTGATCGCCGAGGAACAGCTCGCCGCGCTGACCGCGCGGTACCGGGCCGCCAACCCCGACCATGTCGAGGCGCAACTCGATGCGGCCGCCGCCACGCTCGGCGAGATCACCGACGGGCTCGCCGCGATCGACAGGGAACTGGATGCGCTCACCGCCCAGCTTGAGATTATCGGCAACGAGGGTCGCCGCGGGCTCCTCGACGAGGCCGAGATCGGGCGTGAACGTGCCCGCGCCGACCATGCGACGATCGGCGGGCGCGCCGGTGCGGTGAAGCTACTGCGCGACACCATGATGCGCCATCGCGACAACGCCCGGCAGCGCTATGTCAAGCCCTACCGCAACGAACTGGAACGGCTGGGCCGCATGGTGTTCGGACCCAGCTTCGCGGTCGAGGTCGACTCCAACCTGACGATCTGCAGCCGCACGCTGGACGGTTGCACGGTCCCGTACGAGTCGCTGTCCGGTGGCGCCAAGGAACAATTGGGCATTCTGGCTCGGTTGGCGGGTGCGGCGTTGGTCGCTGAGGAGGACACCGTGCCGGTGGTGATCGACGATGCTCTGGGGTTCAGCGATCCCGACCGGTTGACCAAGATGAGCACGGTGTTCGACAACGTCGGCCACTGCGGCCAGGTGATCGTGCTGACCTGTCAGCGGGACCGTTACAAAGACATCAACGGCGCGAAGGTCATCGAACTGACCGCTTGAGTCAATCGGCGGCCAGTGCCAGCACCTCGTCGAACCCCTCGACCAGGCAGTCGTAGAACTCGTCGAAGTCGGGGATCGCGCCGGTGTCGACGTCGATCCCGAGTGCGCAGGTATCACAGTAGGTGAGCAGCGTGACGTTGACCGCCGAGCCGATCGTCGGGCCGAAGGCGTACTGCACCCGTACCTTGGCACCCGCGAGGTACACCGGCACCGGTACCCCGGGCACATCGCTGGCCAGGAAGTCCACCTTGCGCAGCATCGATCCGATGTACCAGCGCGGCATCAGGTTCATCGTCCCGGCGATGATCTGGACATACGGCGTCGAACGCTCATTGCGTACCTTGTTGGTGCGCTCATGGGTCTCGCTGATTCGCTCGGCGGGGTCGGCCACCCCGACCGGAACGTCGAAGCGGGCCAGCGTGATGTGATTGCCGCCCACGCCGTCACCCTCCGTGCGAATGCTGATCGGCATGGTGAGGTGCAGATCGCCTACCGTCGCGCCGTGCTTCTCGTGGTAGCGGCGCAACCCGCCGGAAATCCCGGCGACGAAGGCGTCGTTGAGGGCGCCGCCACTGCGGTGGGCGGCCTCTTTGAGTTTCGCCAACGGCACCTCATGCACGCCGAGGCGGCGCACCATGGTGCGTTCTTTCATCAGCGGCGAACCGGTGTCGCTGACCGGGCGCACGAACCGGAACACTGAGGCGGCCAGTTCCCCCGCCGAGGCGGCGGTCTGCAACGGCCGGCGAACGGCGTCCAGCAGCAGCCGCGGTGCGGCCCCCAGCGCACCGGTGACGCCCTTGCTCACCAGTCCAATGTCGTAGCGGACGATATCGGCGTAGTCGGCCAGCAGGCCACGCTCGTGGACCTCGGGGTGGCCGGACTTGGTCTGGACCTCCTCGATGGCGCGCGGGGTTTCGGTCAGGTCGAACAGGTGCATCGCGATCTGCACCCCGCCGACGCCGTCGGTGAGACTGTGATGGAACTTGCACAGCACCGCCGCACCGCCGTCGTCGAGGCCGTCGATCAGCGTCGCCGTCCACAGCGGCCGGGCCCGGTCGAAGTCCGCCATCGCCGCCACCCGGGCCATCTCCAGGACGCCGTCGAGGTTGCCCGGTTGGGGTGCGGACACCCGGCGCATGTGGAAGTCGAGATCGAAATCCGGGGCATCCTCCCAGCGTGGCGGTGTGGGTGGCGGGGACTCGACCACCCGCTGACGCCAGATGGGCAGGTTGGTCGACAACGACTCGAAGCGTTCGCGCACCACACCCCAGTCCGGCGAACGATCCAGCATGATCACCGTCACCACGGTGGACCGCAGCCGCGGATCGGACTCCATCGCCCAGGTGAAGGCATCGGTCTGGCTCATGAATTCAGTCATCGTGCCTCTACGCTACGGCCGCGCTGTGGCCCGCGTCACCAGCGCGATTCGAACTCGGGACTTTCTTCCCTAGGGTGGTTGGCATGATCGGCTTGGCAGGATCGGCACTCTGCCGACTTGGCCCGATCGACACTGTGCGGAAGCTGAGCCGATGACCCTGGGACCCAAACGCCGCCGCGCCCACGACAAACTCGCCGCACGGCCCGGCGTGCGGTCGGTGCGCCGACCGCTGACCCCGGACGCCGACGACCACTTCGATCTCTTCTACGTACGCTCCGGTCCGATCACCGGCCACCCCCTGGTGATCGTTCCGGGCGGACCGGGCATGGCGTCGATCGGGCACTACCAGGGATTGCGCCGGCGGGCCGGCGACGCCGGGCTGGACGTGATCATGGTCGAGCACCGCGGGGTGGGCATGTCGCGCCACGACGACGCCGGCGCCGATCTGCCGGCCGCGGCGCTGACCATCGAGCAGGTCGTCGACGATATCGTCGATGTCCTCGACGCCGAGGACGTCGGCAGCGCCGTGGTCTACGGAACGTCCTACGGCAGCTACCTGGCGGCCGGCGTCGGCGTCCGGCACCCCGCCCGGGTGGGGGCGATGATCCTGGACTCACCGCTGCTCAACCGCGACGATATCGAGATCGTCCGGCGTGAACTGCGGGACCTGCTCTGGCACGGCGAGGATCCGCAGACCTCCGAGCTGGCGGCCAAGGTGCGCCGCCTGGCCGACGACGGTGCCATGACACCGGGCGATGCCCAGCTCGCCGCCATGCTCTATGGGCTCGGCGGGGCGGATTTGTTGCATCGCCTGCTGGACCTGCTGCTCGATGACCGGCCGCTGCTGTGGGCCACTATGAGCCGGATCGAGCAGGCGGCCAGCCGAAAGCTGCCCTACCGCAACGAGGCCGACCTGGTCGGGCCGATCGGCTTCCGGGAGTTGAACTTTCACGGGGTTCCGGACGGTCTGCCGCTGGATCCCGCGATCGCGATGCGCGAGTCCGCACCCGAGGACCCGCCCCCGTTCGAGGGTGAACCGTTCGATCTGGTCGCCGAGATGCCCCGCTTCTGCTGGCCCACCGTGGTGATCTCCGGCGGCCGGGACCTCACCACGCCGCCGGCGGTCGCCCACCGGATCGCCGACCTGGTTCCCGGTGCGGCACTGGTGGAGCTGCCGACGGCCGGCCACAGCATCCTGGACACCCGGGAACAGGCCGCGCTGCGGATCGCTGCCGAGGTCTGCTCCGGCCGGATCGCGGATCTTCCCGGTGAGGGTGCGGACCTGGACCGGCTTCCGGTCCGTCCCGAACTGTGGCTGATGGGATCGGCCATCGAGGTGGCGGCCCGCATCGAGGCCGTGCTGCCGGGTGCGTTGCAGCGGCTGCTGCCCCGCCTGCTGAACAGTGCTACTTCATGAAACCGATTGCGCTGTAGTTCAAGTCGCCCAATCCGGCCGGACCGAAGTTGGCCAGATTGCTGCGCACCGCGACATTGCCGGGGGACTGGAACAGCGCCAGGCTGAACACCTCGTCCCACAGCAGCGCGTCCACCTCGTTGGCGAGCTGGCGGGCCTTGGCCGGATCGAGCTCATCGAGCACCTGCTCGACTTTGGCGTCGATCGCCGGTGAGGAGATCTTGCCGAAGTTGCTCTCGGCGCCGGTGGTGAAGATCTGGTTGAGGCAGCACAGCGAGAAGGCGTCGCCCACCCAGGAGAACTGGGTGACATCGAAGTCGCCGACGCTGACATGGTTGGTGAAGAAACCGTTGGCCGGTTTGACGTCCAATTCCATTTTGACCCCGATCTGGGCCAACGTGTTCTGCGCGACCTGCGCCACCTGCCGGCCGCTTTGCGAGTCGTACAACACATTTCGGATGACCAGCTGTTTGCCGTCTTTCTCGCGGAACTCCCCGTTCAGCTTCCACCCCAGCGCGTCGAGTTCGGCCTTGGCCTTCTCCGGGTCGTAACCCACCACCGCGCTGTTGTCCTGGTAGCCCTCCTGCCCGGCGACGAAGATGTGGTTGCCCAGCGGCGTCGGGTCGTTCACCAGGCCGCGCTGGCTGACGTTGACGATGGCCTGCCGATCGATGCCCTTGGCGACCGCCTGCCGCAGGGCTTTGTCGGACAGGATCGCCCCCGGCGCACCGTTGAAGGTCAGGTGATACCAGCTGGGTCCGGGGGCGCGCCGGATCGAGATGCCCTCGGTGCGCCCGGCGATGGTCAGTTCGTCCAGCGAGGAGACCCCGGTGGCGTCGATGGTGTTGTTCTGCAGGGCCGGAATCCGGGCGGCGTCATCGAGTACCAGGTAGGTGAAGGAGTCCAGCAGCGGTGGAGTGCCCCACCAGTTCGGGTTGCGGGTCAGGGTGATTCGCTGTGCGGTGCGGTCCACCGAGGAGACCATGAACGGCCCGGCCGACGGTCCCGGTTTGCTGAGCTGGCCTTTGTTGAACGCGTCCGGGTCCGCAGTCATCGACTTGGGCAGCAGCATGGTGTTGCCGGCGAACATGCCGCGCCATTCCGGGTAGTGCTGGGCGAAGGTCACCACGGCCTGACGGTCGTCGACCCCCCGGGTGACCGACGCCACCCGGTCGGAACCGTTCGGGGAGGCGATCGCGAAGGCCTTGTCCTTGCCGCTGGTCGCGTTGATCTGGGCGGCGATGTCCTCCCAGGTGATCGGTACGCCGTCGGACCAGGTGGCCTTGGGGTTGATGGTGTAGGTCACCACCTGCGGGTCGGTCTTGGTCAGTTCGACGCTGGTGAAGTAGTCGGTGTTGACCGTCATCGTCCCGTCCGGGGCGACGATGTAGGCCCGCGGCATGGTGGGCCGCAGCAGCGAGGCGGTGTCGGCCTCGTTGCCGTCGATGTTGAGGGTGTTGAAGTTCGCCGGCAGCGCGCCGATCGACAGCCGCAGATTGCCGCCCTGCTTCAGGGTGGCCGGATCCTGCGGGTTGATATCGCTGGAGCCGCCGAGTTCGGCGTTCCCGCCGCCGCCGGGCACTCCGGTCTGCTTGGTCGCGCAGCCCGCCAGGGTCAGCGTCGCCGCCGCGAGCAGACACAAAAGTGTCCTGACACGCCGTGCTGAGGGGACATTTGTGTCTGCTCGCCGAAGGGTCACACCCGCAGATGCTAGCGCCGCGACGGATCCGGTTGGGGGATCGCGGCGAGCAAACGCCGGGTGTACTCGTTGCGCGGATTGGCGAACACCTCATCACTGTCGCCGTATTCGACGATCGCCCCGCGGTACATCACCGCCACCTGATGGGCCAGGTGCTTGACCACCGACAGGTCGTGGGAGACGAACAGATAGGACAGGCCGAAGTCACGTTGCAGGTCCAGCAGCAGGTTGATGATGCCGGCCTGGATGGACACGTCCAGCGCGGAGACCGGCTCGTCCAATGCCAGGATCTTGGGTTGCAGCGCCAGCGCCCGGGCGATTCCGATCCGCTGCTTCTGGCCGCCGGAGAATTCAGCGGGGTACCGGCTGGCATCGGCGCGGCGCAGGCCGACGATCTCCAGCAGTTCGGCCACCCGGGCGTCGGTCTCACTCTTGCCGAAACCGTTGGCGGACAACGGCTCGGCCAGGATGTCGAAGACCGGCATCCGCGGATCCAGGGCCGCCACCGGGTCCTGGAAGACGACCTGCAGATCCCGGCGCAACTCGCGGCGCCGCCCGGTCGTCAGGGTGGCGACGTCGTTGCCGAGCACCTCGATCGACCCGGACTGCGGCGCCCGCAGTTCCAGGATCTCGTGCAGCGTCGTCGACTTGCCGGACCCGGACTCCCCGACGATGCCGAGGGTGCGGCCCTGCTGCACCTCGAAGCTGATCCTGTCCACGGCGCGCACCTCGCCGATCTGGCGCCGGAACACCACACCCTTGGTCAATCGGTAGGTGCGGGACACCTCGCGCACCCGCACCACGACCGTCGGTTCGGGCTCCTCGATCGTCGGCGGTTCGACGGACACGCCGAAGATATCGGCGGCGCTGCGGCCGGCCACCCGGTCGGTGTGGATGCAGGCCGCCCAATGCCCCGGCCCGACCTCGAGCAGTCCGGGTTCGGCGGACAGGCAATCGTCATCGGCCAGCGGGCACCGGGGCGCGAACGGGCAGCCTGGCGGCAGGTTGACCAGCGACGGCGGCGCGCCCGGGATCGGCACCAGCCGTTCACCGCGGGGGGCGCCCAGACGCGGCACCGAACCCAGCAGCCCCGCGGTGTAGGGCATCCGGCGATCACCGTAGAGATCCTCGACCGTCGCCACCTCCACGGCGCGCCCGGCGTACATCACCAGTGCCCGGTCGGCGAACTCGGCCACCACGCCGAGATCATGGGTGATGATCAGCACCCCGGCCCCGGTCACATCCCGGGCGGTCTTGAGCACGTCCAGGATCTGCGCCTGCACCGTGACGTCGAGGGCGGTGGTCGGCTCGTCGCAGATGATCAGGTCGGGATTGTTGGCGATCGCGATGGCGATCACCACCCGCTGGCGCTCACCGCCGGACAGTTCGTGCGGGAAGGCCCGGGCCCGCTGCCCGGCCTGGGCCAGTCCGACCAGTTCCAGCAGTTCCACGGCGCGGCGTCGGGCCGCCGACTTGCCCACGTCGGCGTTGTGCACCCTGATCGCCTCGGCGATCTGATCCCCGACGGTGTAGACCGGAGTCAGCGCCGACATCGGATCCTGAAACACCGTGCCGATCCGGGCGCCCCGGATCGTGGACAACGCGGCGTCGGACATCCCGAGCAGTTCCTCGCCGTCCAATCGGGCCGAACCCGACACGGTCGCGTACTCGGGCAGCAGGCCGATCACCGCCATCGCCGCCGCCGACTTGCCCGACCCCGATTCGCCGACCATCGCCACCACTTCGCCGGGTGCCACGTGGTAGCTCAGGCCGCGCACGGCGTGCAGGTCGCCGCCGTCGGTGGGGAAGGTGACCGTCAGGTCCGTGACCTCCAGAAGCCGGCCGCTCATCGTCGTGATCCCTTGGGTGATCCCCGGTGCCGCAGGTTGACGCTGCCCGGGTCCAGTGCGTCGCGCAGGCCGTCGCCGGTCAGGTTGGCGCACACCAGGATCAGCACCAGCACCCCGGCCGGGAAGAGGAAGACCCACGGGAACGTCGTCGCGGATTTGGTGCCGTCGGCGATCAGGGTGCCCAGCGACACATCCGGCGGCTGCACGCCGAAACCCAGGAAGCTCAGCCCGGTTTCGGCCAGGATCGCCACCCCGACATTGAGTGCGGTGTCGATGATGAGGATCGACGCCACGTTCGGCAGGATGTGCCGGGCGATGATCCGCCTGCTGGGCACACCCATGTACCGGGCGGCCTGGACGTACTCCCGCTCCCGCAGACTCATCGTCAGGCCGCGGACCATCCGTGAGCTGACCATCCAGCTGAACCCGGCCAGCAGGACGATCAGCAGCGCGATATTGGCGGAATTCTTGGTGCGCGGGGTGATGATCGCGATCAGGATGAAGCTGGGCACCACCAGCAGCAGGTCCACCACCCACATCAGGGCGCGGTCGCGCCACCCGCCGAAATACCCGGCGATCGATCCGACCGTCGCGGCGATCACGGTGGAGATGACCGCCACGCACACCCCGATCAGCAGCGACTTCTGCATCCCGCGCAGCACCTGGGCCAGCACGTCCTGCCCGATGGCGTTGGTGCCGAACCAGTGCTGCGGGCTGGGCGGGGTCTGCAGCGCGTAGAAGTCGATATCGGTGTGTGAGTAGGGCAGCAGCGGCGGCAGCGCGTAGCAGGCCACGAACATCAGGACCAGGATGACCAGCGAGACCACCGCCAGGCGGTTGGCCATGAACCGCCGGGCGACCAGGGTGCGGCGGGAGACGAATGCCTGCTCCGGGGTACTCATGTCACCCGGACCCGGGGGTCGAGGATCGCGTAGATGACGTCGGAGAGCAGGCCGGCCAGCAGCACCACCGCGCCGGAGAACACCGTGATCGCCGCGACGATATTGGTGTCCTGGGTGGCGATCCCGGTCACCACCCATTCGCCCATGCCGTGCCAGCCGAAAATCTTCTCGACGAACACCGCGCCGGTGACCAACCCGGCGACGCTGTAGGCGAACAGCGTCGCCATCGGGATCAGCGCGGTGCGCAGGCCGTGTTTGAACAGCGCCTGGCGGCGGGTCAGGCCCTTGGCGCGGGCGGTGCGAATGAAATCCTGGCCGAGGACGTCGAGCATGGCGTTGCGCTGGTAGCGGCTGTAGCCGGCGATCGAGACCAGGGCCAGGGTCATGGTCGGCAGCACCAGGTGCTGAAGGCGGTCGAGCAGCCGGTTCCACGCGCCACCGGCGACATTCGGTGAGGTCTCGCCGGTGTATTCGAAGATCTGGACCCCCAGCACGGAGTTGACCTGCAGTGCACCCAGGATCAGCAGGTTGGCCAGAACGAATGTCGGGGTGCTGATGATCAGCAGCGAGGCCATGGTGACGACGCGGTCGGATAGCCGGTACTGGCGGATCGCCCCCCACGCGCCCACCACCACCCCGATGACGGTGCCCAGCACCGAGCCGATCAGCAGCAGTCGCAGGCTCACCCCGATGCGCCGCCACAGTTCCTCGGAAACCGGCTGTCCACTGACGGTGGTGCCGAAGTCGCCGCGAACCGCCCCGGACACCCAGTGCGCGTACCGCAGCGGTATCGGTTTGTCGAGATCCAGTTCGGCGGCCTTGGCATCGATCACCGCCTGCGGCGGGCGCGGATTGCGCTGCAGCAGGCTGTTGAGCGGGGTGAACGAATACGAGGTCAGGGTGAAGGTCAGGAAAGACGCCAGCGCCAGCAGCACCACATAGTTGAGAAGCCGGCGCGCCAGGAACCGGACCATCAGCACAGGGTAGGTGCGGGGATCGCGCCCGCGCGCCTCCACGCGCCGAGCAGACGCAAACTCGCACGGAAAAGCCGCCGGCGATGCGAGTTTGTGTCTGCTCGCGCGGTTGTGAATTACCATCCGCTGCATGAGCGTCACCGATGAATACCTGGCCAATAACGCCGAGTACGCCAAGACCTTCTCCGGTCCGCTGCCGCTGCCGCCGAGCAAGCAGGTGGCCGTGGTGGCGTGCATGGACGCCCGGATGAACGTCTACGGCATCCTCGGCCTCAACGACGGCGAGGCGCACGTCATCCGCAATGCCGGCGGTGTGGTCACCGATGACGAGATCCGCTCGCTGGCCATCAGCCAGCGACTGCTCGGCACCCGCGAGATCATCCTCATCCACCACACCGACTGCGGGATGCTGACCTTCACCGACGACGACTTCAAACGCGATATCCAGGCCGAGACCGGGATCAAGCCGGAGTGGGCAGCCGAGGCGTTCGGCGATGTCGAGGAGGACGTCCGCCAGTCGCTGCGGCGGATCAAGGCCAGTCCGTTCGTCACCTTGCACACCTCGCTGCGCGGGTTCGTCTTCGACGTCGCGACCGGAAAGCTGCAGGAAGTCACGATCTAGGCCGGTCCAGGCCACACCTCGCCCGCCCGTGTGCTCGTTGACAGCTGCGGGGCGTTCTGGTTACCGTCGGGATTGACAGGTAAATCTGGTTAAATCAACCAACTTAACGAGGTACTGATGCCGGAGCAGCTTCTGGAGGGTCCCGCGCCGGGGCAGTACGAACTGAGCCACCTCCGGTCGCTGGAGGCCGAGGCCATCCACATCATCCGCGAGGTCGCCGCCGAATTCGAGCGCCCCGTCCTGTTGTTCTCCGGCGGCAAGGACTCCATCGTCATGCTGCATCTGGCGATCAAAGCCTTCGCGCCCGCCCGGCTGCCGTTCCCGGTGATGCACGTCGACACCGGACACAACTTCGACGAGGTCATCGCGACCCGCGATGAACTGGTGGACCGGCACGGCCTGCGCTTGGTGGTCGCCAGCGTGCAGCAGGACATCGACGCCGGCCGGGTGGTCGACAACGGGCCGTCGCGCAATCCCCTGCAGACCGTCACGCTGCTGCGGGCCATCCGCGAGAACCGGTTCGACGCCGCGTTCGGCGGCGCGCGGCGCGACGAGGAGAAGGCCCGCGCCAAGGAACGGGTGTTCAGCTTCCGCGACGAATTCGGCCAGTGGGACCCCAAGTCCCAGCGGCCCGAACTGTGGAACCTCTACAACGGCCGGCACCGCAAGGGCGAGCACATCCGGGTGTTCCCGCTGTCGAACTGGACCGAGTACGACATCTGGGCCTATATCGGCGAGGAGGACATCGGTCTGCCGGCCATCTACTACGCGCACCGCCGCCCGGTGTTCCGCCGCGACGGCATGCTGCTGGCCGTCCATCAGTTCCTGCAACCGGGTGCCGGCGATGAGGTGTTCGAAACCTCGGTGCGGTTCCGCACCGTCGGTGATGTCACCTGCACCGGCTGCGTGGAATCCGATGCCGCCAGCGTCGAGGAGGTGATCGCCGAGACCGCGGTGTCGCGGCTCACCGAGCGTGGCGCCACCCGAGCCGACGACCGCATCTCCGAGGCCGGCATGGAAGACCGCAAACGCGAGGGGTATTTCTGATGAGCGCCTGCGCGAAGAAGCGAGGTTTCTGATGAGCGCCTGCGCGAAAAAGGGAAGGCAGAGCTGATGGCTGGACTTCTGCGCCTGGCCACGGCCGGGTCGGTCGACGATGGCAAGTCCACCCTCATCGGCCGGCTGCTCTACGACTCCAAAGCCGTCATGGAGGACCAACTGGCCGCCGTGGAGCGCACCTCGCGGGAGCGCGGCAACGACTACACCGACCTGGCGCTGGTCACCGACGGGCTGCGCTCGGAACGCG